>Ga0315275_10000570_pt1 | contig 30871 bp, 24 predicted proteins | sample YL17G03_0_MG_FD_205557 | JGI IMG/M metagenome (GOLD analysis project Ga0315275, IMG submission 205557) | Sediment microbial communities from Yellowstone Lake, YNP, Wyoming, USA - YL17G03_0 | ecosystem: Environmental > Aquatic > Freshwater > Lake > Sediment | place: USA: Wyoming | collected...
ACAAGCCGCAACCGCCGCGTGAGATGGCCGCCGGCTACACGCCGCGGCCGCCGCGGCCCATCGGGCCGCGCCCGCGCCCGGCTCCCGGCGAGCGCCCCCCCGCGCCCGGCTACAAGCCGCAACCGCCGCGCCCGATGGGACCGCGCCCGATGGGACCGCGCCCGATGGGACCGCGCCCCACGGGGCCACGCCCCTCGGGGCCACGCCCCGGCGCGGGGTTGCCGCCGCCGCTGCCGGCGCCGGGCGCCGCCCCGGGCCGCAACCGCGGCGGCCCTCCCGGCCGGCGCCACGACAAGAAGAAGAAGAAGCGCCAGGTCGACGAGCGCGCCGTGCTGGAGAACGTGCGCAAGACCATCGCCTCGATGGAGGTGGGGCGCACGCGCCGCCGCCGCCGCGACCGCGACGGCGAGGGCGGTGAGGCCTCGGCCGATACCGCCAAGAAGATCCTGCGCGTCACCGAGTTCCTGACCGCGGCCGAGCTGGCCGCGCAGATGGGCGTCAAGCCGCAGGAGGTCATCGCGGCCTGCCTCGAGCTCGGCATGATGGTCAGCATCAACCGCCGGCTCGACAAGGACCTGATCGCCGCGGTGGCCGACGAGTTCGATTACGACGTCGAGTTCGTCTCCGAGTACGGGGTTGACGTCATCGAATCGGAGGAGGCCGAGGCGACCGGCGAGGAGGTGCCGCGCCCGCCCGTGGTCACGGTCATGGGTCACGTCGACCACGGCAAGACCTCGCTGCTCGACCACATCCGCCGCGCCAATGTGGTGGCCGGCGAGGCGGGCGGCATCACGCAGCACATCGGCGCCTACCAGGTGGAGGCCCAGGGCCGCAAGATCACCTTCCTGGACACGCCGGGCCACGAGGCCTTCACCGCGATGCGGGCCCGCGGCGCGCAGGTCACCGACATCGTCGTGCTGGTGGTGGCGGCCGACGACCGCGTCATGCCGCAGACCGTGGAGGCCATCGACCACGCGCGCGCCGCCGGCGTGCCGATCGTCGTGGCGGCCAACAAGATCGATTTGCCGGCCGCCAACGTCGAGCTGGTCAAGCAGGAGTTGACGCGCCACGCCCTGGTGGTCGAGGACTTCGGCGGCACCGTGCCGCTGGTGCCCATCTCGGCCAAGAAGGGCCTCAACATCGAGAAGCTGCTGGAGATCATCCTGCTGCAGGCCGACCTGCTCGAGCTCAAGGCCGACCCGCTGCGCAAGGCCCGCGGCGTGGTGCTGGAGGCCAAGGTCGAGCAGGGCCGCGGCATCGTGCCGACCGTGCTCGTGCAGCATGGCACGCTCAAGGTCGGCATGCCGTTCGTCGCCGGGCAGGCCTACGGCAAGGTGCGCGCGCTGCTCAACGAGCGCGGCCAGACGGTGCGCGAGGCCGGCCCCTCGGCGCCGGTCGAGCTCCTCGGCTGGGACTCGCTGCCGCAGGCCGGCGACAGCTTCCACGTGGTGGCCGACGACCGCGAGGCGCGCGAGATCGCCGGCAAGCGCCAGCAGCTGGCGCGCGAGCAGGAGCATCACGCCGACAAGCGCGTCACCCTCACCGACCTCTACGAGCAGATCAAGATGGGGGCGGTCTCCGACCTCAACATCATCATCAAGGGCGACGTCGACGGCTCGGTGGAGGCGCTCGCCGACTCGCTCGGCCGTCTGTCCACGAGCGAGGTGCGCTGCAACGTCATCCGCCAGGGCGTCGGCCAGATCGCCGAGAGCGACGTGCTGCTGGCGGCGGCCTCCAACGCCATCATCGTCGGCTTCCACGTGCGCCCCGACCCGCGGGCCCGCGAGCTGGCCAACCGCGAGAAGGTGGACATCCGCCTCTATCAGGTCATCTACGAGGCGGTCGAGGAAGTGAAGAGCGCCATGTCCGGCTTGCTCAAGCCGGAGAAGAAGGAGACGGTGCTCGGCTCGGCCGAGGTGCGGCGCGTCTTCGAGCTCACCAAGGCCGGCACCATCGCCGGTTGCATGGTGCTGGCGGGCACCGTGTCGCGCAGCGCGCGCGTGCGGCTGATCCGCAACCAGGACGTGATCTGGGAGGGCAAGCTCGCCTCGCTCAAGCGCTTCAAGGACGACACCCGCGACGTGCAGTCGGGTTTCGAGTGCGGCATCGGCCTGGAGGGCTTCGACGAACTCAAGGAAGGCGACCTCATCGAGGCGTTCCAGATCGAGGAGGTAGCCCGGACGCTGGCCTAGGCCGAGGCGGCCGTGTTCGTCGTCGTCGTGCGCTGCGAGCTGCACCTGCCGGGGGCGGGCTCGCTGAAGGCCAAGCGCGCGGTGCTGAACCGCCTCAAGGACCGGCTACGCGGCAGCGGGCCGGTGGCGGTGGCGGAAGTCGGCCACGCCGACCTGTGGCAGCGCACCGCCCTCGGGCTGGCCGTGGTCTCCGGGTCGGCGGGCCACGCCGACGAGCTCACCGCCGCCCTGCGCTCCGTGGTGGAGCGCGAAGTCGAGGCGGTCCTCCTGGAGTGGCAGGAGGAGCGTTATTGAACCCCGCAGCACGGAGACGACCGGGCCGCGGCGCGGCGGCCGCCGCCGCCGGCCCCCGGCGCAGTCCCACCCCGAGCCAGCGAGTCCTCTGACCATGGGATCCATCCGACCCGAACGCGTCGCGGAGCTGGTGCAGCGCGAGGTCACCGACATCCTGAGCCGCAAGCTGCGCGACCCGCGCCTGACCGGAGTGACGGTCACTGACGTCGAGGTCTCCGGCGACCTCAAGGTGGCCACCATCTTCGTCAGCCCGCTGGTCGGCGGCGCCGCGCGCGCGGCGGCGCTGGGCGCGCTGGCGCGCGCGGCGCGGGCCGTGCGCCACGAGCTGGCGCCGCGGCTCGGCCTGCGCGAGGTGCCCGAGGTGCGGTTCCGCTTCGACGAATCGCTCGAGCGCGGGGCGCGCGTCGAGGACCTGTTGCGCCGGCTGAAGAGCGGCGAGCCGGTGGAGGACGAGGACACCTCGTGGTGAGCGCCGCCGGCCCCGCCGCCCCGCTCGTGGCGCAGGGGGCCCTCCTCAAGCTCGACAAGCCCGCCGGCCCCACCTCGCACGACGTGGTGCACGCGGTGCGTCGCCATCTCGGCGTGCGCCGCGTCGGCCACGCCGGCACCCTCGACCCGCAGGCCACCGGGCTCCTGGTGATCGGCGTCGGGCCGGCCACGCGGCTGCTGGGCTTCGTCGCCGCGCAGGACAAGCTCTATCGCGGCACCGTGGCCCTCGGCGTGCGCACCGACAGCCTGGACGCCGCCGGGCGCGAGACCGGGCGGCGGCCGTGGCCGCGCGACGCCGAGCGGGTGCGCGCCGCGGCCGCGGCCCTGGTCGGCGAGCGCCTGCAGCGGCCGCCGATGGTGTCGGCCGTGAAGGTCGGCGGGGAGCGCCTGTACCGCCTGGCGGCCCGCGGGCAGGAGGTGGAGCGGCCCGAGCGGCGCATCACCGTGCGGCGCCTCGAGGTGGCGGCGGTGGATCTCGAGAGCGGCCGCGTCGACTTCGAGGTCGAGTGCACGAGCGGCACCTACGTGCGCGTGCTGGCCGAGGAGTGGGGCGAGCTGCTCGGCACCTACGCGCACCTGGCGGCTCTGCGCCGCGTGCGCATCGGGGCGGTCGACGTCGAGGGCGCCTTCCCCGCGGCCTGCCTGGCGCCGCGCGGCACGCATCCGGCGGGGCCGGCCGGGCGCGGCGCGGCGCTGCCCGGGGACTGGCGGGGCCTGGAGGCGGCGCGCCTGCCGTGGGCGACGGCGCTGTCGCACCTGCCGGGCCGCGTCCTCGAGCCGCGCGAAGCGGGGGAGCTGGCGCACGGCCGCGCCCCGCGCTCGCGCGGCGAGGCGGGCCTGGTGCGGCTCATGGACGAAGCCGGCGGGCTCCTGGGGATCGCCGCCGGCGCGCCGGCGGGGTTGCCGCTGGCGCTGCGCTGCGTGCTGGCGACGGAAGGAGCGGGGGAATGAGCGCCGCCGAAGCCCACGTGGTGGCCGTCGGGGTCTTCGACGGGGTGCACCGCGGCCACCTGCGCATCCTGGCGAAGGCCCGCGAGGACGCGCTGCGGGCCGGCGTGGGCTGCGCCGTCGTCACCTTCGAGCCGCATCCCGACGCGGTGCTCGGCAAATCGGTGCCGCTGGCGCCGCTCACTCCGGTGGGGGAGAAGCGCGAGCTGCTGGCCGGCGCGGGCGCCGACCGCGTCGAGATCCTGCACTTCGACCGCGCCATGGCGGCGCTCGAGCCGGAGGAGTTCGTGCGCCGCCGGCTGATCGAGGCGCTGGGCATGGTGCGGCTGGTGGCCGGCGAGGACTTCGGGCTCGGCCGTGCCCGCAAGGGCGACATCGCCTATCTGCGCGACCTCGGGGCGCGCTGGGGTTTCTCGGTGGACGCCGTGCCGCTCCTGCTCGACCCCGACGGCCCGGTATCCAGCTCGCGCATCCGCGCCGCCCTGGGCGAGGGCCGGGTGGAGGACGCGGCGCGCCTGCTGGGCCGCCCATTCCGCCTCGAGGCGCAGGTGGTGCGCGGCCAGGGCCTGGGCGGCGACCTCGGCTTTCCGACCGCCAACCTCGAGCTGCTCGAACACCAGGCAGTGCCCGCCGACGGGATCTACGCCGTGTGGGTGACCATGCCGGATGGGGTGCGCCAGAGCGGGGCCATGTACATCGGCAAGCGCCCGACGGTGGGCGACGTGCCGCACGCCATGGAGGTCTACCTGCTCGACTTCGTCGGCGAGCTGGTGGGCCTGCCGCTGGTGGTGGACTTCGTGGCCTGGCTGCGGGAGGAGCGGCGGTTCGCCGACCTGGCCGCCTTGCGCCAGGCGATCGCCGGGGACGTGCGCCAGGCGCGGGAGCGGCTGGCGGTCACGGCGCGGCCGGCGGGGGCCCCCGCGGACCCGCCGGAAGGCCGGAAATAGCCCGAAAACGGGCCCGGTTTTTGCGTTTGCCGCCGGGGGCGGTGGGCTGTTACCTTTAGGCGTCCGATTTCTGGGCGACGACCAGACACGTTAGCCGCTCGGGGCCGCGAGAGGTTGCACTCGGTCACCCGGGCCATCCCGCGCCGCACGGCGCCGAGGGAGAACTGCAACCATGACTCTGACCAAGCAGACCAAGCAGGAGATCATCGACAAGTTCCGGCTCCACCAGGAAGACTCGGGCTCGCCGGAAGTCCAGATCGCCCTCCTCACCGAGAAGATCCGCTACCTCACCGAGCACTTCAGGGTGCACAAGCGGGACCACGCATCCCGTCGCGGGCTCCTGCGCATGGTCGGACAGCGCCGTCGACTGCTCGATTATCTCAAATCCACCCAGGTCGATCGCTACCGCCGGGTGGTCAAGGATCTCGGCCTCCGCCGGTAGGCGCAGGCTTCTTACCGCGCGCCTCGGGGCTCCCCGTCTGGGGCCCTCACCGCGCTTGGCCCGGCTCCCCGGGGGGGTTGGGCGAAACCGCAGGCTAAGGAGAACAATGGAACGCACCGTCAGTGTCGAACTCGGCGGCCGGACCCTGAGCATCCAGACCGGCAAGGTCGCCCGCCAGGCGGGCGGCTCGGCCTGGATCCAGTACGGCGGCACCGTCGTGCTGGCCGCCGCCACGGCCGACAAGCGGCCGATCGAGCGCAAGGGCTTCGCGCCCCTCACCGTGGACTACCGCGAGCGCACCTACGCCGCCGGCAAGATCCCCGGCGGTTTCTTCAAGCGCGAAGGGCGCCCCACCGAGAAGGAAGTGCTGTCCTCACGCCTCATCGACCGCCCGCTGCGGCCGCTCATCCACAAGGACTTCCCCTACGAGACGCAGGTGATGATCACGGTGCTGTCGTCGGACCAGGAGAACGACTCCGACGTGCTGGCGCTGTGCGCCGCCTCCACCGCCATGCAGCTGTCGGACATCCCGTTCCCGACCTGCATCTCGGGGGTGCGGGTGGGCAAGGTGAACGGCGAGCTGGTCCTCAATCCGACCTTCGCCGAGCTCGAGCAGAGCACCATGGACGTGGTCGTCGCCGGCACCGACGACGACATCGTCATGGTGGAGGGCGGCACCCGTGAGGTGAGCGAGGCCGAACTGCTCGAGGTGCTGCGCTTCGCCCAGGGCTACATCCGCGTGCTCAACCAGCTGCAGGAGGACCTGAAGCGCACCAACGGCAAGCCCAAGCGGCCGCTGGTCGTGCCGGTGGAGACCGCCGACATCCGCGCCGCCCTCGAGGAGAGCGTCGGCGCGCGCCTGGTCGACGCCCTGCGCATCCCGCGTAAGGAGGAGCGGCAGGAGGCGCTCGACACCCTGGTGTCGGAGGCCGCCGCCGCCTTCGGCGAGCGCTTCGGCGCGCGCGCCGCGCTGCTCGGCGAGGTGGCCCACGACCTCGAGCGCGAGCACATGCGCCGCATGGTGCTGGCCGAGGGTGTGCGGGCCGACGGCCGCGCCCCCGACCAGATCCGCCCCATCCGCGCCGAGGTCTCGGTGCTGCCGCGCACGCACGGCTCGGCGCTGTTCACGCGCGGCGAGACCCAGGCGCTGGCGGTGACCACGCTCGGCACCTCGACCGACGAGCAGCGCGTCGAGGAGCTGGAAGGGCAGTCGTGGAAGTCCTACATGCTGCACTACAACTTCCCGCCCTTCTCGGTGGGCGAGGTGCGGCCCAACCGCGGCCCCGGCCGGCGCGAGATCGGCCACGGGGCGCTGGCCGAGCGCGCCATCGAGCCGGTGATCCCGACCGACACGATCTTCCCGTACACCATCCGCGTGGTCTCCGACGTGCTCGAGTCGAACGGGTCGTCGTCGATGGCCACGGTGTGCGCCGGCACGCTGTCTCTGATGGACGCCGGCGTCCCGGTCAAGGCCCCGGTGGCCGGCGTGGCCATGGGGCTGATCCGCGAGGGCGACCGCCACGCGGTGCTCACCGACATCCTCGGCGTCGAGGACCACCTCGGCGACATGGACTTCAAGGTGACCGGTACCGCGCACGGCATCACCGCCTTCCAGATGGACTCCAAGATCGGCGGCATCGACTTCCAGATCCTCACCGAGGCGCTGGAGCGCGCGCGCGACGCGCGCCTCTACGTGCTCGAGGTCATGGAGCGCTGCCTGTCGCAGCCGCGCGCCGACATCTCGGTGTACGCGCCGCGCATCAGCATCGTGCAGATCGACCCCGACAAGATCCGCGAGGTCATCGGGCCGGGCGGCAAGATCATCAAGCGCATCACCGAGGAGACCGGCGCCCAGATCGACATCGAGGATTCGGGCGAGGTGCGCATCGCGGCTTACAGCTCCGAGGGCGGCAAGCGGGCCGAGCAGATGATCCGCGACATCGTCGAGGATCCCGAGGTCGGCCGCATCTACGACGCCAAGGTGCGCTCCATCGTGTCGTTCGGGGCGTTCCTCGAGATCGTGCCCGGCCGCGACGGCCTGCTGCACGTCTCGGAGATCGACCACAAGCGCATCGCGCGCGTCGAGGACGTCCTCAAGCTGGGCGACATCGTGCGCGTCAAGGTCATCGGCGTGGACCGCGAGGGCAAGATCAAGCTGTCGCGCAAGGTCCTGCTGCCGGAGCCGGAGAAGGAAGCGGGCCGGGCCCGCTGAGCCCCGGACCACCGCGGCCTCCGGAGCGCGCCCGCGCGGCGCCCGGAGGCCGTCTTCTTTGCGGAGCGTCCATGTCCGACCCGCGCCCCATCTGCGTCCCCGAGCGCACCGTGCTCGACAACGGGCTGACGCTGGTCAGCGAGGCGATGCCCGAGCGGCGCTCGGTGTCGATCGGCGTCTGGCTGCGCGCCGGCTCCCGTGACGAGCCGGGCGCCCTCATGGGTGTGACGCATTTCCTCGAGCACATGCTCTTCAAGGGCACCGAGACGCGTTCGGCCCTCGACATCGCGCACAGCCTGGAATCGCGCGGCGGGCACCTCGACGCCTTCACGACGCGCGAGTACGTCTGCTACTACGCCCGCTGCCTGGAGGAGCACGCCGAGCTGGCGCTCGAGGTGCTGGCCGACCTCGTCGGCCGCTCCGTGCTGCCCGACGAGGAGATCGAGCGCGAGAAGAGCGTGGTGCGCGAGGAGATCCAGTCGTACGAGGACAACCCCGAGGAGAAGCTGCACGACGTGCTGGCCGAGGCGGTGTGGGGGGCCGACCCGCTGGGCTGGCCGATCCTCGGCACCCTGGAAAGCCTGGAAGCGCTGACCGGCCCCGAGGTGCGGCGTTTCTACCGGGCCCGCTACCGGCCGCGCTCGCTGGTGCTGTCGGTGGCCGGCAGCTTCGACCGCGGCCGCCTGGCGGCACTCGCCGCCGAGCGGTTCGCGGCGGCCGGCGGCGAGCCCCTGGGGCTGGCGCCCGCCCCCGAGGTGCAACCGGTGGACGCCGTCTTCGTGCCGCGCGACGTGACCCAGCTCTACCTGGCGCTCGGGCGGCCGGGCATGCCCCAGTTCGACGACCGGCGCTACGCCTTCGCGGTGCTCAACGCCATCGTCGGCGGCGGCATGTCGTCGCGCCTCTTCCAGAGCGTGCGCGAGAGCGCCGCCCTGGCCTACTCGATCTACTCGAGCGCCGACTTCCTGCGCGACACCGGCATGCTGACGGTCTTCCTGGGGGTGCGCCCGGAGCGCGCCGCCGAGGCGCTGGCGCGGGTGACGCAGGAGCTGGCGCGCTTCGCCCACGAAGGGCCCAGCCGCGAAGAGCTGGATTCGGGCCGCTCGCAGCTCAAGGGCAGCATGATCCTCGGCCAGGAGAGCGTCTCCAACCACATGACGCATCTGGCCATGGACGAGATCTACTACGGCCGCGCCTGGCCCCTGGAGACTCACCTCGAGCGCGTGGCGCGCGTCAGCGTCGACGACGTGATGGAGCTGGGGCGCGAATTCCTGATGCCGGAAGGCTTCACGCTGGCGGCGCTGGGGCCGGAGCAGTTCGAGCGGCCGGTGAAGCAGGCGTGGCCGCCGGGGGCGCCGGCGCGCTGACGCCGGGGCGGGCCGGGCCGGCTAGCGTCGCCGCTCGCGCGGCGTCTTCAGACGGAGCCCAGCCGCACGCCGGCCTTCTCCAGGCGGGCGCACGCCTCGCGCAGGCGGTCCTCCTCCTCGCACAACGCGACGCGCACGAAGCCCTCGCCGCTGGCGCCGAAGGCCACGCCCGGGGCCATCAGCACGCCGGTCTTGCGGAGCAGGTCGCCGGTGAAGCTCAGGCAGTCCCGGTAGCCGGGCGGGATGGGCAGCCAGCAGTACATCCCCGCCTTGGGCGGTGCGATGCGCCAGCCGAGCTTGGCGACGCCCGCGAGGAACACGTCGCGGCGGCGGCGGTACAGCTCGCTCACCTCGCGCGTGTAGTCCTGCGGGCCGTCGAGCGCCGCGACGGCCGCCTTCTGGATCGCCATGAAGATGCTGAAGTCCATGTTCGACTTGATCCTCGCCAGGTTGGCGATCAGCTGCGCGTTGCCGGCGCAGAAGGCGACGCGCCAGCCCTGCATGGAGAAGGTCTTGGAGAAGGAATGGAACTCGATGGTCGTCTGCTTCTCCTTGTCGAACTGCAGGAACGAGTGGGCGCGGTAGTCGGGGTCGAGGCTCAGGTCGCAGTAGGCGATGTCGGAGATGACGCAGATGTCGTGGCGCAGCGCGAAGGCCAGGGTGCGCTCGTAGAGCTCGGCGGTCTCCACCTGGCCGGTGGGGTTGTGCGGGTAGTTGACGGTCAGGAGCTTGGCGGCGTCCGCCGCCGCCGCCGGCACCGCCGACCAGTCGGGGCGGAAGTCGGTGTCGGGGCCGAGCGGCACGACGTGCGCCCTGGCCTGGGTCAGCTCGCAGGCGCCGAGATAGGCCGGATAACACGGAGCGGTGAGCAGCACCGTGTCGCCGGGATCGAGGTGCGCCAGGAAGAACTTGACGATCCCCTCTTTGGAGCCGATGAGCGGCAGCACCTCGCGGGCCGGGTCGAGCTGCACCCCGAAGCGCCGGTCGTACCAGCGCGCGATGGCCTGCTTGAACTCCGGCATCCCGCCGAAGGCGGGGTAGCGGTGGTACTGGCGCGCCGGGTCGTCGAGCGCGTCCTTGAGCGCCTGCACGATGTGCGGCGCCGGGCGGCGGTCCGGATTGCCGACGCCGAGGTCGATGACGTCGGTGCCCCGGCGGATCTCCGCGTCGCGATCGGCGAAGACCTGCGCCAGGATGTACGGGCCGAGGTTGCGGAACCGCTGCGAAGGCTGCAGCATCGTGGGCTCCTTCCGGTGTATAAGTGGGGGAAGGTCGCGGGGCGTGGCGGCAAACCGCCCTTCGACCGCGCATTGTAGGCGGCGCCGGGCCCGGCGGCCAGAGGGACGCGGGGCCGCCGGTTCCGCGCCCGGGGAGGGCCGGTTGCAAAGATCGCGTGAGCACACAGGCCGGTGCGCCGCCGCCCGCGGGGCGCGCGCCGTTGCCCTGGCGGGCGCGCTGGCGGCACTCGCCGCCTGGGCCGCGTGGGGGCTGCCGAGCGACGTCGAGCTGGGGCTGCCGGCCGGGCAGCGCCCGGCCGGCCCTCCCGATTCCGCCGCCCTCGACCGGCTGGCGACGCGCGGGCTGCCCTTCGCTCCGGGTGAGCGGCTGGTCTTCTCCATCGAGTACGGCATCATCAAGGCGGGTACGGCCACGCTCGACGTGCGGCCGCTGCGGACCTACCGCGGGCGGTCCTGCTACCACATCGCCTCCACGACGCAGTCGGCCCCGTTCTTCGACTCGGTCTACAAGGTCCGCGACCGCATCGACACGCTCATCGACGCGGCGCGCTTCGTCACCTGGCAGTACCGCAAGACGCTGCGCGAGGGCGGCTACAAGGCCGACCACGAGGCGGTCTACGACCACGCCGCCGGGCGGGCCCGCTACGCCGACGGCAAGTGGGCGGACTTTCCGCCGGGCGCCCTCGACGCCCTCGGCGCGTTCTACTTCACGCGCACCCAGCCGCTGGTGCCGGGGACCTCGTTCTACGTCGCCCACCACGCCGACAAGAAGTCGTTCTACCTGCAGGTGCGCGTGCTCGGCCGGGAGCGGATCAAGGTGCCCGCCGGGACCTTCGACTGCGTCGCGCTGGAGCCGCTGGTGCGCGACGCGGGGCCGTTCCGCCAGCAGGGGCGGATGACCGTCTGGGTGACCGACGACGAGCGCCGCCTGCCGGTGCTCATGAAGAGCAAGGTGGCGGTGGGCTCGATCGACGCGGTCCTGCAGCAGTTCCAGCTGGGGGTGCCGGCGGGGCCGGCCGGCGGATCCTGAGCCGCAGCCGGACGAAGAGGAGGCAAGTACGATGGGTCGCTATCCCGAAGCCGATCTCAGCCGGCTGTCCCTGATCCCCGTGGGCGAGCGGCCGACCCGCGTGGCGGTCGCCGACCTGGGCACGCCGGCGGAAGGGGGGGAGGCCGCCGCGCTGCTGGCGCGCCTGCCCCGCCAGCTCGCCGCCGAGCGGCTGCGCGCCGCGGTGGACGCCGTGGTGGCGGCGCGCGCCGCGGGACGGCCCGTGGTGCTGCTGGTCGGGGCCCACGTCATCAAGGTCGGGGTCTCGCCGTGGCTGGTGCGCTGGCTGGAGCGCGGCGTGGCCACGCACCTGGCGCTGCACGGCGCCGGGGCGATCCACGACTGCGAGCTGGCGCTCTTCGGCGGCACCTCCGAGGATGTCGAGGCGCACCTGCGGCAGGGTGTGTTCGGGATGGTGCGCGAGACCGGCTCCTTCTTCTTCGCGGCGGCGCGGACGGCGGCCGGGCGCGGCGAGGGGCTCGGCGAGGCCCTCGGGCGCAAGCTCGCGGAGGAAGGAGCGCCGCACGCCGCGCACAGCCTGCTGGCGGCCGCCTACCGCGCCGGCGTGCCGGCGACCGTGCACGTGGCGTTCGGCACCGACACGGTGCACGCTCACCCGGAAGGGGACGGCGCCGCCCTCGGCGAGGCCACGCTGCGCGACTTCCGCATCCTCGCCCACTCGCTCGCCGAGGCACGCGGCTCGGTCGTCCTCAATCTGGGGTCGGCAGTGATCCTGCCCGAGGTGTTCCTCAAGGCCCTGACGGTCGCCGTGAATCTGGGCGCCGCCCTCGAGGGCCTGACGACGGTGAACCTCGACCAGATCCAGCACTACCGGCCGCGGGTGAACGTCCTGGAGCGGCCGACGCGCGCCGCCGGCGGGCGCGGCCTGGAGCTGACCGGCCACCACGAGATCCTGGTGCCGCTTCTCGCCGAGGCCGTCCTGGCCCGGATGCCGGCTCCCGGTACGGGGTTTGCTATGACTAATCCCTAGAATCCCACGCCGACCCGGGCAAGCCCGCACGGGGTTGGCGGTTGACAGTGGATTCCGGGGTGCTTATCCTGATGGGGTCTGGGTAACAAGGCCCAGACCGCACCGAAAGACGGAGGGTAGCTCAGGCGCAACTTGCTAATGCTTCGGTCCGGTAGCGCCCATGGGCGCGTGGCGGGCCGCTGGTATACAGCCCGGATCCTTGGCTCATTGCGATTTGCATCCGGGCGATTGGCGCCTGAGCTCCCGCTGGAGTGGAACCCCCGGGTTTCCGCTGCCTTCGTGGGCCGCGGTCGCCGGGGGCTTTTGTTTCTGCGGCCGGCTGCCGATCTCTCCCGGTGGGACGGCGACGAGCCGCGGACCCGGCAATCCGTCCGGAGGATGCTGATGACCTACCGCAGTCTGCCCAGGGTGAAAACTCCCCTCGCTTGGGTGCTTTGGCTGGGCGCGGCCGCCGTGCTGCTGCTGCCGCCGCCGGCCCACGCCAAGCGCGCCGTCATCCCGGTGGAGCCGCTGGGCCCCGCCGATTCGAACTTCACGGCGCTCGAGCCCTATCCCTACCGCATCTGCCCCGGCGACGAGCTGACGGTGGACTACGGGCTGGTGCTCGACAACCGTCCGGTCACCGCTACGGTCATCGTGCGGCCCGACGGCGCCGTCTCGCTGCCGCGCGTCGGTGACGTGCGGGTCGCCGGCCGCTCCACGGCCGAGCTCGACTCGGTGCTCGCGGACCTCTATGCCGACGTCTACCTGAATCCGTCCATCACGGTGGAGGTCAGCAGGCTGGCCGGCAACCTGGTGCACGTGCTGGGCGAGGTGGCAACCCCGGGCTCCTATCCCATCGTGCCCAACGCCACCGCCATGCAAGCCATCGCCCAGGCGGGCGGCTTCCAGAAGGGCGCTTCGCAAGGGGACGTGCTCGTGCTGCGGCGCACCGGGGCGAACCAGGTGGCGGTCAAGAAGATCAACATGCGGCAGCTGCTGGCGGGCGGCAAGGCCGCCGGCGACATGATCATCCGCCGCAACGACATCGTCTACGTGAACCGCAGCCTGATCGGGGACCTCAAGGTCTTCGCCGACTACGTCCTCTACCCGCTGACCACGGCCGGGGAGGCGTACCTCCGCGGCTGGGCCATCTTCAACATCGATGAAGTATACGGCGGCGGACGCGTGACGGTGTCACCGTGAACGGGCGCGTGACGGAAACCGGCGCCCCGGCGCGCCGCATCTCGGCGCGCGACTTCGCGGCGGTCATCTTCCGCCGCAAGTGGATCATCCTCGGGGTCTTCGTACTCACCACGGCGGTGACCGCCGCGATGATCCTCAGCCAGCCGGTCTACTACGAGTCCACGGGCAAGGTGCTGCTCAAGCGCGGCGTCAAGGACAACATCTTCGAGAACTACCCGCGCACCCTGTCGTGGGAGGAGGACCTGGCGTCGGAGATCGAGACCGCCAAGAGCACCACCGTGATCGCCGACGCCCAGCGGCTGCTCGACGGCGCGCGCCGGGAGCAGGGGCGGGCCCGCTACGTCATCAACGCCGACGGTGTGGACGCTGCGGTGGTGGGCGAGTCGAACGTGTTGGCGATCTCCTACTCGGCGCGCGAGCCGGCGGTATGCGTCGAGATCACCAACGCCCTGCTCACGGCCTACACCGACCACCGGCGCAACGCCTACACGCTCGAGTACCCCGGCGAGTTCTTCGACACGGAGACGCAAGGCGTGCAGGAGGAGCTGGACCGGCTGCAGGGCGAGCGGCGCGATCTGCTCGCCCGCGCCGACCTCACCGACGTTGCCACCAGCGACCGCGGCCACCTCCTCGGGCGGCAGCAGAGCGCCGAGGGGGTGATCAGCGTCGTCGAGCAGGACGTGGCCGAGATGCGCGAGCAGCTGCGCCAGATGCACGTCTATCTGACCGACCCCGTCAATTCCCCGGACGTCCCCTTCGCCAGCAGCACCGGTTCGGGCAACGAGGTCGTCATCGTCGACATCAAGCGGGAGCTGGTCAAGGCCCAGGTCCGGTACTCCGAGCTGAGCGGCATCTACCGGCCGGAACAGCCGGATGTGGTGCGGTTGCGCGAGCACATCGACGGGCTGCGCAAGCTGCTCGACACCGAGGTGCGCAACCGCATCCGCGTCGCCGAGATGCAGCTGGCGGTGAAGGAGGCCGAGCTGCGCCAGGTGAAGGGCGATCTGGCCGGCGCCGAGTCGCGGGTCCGGGACCTGCCGGTCCAGGAGGCGCGCCTCGCCGATCTCGACCGCCGCCTCGGCGCCCTGCAGAAGCGCTACGGCCACCTCATCGAGAAGTCGGAGCTGGCCAAGATCCAGCAAGCGACCTCGCCGCGCTGGACGGTGCTGCTGCTGTCGTCGGCCAGCCCGCCGTACGCCAAGAACACCAAGGACTACGTGCGCATCGCCCTGGCCCCGATCTTCAGCTTGATCGTCGGCCTCGGCCTGGCGTTCTTCATCGACAGCCTGGACACCAGCGTCAAGACGCCGCGCGAGGCCGAGGAAGCCCTCGAGCTGCCCATCCTCGCGACCCTGACCGAGCGGAAGAAGCGGTGATCGCCGAGCCAGCAACGCCGAACCAGCACCGGAGAACCGCATGAGTCGCATCCTGGAAGCCCTCAGAAAAGTGGACACCGGGCACGTTCCCCTGGCGGGAACGCTGCCGCGCGCCGCGGAAGCGCGGGCCCACGCCGAGAGGCGCGCGCGGGGCGAGGCCGAGGCGATGGCGGGGGCCGCGGCCGGCCCGGCGCCCCTGACCGGCGAGGCGGACGCCGCCGCCCCGGTGTGGCGCGACTCGGCCGTGCCCGGTCTGCCGGAAGATTTCCAGCGCGAGCTGACGGGGCTGCGCCTGCAGGTGGACACGGCGCTGGCCGGCCGGCGGCCGCGCGTCCTGCTGATGACCGCGTCGACGCCCGGGGAGGGCACCACCACGGTGGCCGCCTCCTTCGCGCGCGTGCTGGCGCAGGATCCCGCGGCCCGCGTGCTGCTGGTCGACGCCAACGCCCACCGCCCGGGCGTGGCGCTTTTCTTCGGTCTGCCCGCCGGGCCCGGGTTCGCGCACGCGCTGGCCGCGGGGCTGCCCGTGGAGGATCTGGTGCGGCCGGTGGAGCGGCACAACCTGCACGTCCTGCCGGCCATGGGGGGCGAAGTGGGCGCGGCCCGCCTCGTCTCGCAGCCGCTGGTGCGCCGTTTCCTGAGCGAATTCGGGGTGCGCTACGACTACGTGATCTTCGACGCCCCGGCGGTGCTGGAAGCGCCCGAGACCGTCGTGCTGGGTGGCGCCGTGGACACCTCGATCCTGGTCCTGCGCGCCGCCAGCACGAAGACCGGGGTGGTGAACCGAGCCGTGGATTCGCTGGCCAAGGCCGGCGTGCCGCTGCTCGGCGTGGTCCTGAACCGCCGGCGTCTGGACATTCCGGAGTTCATCTACAAGCGCATCTAGATGCTCGGCGGCCGGCGCCGCCGTTGCGACCCCATGCGAGATCCGCTCCGCCCCGATCGAGGCGGTGGAGGAGCTTTGATTCCCTACCCACTGGCTCGAGCCGACGTCGCGGACCGGCAGTTGCGCTGGCTCGTGGAGCAGGCGCGGACGCGCGTGGAGAAGGCGTTCCCACAGCGGGTGGCGACGGTGCTCATGGGCAGCCTGGCGCGGGGCGAAGGCACCGTCCTGGTGCGGGGCTCCCGCCCCGTGGTGCTCTCCGACCTGGATCTGGGCGTCGTCTTCCGCACGCCGCGCGAAGGCGCGGGCGCGGAGGCGGCTCTCCGCGAGACGGCCCGCTCCCTGACGCGCGCCGCCCGGGCCTGGGGCCTGCTGGGCGCGGTGGACCTCGGGGCTCTGTCCGTTCCCGGCCTGGCGCGGCCGGCGGCCCGCCCCGGCACGCGCGAGTTGAAGCGCTACGGCGCGGTGATCGCCGGCGACCGCGACGTGCTCGCGGCCATGCCCGAGATCCCCGTGGCGGCCATCCCGCCCGAAGAGTCCCTGCTGCTTTGCGAGAACCGGCTGCTCGAACTTCTGTGGACGCGTCCCGCCCTGGAGCGGGAGCCGCCCGCTGCGTGCGCCGCGGCCTACGCCGGCGGCAAGGCGGTGCTCGACGGCACGCTGGCGTGGCTGGTGCGGCACGGCGAGGATCCCGACGGGGTCGAGGAGCGGCTGGCCGCCGCCGAGGCCCGGCTCGCGCCGGTGGCCGGCGACGCCGGCGTGCAGAGCCTGCTCGACGCGCTGCGCTTCTGGACGCGCTTCAAGCTGGAGCCGCGTGAAGAAGCGCTGGCGGCGCGCTACCCGGCGGGCGGCCGGGCGCCGGCGGGAGGCGCCTGCGGGCTTGCCTGGCGGGAGGGGGCGCTGCTGCTGCTCGACATCTACCGCTCGCTGGTCGAGGAGACGGTGCGGGGCGGGACGACGGGCGCTCCGCGCTACGGCGCCCGGGTGTGGCGGGCGGCGGCGACGCGGGCCCGGCTGCGCCGGCGGGCCCGCCGGTGGTTCGAGGCGTGGCGCGAGCGCCGCGCGCGGGGGCTGAAGTGGGCGGGTCCCGGGGCGGCCCTGGCCGGCCTCGGGCGGGGCGCGCCGGAGCATCTGCTGGGAGCGGCGGCCGCCGCGCTGGTAACCTGTGCGCCGGGCTTGGACGGGGACGCCGACGATCGGCGCGAGGCCGAACGCTTCGCGCGTCGCACGTCGCCGGTAGGCTGGCCGCGGGACGCGGCCTGGGAGATGCGGCGGGAGGCCCTCGTCGCGGCATGGGACCGCTGGGTGCTGCGGGGCACGCGCACCGGTCCGGGGGATGCGCCTTGGCTCGACCGCTGATGCTGGTGGTGCTGGTGGACGCGCTCGCCTGGGAAGTGTGTGAGGCGCACCCGGGCGGGCCGTGGCTGGGGCGCCTGCTGCCGCACCGGCGGCCGCTGACGAGCGTCCTCGGCTTCTCTTCCGGGGCCATCCCGGCGCTGCTGACCGGCAGCTGGCCCGACGAGAACGGGCGCTGGCTCATGTACGCGCGCGCCGACGGGAACTCGCCGTTCGGCGCCGCGGCCGCGTTCGCCCGTCTGCCCGGCCGGCTGCGCCGTTCGTACCGCGTCGGCCGAGCGCTGCACCGTCTGGCCGAGCGCCGGGTGCGCGGCTACTTCTCGCTCTACGACGTGCCCTGGCGGCTGTTGCCGCACTTCGACGTGGCGGAGCGGCGCTCGCTGTTCGCACCCGGCGGCATGGGGGAGCGCCGGACCTGGTTCGACGTCTGGGCCCAACGCGGCTGGCGCGTGCGCGTCTGGGAGTGGCACACGAGCGAGGCCGACAACGCCGCCGCGTTCGTGCGCGCCGCCGGCGCCGCCGGCGCCGAGGCGGCCGACCTGCTCTTCTGGTACACGGCGGGGCTCGACGCGCGCCAGCACCTGCACGGCACGCAGGCCGGGGAGGTGCACGCCCACCTGGGCTGGATCGGTGAGCGGATCGTGGAGGCGCAGCGCGCGGCGCGCGCCGCCGGGCGCGAAGCCTGGACGTACGTGCTCTCGGATCACGGCATGACCGACGTGACGCGCCTCGCCGATGTCATGGGCGAGGCCGAGCGGACCCTGCGCGAGACCGCCGCGGGCGCCGGCCTGTCCGAAGGCCGCGACTGGCTCGCCTTCTACGATTCCACCCTGGCGCGCTTCTGGTGGCGCGCGCCGACGGCGCGCCAGCGCCTGCGGGCTCCGCTGCGCGAGTGCCTCGCCGCCCTCGGCGCCGGCCACTGGTTGGCGCCGGAGGAGGAGGCGAAGCTGCGCGTGCGTTTCGCCGACGGCCGCTACGGCGACGACATCTTCCTCGCCGATCCCGGGGTCCTGTTCGTGCCCTCCTACATGGGCGGCTCCCCGCTGCGCGGCATGCACGGCTACCACCCGGACGAGTCCACCACGCGGGCCGTCTTCCTCTCCGGCCGGCCGTTGCCGGCGGACCTGGGCCACATCGTGGACGTGGCCGCGCACCTGGCGCGCGAGTCCGAGGAGCGGGATCGATGAGCGGCTCGATCCTGCGCAACGTCTCGCGCGGCTCGTTCTTCCTCGCCACCGAGCAGCTCGTCGGCCTGGTGTCCGGCCTCCTGTACTCGATCATCGTTCTGCGCTGGCTGGGCCCGTGGACCTACGGCATGCTGAGCCTCGGGCTGGCCATCGTCGGGCTCGCCTCGGTGGCCACGGGCAACTTCGAGGTCTACCTCGAGCGCTTCGCCGCCGAGTACGAGGCGCGCCGGCAGATGGGCCGGCTGGCCCGCGCGCACCTCCTGACGCTGGCGCTCAAGGTCGGCTGCGGCCTGGTGGCCGGCGCCGTGCTGGCGGCCCTCGCCCCCTGGCTCGCCGCGCGCTACCACGAGCCCATCCTCGCCGAGATCCTCTGGGTGCTGGCCGGCCTCACGGTGTGCGAGGCCTTCATCGCCACCGGGCGGGCCGTGCTCTTCGGCCTGCAGCGCTTCGGCTGGATGGCGGCCGTCGCGCTGGCCGTGCAGGGGTTCAAGGTCGCGGCCGTGACGCTGTTGTGGGTCAAGGCGCAGGGGCTGATCGTGCTCGCGGTCCTGCTCCTGGGCCTGGCCGTCGTTCAGGGCGTGATCCTCACCGGGCTCGCCGTCACCTTCGTGCGCCGCGGGCGGGCCCCCGCCGGGGGGGCGATGTCCAGCGCCGCCGCCGTCCTGGTGGTTCACGAAGGGGAGCCCTCCACGGCGGCGGCGGGCGCGCCGCTGCTCGGCGCCATCTTCCGCTACTGCCTGCCCCTGCTCGGCGCGCGGGTCGCGTTCCTCTCGGGGCAGAACCTGAGCCGGGTCGTGCTCGGCGCCTTCATGAGCCTGGAGAATCTCGGCTACTTCTCGTTCGCCTTCACGCTGGTGGACCGCTTCGTGGGTTTCGTCTACGCGCTGCCGTCGTCGCTCCTGCCCTCGTTCACGCAGCTGGTGGCGCGCGGCGACACGGGGCGCTTCACGATCCTCTTCGACAAGGCCTTCCGCCTGGTGGCCACGGCCGCGGCCCTGCTCTCCGCCGGGCTCTTCCTGTTCGCCCACGAGCTGACGCTGGTGGTGGGGGGGAAGAGCTACCTGCCGGCCGTGCCGGTGCTCGCCCTGCTCGGACTGGTGCCGTGGGCGCGCACCGCGCAACAGCCGCTGACCATGGCGTTCTACGCGCTGCGCCGGACGGGGCGCGTGCTGCAACTCGCCCTGGTCAAGCTGGCCACCGAGGTCGGCGCCTACTTCCTGCTCATCCCGGGCCTCGGCCTGCTCGGCGCGGCCTGGGCCTCGTTGGCCGGAGCGGTGGTCTCCCTCGCCGCCGCGCTGATCCTGCTCGGCCTCGACCTGCCGCCGTCGCGCCACCGCTGGACGGTCATGGTGAAGACCGCCACCCTGATGGCCCTGGCGGTCACCACCGGCCAGCTCCTCGGCGCGGCGACGGCGGCGTGGCCGTGGGGTCTCTGGATCGGTCTGGCCCTCAAGCTGCTCCTGGTCGCGCCCGCTTTCGTGCTCGGCGTCTTCCTCCTCGACCTGGTGACCTTCGACGACCTGGCCCGCGCCGCCGGCGTGGAGATCCGCTCGGCGCCAGTCCGCGCCCTGCGCGACGGGGCGGTGCGCGCCGGCTTCTTCCTGTCCCGCTCCCTGCGCCCGCTGCGCCCGCGCCGCCTGGGCACGACGGAGAGCCACTGAGATGCGCGTCCTGCTGGTGGTGCCCGCCTTCAATGAGGAGGTAAGCCTGCCGGCCACCCTCGCCGAGCTGGCGCGCGAGGCCCCGGGCCTCGACGTCCTGGTGGTGGACGACGGCTCCGCCGACCGCACCGCGGCGGTGGCGCGCGCCGCCGGCGTTCCCGTGCTCGTGTTGCCGGTGAATCTCGGGGTGGGGGCGGCGCTGCAGACCGGTTTCCGCTACGCCCTCGAGCGCGGCTACGACGCGGCCGTGCAGTTCGACGCCGACGGCCAGCACGATCCGTGCGACCTGCCGCCGCTCCTGGCGCCGCTGGCCGCGGGGGATTGCGACCTGGCCATCGGCTCGCGCTTCGTGGGCCGCGCGGGCGGCTACCGCGCCCCGTGGGCGCGGCGCGCCGGGATGCGCCTGTTCTCGGCGCTCACCTCGCTGGCCGTGGGCCGGCGCTTGAGCGACACCACCTCCGGCCTGCGCGCCTACGGCCGGCGGGTCATGCGTCTGTGCCTGGAGTACTTCCCGCAGGATTTCCCGGACGCGCCGCTGCTCATTTGGCTGGCGCGCCAGGGGGTGCGCTGGACGGAGGTGCCTGCGCACATGCGGCCGCGCCGCGGCGGCACGTCCTTCTACACCTTCGGCAAGTCGCTCTACTACCCGTACAAGACCCTGCTGGCCTCGCTGATCGCCATGCTACGCACCGGAGCGGGGAGAGGGGGATCCGCCACGTGACCCGCGCCCAGCTCATCGCCGCGTTCGTCGCCGCGCTGCTCGGGCTGGCGGTGCTCGAGTTGGTGCGCCGCCGCAAGCTCTCCGAGGAGTTCTCGCTCCTGTGGGTGGTGGCCAGCCTCGGCGCCGTCCTGCTGGCCTTCTGGACCGGGCTCCTGACCGCCATCACGCGGGCCCTGGGCGCCCTCTACGAGACCTCCACCATCTTCTTCTTCGGCATCCTCTTCGTGCTCGTGGTGCTGGTCTACTACGCCGTCAAGCTCACGGCGCTCACCCAGGAGGTGCGGCGCCTGGCGCAGGAGGCCGCGCTCCTTCGCTTGCAGCTCGAGGAGGCCGAGCGGGCCGGGCGGCCGGGGCGCGAGGACGCGGGAGGGCGGGAGTGAGGCGCCCGGGCTGGCAGTTCCTCCTCGGCGCCGCCCTGGGCGCGGGGCTGCTCTGGCTGTCGCTGCGCGGCGCGGATTTCCCGCGCCTCTGGGACACCCTCGTGCACGCCGACTACTGGCTCCTGGCGCCGGCCTGCGCCGTCACCCTGGCGGCGTTCTACGTGCGCGCCGTGCGCTGGGGCGTGCTGCTGCGGGCGGTCAAGCCGATCCCCAACGGCAGCCTCTTCTCGGCCACCATGATCGGCTACGCGGCCAACAACCTGCTGCCCGCCCGGCTCGGGGAGTTCGTGCGCGCCTGGGCGATCGGGCGGCAGGAGAAGATCTCGCGCTCGGCGGCCTTCGCCACCGTCGTGGTCGAGCGCGTGGTCGACGTCTTCGCGCTGCTCTTCTTCTTCGCGTTGATGCTGCTCGTGCACCCGTTTTCGGAGCGCGTGCGGCGCAGCGGCTGGGTGGTGCTGGCGCTCAATCTGATGCTGCTCGGGGCGTTGCTGGCGGCGGAGCGCCGCCCGGACAAGATGGCGAGCTTCGGCGAGTGGCTGGCCCGCGGCGCGCCGCCGCGGCTCCGCCCGCGCCTGCGCGTCATCCTCGGCAACTTCGTCGGCGGGCTTAGCGTGCTGCGCCAGGGCCCGGCCATCGCTTGGGTGGCCCTGCACTCGCTGGTGCTGTACCTGCTCACCATCGGGGTCATCCAGGTCTGCCTGGCGGCGTTCGACTTCCAGGTCCCCTGGTATACCTCCACGCTGCTCCTGGTGGCCATCAGCCTGGGGATCACCGTGGCCCCCACGCCGGGGTATGTGGGAGCCGTGCAGGTGGCCAGCGTGTGGGGCCTGTCGCTGCTCGGCGTGGATCGCAGTCGCGCCTTCTCCTATTCGCTCTTCTATCACGTCTCGCAGTTCGTCCCGATCACCGCCGTGGGGCTATGGTACCTGGCACGCCAGGGCCTGACGCTGCGCGACGTCGCCGGGGCGGCGGGAGGGGGGGTGAAGGAATCGACCTGACGGCGACCGCGAAAGGGTCCGGAACCCGGGTCGGGCGGCTGAGGAGAGGGCGCCTCTCCGCCGGGCCGGCGCCGAACGGCGTCGTCCGGACCCCCAGATGAGAGCCGGCGCAGCGCTAGCGCCGGTAGCGGCGGACCAGCTTGAGCACGGCGCGCGCCACGTCGTCCACATCGCTCTCCGCCAGGCGCGGGAAGAGCGGCAGCGAGACGGCGCGTGGATAGGCCGCGTCGGCCACCGGGAACTGCCCGGGGGCGAAGCCCAGGTGATCGCGGTAGTACGGGTGGAGATGGATGGGGATGAAGTTGACGGTGGTGCCGACATTCTCGGCGCGCAGCGCCTCGATGAAGCGCGCACGGTCGATGGTCAGGCGCTCGAGGTCGAGCAGCACGGGGTACAGGTGGTGGGCGTGCTCGACGTGCGCCCGCGTGCCCAGCGGCTGCACCTCGGGCACGGCGGCGAAGTGCGCGTCGTAGCGCGCCGCCAGGGCGCGGCGGCGGGCGTGGAACTCGGGCCAGCGCCCGAGCTGGACCAGGCCCACGGCGGCCGCCGCGTCGGTGAGGTTGTACTTGAAGCCCGGCGCCACCACTTCGTAGTACCACGACCCGGCGGCGGTGTAGCGCTTCCAGGCGTCCTTGGAGATGCCGTGCAAGCTGAGGATCTGCGCTTTCTCGAAGAGCTGCGCGTCGGCGGTGACCAGCGCTCCGCCCTCGCCGGTGGTGATGTTCTTGATGGCGTAGAACGAGAAGCAGGTGGCGTCGCCGAGGGCGCCGACGCGGCGGCCGCGGTAGGCGGCGCCCCAGGCGTGAGCGGCGTCCTCGACCACGGCCAGGCTGCGCTCGCGGGCCAGCGCGAGCAGCGGGTCCATCTCGGCGGGGTGGCCGCCGAAGTGCACCGGCAGCAGCGCGCGCGTGCGCGGCGTCAGCGCCCGCGCCACCGCCTCGGGGTCGAGGTTCAGCGTGTCGGCGGTGACGTCCACGATCACCGGGCGCGCCCCCAGGTGCAGGATGACGTTCACCGTCGAGCAGAAGGTCCAGGTAGAGGTGATCACCTCGTCGCCGGGGCCGACGCCGAGGGCGGCGAGGCTCAGGTGCAGCGCCCCGGTGCAGGAGTTGACCGCCAGGCCGTGCGCGGCGCCGCAGGTCTCGGCGAGGCGATGCCCGAACTCGATGGCCTTGGGGCCGGTGGTCATCCATCCCGACTCCATGACCTCGGCGGCGGCGCGCGTCTCCTGCTCGGTGATCCACGGCAGCGCCACCGGCAGGTACTTCTCGCGCACCGCCCGGCCGCCCTCGAGGGCGGGCACCGGGTCGACGCCGGCGAGCAGCGCCTCGGGGCCGGGAACCGGCGGGGGCGCGGCGGAGCTCACGAAGCGGCGCGGCCGAGGCGGCCGCTGAGCGAGTGGACGTTGTGGTAGCGCGGGTCGTCGGCGTCGACCGCTCCGGCGCGCAGGAAGGCGCCGACCTCGCGCACGCCGTCATCCACCGAGTGGGCGGCGCCGAAGCCCCAGCCCCGGCGCAGGCGCTCGAAGCGCACGCGGTAGGAGCGCGGGTCGCGCACGTCGCGCACCTCGGCGCGGGTGCCGGGGAAGGCGCCGACCACGGCCTGCGCCAGGTCGCGGATGCGGAAGTTCTGGTCGTCCGAGCCGACGTTGAAGACGCCCTCCGCCTCGCCGGCGGAGCGCTCGAGGCCGAGGCAGAGGGCGAGCGCCACGTCGCGCACGTGCACCTGCGGCCGCCACTGTTCGCCGCCGTGCACTTCGATGGCGCCGCGCGCCAGGGCGCGGGCGGTGAGCAGGTTGACGACCAGGTCGAAGCGCATGCGCGGGGAGACGCCGTGGATGGTGGCGAAACGCAGGATGGACAGGGCGGTGCCGCCGCCGGCGAAGCGCTCGCGCAGCAGGTCCTCGGCCCGCAGGTTGGTCTCGGCGTAGAGGGACACCGGCGCGGTGCGTGCCTCCTCGTCGAGCCAGTCGTCGCCGGCCGCGCCGTAGACCGAGCAGGTCGAGGCGAAGAGGAAGCGCTCGACGCCGGCCGCTCGGCAGGCCTCGGCGATGGGCACGCTCGAATCCTGATTCACGGCCACCGTGTAGGCGGGGTCGAGCGCGCACGCCGGATCGCCGACCAGGCCGGCCAGGTGGGCGACGGCCCAGGCCCCGCGCGCGGCGCGGTCGAGATCGGCGCGCGAGCGGATGTCGCCGCGCACCAGCTCGTAGCCCGGCCGCCCGTCGAGCTCCGACAGGGCCGCGTCACCGTAGAGCAGGTTGTCGAGGACGCGGACGGCGTGGCCGCGGGCCAGGAGCTCGCGGACCAGGACCGAACCGACATAGCCCGCCCCCCCGGTCACCAGGACGAGGGGGCGAAAAGGTGTCGCAGATTCGTTCACGAAGGGCCTCCTCAAGCGCGCTGCGAGAGTATCCGAGGGGCTCGCCGCCTCACAAGGCCCGGGGATCGGTTATCGGCAGGGCGGCGGGGCAGCGCGGGGGGGGGATCGCGTGGCGGCGGAGCGGATGGGAATCCGTAGCGGGAGAGGGCGGGAGCGGGCGCTGTGGGCCGGCGCGGCGGCGGCCGCGCTGGCGCTGCTGCTGCTGCCCGGCGCCGGCCTCTCGCCCGCTTCCGGCCCGCTCGCCGCCGCGGGGCCGCTGCCGGCGCTGCGTCTGGCGCTGGCGCTGCCCGTGCTGGCCCTCGGGCTCGGCGTGGCGCCGGCGCGGTGGCTGGGCGTCGGCGGCCTGGCCGGGGCCGCGCTGGGGATCACCGTGGCGCCGCTGGCGTGGGCCGCGGTGGGAGCGGCGGTGACGCGCGGCGGCGGGGACTTCGGCGATGCGGGCAGAGCGGCCCTGAGCGTCGCCGGCGCGCTGAGCGCGATCGCCGCCGTGAGCGTGCGCGCCGGCGCTGGCCCCGGTGAGACGCCGCCCCGCGGCTTCGCGCTCGCCGTGGGCGCGTGGACGGCGGCGGTGGCGCTGCTCTTCCTCATCAACCCTGTTCTCCCCTGGCGCTCCGACGCGTGGTTCCACGCCGCGGTCACCTACCGGATGGACGCGCTCGGCTGGCCGCCCGGCGACCCTTACTACGTGGGCGTCCCGCTCGGCTACTTGTGGGCTTTCCACCTGGCGCTGGGGACGCTGGCGGGTGCCGCAGGAGTTACGCCGTTCGCCGCGGGCGCCGCACTCAGCGTGACAGCGGCTCTCGCCGTGGCGCTGTGGCTCGGCCTGCTGGCGCGCGACCTCTGCGGGCGCGCCGCCATGGCGCCGGCGGTCGGGATCGCCGTGCTCGGGCTCAACCCGCTGGGCTGGGTGGCGTGGCTGGCGCGCGGGGCGATCGGCCGCGATGCGGGATGGCGGCAACTGGGGCGCGCTTGGCAGGACGGCGCGCTCGGCTCACTGAACGCCATCAGCGCCGGCTATCCGCACCCCAGCGTGGCCTTCTTCGCCGACCAGTTCCTCCTCGTGACGGCCTTCGGCCTCGGTCTCGCCGCCGTCCTGGCGTTCGCTTGGATCGCGTTCTCGCACCAGGCGCCCTCCGGCTGGCGCGCGGGCGCGGCCGCGGGGCTGGCCGCCGCGGTGGCCTTCTTCCTGCACGGCGGCGTGGGCGCCGCTTTGCTCGCCGCGGGTGGGGCCGGCCTGGCGGCGGCGTGGATCCTGGGCGGCGGCCGCCACTCGCTGGTCGTGGCGGCGGGCCTGGGGCTGGCGGCCCTGGCCGCGCTGCCCTACGGCGCGATCTGCTCGCTGAGCCGCGCCGAGTCCGCGGTGCGCCCCGGCTTCTCGGCGGGAATGCTGTGGACCTGGATCGCTGCGGGCGGCGGCGTGGCCGCGCTGGCGCTCGCCGGCATCGCCGGCTGGCGGGGCACGGCCCGCAAGGCCGGCCCGGCGGGCGGTGGCGCGGCAGCGCGCGCCGGCCTGCTCACCGCCACCGCGGTGCTGATCGTCTTCAGCCTGGCCGCGGTGATGCCCGGCCACGACGAGACGAAGTTCTTCAACCTGGGCGCCGCACTCCTGGCGGTGCCGGCCGCCGGCGGCTGGGTGCGCTTGCGGGGCACGCGCGCCGCCCGCGTGGCCCGCCGGGCGCTCTACGCGCTCTGCGTGCCCACGGCGGCGCTCGGGCTGGCCGGTCTTGTGGCCGAGCGCGGGCAGGATGTGCGCGGCCACATCGTGCCTCCCGCCGCAGAGGCCGAGGCCTACGAGTGGCTGGCGGTGAACGCCGGGGCCCGCGCCGGGGTCATCGAAGTGGCCGGTCCGGACCTCGCGCCGGCGAGCCTCGACGTGCCGGTGCACGCCCGTCGCGGGCTGGTCTCGGGCGATCCCGCGTACGCGCGCATCAGGGGCTACGCGCCGCGGCCGACGAACGAGCGCGCCGCCCTGGCGCACATGCTCGGGGAGGGGCGCTTCGATCCGTGGGCCGAAGCGCTGCTCGGGCAGTTGAGGGCGCATGGGGTGAGCGAGTTCTACTTCATGTCCCGGGCCTCGAGCGCGCGGCCGGGCGGGGGCGGCGCCGCGCGGCCGCTGCCGCCGCCGTGGGCTCCTGTCTTCCGCAACGCGAGCCTCACGATCTACCGCCTGGGAGAGGGCACGCCGCGCCTCGCAGCGGGTCCCCGGCCGTGAGCGCGACCTGGCCCGCCGGGCCGCTGCCGGCCGCGGCGGCGCTGGCGATCACCGCGGCCTTTGCCGCTCTCGTCGCGCAGCCGGCCGGGCCGGCCCCGGCGCGCCTCGCTCTGGCGTTCGCCGCCCTCGTGCTCGTGCCCGGCTACGGCGCGGCGCGCTGGCTGCTCGGCCAGCGCGAGGCGGAGTGGCCCGAGCGCCTGGCGGCGGCGTACGGTCTCGGCCTGGCCGCCCAGTCGGCGTTGGCGCTCGCCGCCCGACTGGGCCACGCGGACTACGCCTTCTTGGCTTGGGCGCTGCCGGCACTCGGGGTCCTGCTCCTCGTCATCCCGCGCCCGGTCCAGCCGCTGCCGACGGCCGCCGCGGGGCCTCGCGGCGGGCGCGCTCCCGCCTGGGCGCTCACCGTCCTGGCCGTCGCCGCGACCGCTGCCTGGTGCGGCGCTCTGGGCACGCCGCTCGGCATCCTCACGGATTCCCCCGTCCATATCGCTGCCCTGCGGCGCATGGCGATGGGGAGCGAGGTGCTCCCGCTCGACATCCAGATCGCCGATACCGCCGGGGTCGGCTCCGACCCGCGTCTGAACCTCTACCACGTGATGCTCGCGCTGCTGGTGCGCGTCGGCGATGTCGACCCGGCGGTGGCGTGGCGCTGGGCCGGCATGCTGATGGCGCCGCTGCTGCCGCTGGCCGCCTACGCCTTCGCGCGGCGGGCCGCAGGCAGCCGTGCGGCGGGCGCGTTGGCCGCCCTGCTGACCCCGCTGGTCTACGGCGGCGGCCTGGCCTCGTCGGCCCTGCGCCAGGGAGCCTACCCGATGCGGGTCGCCGACGCGCTGGCCCTGCTCGCGCTGTGGGCGGCGCTCGGCGCGCTCGCCGCACCCGGAGCGCGCGGCGTCTGGCTGGTGGCCGCTCTGGCCTTCGCCGCCGTCACCGCGCATCTGTTTGCGGCGGTGCACCTGCTGCTCGGGCTCGCCGCGCTCGGGCTCGCCGCCGGGCTCGCCTATCGCCGCCTGCCGCTGGCCGTGCTCTTCCCCACGCGGCGCGCTTGGTTCGCCCGCCTGGCGGTGGTGGCCGGCGCGGTGACGCTGGCGTGCGGCCCTTACCTGGCCCTGCGCTGGGCCGAAGCGGGCGCCGGCATCGATCCCCTCCACTCCGAGCCGCAAGGGTTGCTCTACTGGTGGCGGACGTCGCTGTTCACCGTCGACCCGCGCGCCGCCGCCGCGTGGCTCGGCTGGCCGGCGCTGGGGCTGCTCGCCGCGCTGCCGTTGCTCTGGCGGCAGCGGCACGAAGGCCTCGGGCCGGTGGCCCTGGTGGCGGCCACCGTCGCGGGGCTGGGCATCGCGCTGAATCCGCTGGCGCTGCCGCTGGTGCACGGGGCGCTGGGCTATCTCGCGGGCCGCCTGCTGTGGTGCGTGCCGCTGGCGGCCGGGCTGGCCGTGGCGCTCGTGCTCGGCGTCCGCTCGCTGACCGGCGCCGCCGGGCCCTCGACGCGGCGCCTGGCGACGGTGGCGGTGGCGGGGATCGCCCTGAGCCTGGCGCCCGCCGCGTGGCAGGGGGCCGTCACCATCGGCCACGCCCGCTCCCTGGCCGAGAGCGAGCGCTCCGGCAGCGCCGAGCCGTGGCTCGACCTGCTGGCGGCGCTGCGGGAGGGATGGGACGGGCCGCGCGTGCTGCTCTCCGATCCGTTCACCGCCTACGCCATTCCGGCCTACACCGGCCACCACGCCACGGCCGTCCTGGCCCAGCACGCCAACCCCCGCGACCGGCGCGGGCCCGAGCGGCGCGCCGCCGTCCGCGACGTCCTCTCACCATACGTGGGAGCGCGTCGGACACTGGAGATCCTGCGGCGTGAGGGGGCGGACGCGGTGGTCCTCAACCGGCGCTTCGACCGGCCGATCTCCTATGGGAACGGCGTCATCCTGCCCGAGCAGGACGCCGCCGTGCGCGCCAAGTTCGCATCGCATCCCGAGTCGTTCCGCGCGGCTTGGGCCTCGGGGGGCGCGTACGTCTACGAGCTGACGGAGGCCGCCAAGCATGGGCCGCTGCCGCCGGCCGGTGAACCGGCCCGCCCGTTCGTCGCGCCGCGGGCGCCGCAGTGGGGCCGTGCGGTTCCCGACGGGGACTTCACGCAGCTTGGCACGCGCGTCGTCCCGGCCCGCGTGGCGCCCGGCGACTCCGTGTTCCTGACGACGTACTGGAGGGTGACGGGGGAGCGCCCAGCGCCCCCCGGCCTCTATCTCGTGAGCACCTACCTCGACGCCCCGCCGCCCCGCGGCTGGGCCGGCCATCGGGCGGTCTCCAAGCTGGTGCGGCTCGCCGCCGAGGCGCGCACGGGCGCGCACCGGCGCATCCTTTCCTTCCACACGCCGGCCGACGGCCTGGCGAGTCCCGATGAGTGGCGGCCGGGAGAAGTGGTCGAGGACCGCTTCCCGGTGATCGTGCACCCGCGGGCCATCGCCGGCACTTACGAGGTGCGGGTCAAGATGGTTCGTGTCCCGGTCTTTACGAACTTCCACTTGCGCGATCTCTTCACCGATGACGACCGACTCGCGGGGCCGGTGGTGGCCCGCCTCGAGGTGACGCCGCGCGCCGCGGCGCCGGCCGGCCGGCGGCCGCGGCGCGCGGCAGCGGTCCGGCCCGCCGCCGGGGAGCCCGCCCGATGACCCGCCGCCAGATCGTCTGCGTCGCCGGGGCGCGCCCCAACTTCATGAAGGTGGCGCCCATCCTGCGGGCCCTGCAAGGCCACCGCTCCCTGGCCGGCAAGCTCGTGCACACCGGCCAGCACTACGACGGCAACATGTCGGACGCCTTCCTGCGCGACCTCGAGCTGCCGCCGCCGGCCGTGCATCTCGGAGTCGGCTCCGGCAGCCACGGCCGGCAGACGGCGCGCATCATGGAGTCGTTCGAGGAGGTGCTGCCCGATCTGTCGGCGGACATGGTCCTGGTGGTGGGGGACGTGAACTCGACCATCGCCTGCGCCCTGGTGGCGGTGAAGTGCGGCATCCCGGTAGGCCACGTGGAAGCCGGCCTGCGCAGCTTCGACCGCACCATGCCCGAGGAGATCAATCGCGTGCTCACCGATCAGATCTCCGAGGCGCTGTTCGTCACCGAGGAGAGCGGGGTGGCCAATCTGCGGCGCGAAGGCGTGCCCGAGGCGCGCATCCACCTCACCGGCAACACCATGATCGACACCCTGGTGCGCCTGCTGCCGCGCATCGACGCGGCGCGCGCCTGGGAGCCGCTCGGGCTGGCCCCCGGCGGCTACGTGGTGGTCACCCTGCACCGGCCGGCCAACGTCGACACCCCGGAGCGGCTGGCTCGCCTGGTGGATCTGCTGGTCGAGATCTCCGCCGCGCTGCCCGTGGTCTTCCCCGTGCACCCGCGCACGCGGCGCAATCTGGCCGGCTTCGGCCTCTGGGACCGGTTGGCGGTCGGGCCGCGCGTCCTGGTGCTCGACCCGCAGCCGTACCCGGAGTTCCTGTCGCTGGTGAAGAGCAGCGCCGGCGTGCTCACCGACTCGGGGGGCATCCAGGAGGAGACCACCTTCCTGGGCGTCCCGTGCATCACGCAGCGCACCTCCACCGAGCGGCCGTGCACCACCGAGGTCGGCACCAACGTCCTGGTGGGGGACGACCTCGAGCGCACGCGCGTCGAGGTGCGGCGCATCCTGGCGGGCGACGCCAAGCGGGGCGCCGCCCCGCCGCTGTGGGACGGGCATTGCGCCGAGCGCATCGTGGCGCTGCTCGAAGAGCGTTTCCGTTGAGCCGGACGGAGCGCTGCCTGGTCATCGTCTCGGACCAGCTCGAGGCCCCGCCGCGCCTCGGCTACCACGTGCATCTGCTGGCCCTGGCCGGCGCCGTCGCGCGCCACGTCCCGGTGCGCGCCTTCGCCTGGGCGGTGCCGTCCTCGGCGGCGCCCGACCATCTCCGGGCCCTCGACCCGGCGGCCGCGCCCGCCGGGCGCCTGGCCCGCAAGCGCCACTACGTCGCCCGGGTCCTCGAGTGGATGGACGCGCACGCCGCGCCCGGGTCGGTGATCTGGGTGCGCGGCTACTCGTCGGCCCTGCTGCTGGCGCCGCAGCTGCGCCTGGCCCGTAACCGCGGCATCGCCTCCTTGTACGACGCCGCGAGCTTCGTGCGCCTGGAGGCCCGCGAGCGGGGCAACCCGCTGCTCGGCGCGGTGCGCGGTTTCTTGGAAGAGCAGCTGTGGCCCCACTTCGACCTGGTGCGCACGCTCAGCGACCCGATGCGTGATTACCTCGTCGGGCGCGGCGTGCCGCGCGACAAGGTGGTCGTCTTCCCGGTGGGCTGCGAGCCGTGCGCCGAGCAGTGGCGGCCGCGCGGCGGCCCGGCGCGCCTGCTCTACGTC
>Ga0315275_10000572_pt1 | contig 30833 bp, 29 predicted proteins | sample YL17G03_0_MG_FD_205557 | JGI IMG/M metagenome (GOLD analysis project Ga0315275, IMG submission 205557) | Sediment microbial communities from Yellowstone Lake, YNP, Wyoming, USA - YL17G03_0 | ecosystem: Environmental > Aquatic > Freshwater > Lake > Sediment | place: USA: Wyoming | collected...
CGAAGCCAGGCGTGACCGCAAGGTGACCGCGCATCCAGCGCAATGCCGGGTTCTTCTCCAAGTCCGGTTTATCGCCGGCGAAGAACAGCATCTTTGCACCGGTGACCAGCAGGAACAGACCGAAAACGTAGATAATCCAGTGGAATTGGGCGATCAGCCACGCGCCGATCAGGATCATGATAATGCGCAACGCGATCGCGCCCAACACACCGTAAACCAGCGTGCGCCGCTGCAACTCCGGCGGCACGGCGAAGTACGTGAACAGCATCAGAAAAACGAAGATGTTGTCCACCGAAAGCGACTTCTCGATCAGGTAACCGGTCAGAAACGCGAGCGTCTTTTCACGAGCGATTTCTGCTCCGGCCGCTCCCGAAAGATACCACCAGAGCAAGCCGGCGAAGGCGAGCGATAGCGCCACCCAAACCGCAGACCATCCCAGCGCTTCTTTGACACTGACGCGCGTCGCGCCGCGCGCCGACAGGACCTTGAGATCGACAGCGGTCGCCACAATTACAAAGGCGAAGAATCCAGCCCACATCCAAGGAGTAGCGATCGTTTCCATTTCTTGGTTTGTCTCTTGGTTTGTCTGCGGAATATGGTTACAGATTCCTCGGCCACCGCTGCGATGCGCCGTCGGCGGACGGTTCCGCGCTAGTAACGCAGCAGGCAGCCAATGCCGCCCAAAGCCATCAGCGGGTCGCAATGATCCACGACCTCGATGGGACAATCCTGCTGTCCGGCCAGCCTGACCAACTCGACCGTAACGTCGACAGGCCGTATCGACTTCTTGCCGCACTCCGGGCATCCAGCGGGCGCCTGATGCTCGATGCGGATCACGCCGCAAGCGCTGCAGCGCCAACCCGGTTGGGGCATAAGATCCCGCGCCAGCAGAAGCATATCCGCCCGCTGCTGACGCAGCGCATCCAGGCAGGCGGTCGCGCCCGCCACCGCCCGACCCTGTGTACGAATACCCTGCACGAAGCGCGCCGCGATTGCCTGGGAGTCCTGCTCCTCCCATTCGACGAACGTAGACAGCGTGGCGGCCACCACATCCTCCTGGGAGTCGCGGCTTGCCGCCGGGATGGTGTCCACCAGTCTAGCCGCGACGGATTTGGACAGCGCGCGTCGTATTTCTCCAGTCAGGCGCGGATCGCCCGCGAGGATCAGGTGAGTTTGCCCGCCAGCAACCATGAGGCGTTCGAGCAAATCGACCTGCTCCTTCAAAAAAAGAGAAGTGCGTTCGCGGCGGTGACTTTCGTAATGCGATTTGGTCCACTCGCGTCCGACACGTTCGCGCAGTTCAGGCTGTTCAGTCCAGGCCTGAACGGTGGCTGCGCCAAGACTGACCTCGAGGATCCGTATCCAGGCCCGGGAGGCCAGCAGCACGACGTAACGGTGATAGTTGTCTTTCAGCGCCATGAGGTGAAACAGGTTAGGCGTGGGATAGACCGCGATCCAGTTTGGCAGCGGTGCACCGAACTGCATCGCAAGAAAAAAAGCGCCACCGCGCAAGTGGCGGCTGAACAAGGCCACCCCCTTCGCGCCGGGCCGCAACCTGCCGGCCAAGTAATCATTGATTTGGCCTATGGCGGCTTCGAAGTCAGCGCGCGCATCGCCATCAAGAGTGCTGCGCATGGCCAGTGCACGATCTTCGAGCGCCTTGCGGTAGCCATCCGCGCCCTGCTCCAGGTTGAGATAACAGCTCACGAAGGGTGCTTGCGTCTCATCCACGCAGGCGAGCACGGCAATGTGGCGTCGGAGTTCGTCAAGCGTAGTCAGTGGTTCGATCCGGGTTGCCAGGCCAGCGTCGAGTTGATGTCCGGGAATCCAGGCGCTGGAGTTCATCGGCGTGGACAATCGCGTCATATTTGCTCCTTGGTGGATAGCACCTCGCACTTTACGCTTTGCACCGCATCTTCTTCCTGCACTGCCTCGGCGAGAAATGGCAGCAGCCGTCCTTGGCCATCAGCGCACATCGTGTGGCTCGTAGGCACGACAACGTCCCACAATCGTGGCAATGACAATCGCGTTCTGTACGTCCCGCTTGTTTCCCAGAATCGACGCCCTGTCAAAGCGACTGCGCGCCGACGCAGAAAGTGCAGATGAGGCCTCGCTTCGACCAAAATGGTCGACACTTACAAAATGCTGCGCAGACGCGACGGGGGAATCCTTAACCTCGTGGTAAAGCTCTTCGAGCGTTTCTTTGGGTGCGGCATCCTCGTGCGGTTCGTGCGCTCCCAATCTCTTCAGCAGATACGGGACCAGCGCGAAAACAGCAAAGGCGAGAACATAGATCAGTTCTTTGGGGAAGCAATTCATGATCGCCTCCCTTACTTTCTAGGTATGGCAGCGGGTTCGTTTCCGGTGCTGGAGATCTCCTCGCGCATGCTCGTGTCGGCTTGCAAGTTCTTCATGCGGTAGTAATCCATGATGCCGAGATTTCCCTGACGGAACGCTTCGGCCATTGCACGAGGTACTTCGGCCTCCGCCTCCACGACCCGCGCCCGCATCTCCTGCTCCAGCGCGACGGCCATGGCACGTCGTTCTTCGGCTTTCGCCTGGGCAATCTGCTTGTCGGCATTGGCCTGATCGATCTGCAGCTTGGCGCCGATGTTTTCGCCTACATCCACGTCTGCGATGTCAATGGACAGGATCTCGTAGGCTGTCCCCGCGTCCAGGCCCTTGCTCAGAACATGCTTGGAGATGTGATCCGGATTCTCGAGCACGCTTTTGTGGCTCGCTGCGGAGCCGATGGTACTCACCATGCCTTCCCCAACGCGCGCGATGATAGTCTCCTCGCCGGCGCCGCCCACCAGTCGCTCAATATTGGTGCGGACTGTCACCCGGCATACCGCAATGAGTTGGATACCGTCCTTGGCCACTGCCGCGATTTTTGGCGTTTCGATCACCTTCGGCAGAACTGACATCTGGACCGCTTCCAGAACATTGCGTCCGGCAAGATCGATGGCCGCGGCACGCTTGAAGGGCAGGGGAATGTTGGCTTTGTCGGCCGAGATCATGGCGTTGACAACCCTGACGACATTGCCGCCCGCCAAAAAGTGAGCCTCCAGGTCGTTGATGGAAATGTCTATGCCTGCCTTCACCGCGCTGATGCGTGCCGTGACCACCGTGGTAGGCGGGACGCGGCGCAGGCGCATGCCGATCAGGGTGAACAATCCCACATAGGCACCGGAAGCCCATGCGGCAATCCAAAGTGGAATGGGCACCAGGTACAAGAGAAATACCAGTCCCGCCGCCACCATGATGAGCAAGCCGAAGCCGCCCGTTATGCCAGTCCCGATTTCGATCATTTGTTACTCCTTTGCGATGCTGTGCGGAAGTCGCCGCACGACGATTCGGTTGCCATCCACGCGCGTCACTTCGACGAACTGGCCGGCATCAATGAGTGGTCCGTCCGATACGACATCCACACGCGCGCCGTCGATCTCGGCTATGCCCGAGGGACGAAGTGGGGACGCCGCAAGCCCTTTTTTTCCGAGCCAGCGCAAGTCGCTTTCTGGGGCCGAGCCGTACTGGTGACCCGAGCCCAACCCGGTCTCCAGTATCAGCCGCCGCCCAAAGGGCAGGCGCGGCAGAAAGCGAAGGAGAAGCAGACTCAGAATCAAGGCTGCCAGGAGAGAGAAGACAACACGCCCGGTGGCCATGAGGACAACCTCCGAAGTGGCTCCACCCCCGATCAGACTGAGAGTAAGTCCCGCGAGCATCGCGGCAATTCCCAAGACACCGGCGACGCCAAAACCCGGAATCATGAAGATCTCGACAGCCAGAAGAGCGACACCTCCAGCCACAAGAAGCAGTTCTTCCCAGCCGGCGAGCTGGACCAGCCACTGGCTCCAGAAGAAAAGCGCCAGACTCGCGATTCCGAGGGCGCCAGCGAAACCGAAGTCACCGGTGCGCAGTGCAGCCACTATCCCCAGCAAGCCGACCGTGATGAGCAGGGAGTTGAGTACCGGATGAGTCAGAAAACGCACCAGTTCTTCTGCCCAGTTGGGCGACATCCGCCGGATCTCCGCGCCGCCCAGTCCCAACTGCTCCAGCGCACCTTCCATTGTGTCGGCACGAAAATCGGCGAGCTTGTGCTTCATGGCCTCCTCTGTCGTCAACGTGAGGAGCTTGCCTTTGTCGATCACACCGGGAATCTCTACGTCCGCGTCGACCATTGCCTCCGCCAGGAGCGGCGGTCGCTTGCGGCTCTCGGCAGTGGCGCGGAATTCCTTCCTCATATAGGACACGGTTTTCTCTGCCACCGGCTGCGGGGCAGCGCCTGGCTGCCCCATCTGCACGGGCGTCGCCGCGCCGATCGTTCCACCCTCGGCCAAGACTAGGTGCTCGGCGGCCAAACTAATCAGTGCGCCAGCCGAGATGGCACGCTTGTTCACGAAGGCAACCGTGCGCAGCTTGGAATTCAGCAACGCGTCCCGGATCAGCACCGCCGCATCGACCCGTCCGCCGAAGGTATTGACTTCCAGGATCACCGCCGCCGCACCCGCCAGCGTCGCTTCGTCGACGACACGCTGAACGAAGGGCGCAAGCCCAAGGTCGATGACGCCTTCGATGGGCGCGACATAGACGATAGGCTGCTTCTCCTCTGCGAATGCTGAAGGGATCGTTACAAATGTCCCGAACGCGACAAGGAAAAGGGTTTTGGCCCAAGCAATGCACCGCGCCATAACATTGTTGCGGTCGGCAATATGTCTTGGGCCGGTATGCATGTTCACGCGCTCCCCGCAATATAGTTCCGCATAGCCTCGGCCTCTGAGTGGACCTCGTCCAGGCGCAGTTGGAGCAGGTCGTGGATGCTCACCATGCCGACAAATTTTCCTTCTTTGAGCACAGGCAAATGTCGCATATGCCTGGAAACCATGAGCGCCATAATCCCTGCCGCACGATCTTCTGGTGTGCAGGTCAAGACCTTCACCGTCATCAGGTCGCGTATGGGCTTGTTCAACAGATCCGGGCCTATACTCTGCAGGCCGCGTACGATGTCGCGCTCGGAAATAATGCCTTCCACCGTGCTGCCACCCCTGCTTACGACCAAGGCGCCATCGTTGTCGAATTCGCGGGATTGCAAGACTTGGGCGATCAAGGCATCAGGTGCTATGTACGTAATAGTGCGGTCATGCTGCGTGTTGAGAATGCGCTGAACAGTCACGATTAACTCCTTTCAAACATTTCAATTCAGGTAATAGGTTGGCGAAAAGTAGCGACCCCGCCATGAGCCGTGGCATCTAGATCACGCCTTCTACCTTCGCCGGCGCGCGATGCCAGCTCGCCGCGCCGTGTGCCGCAGGGGCGCCTCGGTCAGCAAGAACTTCGGGGGCCGGATACTGATAGGCACGTTCGTTTATTCCTGCACATTCGATGAACATGAGGCAAGTGTCGATGCTTCCTGCACTTACATAAAGTCGATTTATGGATCATATTCCATCGAATAAACCGATATATGTCCGTGCTTGAATGTGCAGGTAGTCCGCTACGATTGCGCAGCGCCAAGGCTGACCACGGGATAGCCACACACCGCGTTGTGAGGGCGACGATGAAGAGTTACATACCGAACGGGTGCAACTCCACGCTCAGCGAGCGGCTCAGTTCGGCAAGTGAATAGCAGCCAACTTCGTGCTTCCTCACCAACCAGCTTGCCAGCACCGCGGCGCCAGACCTCGCGCAAATTCCTCGATCAGTTCCGCAACTTCCTGGTCATTGTGTTGCTCGGCGCAGCGGTGCCGGCGGGCACGGTGGGAGACATCAAGGCGCCGTGGTCATCGCCGTCGTCCGACGGCCATCGAGAAGCATGAAGAGGATTCGTCGGCTATCTGTGTAGCGACAGGGAGGGTGCTGCGCACCGTCCCGGAGCCTAGCGGTGTCGCTTGCACGCAAGCCATGCTGTACTGCTGTCACGTAGCAACAGCGGTTCTCGCGGATTCGCGGGGCAGTGTTGTGCGCACGGGGGGGTCAGGTCCCGCTGCAGAACGCGATTTCTGCCACCGTGTTTGACCTCGAACATGAGGCTATCCGCCTCGGCCAGCAGGTCGTCGAGATCGGCAGGCGCCCGAGCGTAGCTGGCAACCCCGATGCTGAAAGTCACCGGCCACCGGCGCCCGCTCATCGTGTTCAGCAGTCGCCGTCGCAGATCTTCGACGTACGCCTTAGCCGATTCACCCTCCATGCCGGGTAGCAGCAATGCAAACTCATCGCCACCGAGACGCCCGGCTATATCGCTGGCGCGCAGGCGAGCACTCAGCCCCTCGGCAACGCAGACCAGCACGGCATCGCCGGTGGCGTGACCTTGTCCGTCGTTAACCTCCTTGAACTTGTCGAGATCTATGAATACGGCAGTGATCGGCGTGCCTTCACGCTGCGCTTGTGCCAACGTCTGGGAGCCTAATTCGTGAAACTCGCGTCGGTTCGACAAGAGGGTCAGGGCATCTTTGCGCGCCAGGCGCCTTTCGGAATCAAGTAACCTGCGTAGCTGCGCCAGGAGCCAGACGCCGATGCCGTAGATCGCCAGCCGTGCACAACTGTTGAGAATCAGCGGCAGTGCGGAGGCCTGATCGCCGCCGAGCAACCGGTCCGCCGCGAACCATAAGCCGACCACAAGGATTGCCAGAGCCATTCCCAAACGTAGTCCGAGGAACCACGCTGCCAGAGCCAGCGGTGGCGTGAAAAAAACATGGAACTCATACGCCAGGCCGGCAAGGGTGTGCAGATAAGCCAATTGCAGAATGAGCGCCGCGCACGCGGAGAGAATAACGAAGCGCCCGACGCTGCCGGGTTGCCAAAGAATCGCCTCGCGTAGTGTCATGGCGCGATCCTCCCGCAATTGCACGAAGTGCGGCTTCCGCCTAAGCTTGGCGTGGCAGCATGCATCTCTGGATTCCAGACGATTTCAAGAATAATCGGAACGAACAACCGATCGCCTGCAACTAGCGGGACGCTTCCGGCCTGTGCGCTTCACTTGCGCGCTGATGAAGCAGTACGCGGAGCGTGCTCATCTCGGAGCGCATCTCGGCGAGCTCGCGCCTCAGTTCGGTCTCTGGTGAGGCATCGGTGCGCTCGGCGTCGATCTCGCGCGTGTGCTCACTCTGCATCGAGGTCACCACCACGGCGATGAAAAGATTGAGCATGGTGAACGTCGACACCAGGATAAATACAACGAAGAACAGCCATGCGATTGGGTAGACCTCCATCACCGAGCGGGCGATATCCCCCCAGCCTTCCAGCGTCATGATTTGGAACAGGGTGTAAGCGCTTTCGCCGAGCGTGCCGAACCATTGCGGGAAGTGCTCCGCGAAGAGCTTGGTTGCGATCACGGCGAATACGTAGAGAATCACCGTAATGATGCCGATCACCGAGCCGAGGCCGGGGATCGCGGCGAGCAGTCCTCCCGCGACCCGACGCATGCTCGGCACCATCGAGATCAGGCGCAGCACCCGCAACACCCGCAACGCTCGCAGCACGGCCAGTGGTCCGGCTGCCGGTATGAGCGCGATGCTGACCACGATAAAATCGAACACGTTCCAGGGGTCGCGAAAGAAACTGCCCCGCCAAACGGCGAGCCGCAATCCGATCTCCACCACGAACACGGCAAGTATCGCGCGGTCGGCAGCGTTAAGCACCGCGCCCCACCGCGTCATGACTGCTTCGCTCGTTGCAAGGCCGAGAATCACGGCGTTGACGAGGATGAGCGCGATCAGTACAGCTTGCGCAAGCGGCGATTCAATATGTTGCGCGAGACGCCCCCGCCAGCCAGGATGCGTGTCCGTGGCGATCCTCATCCGGTGCCACCGTCCTCGTGGGCATCTCTGGCCGGGCGCAGCAGGCTCGCCGCGATAGATACCGCAAGAATCGTGAAAACTGTGCCCAGCATCCAGGGGATGGGGATCTTGTAAAGGTCCATGATCAGCATCTTCACGCCGATGAACGTGACGATCAGCGCCAGACCGTAATTGAGCAGATGAAAGCGCTCGGCCATGTCGGCCAGCAGGAAATACATCGCCCGCAGACCAAGGATCGCGAAGATGTTCGAGGTGAAGACGACGAACGGGTCGGTGGTGACGGCGAAAATCGCCGGAATGCTGTCGACGGCGAAAATCAGGTCGGTAATCTCGACAAGCACCAGCACGAGAAACAGCGGTGTCGCGTAGCGCAGCCCGTCCGTCATGACAAAGAAGCGCTCTGCATGGTAGGCCTCGGTAACCCGCATGTGGTTGCGAATCCAGCGGATCACCGGATTCTTCGCGAGATCCGGCTTCTGGTCACCGAAAAGAAGCATCTTTACTCCGGTGGCAAGCAGGAATAAACCGAAGACGTAGAACATCCAGTCAAATTTCTCGATCAGCAATACGCCGACGTAGATGAGCACCGCCCGCATTACGATTGCGCCGATCACGCCGTAGAGCAGCACGCGTTTCTGGAATTCAGGTGGAACGGCGAAGTAGGTGAACAGCGTTACCCAGATGAAGACGTTTTCAGTGGCGAGCGCCTTTTCGATAAGGTAGCCGCTGACGTACTCGATGGTCTTCGCGTTGGCGACCTCGCGGCCATGGAGACCGTCGACGAACCACCAGTACCAGCCGGCAAACGCCATTGCCGCCACGAACCACACTACAGCCCAGGCAAGCGCCTCTCCGACCGGCACCTTGTGCTGCCCCTTCGCCTTGAGAAGCACGAAATCGAGCACCAGAAACACGACGACGAGCAGGCTGAAACCGAGGTAAAGGATTGGCGAGCCGGTATGCACGATCTCTGTCATCAAGGGTTCCTCATGAGGCCGCTGCCTGTAAGCTGGTAAAAAGGGGGCCTGGAAAAAAGGGGCCGAACGGCAGCGATGACGGCCGCCGGCATGCCGGCGCATTGAATTTAGCGCTATGGTCGCCGGGGGCGCGATACTGTTTTTTCATGTCGAATCCCCCGTCAACTGCCGGCCGGCGCGCGCCGCGCCGCCATTCGCCAGAGCACGCCGATGCGCCAAGCGAGCTGTACGCCGAAGTAGGTGAGGGCCGCACCCGCGATGGCGAGGAGTGCGAGGCCGACGAGCAGCGGCTCACCCATCGCACCGATCTTCTCGATCCAGCTGACGCCCTCCGCGAGAGCGGGCAGCGCCGTGGCGCCGCCGAGCACGGCCGAGCCGACGTGGTACGCCGCCAGGAGAATGGCTGGCGTCGTCAGCGGGTTCGAGACGAAGGTCGCGAACACTGCGGCCGGCAGATTGGCCCGCAGCCCAATCGCCACGAAACCGGCCACAAGCGCCTGCCCAAGCGGCACCAGTATCCCGAAGAACATGCCGATCGCCAGCCCCTTTGAGATGGAGCTGCGGTTCACGTGCCACAACCAGGGGCGGTCGAGCAGCGGGCCCATCCAGCGCAAACCGCGATGGGTGCGCAATGACGCTGGATCAGGGAGCCAGCGGCGCACAAAGAGACGAGCCATACTTTGCCGGCCCCGGTCTCAGATTTTGAACGACCGCCGATGCCGCGGTCGCGTCACCGGCGACCGTGGCGAGCGTGCCAAAGAGTGCACCAGAACGTTCCGTGCGAAAAGGCGTGATGTACCGTGTAAAAGGACGCACGCAATGAGCAACATCAAGATAGTCATCCTCGTTCTCCAAGTGTCAGTTAGTCGAATACGTGCGTACTCTAGGGTCACCACGACAGGATGTATAATCGATTTATAATCTCCAATTAATCGAGTAAAACGAAAGATTGCCGCGGTGAACTACAAGCATCTTTACTATTTTTGGTGGGTCGCCAAGGCGGGCGGCGTGGTGAAGGCGGGCGAGCAACTGCACGTGACGCCACATACCATCAGCGGGCAGATCGGGATCCTGGAAGACGACCTTGGAACCCCTCTATACGCCAAGCGTGGCCGCAATATTGAATTGACCGACGCCGGGAAACTCGCCTTCGGCTACGCACAGGATATCTTCGCGCTCGGATCCGAACTGGAGGAATCTTTACGGAACTACCAGGCGGGAGGCCGTCCCATCGAGTTCCGCGTCGGCGTGGCCGACGCGGTTCCGAAGACGATCGCTTATCGTCTGATCGAACCGGCGACGCGCCTGCCCGAGCCCGTGCGCATTGTATGCCGTGAATCAAAGCTCGAAAGCCTTCTCGCGGAACTTGCCGCCCATCGGTTGGACTTGGTGGTCGCCGGCGCGCCGATCCCGCCCTCGGTGAGCGTGCGCGCATATAACCACCGGCTCGGCGAATCCGGTGTGAGTTTCTTCGCGACCGGCCGACTCTTCAAGAGCCTCAAGGGGAAGTTTCCAGCCTGCCTGAACGGCGCGCCGATGCTGGTTCCGACCGTGGAAGTAGCAGTAAGATCTCGCCTGGATCGATGGTGCGAGGACAACAACCTCCGGCCTCGCGTGGTCGGAGAGTTCGACGACAGCGCGTTGATGAAGGCGTTCGGGCAGCGCGACGCGGGGGTATTCATCGGACCTACTGTCATCGAATCGGAAATTGAAACGCAGTATGGCGTGAAAGCGATCGGCCGAACGAAAGAGATCACTGAGGAATTCTTCGCGATTTCGGTCGAGCGTCGCGTAACGCATCCCTGCGTCGTTGCTATCTCCGGCACAGCAAGAACCGGATTGTTTGCCGCCATCAATTCCATCTGAGGTATGTGCAGATTGCCACTGACGCGGACAGACACGAGCAGAACATGCGGTTGTTCTCAACGCGTGCACTTGCAGTCCATAGCACTTGGTCCTGTAAATGGAAGCGAACGGCATTCAGTTGATTCCGCTGTCGGATGCGGTCATCTTTGACCATCTGGCCGGTGAGCAGTCAGTCGGTGTCTGTGCCCTGCTGGAGGACGATACCTGTACATTTCCTCGCCATCGATTTCGACGCAGCCGAGTGCAGAGAGGACGCCCGCGCCCTCGTGCACTCGTGTGATGAACTTGGCGTGCCCGGTGCTCTCGAGATTTCGCGCTCCGGCAATGGAGCGCACACCTGGGTGTTCTTCGCTGGCCGGGTCTCGGCCCGCGATGCCCATCGCCGATTTGCTCGTTGTACCGCTCATTTTCCATTTCAGGATGCGCATTGGATTTGACGGTCGCCGACTCAGCGTCAGGGGCGTCGTCGAGGTCATGCCAGGGCGTGACACAAGTAGGACTGAGTGCTACACTACGCCGTGCTGAAAAAACCGTTGACGCGAGCTTTCAAGACGGCCTGGTTCAGCAAGGCGGCGGGGAAAGCGCGCATCGGTGATCCGTCATTGATTGCGGCGATTCGTGAGGTCATGCTGGGGCAGGCTGACGATCTGGGCGGAGGTGTTTTCAAGAAGCGGCTGAACAAGAACATGCACCGCTCGATCGTGCTGGCGAAGGGTGGGCGGCATTGGATCTTTGCGTATCTGTTCGCCAAGAAGGATCGGGCTAACATCGATGGCGATGAGCTTGCTGATTTCAGAAAGCTGGCGCAGGCGTTTGGCCGCATGACGGACTCCGAGTTGGCGTCCGCGCTGAGTCAGGGTGACTTACTGGAGCTATGCGATGACGAGTAAAGCCAAGTTCAAGAGCGACGCCTTCGAGGCGATACATAGCGCAGCCCAAGGGCTGCATCGCGCCGGGACCATCGACAAGGCGACCATGCGCGACTTCGACGAATCGTGTCTTGCGGCGCCCTCGGTGATCGCTCCGGAGGAGATCAAGCGAATTCGCGAGAGGGCACATGTCAGTCAGCCCGTGTTCGCGCGGTATCTGAACACCAGCGAGTCCACGGTACAGAAGTGGGAGGCCGGAACCAAGCGGCCTAGCGGCATGGCGCTCAAGTTGCTGGCCTTGGTCGAGAAGCACGGGCTCAAAGTGCTGGCTTGAGCTCGATGCCAGTGCCCTGATTGCACACGGCCTTCAATCCGCCACCGCGAGTGGTCTGACGCTAAAGCTGACGGTAAAAATGGTAGTCGCAGAAAAAACTTCTATCGGTGACAATTCGCCGATGCCGAACAGCTGCTGATGCTGACCACTGATTCGGGGCCGCGCCATTTCTCGGCGGTGACCGAGATGATGTTCGACAACTATCGGTCCGGCAGACAAGCTGCGGCCGCGTCCCGGAAGAGCTAGTCAATGAGGCCCGATACGCCGGATGTTTCATCGCCAGGCAGGTTCCAATGGCTTGCCGCCGGCCTGTTGGCGATCGGCCTCGATAGCGCGGTGTTTCACTATCTGAATGCCGGCGCCGATGCGCTGGCGACGGCCCACATCGCGGGCTTTTTCGCCGGCACCGCAGCGGGCGGTCTGCTGCTTGGTGTGACCGACAGGGGGGTGCGCACGCTGAGTCCGGCGCGGTGGCTGGCCATCGCCGTGATCGCCTTGCTGGCGCTTTTCCTGCGTGGCGGACTATTGGCCTCTCTGGTGCAAATCCTCGCCGTTCCAGCCACGATCGCGCATTTCATCGCCGCCATTTTTTCCTTGCTGGCGTTTTATGGCGGCTATCTTTGGTTCGCGGACCCGCGGCGCGCGCACAGCGAATGCGCCGAAAGCAGATGGGATCGGTTTTGCCTCGGGGTCGTCCTCTATGCGGTCCTGTTAAGGCTCCTGTACCTGGGGGTGCCGGAACTCCTGTTCGAAGAGGCGTATTACTGGAATTACGCCAAGCATCTCGATATCGGGTATCTGGACCATCCCTTGATGGTGGCCTGGATCATCCGGCCCTTTGTGGCTCTGATGGGCAACATCGAATTCGCGGTGCGCGCCGGGGCTTTTCTGTGCTGGCTGGTCACCGCCTGGTTCTCCTATCGGCTGACGCGCGATGTCCTCGGCCGTGCTGCCGCTTATCGCGCGTTAACGCTCGTCGCCGTTTTGCCGGTCTTTTTCTTTTTCGGCGTGTTCATGAGCCCCGATGCGCCGCTGACGGCCTGTTGGTCGGCGGCGATCTATTTCACGTATCGAGTCGTGATCAAGGAAGAACCGCGTGCGTGGCTGGGCCTCGGCGTCGCCCTTGGCTTGGGCATGATTTCAAAATACACCGTCGTGCTTCTCGGCGCCGCCATTGTCGTGTTCGTGTTGATCGACCGGCCCTCGCGAAGATGGCTGGCACGGCCGCAGCCTTACATCGCTGCGCTTATTGCGCTGGTCCTGTTCTCGCCGGTGATCGTCTGGAACTGGCAACAGGACTGGGCATCGTTCGCCTTCCAGAGCCAGGACAGGTTGGCGAGCAAGTTTTCCTTTTCGTTGCCGCGCTTTGCAGGCAACGTCATCGCTCTGCTGACGCCGACAGGCATTCTCAGCGTCATCGCGCTGGTTGTCTGCCGCAGGCAACTGACGAGCGGATTCGCGGCCCCTGTTGTCTCGGCTGGCGCCACGTCGGCCCGCAGCTACTTTCTATTGACATGGCTGGCGCTTTTTCCGGTTGCTGCGTACGCTGCGATCAGCTTGTTCCGGGAGAGCAAGCTCAACTGGACGGGGCCCTGCTGGCTGGGCCTGGTGCCGTTGATGGCGCTGCTCGTCACCCCGGCCCCGGCGCTGGAGTCCGGCGCGACAAGATTATTGACCTGGTGCCGCCGCGCGTGGCCGCCAACGATGGTGGTCTGCCTGCTTCTTTATGGTGCGCTATTGCATTGGCTTGGCCCGGGTCTGCCGGGCGTTTCGTATCCGCAGAACATGCATCTCATCGGATGGAGGAATTTCGCGCGCGATTTCGACGTTGTGGTGCAAGAGGTCACGCGCGAAACAGGGCAGGACATCCTGGTGGTCGGCATGGATAGAAACAGGATTGCCAGCGGGCTTGCTTTCTACCGGACCCAATACATCGATGCCGCCGGGAGCGGGGCCGGGCGTGATCCGGCATTCCATACCGCGAGCGAGAATCTATTTGGCAGTGTCGGCCTGATGTATGCGCTTTGGTTTCCGGCCAGCCAGCAGAACGGCAAGACCATGCTGCTGGTCGGCAAGGATGTTTCCATCCTGAGCAGCCCGAAGGTGCTGTCGCGCGTGAAAACTGCGGGGGACATCAGGCAGATCGAGGTTTGGAAACAGGGCAAGCCGGCCGGTCGCTACTACTATCGCCTGGTCACCGGCTATCAGGCCGCGGCGGCTTCAGTCCCCGCCGGTGATGCAGGGCGAGACAACTGAGGGGGTAGCCAGGGCCATGTTTCCCTTCGCAAGACCGCTGTCGCCGATCGCCATGCAGAGGATCAAATTGCTGATCCGCCTTCTGGTGTCGGTTTCGATATTGGCGGTTATCCTGCGCTCGATCGATGTTCGACCGGCCTGGCGGGTAGTCGTCGACGCCAGACCCGAATGGCTCCTGCTCGCATTGGTGATGCAGTTCAGCAGCACCGCGGCATCGGCCTACCGATGGCAGTTGATCATGCGCAATCTCGGCTTTGGCCAATCTTTTTCGTTTTATTGGGACAGTTATTTCAAAGGGATGTTCTTCAACCAGGGATTGCCAACCAGCATTGGCGGCGATGCTCTTCGGGTGCTCGACGTGGCCGCCCGCGGATTTCGCAAGCGCGACGCGCTGTACGGCATTGCGATCGATCGGATCACCGGACTGGGCGCGTTGCTGTTGCTGGCGCTGTTGGCGCATCTGGTCAATCCCGACCTGCTGCCCGTGCAGGTGTATCGTCCGATCCTGTGGCTGTCGGCAGCCGGACTACTCGCCCTTGTCGGCCTGTCTCTACTCGGGCGATTGCGATGGCTCGAGCGTTATCCGCGGCTTTCGATCCTGAAGACGGCGTCGGACCGGCTGTTGCGGGCGGTGTCCGGGCGTCGTTTTGTGTTGATGGCCGCCTCGCTGCTGATTCCGTTGCTTGCCATGCTGGGATTCTATGCCGTGGGTCGGGCGCTTGGCTTGCGCTATGATCTGCTGACGTACTTGGCCATCGTGCCACCGGCACTCGTCCTGACCGTCATTCCCATATCGATTGCCGGCTGGGGCGTGCGCGAAGGTGCGCTGGTCGGTTTGTTTTCATTGATCGGCGCCGACAGGACGGTTGTGCTGATGATGTCGCTTGTCTACGGATTGATGCTCATCCTCGTCAGCCTGCCCGGCCTGGTCGTCCTTCTTCGCGGCCGCCGGCGCGTGTCGCCCGGCGCTTTGCGCCAGTGATTTCCCGGCCCGAGTGTGCCGGGCTCATCCAACCGTAATACTCGCAAGGGGCACGATTATTTTGAATAGACCGAACCTGATCCAGGCGCGCTGGCGCGTCGCCGGGCTGATCGCCTTTAATCTGCTTGCGCTAATCTTGCTCGCCAGTTGGCGTTGGCCTCCGGCCCGGCGGCTGTGGGACGGGTTCGACGCCTGGGCATTCCACCTGCTGAATGCGCCCCTGGCAAGCAACACCGCCTGGGCCCATGTTTGGGCAGTGTGCAGCATGCGACCGGTCGATCTCGGTTTCGGCTTGATCATGCTGGGCTTTCTGATCAAGGGGAACTGGATATTCGCTGCTGTCCAGGTGCGTCAGGCGCTGTACGCTTTTCTGGCGCTCCTGCTGTTATTGCTGCTGATTCGCGCGGGGCTGTTCGTGGAAGTGATCAAGATCATGCACTGGCAGCGCGAGAGTCCGTCGTTGACCGTGGAAGGAGCGGTCAGGTTGTCCGACCTGTTCCCAGAATGGAGCAGGGTTTGGCAAATGAAGGACTCGTCCGAGCGCAGCTTTCCCGGCGACCATGCTTCGGTTCTGCTGCTGTGGGCGATATTTGTTTCGCCTTTCGCGCGGGGTTGGCGGCGGTGGCTCGTCTGGGGGCTGACGTTGCTGTTGATCCTGCCCAGGCTCGTATCCGGCGCGCACTGGCTATCGGATGTTCTCGTTGGTGGATTGTTGCTCAGCTTTGTCGCCATCGGCTGGGGTCTGTACACGCCTTATGCGGCCACAGCCTGCTCCCTCTTGGAGCGCATCGGCACCCCTGTTCTGCTGCGCCTGGGGAGGCTGCCGGGACTGCGGCACATCAGTCTGCTGTCCAGTTCGCATTGACCATGGTCGCCGGTCATGGAAGCAATAAGGAATGAAGCGAGAGCCGGCCATGCGCGGCATCGCCAGAAAGGCCGCGATCCGAAGTTGCGGCGTGCAGATCGCCGTCTAACGCTACCAACGCGTGGTGGTTTCGAGTGCAAAATCAGCAGAAGGCCTGGCCTCTGCCGGGCCGCCATGACGGGAGGCAACGCAAAGCATGAAATCCAACGGGGACAAGAACAAAGCCGCGACGGACGCGGCAGACAAGCGCAACGGCGCCGAATCCAGGGACAAGCTGTCGAACAAGGACTACGAGAAGGAGCTCGCGCGGTTACACGTCGAGCTGGTCAAGCTCCAGGGGTGGGTGGTGCACAAGGGGCTCAAGGTCTGCGTCGTGTTCGAAGGCCGCGACGGCGCCGGGAAGGGCGGCGTCATCAAGGCGATCACGCAGCGGGTCAGCCCGCGCGTGTTTCGCGTCGTGGCGTTGCCGGCGCCGAGCGATCGCGAGAAGAGCCAGATGTATGTGCAGCGCTACCTGCCTCACTTCCCGGCTGCCGGCGAAATCGTGATCTTTGATCGCAGCTGGTACAACCGCGCGGGGGTCGAGCGGGTGATGGGTTTTTGCTCCGAGGAGCAGGTGAAGAAGTTCCTGCAGACCGTGCCCCTGGTGGAGAAAGCCATGGTCGAATCCGGCATCCTTTTGCTCAAGTACTGGCTGGAGGTGAGCCCCGAGGAGCAAACCCGCCGGCTGGAGGCACGCATTCACGACGGGCGCAAGGTCTGGAAGCTCTCGCCGATGGATCTCAAGTCCTACAGCCGCTGGTACGACTACTCCCAGGCGCGCGACGAGATGTTCAAGGCCACCGACAGCGGGTTTGCGCCCTGGTACGTTGCCAACTCGGATAACAAGAAGCGGGCTCGCCTGAACATCATCACCCACTTGCTCAGCAACATTGCATACAAGCAGGCGCCAATGGAAAAGATCAAGCTGCCCGAGCGGCAAAAACCGGGAGGCTACCGCGATGCGAAATATCCGTTCAAATTCGTGGAGGAGAAGTATTGATGCCGGTACCTGAGGGCCAAGTCGCAAGCCGCTCTCTGGTTGGTGACCCACGCGGACCAAACGATCGGCCTGCGCGTGATAGCATCACAACGATGGCAGACGGCAGCAGGAGCATATCCGTGCAAGGAAACGCATGAACACCCAAGCCAGTCCGGCTCGCATCGCTGCGGCGAAAGCGTTGCTGATGGCTCTCGTGGCTGCTGTCCTGTGGGGCGGGGCGCCGGCTCGCGGGGGCGACAGCGCCGCGTATTACCCCGGCAAGTTCGTGTGGTTCGATCTGGTAACCGACGATCTCCCCGCAACCCGTCAGTTCTACGGCACGGTCTTCGGCTGGCAGTTCCGCACCGTGGGCAAGCCCCCGGCGGCGTACACGCTCATAGAGAATACGGGCGAGAGCATCGGCGGCATGTTCTATCGCGCCCGCCCCGCGGGCGCTTCGAGCAGTGCCCGCTGGCTGTCGCTGATCTCGGTGCCGGATCCGGCCCAGAGCGTTCGTTACGCGGAGCAGCACGGCGGCGCGGTGATCGTCCCGCCCGCGACGATCGCGGGCCGCGGCACGCACGCGCTGCTCCGGGACCCGCAGGGTGCCGTGTTCGGCGTGTTCAAGTGTCAGTCCGGCGATCCGCCCGACACGCCAGTCGCGAGCGGCGACTTCTTCTGGGTGGATCTGCTGACACCGGACCCGGCGAAAGCAACTGATTTCTACGTTGGCCTGGTCGGATACGAAGCGCACGACAGCGAGGTGAACGCGAACGTGAAGCGCGTGTCGCTTTCTTCGGAAGGGTATGCGCGAGCCGGCATCGTGCCTCTGCCCCCGGCAGTCAAGCAACCGGGGTGGTTGCCTTATGTCCTGGTGGACGACGTTGCCGGCACGCTCAAAAAGGCGATCGCTGCCGGTGGCCGCGCTTTGCTGCAACCGCGCGCGGACCTGCTCGACGGCAACCTCGCGATCATCGCCGACCCGCGAGGTGGGGTGCTGGGCATCGTGAACTGGCCCGCCGCGAGTAACGAGAGCACCGGGAGCGCGAAATGAGCCGGCCGGCTGCCGCTCTGGTTTTCGCGCGTGATGCGTTCTACCGGGCGCTGCTGCTCGGCGTCGTGTTTCTGGCCGGTTGCGCGTCCGGGGGGTCGGGACAAGTGAGCGGTTCGGTGTACGCGGGTGTGGGCTACAACGACCCGTGGTATTGGGGCCCATGTTGCTACGACAACCCGTCGGTGATCGTCGGTCCGCCGCCGGGGCGTCCGTCCGATGGCGGGCCGGGGGCGCGGCCTGAGCAACCCATCGCCAAACCCTCACCATCGCCGCGACCCACGCCGATGCCGCGTGCGGCCGCGGGCGGGCGGCGTCGCTGATAGACCACTGCGCAGCTCGCAGACCGTAGCATCCCATCCCTCGGCTGCGCCAATATCGGCCCCAAGAGCCGCGCATCGTCGGCAAAGATGAGCGACGCGTTGGGATCCGCGGTCGGTCGACCGCCGGACGCCTACGGGTAGTAGCGCCAATCGAAGACCATGCGAAGGCCGACGGAATAGACGGTGCTAAGATCGACGTTCGGAGCGCCTGCCGGGCTGACGACGTTCGCCGAGTTCGGCACGTCGGCACCGGCGAAGAGTTGAAACACCAGGCTCGAGCTCTGGTTGCTGGCAAACGAGCGGTAAGGCCGGTACTCGATGATCGGCAAATCGTAAAAAATCGACTTGTAGTCCACCACCCGGACAGGGCCGCCCGGAGTAGCGCTGGGCGCGATAACGCGATCGTCGCCGCTGAGCCCGTAGAAGGTGACGCCCAGCTCGCGGCCGAGCACGAACTGAAAGCGTCCTATGCTGGTCGCCCAGCCCGACTGCCAGGGGATCAAACCTCCGTTGCCCGCGGTGACCGCCATGCCCGCGTACGTCTCGGGCGAGAACAGGTAGATCGGGGAGAGGAAAATGAGGTCTCCCGGTATCAGGTAGAAGGGCATGCGCAACCGCGTGGCCACACCGGTGCGCGAAGGAATTGCGGCAGTGAGATTTCCCCCTGCCGCGGTCGCGTTGCTGATCGAGTTCGTCGACGAGCTGTCGCCGCGCACCCCGATCGAGAAGAATACGAGGCCGTCACCCGAGTCGCCCAGCACACCCTCGAGACCCAGGCCAAATCGAGCGTCGAGCTCGACTCCGCCCACGAAGCCGGTGCCGGTCGACGGGGTAAATCCGCCGTCTATCGCCCGCCCGTCGATTACGCCGGCCAGGCCCACGAACGGCCCCACCTCGCTGCGAAACCGCGGCATGGCCCCAAGCCCGGGGCCGAGGCTCGGTACGGGCGTCGGCCTCAGGACTTCGCCCATCGCGGCCAGATAGGGACGCCGATATTCCTCCGGCGCCTGCGTGAAGTCGGGCCGCGGCACCAGCACCTTGTTCTTGCACACATCGAACGCGTCGGGTTGGCCCGGCGCCGCGGGGGTGTGCGGCAGCCCGCCGGCCCGCGAGGGGGCTGCGGCGTCGAGCAGCTGGTCGAGGCTTGTACGCACAGCCGTGGAGGCGCGCTCCGCGTCCTCCGGGCGCATGTTGGCATCCCCCATCAACACGATCGAGTCGCCACCCTGCCACAGGAAGACCTCGAGCCCGGCCTTGTTGTAGTAGTCGTGCGTGCCCTGGCGCTGGGCGGAATCGCCCCAGGTCCCTGCCACGTGGCCCGACGCGTAGACGTCTTCGAGGAAGTGAAGCGCAAAGGCTTCATCGAACAGCATGGCCCGCGCAAGCGCCTGGCGCACCTGCGGGGCGAGCTGCTCGTTGGCGAGCCGGGTAGCCTTCTGCAGGGCGCTCAAGTGATACCACTCGTAGACCCCCAGTGCGTTGATGTCGGAGCCTATCTTCAGCGTGAGCTGGGCGTACTCCAGCCGCGACATCGCCGTGCGCGGGCGGGCGAGCAGGAAGTGGGCATTGCTCGAGCCGGCGCGGGTCGCATATTTGGGATCGGCTTGCTGCAGCCGGTTATCTGCAGTGCGCAGCGCATTGATCCGTGCCGCGCGGGCACCCTCCGCCTCAATGCGGCGCTGGAAGTCCGCTATCACATCGGCGCCCTCCGGGGCTTGGTCGGTCGGGGGGAGGGCATCGAGGCGCGCCAGGTTGACCTTGAGCTGTGCCGAAACGTCCGCCACCGACAGGATCCAGTCCGACTCGAGAACGGTGGTGGTCATTTCATGGCTCGAACACGAATGGTCTCCAGAGATCGCGGGCAACGCCGCCCAGTCGATGCACGCCGGCTTGACGCCCTGTGCGGCGTCGGCAACCGCCTCGCAAAGGCGCTTTTCCTGCGTGACTCGGGCTTCACGCCACAATATGTCGAACACCGCTCTGCGCTCCGGGTCGAGCTTCTCCACCGCGAGGACCGCGATGTCACGGTGCTCCGGGTAGATCCACGCGAACGCCGTGCCGGTTACGCCCCACAGCGCGAGCGCGAGCAGTCCGCTCAAAAACACCGACGGACTGGACCAGTCCTCACGCAGTGAACGGCGTGCGCGATCTTCCAGCCGCCTCAGGGTTGATACGATCGTCGGTGCCATGGTTGTCCCTTCAACATGCTTTGAACCCATTCGTTGGCGGCTTGAAACCCCGATTGCACTGCCCGGATGATCAACTTCACGATCCGGTCAGCCCGGATGACCACCCGGACTGCATGCTGCAATGATGCGATGATTCCGAGTGTAATCATGCTTCCGGTTTCCGCGCCGGCGCGTCGAACCAGTGTTCTTTCGCAACGATCTGTGGATGTTGCGGATCGCCCACATAGTGCGGCGACATGATCTGCACGCCGTACTCGTTGAACACGTCCTGAACGTTGCCGTTGAGATCGCTGATCACGACCGCGCGTTGTGTCGGCGCGTCGGGACCGGCGAAGGTCACCAGCGTATACTCGACATAGAAATCCGCCAGAGCCGCTTGAATCACGTAGGGCACGGGATCGGCCAGGATGCCGCGCGTGCGGCGCGCCGCCTCGAGCAGCATGGCGTGCACCTGGCGCCAGGGCGTGGAATAGCCGATGGTGACGGTGACCTGGACCACGAATCCGTGCCCGGAGGCCTGGCGCGAGAAATTTCGCGTGACATTGCTGACGACGAAGGAACTGGGCAGGACCACCTCTTCGCCGGTGCCGGTCTGAATGCGGGTCGCCATCATACCCATCTCGCTGACCGTCCCCTCCGCCTCGCCAATCTTCACGTAGTCGCCCTTGCGCAGCGCGCGTGCATACATGAGGATCATGCCGCTCGCCGCTTGTCCAACCAGGCTCGAGGCGCCGATGGACACCATGACGCCCACCAGAACGGACAGGCCCTTGAACGCGTCGGTGTGCGCTCCGGGGAGGTAGGGATAGGCCATGGCCAGGGCGAACAGCCACAGCACGAAGGTAACGATGCGTTGCGTGGGATGCGCCGTGTCCTCGTCCAGCCAACCAAGGCGGATGCGCTGCGCCTCGACGCGCCGGAAGAAGCCGGCGACCAGATGCGAGATGAAGCGGGTGATGGCGAAGATGATCGCTACGGTCAACAGTCCCGGCAGCGCGCCGACCATCGAGTGCAGCATCGAGGTCAGCAGCCCGAGCAGGTAGCCACGCAGCTGCTCGCCCCAGGGCCGCGTAAACGGAAACTGCTGAAGCGCGAACGTCAGCCAGACCTGCGTGGCGAGCAGTCCAGCCAGCCAAGCGGCGAAGATCACCAGCCACCTCACCGACAACAGGAGTTGGTCCGGATGCACGGCGATCACGCCGGCGACCTTGAGGCCCGCGATTCTGGCATGGAGCGCAATGGAAAGCCGGGAAATGAGCCGACGTGTCCCCCTGACGATCCCGTAAAGCACGGCGGCATAGACCAGCGCGGCGAGAACGGCAAGCCCGGCGGCCTTCAGCATGCGGATGGGATTGCGCTGCTCCTGCGCCTCCTTGACGGCGATCGTGAGCGTACGCACCGCGTTGTCCACCGTCGACTGGAGGGTGTCGCCGACGGGCTCGTCCACGTCTTCGGGCGTGACGGCGAACACGCTGGTGCCATCCAGCTCGATCGTCATGCCCTGGGGAATCACGCGGGCGGTGACGATGCCATCGCCCCCTTGCTTCAGGAGCCGCTCAATACGCCGGCCCGCTGCGTCCGCGCGCGAACTCGGCGAGTACCCCAGCACGCTGGCGCGAAACACGGTGATGGTGCGGTTCTGGACCAGCAGCGGCGCCGGCGGCACGGCCGCCCTTTCTTCCTCCGTTGCGCCTGACGGCTTGTCGATCGCCGCGGCGACGGCAGCATGCAACAGGAGGACCGCGAGAATGAGCGTCCGCAATGCGCTGTTTGTGTCGTTTTTCACCTTGGCTCCTCGTACCTGCGCATGCCTTGTTTCAGTATATCGTCGCCTGCCCCTGGAACTGCGTGCTCCCTGGGTCGGATCTTCCGCGGGTTACTCGTGTCATGGCGCCGATGAAGCCATGATGTTAACCTCGCCGTCCACATACACGGTAGCGCCGGTGATCCGCCGTGCATAGGGCGTAGCCAGATAGGCAATTAAGCCGGGTCCAGGGCGCTTCTCATAGGGCTACCCGGCACGGAGCAGGGCTTGCGTGTGGCGCGCAATCATCAGCTCCTCGTTGGTGGGGATGACCCAGGCGGACACCCGGCTCGCCTCGGCGCTGATGCGCGGACCGCCGCCGGCGTTCGCGGCCGCGTCGAGATCGACGCCGAGCCAGGCAGCATCGCGGCACACGCGCTCGCGGATGAGCGCCGCGTTCTCGCCGATGCCGGCGGTGAAAACGATCGCGTCGAGCCCGCTCAGCGCCGCGGCCAGCGAGCCCAGCTCACGCCGGATGCGATACAGGTACAGGTCGACCGCGAGCTTCGCGCCCGCCTCGCCGCTTGCGAGCAGCGTGCGCATGTCGCTCGAAATCCCGGACACACCAAGCAGGCCGGACTGATTGTAGATGAGCTTCTCGATGGCCCGCGCATCCATGCCGCGCTGGTCCATGAGGTAAAGAATGACACCGGGATCGAGAGAGCCGCAACGCGTGCCCATCGGCAGACCCTCCACGGCGGTGAAACCCATGGTGCTTGCCATGCTCTTGCCCGCTTGTATCGCACACATGCTGCACCCGTTGCCCAGGTGCAGCACGACCGTGCGGCCGTGCGCGGCCGTGCCGTCGAAGCCGGGCAGGACGCAGGCCACATACTCGTAGGACAGGCCGTGGAAGCCGTAGCGGCGGATGCCTTGCGCGTGCAGCGCCGCGGGCAACGCGAACATCTGCGCCATCTCCGGATTGCTGCGATGGTAGGAGGTATCGAAGCAGGCCACCTGCGGCAGGTCCGCTTGGCGCTGCAGAAGCAGCCGGATTGGCGCCAGGTTGTGCGGTTGGTGTAGCGGGGCGAGCGGAACATACTGCTCCAGGGCTTCGAGCACGCTCGCGTTGAGGCGCACCGGCTTGGTGTATTCGAGCCCGCCATGGACGACGCGGTGGCCGACACCGACCAGGCGGTTGCTGCCCAGATGCTCTCGCACGTACGCGATCAGATGGTCGAGCGCGCCCGCGTGGTCCAGCTTGGCGCCCTCCGCCCAGGACCTCTCAGCCTGCAGCTTGCCCGCGGCATCGTAGGCCATGAAGTGCGGCGCGGTGTAGATGCCCTCGATCTGGCCGCGAAGATCGAGCTCGATCTGTTGCGCCCGCAATGCGAACAGCGAAAACTTGATGCTCGACGAGCCGGCGTTCAGTACGGCGATGGCGTCGGACATGGTCGCTTCACTGGTGACAAGTGACAGGTGACAGGTGACGGGGGAACCCCCTCAGCCTGCCCACTCCCCCGAGCGCGGAGCAGCGTCCGCTTTTCTTTTTCTGGTCACTCGTCACAGGTCACCCGTCACCGGCAGTTCGTCACTCGTGACTATCACGCCACCACTTTCGACAGCGCCTCGCGCCGTGCCTTGGCGACAAGCGCGGCCACGGCGCAGGAGGCGAGCCGGGTCGTAACCGAATCCGCGCGGCTGGTGAGGATGATCGGCACGCGCGCGCCGAGCACGATCCCGGCCGCATCGGCATCGGCCAGGAACGACAGGCTCTTGGCCAGCATGTTCCCAGCCTCGAGATCGGGGACGATGAGCACGTTGGCGCGGCCTGCTACGGGCGAGCGGATGTTCTTGATCTGTGCTGCCCGCAGGTTGATGGCATTGTCGAGCGCCAGTGGCCCGTCCAGGATGGCGCCCGTGATCTGCCCGCGGTCGGCCATCTTGCACAGCGCGGCCGCTTCGATCGTCGACGGGACTTTTGGGTTGACCGTTTCCATCGCCGACAGGATGGCGACGCGTACGTCCTCAATCCCGAGAGCGTGCGCGAGATCGATCGCGTTTTGCACGATGTCCACCTTGTCTTCCAGCGTGGGTGCGATATTGACCGCGGCATCCGAGACGATCAGCACCTCGGAATAGGTCGGTACGTCCATCACGAAGCAATGGCTGACGCGCCGCGCAGTGCGCAGCCCGCCCTCGCGCGCCACCACTGCTCCCATCAACTCATCGGTGTGCAGGCTGCCCTTCATCAGGCACTCGGCACGCCCCTCGCGCACCAGCCGCACGGCCTCTGCCGCCGACGCATGGCTGTGCGGCGTATCCACCAGCTCCAAGCCGGAAATATCGAGGCCGCACTTCTCGGCTGTGGCCCTGATGCGCGCGGCCGGCCCGACCAGAATCGGCGTGATGAGCCCCATCTTGGCGGCGTCCACCGCGCCAGCAAGCGACGACTCGTCGCATGGGTGGGCCACGGCGGTAGGGACCGGGGCGAGAGCTCTAGCGCGCGCGAGCAGGCGCTCGTACTTCTCGTGCTTGCGATCCATCTCGAGTGCTCCGCCGACTAGTTGGCCGCGACGACACGGGGCCGCCGGCTGCCGGTGGAGCCGAGCACGGTGCGAATGCGCACCAGCGCGTAATTGACCGCACGCTGCCGCGTGCGTCCGTCGAGCATCATCTCGTAGTTGAAGTGCAGCACCGGGGGCAGTCCCTGGCGCTCGCGCTCGACGAAGTTGACGCGTTCCTGCGCGAGCTTGGCCCGCGTCTGCAATACGCGTGCGGTCTTGGCGGCAAGGTCGTGGCGGCCGGAGAGTCGGTTGGCGAGATCGGTCATGGGGTCTTCTTGGCGTGTGTAATCGAGTTCAGGCAATAATCGCCAGCGTGCATTGTCGCGCTGCGACAAGTCGGTTATTTGACCTGGATCAAGCAGACGCACGACCTATCTGCCCTACAGATAGCGCTCTGCCTTGGCGACGAGGTCCTCCTTGGGCGGCAGCTCGCTGCGCGGGCAGCGCACGATCGCTATCGCGGCCGTGAAATTCTCGCCGATCGACAACTCGGTGAGGGCGAGCTCGTTCACAGCCCCCATGAAGGTCGGGTCCACCTTCACCCCCAGGCGGCTCATGCGCAGCGGCGTGTGCGTCAAGTGCACGTGCTGCTCGGGATGCGAGAAGACTTCGTCGATGTGCTTGATGTAGCCGTCGAGGGTCGCCAGGCTCGCCTTGGCTTCGATGTACCCCTCCACCGTTTCTTTCAGTTCACGCTCGACGGCCTTCATCTGTTCGTCGATGGTCGCCGGGTCCTTGACGATGCCTTCCATCCCATCGCGGGCCAGATGCAGCAGGCGCACGCGCGCGCCGAGGTAGGCCTTGTGTTCCTGCAGCTCGGTGGCCTTCATGTCCAGCGCGATGATGCGGGACAGCGCAACCTGCGCCAGACGCTGCATGACGCGGCGTCCGACATCGAGCCGGGTCGCGGACAACGTCGCAAACGGCGCTACCAGGCGATGCCCGGAAAAGCTGACGGTGACCTGAGCGACATCCTGCATGACGGCGTCCCCATGCAATTCCATGCCCAATACGTTGCGCTCTTCCTTCTTCATGCCCAGCAGCGCGTAGGCCTCCCGGACATCGCGGTTGGCGGGATTGTCGAAGAACGCGCACAGCTCCCGGCTGCGCCCGAGACAGGCCGGCACGTCGTCCGCGGTGGCAAAGAAAGCGTTCACGCGCGGGTCGTCGCCCCAGGCTGCCCGCGTGAGCAGGACGGGCTCGAGCGCGTCGCGAGCGATCGAGCGCAGGTAGGCGATGCTGTTGCGAACGCACCGCTCCAGCTTTTGCTGGTAACCGGCGCGGAAACGCACGCGCGGCTCCACGGCTTCGACGACACTCTCGATCGTCTCGGCGATCAACTGGCGGTCTACTTGACTGTCGACCGGCTGCTGAGCGCCGCCGAAGAGGGCGCCGGCTACGCGGTCGAACAGCGCGGACAAGGCCATGGACTGAAGTCGGCAGAGTCGGTACGCAGTGGACCGGCGCTCGCCCTCGCTACTCCCAACCCATCACCGGCACCCACGCGCGCAGCGTCCGCCCTTGATACAGGCGTCCTTGAATGCGCTGGGCAAGCGCTTCGGCTTTGGCGCGCGTCATCTCCATCTCGATGACCACCGAGGGCGTCCCGCTTTCGTTTGCGAGCTTGATTTTGTCCACCGGCGCGAACGGGCTGAGCGCCTCGCGAATAGCGTCCTCCGAGACGTCGTCGGGAAGGTTCCCGATCACGATACGCATGTGTTCATCCTCCATTGAAGGCTGGCATGGCTCGACATCAGATGCTCAGCGTACCGCCTTGCGCGTGGATCGGCTTGCGCTGGATCAGGCGCTACGGCCATTTGCGCTATTTTTTCGCGACGGGCTGTACCGAGACGGCCACTGCCTCGGTGTAGGTGATGTCGACGAGGTCGCCCACCTGTACTTTCTTGAGGTTCGATGGATCCCGGGCCTTGATCGTCTTCGATTTCCCGCCCGGAAGGGTCAGCGTCACGTTGCCGTTGGCGAGATCGATCCCGGTGATGGTGGCTGTCAAAGTGACCGTGCGGCCGACCTTTCCACCGGGCTTGTCGCCCGGCTTGGCGGCAGTCACGCTGGTGTCTTCGCTGACGCCAGGAGTCCCTTTGCCCGCGGGCTTGACCTGCCAGGCGAGCGCTTCGGTATAGGAGACGATCACTTCATCGCCCACTCGCATTCGATCCAGGTTCTCGATTTCCTGCGGCACCTCGACGACGATCGTACCGTCTTTGCTGTCCTGCAGAGTCACTTCCCGCTGCGGCAGGTCGATCGCGGTGATTGTCGCGTGCGCCTCGAGGACGTTCTCTATTTTCCCGCTTGGCTTTTGGCTGGCGCAGCCGGCGAACATGGCCACCGCCATGACAACGGCGAAAAGCTTGAACCTCATTGCTGACTTCATCGATGCTTCTCCTTTAGTCAATTGAACCTAAATCCGGCAATTCACTCACCGCCAAGGATTCACTTCAATACCCCCTTGAGGGGTACGCCAAGGACGCGAAGGAAAACAAGTTTATGGATTCATCAGCACCTTAACCCGTTGGGTGAGTTCGGTCAGGCATCCTAATCGCGTTCCCTTGCGTCCCTTGCGTCCCTTGCGTCCTTGGCGTCCTTGGCGGTGCAACTGCTTTTTCCGCGTTGAATAATTGCATCCGTTGCAGTTCAGCGGCTGCGCGGCATCAACGGGCTGCCACGGCCATCATACTAGGCGCCGCACTTTCAAGCGGCGTACACGATCCCGCTCTCGTTGGACGAGACCGTCGTGCCCGCTTCTCCGGCGATGATCCGGCCGAGGTCGGCCAGCGCGCCGATCGCCGCTCGTTTGCCGGTGGCCGAGACGAACCGGCACGCCGCCTCGACTTTCGGCCCCATCGAGCCGGCAGCGAACTGCATGCGGCCCAACGCAGACGGCGACGCGCGCCGGATGGCCTTCTGCGTCGGCTTGCCCCAGTCGACGTAGACCGCATCGGCGTCGGTCAGCATCACGAACAAGTCCGCGTCCAGCTCGCGCGCCAGCAACTCGGAAGCGAGATCCTTGTCGATCACGCACTCCACACCGACCAGCTTGCGCTTCGCGCCGGGCTCGTAGGTGGTGGGGATGCCGCCGCCGCCCGCTGCGATGACGATGGTGTTGCGCTCGAGCAGCCATTTGATCGGCCGCAGCTCGAAGATGCGCTTGGGCTCGGGAGAGGCGACCACGCGCCGCCACTTGTCGCCGTCCTGCTTGAACACCCAGCCTTTTTCCCTGGCGACGCGATCGGCTTCCGCCTTGGCGTAGACCGGCCCGATGAACTTGGTCGGGTTGCGGAACGCGGGATCGCCGGGATCGACTTCGATCATGGTGAGCAGGGTGGCGAACGGGCGCTCGAACGGCAGCAGGTTGCCGAGCTCCTGCTCGATCATGTAGCCGACCATGCCCTCGGTCTCGGCGCCCAGCACATCGAGCGGATAAGTCTCCACGTCGGTGTAGGCCGCGCCTTGCAGCGCCAGCAACCCGACCTGCGGGCCGTTGCCGTGGCTCAGGACGAGCTGATGTTCGTTCGCCACCGGCGCCAGCGCCTCGGCGGCGATGCGGATGTTGCGGCGCTGATTCTCGGCGGTCATGGGCTCGCCCCGCCTCAACAGCGCGTTGCCGCCCAGGGCTGTGACGACCAGCATGGCGTCAATCGCCCAACGTGGCGACGAGAATCGCCTTGATGGTGTGCATGCGGTTCTCCGCCTGCTCGAAGGCGAGGTTGTACTCCGACTCGAACACCTCGTCGGTCACTTCCAGGCCGTTCGAGATGCCGTAAGTCTCGGCGAGCTGCTTGCCCAGTGTCGTCTCGGTATCGTGGAACGCCGGCAGGCAGTGCATGAACCTGACCTGCGGGCTGCCGCTCGCCTTAATGAGTTCCATGTTGACCCGGTAGGGCAGTAGCAGCGCGATGCGCTCCTTCCAGACTTCCTTGGGCTCGCCCATCGAGACCCAGACGTCGGTGTGGATGTAGTCCACGCCCTTGACCGCCTGCCTGGGGTCGTCGGTGATGGTGAGCTTGGCGCCGTACTTATTCTCCAGTTCGCGGGCGATCGACACGAATTCATCGGCGGGCCATAGCTTCTTCGGCCCGCACAGGCGCACGTCCATACCCATCAGGCAGCCGACGATCATCAGCGAGTGGCCCATGTTGTTGCGCGTGTCGCCCATGAACGCGTACTTGATCTCGTGGATCGGCTTGTCGCTGTGCTCGCGCATGGTCATTACGTCGGCGATCATCTGCGTCGGGTGGTACTCGTCGGTCAGCCCGTTGAACACCGGCACGCCGGCGTACTTGGCGAGGGTCTCGACCCCGGTCTGGCTGGCGCCGCGGTATTCGATGGCGTCGAACATGCGCCCGAGCACGCGCGCGGTGTCCTTGAACGATTCCTTGTGGCCGATCTGCGATCCGGCCGGGTCGAGGTAGGTCACGTTCGCGCCCTGGTCGTGGCAGGCGACTTCGAAGGCGCAGCGCGTGCGGGTCGAGGTCTTCTCGAAGATCAGGCAGACCTCCTTCCCCTTGAGGTGCTCCTGCTCAGTGCGGGCGTACTTGGCGCGCTTCAGGTCGCGCGCGAGGTCGAGCAGGTAGCGGAATTCGCGCTGGGTGTAGTCCTGCACCGTCAGCAGCGAGCGGTTGCGCAGATTGAAACTCATGATCTTCTCCTCAAAGAATGTCGTACCCCCCACCCCAACCCTCCCCCGCCCTGCGGGGGAGGGGGAAGAGAGGGGTCAGTACGCCGGGTCGCGCGAGATCGGGCAGGTCATGCAATGCCCGCCGCCGCGGCCGCGACCGAGCTCCGAGCCGCGCACCGTGATCACCTCGACCCCGGCTTTGCGCAGCAGCGTGTTGGTATGCGTGTTGCGGTCGTAGGCCACCACCACGCCGGGCTCGAGCGCGACCACGTTGTTGCCGTCGTCCCACTGCTCGCGCTGCGCCTGCCAGGCGTTGCCGCCGGTCTCGACGACGCGCAGTTCCTTCAGCCCGAGCGCTTCCTTGACCACGTCGAACAGGTGCCCCTTGTCGGGATGGACCTTGACGCCGCCATCACCCGTCGGCCGCACGCTGTAGCAGCGGATCTGATCCACGACCTCCCGGAACGCGGTGCACAGGTCCCGATTGCAGAAGGTAAACACGGTATCGAGATGCATCGCGGCGCGGCTTTTCGGCATCAGGCAGCCGATCACGCGCGTGGCCCCCTTCTGCTTGAACAGTTGCTCGGCAACCTGCAAAACCGCCTGGCGCGTGGTGCGCTCGCCCATGCCGATCAGCACCACGCCTTTGCCGATGGGCATCACGTCACCGCCCTCGACGGACGACGCGCCGAACGACTCGTCCGAATCGCCCCACCAGATGTTGAAATCGCCGCCCTTGAAGCGCGGATGAAACTTGTAGACGGCGCGCTGCAGCAGCGTTTCCGGTTTGCGCGCCGGCCAGAACATCGGGTTGCAGGTGACCCCGTTATAGATCCAGCACGATGGGTCGCGCTGGAACAGGGTGTTGGGCACCGGGGGAATGAGGAAGTCGGTGCCGCCGTAGGCCTCGCTCAGCATCGTCCCCACTTCGCTCTTGGGGAGGTCGAGGATGGCGATGCCGCCGATCAGGTGCTCGGCCAATTGCTGCGCCGGCATCTCGTCGAGCCACGGGCGCACGACGCGCGCGGCGCCGCCGCCGACGTCGTTGACGGTGATGCGGCGATCGAGCACCCAGGCGCGCGCCACCTCGTCCTTCATGGTCTCGGCGAGCAGCTCATGCAGGTCGAGCACCTCGGTGCCGCGCTCGCGCATCTTGAGCACGAAGTCGTAGTGATCCTTCTGCGCTTCCTGCACCCAGAGCACGTCGTCGAACAACAGGTCGGCTGCGTTCCCCGGGGTCAGGCGCTGATGGGCCAGCCCCGGACGGCAGACGAGCACGGTTCTCAACTTGCCGACTTCGCTGTGGACTCCGAATTTCTGCATGCCTGGCTCCCTTTGGCTATTCCGGTAGTGCGCT
>Ga0315275_10000573_pt1 | contig 30819 bp, 24 predicted proteins | sample YL17G03_0_MG_FD_205557 | JGI IMG/M metagenome (GOLD analysis project Ga0315275, IMG submission 205557) | Sediment microbial communities from Yellowstone Lake, YNP, Wyoming, USA - YL17G03_0 | ecosystem: Environmental > Aquatic > Freshwater > Lake > Sediment | place: USA: Wyoming | collected...
TCACCGTAGACATACCTGCCCGTCAACTCCGGCACACGCGAACCACGGTACACATACCCACCCGTTACGGAATAGCCGAGGGACCGGCCGTAATCCAGAACGGGAAAGGTCAGACCGGTGGTGTCACAACCCGACGTTGGATTGTAACAGAACGTTCCTTCCATGATGTTCCATCCGTAATTTCCACCTTTCACAATGATGTCGATTTCCTCGCGCGTGTTCTGACCCACATCTCCCGCCCAGAGACGTCCGGTTGCACTGTCGAGACTAAACCGCCACGGATTCCGGAGGCCGTACGCGAAAATCTCCTCACGATATCCCTGGGTGTTGCCCGCGAAAGGGTTGTCCGGCGGGATGCCGTACTTGAGGGGATTCGCGGGTGAATCGACATCAATCCTCAGAATCTTCCCAAGGAGAACACGGAGATTCTGACCGTTTCCCTGCGGGTCCCCTCCGCTCCCACCATCACCCAGCGCAACATACAGGTACCCGTCGGGGCCGAACACAATTTGTCCGCCGTTGTGGTTCGGGTACGGTTGCCCGACTTCGAGCAGGACCATTTCGCTGGCCGGGTCAACAGAGTCCGGATTGGAAGCGCTGACACTATAGCGCGCGACAACTGTTCGCAAAGGATTCGGAGCGGTATAGTCCAAAAACAGGAAGCCATTTGCCACGTACTGGGGATGGAAGGCCAGCCCAAGCAAACCCTGCTCTCCGCCGGAGATCAGCTTTCCTGTAAGGTTCAGGAAAACCCGGGCGCTCGTTACCGTGTCGGCATTGGGAAACACCCGGATCGTTCCTCCCTGTTCAACCACGAAAATCCTGTTGCTGCCATCACCGGCGTGCTGGAAGTCAACAGGCTGTGAGAATGCAATCCCAGGAAACGCGTTTTCGAGCTGAAACTGGCTCAGCGCTGTCGCTACACCGAGCAGAGAAGCAAGACACATTTTCAATAGCCGGTCTTCTACCATACAGAGTCCTTTGAACAACGAAATTTCAGTCAGCCCCCCATACATTGAAAACAACCACGCTGAATGAATGGTTCACAAAGGAGAGCGCCAGGGCCCGTGTTGCATTTCGTGAAGGGACCGGCTGGAGAGGATCAAGCGATCCTCCTTTTCTTCCGGCGTTGCAGAAAGAGCCAGTGGGTCCGAAGGGAGCCTACCGGGGCGGGTGATGTAGACACATGATTATCTCATGTACCACTTGAAATAGTCGTGGGAGCTTCTTATGTTCCAATGTGACGTAAGGCACATCGAGCATCTACTCCCCGCAATTCATGGCACCACTCACCGGAGGGGAGTATTTTGCCAAACCCCTCGCGTTTCACCACATCGTCCTGTAGAGCAGCCATGGCAACACCGTTTTGGACATTCGGCGCAAGCATCTACCTTCCGAAGCACCACTGTCTTATCTATCGTGATGAATCCCTTGGGGTTCAACTGCAGGTAATGACAAAAACCCAGGGGTTTTCACGTGGGAAGGTACGTGAGTACTATTTTGTTGATGGCGTGAAAAAGGTCTTTCACGACGAAGAATCGATGCTGAAGGCGCTGGAACACAAACAAAGTCAGGGAACCGGCTTCCCCGATAGCCCTGTGGGATTTCTCAGGAACGTCGCAGCCCAACTGAATCTTCTGTAGAACGACAACCACCCACTGCAGCGCAGCAACATTCCCAGGGGCTATCTCACAAGCACGAGACGCTTGGTCTCGGTGAATCCTCCGGCACGCAACCGATAGAAGTAGATCCCGCTCGAGAAGTTGCGTGCGTCGAAGGTGACATTCTGGATACCTGCCGATTGCTCCCCATCCACCAGTACAGCAATGCGCTGTCCGATCTCGTTGAAGACTTCCAGGTTCACATATCCAGCCCGTGAGATTTCGTAACGAATCCGTGTTGACGAGTTGAAAGGATTGGGATAGTTTTGATACAGGATGACTGACTCCGGCGATGTCTCGCCACCAAGAGACGCTGAGCGGGAAACGACGGGGATAACAGCCGCGGTATGGGGCAACGCCTCGGCGACCACCGGCGGCTGCGCTCCGAACCAGTCCTTCAGGAAAGCGAGATAGATGCCGCGGAAATCAACCTGCATCGGAAGGTTGTCTTTCGATGTCGCCTGCGGGGGAATTACAGGGTTGGTCCCGAGGATTCCGGGATTCACGTGGCGGCCAAAGACAAACAGCGGCGCTGCTGTTCCATGATCCGTGCCGTTGCTCGCATTCGATATGATCCTCCGACCGAATTCGGAGAACGTCACACCCATCACCCTTCCGTCAATGCCAAGAAGCCGCAGATCGTCCTGAAACGCTGTGATCGCTGTAGAAAGCCGTCCGAGCAGCGTGGCATGGGTCCCTGTGTCGGTCGCAGACGCCACGACTTGTGCCGAGTGTGTATCGAACCCTCCGATAGTTACCACGTAGATCCGCGTCTGGAGCCCGCCGGCGACAAGCTGTGCCACAATCCGAAGTTGGTCCGCAAGACTATTGCTTCCCTTTGAAGGATACAGCGTCGAGAGGTTGGTCGCCTTGGATGCAGCACTCTTGATACTCTTGGAATACTCCTGTGTCTGTTCAGCAACATTCCGTATGAAGATCAATTCGTGACCAGCCGGTGAATCCGGGGGTATGTCAAACCCTCCCGGCAATGTGTACGTTGAGCTGGTGTTTGTCACCGCCATCCCCAGGGACACGGCCGGGCCCTGGAGCACCGGAGAAACCACCGACCCGATCTGGATTGCCACCGGATCGGGGACATCAGTATTGGGATACCCTACGGGATACCCCGGGAATTCCTGGTCTAGATACCTTCCGAGCCATCCTGAGGTCAGGACTTCCGTGGAGTCGGCGGCCGTCAGCCAGATATCGGTTGCGCGAAAATGGGAGAGGTTCGGGTTCGGATAGCTGACTCCCTGCACAACGGCAAGGCGGCCATCCGCAAACAGAGACTGCAGACCCGTCATCGCCGGGTGCAGCCCGGTGGCGTCGCTCAGGCGAAGAACCTTTGCTTCGGGGATGAGGATAGTGGGGCGCGCAGTCGACAGTGCCGAGTACTGGTCAAGGGGGATGACTGTGTTCAAACCATCGTTCCCTCCATTGAGTTGCACCAGAACAAGGACACGGTCGGTGGCAACGGCTCCCGCCGTGAGAGCATCAAGTATTGGCGAACGGCTGTAGGCGCGGATCGCAATTCCCCCAAGAAGGAAAGGAATCGTGCTCACCGGAACTGTGCATTTCAGAAATTCACGTCGATCCATGGTTCGCTGGTCCTCGATCCTCACGAGAGCTGATATTCCGGCATTCGCAACATCGTACTGAGCAGTGCCTCGAGCTTCGTCCTGACTGGCGCAGATTTTTGAACGTTTGTGGGGTCTGCCACATAACTGTTCCACTCCGCGGTCCATTCATAATCCGGGAGACCGGGGACAAGTGTGTCTTTCAGGAATGCCTTCTGGTTCTGGGTCAGCGGAATCGCGTAGAGACGTTGTGCCGCATCATCGATAAGGCTGACTGCATCCCCCGGATTAGTCAGCGACCGCACGAACGCGAGGGAATCGATGGCGAGAGTAGCTCCGCCGTTCGAGTATCCTGCGCGAGCCATGGTGCCGGTCATGGCGTTGCGTCGCGGGAGTGTATCGGAGCTGATCCAGAGTTCGTAGTACTGGGGCAGCTGGTAATATGCCGCCCATCCGGCCACGTTCGGGGGGTCGCCCAGATTTTGCTGCATTGAGGAAGCCTGCGAAAGGAGATAGGCGAGGAATGTGTATCGCTGGGGGACGTCAGCCGAGGGGATCTTCATGGAAAGCTGACGGCAGAGGCCGACGACGAAGTCGAGCGGACTCTTGATGACGCATCCCATATTGACCGCATCGTAGAAGTGAGCGCTGGTTAGCAGCGCCCGGAGAGCGGGAAGTACTTCATAGTTGTTGGACCGCAGGATAGCTGCCATCGGTTCGATAACACTGGCCTCGGTCTGGGCGTCGATGAGGTAATACACAAACCAGCGGTACAGTTGGCGGCACAATGCACGCGCGGTCTCCGGCTGTGCGAGGATCATCGCAACGAGGTCATCGAGCTCCAGCGCACCGTCCGCACCGGAACGCCCGGTGATCACCGTGTTGCCGTAGCGTTCGGAGAACTGTTTGTCCGCTGTGTCATGGCGAGTGGCGTCGAACCTCCACGCATCCGTAGAGGGGGAAGTGAGGGGGGCAGCATCGTCACGCCAGCCGGTGAGCACACGGGCAGCTGCCTTGACATCATTTTCGGTGTAGTTGGTATAGTCCCCCGACGCGATTTCCGGCCCCTTTCCAATGGTGAAGAGTTCCTGTAATTCCCGGCCGTAGTTTTCGTTGGGACTCGACTTCGTGTTCGTATTGCCGTTCAGGTACCGGAGGATTGCTCCGTCGACGGTAACCTGCTTGACAAGGGTTCTGAAGTTGCCAAGCGCATTTGTGCGGAGCAGAGTCAGGTACCGGTAGGAGAACCTGGGATCCCCCACTGTCCCAACAGCCGTCACGAAATGGTTGTGCCAGAAGAGAACCATTTTCTCGCGAATGGAGAGCGGCTGATCCAGCATCAATCCGAGCCACCAACACTTCAGGGACGTTGTCCGGATGCCCGTGGGAACAAACGTTACCGTTGCGTCGGGAGACTTGTAGGGTTGGTAGACCCAGGTGTCTCCGATGGGGACGAGTTCGCGGGTGTCGTACGCAAGCGGTGCAGAGGGCTCGGGGGGAGGAACCGCAAGCAGGAGATCCACTGCGTCGGCCAGACTGTGCTGCTGGAGCACCTCGATGTCGCTCTTCGCGGCCCCGAACATGGCTCGCCGGAGGAGATGCGAGACTTGGCTTATCCCCCACGGCCCGGTATATGGCTCAAGGCCGGCTGATGTACGCTGGACGGTTGGAAGGTGCTTGTTGGCAAATTCGGATGATGAGTCGATCAGAGTCGACTGCCGCGCCGCTACCGTGTCGACCTGATTGCCGGTAAGGCCGGATTGATCGGCAGGCATATCGAAATCCCCCCAAGAACAGTGAAAGAGAGTCCGAGAGTTCCTAGCAAAAATATGCGAATAATATGAACCATAGACAAGTATGAATACTAAACGAATATTAACTTGACTCCAGGGTTATTTCAACATAATTTTGACCGCCAAAAGTATTGAAAATCGCGCAGATCCCCAGCGAACTTTTCTCATCAATGAACAACCACTCTAAGGAGCTTCCTATGAAGAAACTACTCGTCCTGCTGATAGCGGTCGCTTTTGTTCTGGCGGGCTGCGGCAAGAGCGCAGAGCAGAAAAAGATGGAGCTTGATCTCAGCGCCCAGGTTCAGAAACTTCACGACGCCGGAATGGCGAGCATGAAGCAAGTTGATGAACTGACGGGCAAGATCGACGCAGCCGTTGCGATGCATGACTCTCTCGTCAAAGCATTCCCGAAACTCGCCGCCGGCCATCCGGCCGAAGACCTCATTGCCGCGAAAGGGAAACTTGCCTCTGTGAAGTCCGCGATGGATACCTGGATGAAGGGTTTCAAGCCCTACAACGAGACGATGAAGCATGAAGAAGCGGTAACGATGCTGAAGAAGAACGTGGAGGATCTGACCAAGATGAAGGGTGAGATCGACGCGTCCGTAACAGCCGCCACCACGGCGATCGACGCCCATGCAAAAGCCGCCTCGGAGCTGATGGCACAGGCAAGCAAGACCATTAAGAAGGTTAAGAAGTAATCACACTGAAGAGTTCGTTTGTTGAAGGGATCACGTGGCATCGTGATCCCTTTTTGTTTACATTCCTGAAACCTCTGTTCACCCTCGCGTAGCGTTTCGACCATGGCACGGTTCAAAGTCTTCCTTGAATACGAAGGCACCCGCTACAGCGGCTGGCAGATCCAGAAAAACGCCAGGACCGTCCAGGGTGAAATCGCGGCCGCATTGAGGCGGGTGTTTGACAACCAGGCCTTCCAATTTCAAGGGGCTGGACGGACTGATACCGGGGTGCATGCCCTGTGCCAGGTAGCACATCTCGATGCGACCACCGTTCTCGCGCCTGAAATCATCCGCATGAAGCTGAATGATCTCCTCCCGGCAGACATCAACATCCTCGAGGTCGAAAAGACCCATCCCCGTTTCCATGCCCGTCACGATGCCGTCAGCCGCAGCTACCTGTATCAAATCGCCCGCCGGCGAACTGCATTCGGCAAGCGATATGTCTGGTGGATCAAGGAGGATATGAATGTCGGCGCCATGCGCAGGGCAGCCGCCCTCTTTGTCGGAATGAGTAACTTTCAGTCGTTCACTGACGACGACCCTGAAGAAAAGTCCACGACAGTGCTCGTGGAAAGCGTGTCCATCCACGAACACGGAGCACTTCTTCTGCTGCAGTTTCACGGGTCGCATTTTCTGTGGAAGATGGTCCGCCGTGTCGTGGGCGTGATCGCGGCCGTCGGGCGCGGCACACTCGGCCCCGACGACGTCACGCGGTTCCTCAACGAGAGCGTGAACCACCCCGCCCACCTCACCGCCCCGCCGTCGGGGCTCTTTCTGGAACGGGTCTATTATCGCGGCGACACAGTCCACCAGACTCCAACACCGGTCCTCAATATCGCCCATGGCTGACAACAAGATCATTTTTTCCATGACCGGGATCGGGAAAGTCCACCCCCCGAAAAAGCAGGTCCTGAAGGACATCTACCTTTCTTTCTTCTATGGCGCAAAGATCGGGGTCCTCGGGCTGAACGGTGCGGGGAAGAGTTCTCTGCTCAGAATCATCGCGGGTGTTGATACAGACTATCTCGGGGAACTATCCGCCCAGAAGGGAATCACCTTCGGCTTCCTTCCCCAGGAGCCCGAGCTCGATGCATCCAAGAGCGTACGCGAGATCGTGGAGGAAGGCGTGGCGCCGACCGTTCGCTTGTTGAGAGAATACGAAGACATCAGCGCGAAGCTCTCGGAGCCCGACGCCGACTTTGACACGCTCCTCGAACAGCAGGCCCGGCTTCAGGAGGAGATTGAACACAAACAAGCATGGGATCTCGACAGCAAGCTGGAACAGGCCATGGATGCGTTGCGCTGCCCTCCTGCCGATACCCCCGTCCAGATAATCTCCGGCGGCGAGCGCCGCCGCGTGGCACTCTGCCGGCTGCTTCTGCAGGAACCGGACGTTCTGCTTCTTGACGAGCCGACCAACCATCTCGACGCAGAATCCGTCGCGTGGCTTGAACACCATCTCTCCCTGTACCCTGGCACTGTTCTCGCGGTCACACACGACCGATATTTCCTGGACAATGTAGCCGGATGGATACTGGAGCTGGATCGCGGCGAGGGAATACCCTTTCAGGGCAATTACTCATCCTGGCTCGAGCAGAAACGATCCAGGCTTGCCGTCGAAGAGAAGCAGGAATCAAAACGACAAAAAGCCCTTGCTGAGGAGCTTGCCTGGGTTCGCATGAACTCCAAGGGAAGGCACGCCAAAAGCAAGGCGCGCATAGCGGCGTATGACCGCATGGTTGCGGAAGAAAGCGAGCGGAGGAGCGAGGAGATCGAAATCTACATCCCTCCGGGACCGAGACTCGGGAATGTGGTGATCGACGCAAAGGAGATTGCCAAGGCCTACGGCGACGTTGTGCTGTATGAAGGGCTCACCTTCAGCCTGCCGCCCGGCGGCATTATTGGAGTGATCGGACCAAACGGTGCGGGGAAAACAACCCTCTTCCGCATGATCACGGGACAGGAGCAACCCGATGCAGGAACAATCTCGATCGGGGACACTGTCAAACTCGGATACGTGAACCAGAATCGCCCGCTCGATCCGTCAAAAACGATTTGGGAGGAAATCTCCGGTGGCGAGGACCTGATCCCCCTCGGCGCCCGCGAGGTCAATTCGCGCTCGTATGTCGCCCGCTTCAACTTCAGCGGCACAGACCAGCAGAAGAACGTTGGATCGCTGTCCGGCGGAGAACGGAACAGGGTGCACCTGGCAAAAGTCTTGCGCCAGGGAGCAAACGTCCTCTTGCTCGACGAGCCGACGAACGATCTCGATGTCAACACGTTACGGGCCCTTGAGGATGCCCTGTTCAACTTCGCCGGCTGCGCCGTCGTGATCTCCCACGACCGGTGGTTCCTCGATCGCATCGCGACTCACATCCTTGCGTTTGAAGGAGAAAGCAAAGCGGTCTGGTTCGACGGCAATTACTCTGAGTACGAAGCTGATCGAAAGCGTCGACTGGGAATTGAGGCGGACCGACCTCACCGCATCAAGTACAAGAGGATGACGCGCGCGTAGCTGGCTCCCGCTGGCGCATACGCACGGGCATCCATCGATCTCACTTCACGCGCCGACGGTAGTTTCTGCAAATCTCTTCCGTGTACAGACATGGGAAGCGACTATGGCAACTGCGGACGGAGGGCTGGAAGGATGGACCGCGGGCCGGAACGCTACCGGATCACGACGAGCTTACGCGTTGACACATGGTCTCCCGATCTCATCCGGCAGAGATAGACTCCTCCGGCAATGTTCTTCGGCTCCCATTGAACGGTGTACGTCCCCGGAGCTCGCGCCTCTGCTACAAGAACAGCGATCTCGCGACCGAGAAGATCGAACACTCGCAGATCTACGTATTCCTGCACGGGGATGGTGTACTCGATCTGTGTCGATGGGTTGAACGGATTGGGATAGTTCTGCGATAGCCCGAACACAAGCGGTCCCGTAGGCTCGCTGACAACACCGGTGCCGACAACGCCTTCCGCAATAAGGACAAGAGAACTCTCCGCAACGGTTTGGACCTTGATACTGAGGCGGCGGACACTTGCATCATGCCAGAAGATTTCCTGCTGTTTACGGAACTCCTCATATGTGGAGGCCTCTGAAAGAGGATCGCCGTTCTTCAGGACCGCGGTGGGTGATTGGGCGATCCCGTGCACGTCGGCCATATATGACCGTGTGGCGGGGGCCCCCTTGTACGTGCCGGACGGGGCACCGATGGTCAACGTGAAATCATTCCCGTGTCCTGCGCCACCCATCGTTTGCTGAATGTCGATCAGGGCATACGCGCCCATCTGATACTGCAGCGAACCACCGTCATCCTCATACACCGTGCAGTGATTGGTGGTCCCGGGTTCAGGGTAGGTTGAAAGGATGATGGTCCCGCCAGGCTTCTCGTCTGTATAGTTCATGGCGGGACTCATGGGAACAATGCTGCCCGCTTTCACGTACAGCGGCAGTGTCTCCAGAGGCGCGGCCGTGGTCACACTCTGCCCCCCCTCCACAACTTCGTCTGTCCAGTAGTTGATCCAGCGCCCATAAGGGAGGCGGACATCCTTGGTGGTTTGACCGGCGGCAACAACCGGTGAGACAAGAAATGCATCACCCCAGAGATAGGAACTGCTCTCGTTCCACAGTGTCTCGTCGTTCGGATCTGCGAAGAAGAGTGGCCGCGCAAGCGGGAGGCCACGCGAGTGGTTCTGCCAGGCCATCGTCGTGATGTACGGAAGAAGCTGATACCGGAGCGCGATGTACTTCTTGCAGATGGACTCCGCCTCAGGACCGAATCCCCATGGTTCGGTGGGCTGAGCGCGGACACCATGCGCCCGCGTGATCGGGCAGAATGTGCCGTACTCCATCCACCGGACATACAGTTCCGGCGTGGTCGTGCCACAGCAGAAACCGCCGATGTCCGAGTTGTAGTATGCCAGCCCCGACATCCCCATGGAAAGCAGCATGGGCAGTTGTGAGGCAAGGCCCCCAAAGGTCTTCGCCACATCGCCGGACCACGGCACTACGCCATACCGCTGAATCCCGGCATAGCCCGAGCGGGTAAGGTTGAATATGCGCGTATCAGGTCTGAACTGGCTGAAGCCTTCGAAGATCGTTTTCGCCCAGAGAAGGTTGTAGATGTTGTGAACTTTCGAAGCTGAGCCAAGGAAGTGAACCATGTCCGTAGGATGCCGTTCAGGCTCGCCGAGGTCCGTCCAGATTCCGGCAAGGTGACCCCCGAAGAATGCGGGATGTTTCCCCCACCACCACGACTGTGCCGACGGATTCGTCATATCCACCAGGAGAGCATTGCATCCGCAGGACCACCAATCGGAGAGAACATACGGCTGCCCGCTGTACGTCCTCGCGACATAGCCACCCGACTGTGCCGCCGCATAGTTCGATGAGGATTGGGTGATGTACGGCTCGGTGATCAGGATAGTTCTGACACCCATCTGCAGCAGATCCGCCATCATCGTAAATGGCGACGGGAATCCGGAAGTCCGCCATTGCAGATCCCCCATGGACGAAAACCAATAGAGGTCCAGAATAATCGCGTCGAGCGGGATACCCTTCGTCCGGAAGGTTTGCGCCAGCGATCGCACCTCGGCGTCCGACTCATATCCGAATTTCGACTGGATATATCCGAGTGCCCATCGTGGCGGAAGAGGTTGCCGCCCGGTCAGCCATGTGTATGCCTCCAGAAGTGACGCGACATCGGGAGCCGTGAATAGGACATACGAGAGCTCGCCCCCGTACGCAGTGTAGGAAAACTGGTCCTGCCACGCCTCCCCGAAATCCCACCGCCCCGGGTACGTATTTTCCATGTACAATCCATAACCCCGCGGTGACGCAACGAACGGCACATTGATCTTCATCGTCGGCGCAGGGGATGAGTAGCCACCCACCTGCAGATTGTAACTGTCGAACCCCAGTCCGCGAAGATCAAGCGCTGTCCCCCGTTCTCCCGTGCCGTAGAAGTGATCGGCGGGATCAAGGGCGAACGATACCGACCGTAGCACTCCCGCTGATGTGAATCCGCCATTTGCTCCTTCCGTAAGGAGGCGTTTGCCCTTCGCGTCAAGATATGTTATGCGGAGAGGTGTTTTTGCACAGCGCACGGTGATCGCGCCTGAATTGAGGGTAAATGTCGAATCGTTCTCATCGACTCCCGGCGCGAATGCACGAGATGTGTCCTGGACGATGGTGAACGACGAGTCAAACCACGTTGAGGGTGCGGGGAAAAAGTCTACGCGCAGAACATCATCGCGATAGAAAACGAACCGGACGGCAGCGGGATCTGACCGAACGACGACGGCCTTCCCATCCCGACTCCACCCCGTGAAATTCCCGAGCTGGGCCATGCTCTCCCGAAACCAGCAGCTACTCAGGAGGAGCAGAACCATCGCGCACCGTCTGAGGGAGCCTCGAGCCAGAGTATCGGGAGTGTGGTTCATGGTTGTTCTCAGGTAGTATGCTTCGAAGTCCGGCGAAAAGCAAGGGTGTGAAACGCGGGGATTTCGGATTTCCCGGCAGATTGCCAGGATTATCCATCAGAGGGGGCATTGTGGCGGGGATAGCTCTTTCTGTCACGGGCAATTCCGGGGACACGAGGAACTTTTCATCTAGCCAGCCTGTTCAATACTTGAGTTTCCATTGATCTTCACGGGACGATCCATCATCACCCGCGATGGCTTATTCATCAGAGCGCTGTTGCTACAGGAGCGGACCAAAGGGCGCATCATGACACGTGCCATCCTTGCCAGTGTGCTTTCGATCATCCTTGCCTCTGGCTGTGGCTCCGAGCAGAAGGGGACGGCGAATCAGAACCTTGCATATACGACCAGGACGATTGACCGTTCCGTCGGAACCTGCAACGACACGACCAGTGGTTGCGCGAAGGTACGTCTTCAGTACCCGGAATTTATAAACGCAGCAACTGCACGGGGACGGGACTCACTGAACAAGACGGTCGCTGATTGGATCCTTGCTCGTGTCCTCGAGAGCGGTGTAGCGTCAGCTCCTGATTCTGTCGCCAGCGAATTCCTTCGCGGCTTTTCTTCATTCATAGCCCGATTCCCTGATTCGCGCCAGCAGTGGATGATTGAACGAACGGTGTCCGTCATCAATGACACGCTGGGCATCGCAACCCTCAGGTATGACGAGTTCTCCTATACAGGAGGCGCCCATCCAAATTCAACGCGAACATATGCCAACATTGATCTCACGACAGGGCGGAAGCTGACACTTGCGGAGATTACCAAGGCGGGAGCAATGGAGAGACTGGTGGCAGTGGGAGAGACAGAATTTCGCAGACTTAAGCAGCTCGCCACAAATGCAAGTCTTGACCAGGCAGGATTCTGGTTTACAGAGAACCGGTTTCGATTGAACGACAATTTCGCCATCGCAAAGCGCGGCATCATCTTCTACTACAACTCCTACGAGATCGCCCCCTATGCGATGGGTCCGACGGAGCTTCTCATACCATACTCGAAATTGTCGGGTATTATCTCCTTCCTTCGTCGCTGACACAATCGATCGGCCTCCAACCGGAGCCGATCTACGGCAAGCACACACTGTGGCATGCCCGGGTTTCGGGGTCTGTTCTCTCGCTGCGGACTGCATACTTCAGTGCAGTCAATGGCTGTTCCAGCTGGCGCTGGGGACCGGCCAGCAGCAATGCCATCAGGAAACATCCCAGTGCGCTCAAGGTCAGAACGACGGCCGTTGGTCGTCTTATTGTTTGCGCAGCCATTGCTCGGGATTCTGCTTCTCTTTGTCCTTCCAGATCTCAAAATGGAGCCGGGGTCCGTCCACCGATTCTCCGCTCTCGCCGATTGGCTCCCCTTCGGCCAGCTTTTGTCCTTCATCGACGGAGATTCCTGACAGGTGTGTATAGACTGTGCGAAAACCGTTCGCATGGTTCATGATGATCAGGTTGCCGTAGGACGGGAGCCACCAGATCCTGGCCACCTCGCCGTCAGCCACGGCATACACCGTCGAACCGGCCTTGACCGCTATGTCAATGCCGGTGTTCTGGGTGACCGTTTTCAGGGTCGGGTGTTTTTGCGCACCGAATCGTCCGACGATCGCTCCCTCACTGACCGGCCAACGGAGGTGTCCTTTCTTGGCATCAAAGGTACCGCCTCGCGGTGGGGGAGGAACGACCACCGTTGTCCTGCCCTCTGCCTCTTCGCGCTCTTTCTTGACACGATCCATCTCAATCAGTCGAGTGACCATGTCTTCCAGGTCCTTTGCCGCCTTCACTTTGCGGTCGATCTCACGCTGCAGACTCTTCCTATCGCTGCGGATCTTGACAAGAACTTCCCTACGCTCATCGGCAAGTGCGGCGAGCCGGTCTTCCTCTGCTCCCTTCTCCGCAATCAGACGACGCTCCTCGGTCAGTTCCTGCTGTGCACGCGCATGCACTTCTTCGATCTCTTTTGTCTTTCGGAGGATCTTGTCGACATCGGCTTTGCGCTGTGCGGAGAAACGTTTCAGGTATTCGTTCCGGACGTAGAACTGGTTGATGGAGCGGGATGAGAGGAGAAGCTCGAGATCCCGCGTGGGCCCGGCTTTGTAGACACTGACGACATGCTGCGCGTAGTGATGCTTCAGGAAAGAGATCTGCGTGCTGAGATTGTCCAGCGTCTTCTGGGTTGTCTCGATTTTTCGCTGTAGATCCTCTTCTTCACGGCGGAGTTTCGCGATCAACCTCCTCAGCAGGATGGCTTTCTTGTCGTACGAGTCGAGCAGTTCTAGGGTGGCGTGTTCTGTTCGCTGTTGCTCTTTGATCGTTTCCTCGTACGCCCGGATCTGATCGCGCAGCGTCTGAAGCTCGACCTGCCGCTTTTTGATTTCATCCTCGGCTGACGAGAATGCGAGCGCGGAGATGCAGCAGAAGGCAAAGAGGAGATATGGAAGACAACGGCCCATCCGGCGTCACCGTTTCGTGCTCCGGGCATCGGGGGGGAGAGCAAAGACGAACCGTGGCGCCGGATCATTCACGGTCATGGTTGTATAGAACACGGCGACGCGGCGGGAGACGCTGGGAAAGGCTATGGAAATCTTCCGCGGGACAAAGACCCCTTCCTGCTCCATGACCGACCCGGTCTCAGCCTCAATGAGGTGCGCCCCCCGTGCATCCCGACGAGCATAGCGCGTTACCAGGAGCGTCTCCGGATCGACCCAGTAGGAACAGGTATCCGTCCCCGACACGAGGACAAGGCGAAATCGACCCTCGTCGATGGTATAGGTGCGGACATCCGCCGCTGTCCCCTCGATCGGGAATGCTCCGGAAAACGCCTCGAGAATCTGTTCATAGGTGAGTGCAAGCGGGATCATGGAGCGGATGGTGGCAGCGTCGGGACGGCCGTCCACCACCTTGTTTTCAAAGCTATTGTACACAAGGAAGCGTTCGCGGGTTGCGAAGAGGAAGCCGAGGTCAATGCCGAACGGTCCCTTGAGCTTCACCAGGAGGGAATCCGGTTTTCGAAGTGCGAGGGTAAAATAGGCGGACCCGGCCGCCTCAGAACTTTCAAACGTGACGTTTCCCCGTCCCGTCAGGCTCAGCAACCTGCTGTTGCTGGCTTTCACCAAACCGATCACGTCCGCCACGCTCACGCGATCAGTATCGAGGAGAACACCCGTCGGCCGCGGCGCACACGAGCTGAGCACCAGGAGCATCAGCGCGATGCCCGGACGCATCCAGCGGGAAATGATCATAATGCTCCGCGCGCGATCTTGTCTTTCAGCACGGTATTGGCAGGATCGATCTTGAGGGCCGCATTCCACTGCTCCAGCGCCCCGTTCAGGTCTTTCTTCTTATAATAGATGTCACCGAGGTGTTCATACACCACAGCATTGGCTTCCCCCTTGTCGAGCGCCATCTTCACATACTTCTCCGCTTCGTCGTAGCGGCCCAGCCTGTAAAAGACCCAGCCCATCGTGTCGAGGTACGAGGGGTTGTCAGGCTGCGCCGTTGTTGCTTTCGTTGCCATGTCCAGCGCGCGATCAAGCTGCATACCTCGCTCCGCAAGACTGTAACCGTAGTTGTTAAGAATGAGGTGGTTTTCGGGACTCATGCGGAGAGCCTCCTCGTAGAGGCTGTCGGACTCTTCGTACCGTTTCATGCCATCATATACCATGGCCAGCTGTCCAACGGCATCGACATCCTTCGGATTGATCTCCCGGGCGTGTTCGAGGCACCGCGCTGCGTCGACGTTCTGGCCGACGCGGCTGTATGCGTATCCGAGGAAGAAGTTGACACGGAAGTCGTCAGGCAGGACCTTGACCGCAGCGTTGAGGACCTTGACCATTTCCTGGAAACTATTGGTCCGCATGAAGATTGACGAAAGGTAGACCCAGCCGTCGGGGTTCCAGCTCGCCAGTTGAGTGACTTTCTGGAAATTTCTGACCGAGGCGGAGTCGTCATGTGTCAGTGCCCCGATGGCTCCAAGGAACCAGTATGCTCGCCAGTCCTCCGGATTGCTGTCGCGGATACGTTCGAAGACAGTTTTCGCATACGGTGCGATGGTGGAGTCTTTCTCCATCTGGCCGAAGTAGAGTTCCCCGATACGCAGCTTGATTTCAATGGCCACCGAGTCGTGGGCAAGGATCGCGTTCACGTGTTGCTCGGCCTCGCTATACTGCTTGCGGAACAGGTAGATTCCTGCAATTTCCGCTTTGTACTCGAGGCTTCCGGGATCCTCCTCCATCAATTCCTTATAGATGGCAAGGGCATCGTCAAACCGCCCCGCTCTCGCATACGCTTCGGCAAGGTTCTTCTTGAGTGCGCGATTGGTGGGATCAAGCTCCATCATCTGCTTCAATGCGCCGGCGGCTTTGTCGTACTCTCCCAGCTTGTTATACGACTCGGCCATCTGCATCAGAACATTCCAGTCGGGACCGAATTGCGCGATGATGTGTGCATAGATCTCAAGTGCCTTCGACGGCTTGCGTGATTGATACAGCCGGGCCAGCGCGTACCAGGCGTCGACGGCGCTCGAATCCCGGGCAATGATCTGCCCATACTGGTCGGCAGCAGAATCCAGTTCATACGCGCTGGCATAGGTCTCCGCCAGGCTTCTACGGTATGTCAGCTGGTCGGGGGCGAGGCGTACGGCTTCCCGTCCGGCTTCAATGGCCAGCGCATGCTTGCCAAGGAGGGAATAGCACTTGGAGATGGCAAAGTAGATTCCGGGGCTTTTCTCGTAGCGGAGCGCGTCCTGGTATTCAAGGACTGCCCTGGCGTAATCGCCCTTCATCTCAAACACGGAGCCGTCGATGAAGTGCTGTACGGCGAGGGAGTGTGCGGCTTGCAAGGCAGGAACGGATACAGTAGTCGTCCCCGGTTGTTCCGATGCCGCACCGCCCCCGGAGCACCCCGTCAATACACCAAGGAGCGCCAGAATCACCGCACTCTGCAACACTACCTTCATCATACCGGCCCCTTCCTGTAACAATCCTGTCAAAAAATATACCACTTCACCAAGTGAATAACAAGCAAAAGGCCGGAAAGACGATGGTGCGGCCACCCTCGCACACCATGACACCACCCCGGAGCCCCGGCTTGACATGCTCCTGCGATTTTTCTATCCTTCACACATCATGGCCGAGTTGTTCGATCTGGCAATATCCTGGGATTGGGAATACGACAGGGAGTTCATCGCCGTGGTGGAGCGCGAGCTTCACATACGATCGTTGAAATTCTTTTCCATCTCCCACCACAACACCCATGAGGTTGTCAGGAAAATTCAAAACCGGCAGCTGGTCTTCGAGGCATATCTTGACCGTGCCGCGGAAACTGATGAGAACTTCGCCGCTGTGGCGCGAGCCATCCGGAAAACGCCGGCGCGCCTGGTGAACCCTCCGGAAGCGGTCCACCACGCAGCTGACAAGGCGACAATGCATCTCGAGTTCCTTACGAGGGGAATTCATGTGCCGTTCACGATCATCATCTCACCGTACGCGAAGAAGAAGGACGTCGAACTATCGCTTACTGATCTTGCCCACCTCGGACGGCCTTTCATCATCAAACCCGCCAATACCACCGGCGGAGGGACTGGTGTCATCCTTGGAGCCGAAACCCTGAAAGACGTCATCGAGTCCCGGCAGCATCACAAGAACGACAAGTATCTTCTTCAGGAGAAGGTGGAACCACGAACCCTTGATGGGCACCGGGGATGGTTCCGGGTGTTCTGGATTCTCGGGCAGGTCCTCCCCTGCTGGTGGAACGATCTTACGCACATCTATGCGCCGGTGACGTCGCACCAGCTTCGAAAACACCATCTCCGGCCCCTGCTGACAGTTACCAAAAAGATTCACGATGTCTGCGACCTCGACTTCTTTTCCACAGAAATCGCCATAACGCCTGCCGGGCAGTTCGTTGTGGTTGACTACGTGAATGAAATCTGCGATATGCGGCCGCAATCGATGTATGTCGACGGAGTGCCAGACGACGTCGTAAAGGCCATAGGCCGACAGATTGCCCGACTCCTCCAATCCACGGCGCGGTAGGGAAATACGCCCGTCCGGTTCCATTGATAATTGAGGAAACGTCCGTAAGTCCCGAATCGACTTGACAATCCAATCATGGTTTGATACATTGTGTGCATACTCACGATTATCTCGCAAGGAGGAAGACAATGAAGACCGCATCCCCCAGCGTCCGCACTGAAAAGCTGGCGTGGTTCGCGCTTCTTTCGGTCGCAGCTCTTGCATTCATCGCGGTCGGCTGCGGACCATCTGAAGAAGTAACAGAGCAGGAAGAATGGGAAAAGACACCGACGATATCGCCGACGGCAAGGCTTGAGTATCAAATCGACAGTCTGATGAATGAAAACAAGCGGATGAAGGACCAACTTGATGCCGTTTCGACGGAGAACAGAAGCTTACGTGCACGCATTGCCGAGCTGGAGACCAAGGTCGCTGAAACCGCAACAGCAGCTCCCACACCTCCGGCGGACATGCGCCCCGGCTACCTGGGAGCACTGGACCAATTTCATGCGAGGAATTATCAGGGAGCGATCGACCAGTTCCAGGCTCTCCTGAAAGGCGGCATCGGCAGTGACCTCGAGGACAATTGCCACTACTGGATCGGCGAGTCATACTACGCACTCAAGAATTACGGCGAGGCGATCAAGGAATTCGAGACAGTGCTGAGCTACCCGCAGTCCGGCAAGAAACCCTACGCACAGCTGATGATTGGCAACGCGAATGCCGCGATGGGCAACGGCGCCGCAGCGCGAGAGGCCTACAATGCGGTCGTCAACGGATACCCTACAAGCGCGCTCGTCGCAACAGCGCAGGAAAAACTCGCACGCCTGAAGTGAAGGTCTGTCCGCTTCGGGCACTACGAAAAACCCCGGCTGCCTGCAGCCGGGGTTTTTTCGTGCCCTGCCCTTTCCTACCGTCGGCCGGCGAGAAACTCCTCTGCCATCTTCACGTCATCCCGGCTGCCAATGAAGAGCGGCGACCGTTCGTGAAGCGATTCTGGCTGGACGTCGAGGATCCGCCGGTGACCGTTGGACGCTGCGCCTCCGGCATTCTCAACAATAAACGCCAACGGATTGTTCTCATACACCAGGCGGAGTTTCCCGTTCGGATTCTTCGTATCGCCAGGGTAACAGTAGATCCCGCCGTAGAGCATAGTCCGGTGCACATCGGCGACGAGTGACCCTATGTACCGCGCAGAATACGGCCTCCCCGTGGCAGCATCTTCCTCTTTCAGGTAGCGGGCGTACTGTTGCATCCTCGGCTCCCATCGCCCGTAGTTCCCCTCGTTCATGCTGAAGATCGTCCCCTTCTGCGGGATCCGTATGTTTTCGTGCGAAAGCAGGAATTCCCCGACGCTCGGATCAAGCGTAAATCCGTGAACGCCGTGGCCGGTGCAGTAGACGAACATCATGCTTGAACCATACAGCACATATCCGCCAGCTGCCTGTCGATACCCCGGCTGCAGCACGTCCTCCATCGTTCCCTGACCAGCGGCCGATACTCGCCGATAAATCGAGAAGATCGAGCCGATCGTGACATTGGCATCGATATTGCTCGATCCATCAAGTGGATCGTACAGGAGGACATATTTGCCATGCGGGTAATCTGCGGGGATATGCAGAAGGTCTTCGTTCTCTTCAGACGCCATCACGCAGAGATGTCCGGCATGGTCCATCGCCTTGAAGATTGTTTCGTCGGCGAACTCGTCCAGCTTCTTCACCTCGTCGCCGCTGATATTCATCCGGTCGGTCTTCCCGAGGATGTTCACAAGTCCGGCTTTCGTCACTTCACGCCACACGAGCTTCGCCGCGAGGGCGAGGTGATGAAGGAGGACGGAGAATTCTCCCGTTGCTTCCGGATGCTCCCGCTCACCTTCCGCAATGTGCCGTTCGAGCGTCATGAATTTCGATGGGTAGGGGGTCCGGGAGTACATCGCTCCTCCTTCAATGGTGATACCGCCGCCGTTGGACTAGTGCGCAAATCTACAGAATCAGGCACCGAGGTGCAACCATCTGTTCAAACAAACGGGGGCGGGGAAGAAGGTGCCAGCGCACCCGCGGCAGGTTCCTGCTCTTTGTACTGCAGTTGATAGAGCTTGAAGTAGATACCCCCCAGGGCGAGCAATTCCTGGTGCGTCCCCATTTCGCGAATTTCCCCCTTGTGCATCACGATGATCTTCGAAGCGCTCTGGATCGTCGAGAGCCGATGGGCGATCACAATCGATGTGCGGCCATGGAGGAGCTTTTTGATCGCGTTCTGAATCAAGATTTCTGTTTCCGTATCGACACTGGAGGTGGCTTCATCCAGCACCAGAATCCGAGGGTGGAACGCCAGGGCTCGCGCAAACGAGATCAGTTGCTTCTGGCCCACGGAGAGGGTGGCCCCGCGTTCTTTCACCTCAGCATAGAACTGGCCGGGAAGTTGTTCGATGAAGGTTGTCGCACCGACCACGCGCGCAGCCGCACGGATACGATCCCCCGAGATTGATGTGTCCCCCAGGCCGATGTTGGAGGTGATGTCTCCCGAGAAGAGGAACACATCCTGCAACACGACCGCGATGTGCCGACGGAGATCGCCCTGCCGCATCCGGCCGATATTGACGCCGTCGATCAGGATCTCCCCTTTCTGGATCTCGTAGAATCGTGCAAGCAGGCTGATAATCGTGGTTTTCCCCGCCCCGGTGTGTCCGACAAACGCCACCGTTTCGCCCGCCTTGATGGTAAAAGAGACATCCTTCAACGCCCACTCAGTGGGTTCGGCCCCATCCCGCGGTGGATTGTAGCTGAACCACACGTGCCGGAATTCGATGTCTCCCCTCATCGACGGGAATTCAACCGGGTCCGGGGGATCCTGCACGAGTGTCCTGTCGTCCAGAAGCTTGAACACCCTCTCCGACGAGGCCATGGCTGTTTGCATGATATTGTATTTCTCGGACAGATCCCGGATGGGGCGCCAGAACATTTCGTTGAACTGCAGGAAGGCCATGACGGTCCCGATCGTGATCGACCCGCTGAGCGCATCCACCCCTGCGTACCAAATGACGAGGCCGATGGCGATCGCCCCCACCAGATCGACACCGGGATAGAATACGGCATAGTAGAAAACCGACTTGATGTTCGCATCTCGGTGGAGTGCGTTGATCCCCTCGAATGTCCTGAAGGCCTTTCCCTCCCGACCGAAAACCTGGTCGACCATCATCCCGGTGACATGCTCCTGCATAAACGCATTGATGCGCGCGATCTGCAGGCGTACTTCCCGGTAGGCTTCACGGGCCTTCTTCCGGAACACGAAGGTACCGTAGAAGAGGAGCGGCAAAACGCTCAGCGATATGAGCGCGAGCTCCCAGTTCATGCTGAACATGAAATAGAGAATCCCGATGATGGTGAACACGTCACTGAACACCATCACGATACCGGAGGAGAACATCTCGTTCAATACTTCGATGTCATTGGTCACACGCGTGATGAGTCGTCCGATCGGGTTCCGGTCGTAGAACTTCACCCCGAGATTCTGGAGATGTGCAAACACTTCCATCCGGAGATCAAAGATCGTTCGCTGGCCGATCCATTGGGTCAGGTACGTGTTTGCGTACTGGACCAAGCCGCGGACAAGCATGACCATGAAGAAGAGCAGCGTCGTGGCAAGCAACCCGCGCCGGTCCCCCCGGGCGATGTTCTCGTCCACCGCAACCTTGATAAAGTATGGGCGCACCGCCTCCATGGAGGAGACGACGATGCTCATCACGATGCCGGCGATGACGTGCCGCCGATACGGGCGGAGATATTTCAACAGCCGCCGCATCAGTGTGCCGTCGTATGCTTTGCCGAGGATTTCTTCTTCGTGCATGGAGTGGCCCGTTCCCCGTTCTGTCGTACCAGTCGCTCTTACAGGTACTCGAGTTCCTCTTCGAGCAGCTGCTTCCGGTACAGTTCCGCGTAGATGCCGCCCTGGTCCACAAGTTCCTCGTGTGTCCCACGTTCCTTGATCGTGCCCTCGTGGAGTACAACAATCAGGTCCGCGTCCTTGACGGTCGAGATACGGTGGCTGATCAACACGCTGGTGCGCCCTTTCATGAGTCGACGCAGGCGTTTCAGAATCTCCTCTTCGGTGTATGTATCCACCGCCGACAAGGCGTCGTCCAGGACCAGGATCTTCGGCTGGCGGATGACGGCACGCGCAAGACTGGTGCGCTGCTTCTGACCTCCGGAGAGGGTGATCCCGCGTTCACCGAGCATGGTTCCAAACCCATTCGGGAAACCGGCGATATCCCGTTCGATCTGTGCTATGTCCACTGCTTCCCGTAGCCGCTCCTCCGACACGCCATCGGCGCCGTAGCGGACGTTGTCTGCGATGGATTCGGAAAAGAGAAATGTCTCTTGAGGGACATATCCGATGTTGGCACGCAGCACGTCGAGCGGAATCCGATTGATGTCCACACCGTCGATCAGCAGATCTCCTTCGTCGATATCATACAGCCGGAGGAGGAGGCTGACAAGGCTACTCTTCCCGGATCCCGTGTAGCCGACGACAGCCACGGTCGTCCCGGCATCGATGCGCAATGAGATATCGCGGAGCGCCGTCCGTCCGGCCCCTTTGTGCCGCAGGGTGACATTCCGGAATTCGATCTCTCCCCGGAGCGACGTGATGGAGTGGTCCGTGTCAGCCGTGTCCTGGATCTCCGGCTGCGTGTCGAAGATCTTGGCAAGGCGCGCCATGGACGCTGCCCCCTGCTGGAGCATATTGATGACCCATCCGAACGCGATCATTGGCCAGATCAGCATCACAAGATAGCCGAAGAAGGCCGTCAGCGTCCCGATGCTGAGCTGACCGTCGATCACCCGCACGCCGCCAAAGTAGAGTGTCAGAATCAGGGAGAACCCGACAAGCAGGAACATCAACGGCCACATGATCGACTGTACGCGCGCGAGAACGAGGTTCTTCTTCAGGTAGTCCCACGACAGCTCCCGAAACAGGCCGATCTCATGCTGTTCGCGCACATATGCCTTCACGACCCTGATTCCGGACAGGTTCTCCTGCGCGCGGGTAGTCAACTCGGAATACTTCTGTTGTCGTTCCTCGAATTTCTCGTGTACGATCTTGCCGAGCCTGTACACAGCGATAGAGACAAAGGGGAGCGGGATCAGTGCCAGCAACGTGAGCTGCCAGTCCGTGTAGAGCATGATGCAGAGGACCATCGTGAAGGTCATCGCGGTGTCGGTGGGGTACATGATCCCCGGTCCGAGGGTATTCCGGACGGCGCCGATGTCGTTGGTGGCGAGCGCCATCAGGTCTCCGGTCGGGGTGTTCTGGAAGTAGGTGAGGGAGAGCTTCTGGATGTGGCGGAGAAAATCGTTCCGCAGGTCATACTCGACGTGCCGGGAGACGACGATGATCGTCTGGCGTGTAAGGAAGGTGAAGAACCCTGCAACCAGCGAGAACCCGGCCACCGCTGCAGCATAGAATACCAGCTCGGTGGCGCCGGCATGACGCTGCTCAAGCCCGATCTTCAGCGTATCAACCGCACGGCCGACAAAAAGCGGCTGCACAACCGTGAAGAGGTTGCTCATCACCACCGTGAGCACACCCAGGATCAGGGTCTTCTTGTACTTTCCAAGGTACGGAAGCAGACGGAGAAGCGGTTTCAACGTCTCAGCCTATGATTTCAAATCCGGTATAGTGGTGCAGTGCCTTCGGAACAATCACTTTCCCTTCCGGAGTCTGGTTGTTCTCGAGCAACGCCGCCAGCGTCCGCGGGAGCGCGAGTGCCGAGCCGTTCAGTGTATGCACGAGCTCCGGTTTGCCCCCCTGCGACGGACGGAAGCGGACGTTCATCCTTCGGGCCTGGTAGCTTTCGAAGTTGCTGATCGACGAGACCTCGAGCCACTTCTGCTGCCCGATGGACCACACCTCAAGGTCATACTTCTTTGCCTGCGTAAAGCCGAGGTCTCCCGCACACATCAGGAGGACGCGGTAGCGGAGCCCGAGCTGTTGCAGCAATTGCTCCGCATTCTCTCTCATCACCTCGAGCTCATCGTACGAGCGTGCCGGATGCACGAATTCCACCAGCTCCACCTTGTTGAACTGGTGCACGCGGTTCAGCCCCCGCACATCCTTCCCGTAGGATCCCGCTTCACGGCGGAAACAGGGAGTGTAGGAACAAATCTTCACCGGCAATTGCTCCTCGGGGAGGATATCATCACGATGAAAATTGGACACCGGAATTTCTGCCGTGGGGATCAAATAGAGGTCGTCACGAGTGGCGACATACATCTGATCTTCCTTGTCCGGCAACTGCCCGGTGCCGGTGGCGCTCGCCGTGTTGACCAGCAACGGAGGCATCATTTCCGTGTACCCCCGCTTCCCCGCCTGGTCCAAGAAAAAGTTGATGAGGGCGCGTTCGAGCTTTGCGCCGGCACCGACATAGACGGGGAACCCTGCGCCGGTGATCTTTGTGCCCCGTGCGAAATCGATGATGCCGAGTTTCTCCACGAGGTCCCAGTGAGCCATGAGCGGGAAATCGATCTCGGGCTCGTCGCCCCACTCCGCAATCACCCGGTTATCCGCCGGCGTTCGTCCGGCAGGGACGGAGGGGTGCGGGATGTTGGGGATCTGCAGGAGGACAGTCTTCATCTCGTCTTCCACCGACCCGATATGTGCATCGAGCGATTTGATCTCATCGGAGACTGTTTTCATTTCGGCGATGAGTTCATCCGCCGGTTCCTTTTTCGATTTCCGTTTCGCGACCTCGCCCGAGACGGTGTTTCGTTGAGCCTTCAGCGCTTCCGTCTTCTGGAGGAGCTGGCGTCGCCGTTCGTCGAGGCGGATCGCATCGTCCACGCGGAGGGGATCCTCCCCTTTCCTGGACACTCCTTCTTTGACCCGCCCGGGATTCTCTCGAATGAATTTGATGTCTAGCATTGTCGCTCAGTGTTTGTGTGCACACCGTTCCTGTTACCGTGAGGAGGACCGCGGCGATCGCTGTCCGGGGGCCGGCGTGCGGTCGGCAATCCAGCGTCCGGACCGTTGCATCTGGCTCTTGAAAACGGCCAGACCCTCCTCCACTGTCGACGGCCTGTATCCGAGCTCCACCTCTGCTTTTAGCGTCACCAGTCCCGACCGGAGGGGTCGGAACGCGGGCTGGCGCAGGTCCGCGGTCTTGATCGGCCGGATCAGGGAGGCATCGAGTGCAAACACACGGGCCAGCGTCAACGCAAAATCGTAGCGGCTGACGATGTCTCGTCCTGCAAGGTGGTAGACGCCTGTTTTGCGCAGTTCCACCGCCTTCATGATCCCGTAGGCAAGATCGTCCACCAGTGTCGGGTTGCCGAATTGGTCATCAACAATTGTGACCGGCCGGCCCTTGCCGAGCGAATCGAGGAGCCAGAGTGCAAAATTGGGCTTGACCCCCTCGGCATATCCGTACAGCACGATCGTGCGGACGATAACGTGCGGCAGGTCGGCGGTATGAAGGATGTTTTCACTGGCAAGCTTCGTCTTCCCGTAATAGCTCAGTGGAGAGGGTTTGTCGCCCTCCGCGTAGGGTCCCTGCTTGCCGTCGAAGATGTAGTCACTGGAAATGTGGACAATCGTGGAGTTGAACTTCTGTGCGGCGTCAACGATGTGCTCCACGCCGGTAACATTCACCTTCCACGCAGATTCCCGGTCTTTCTCGCACGCATCGACATTTGTCAGTGCGGCACAGTTGATGATGACCTGAGGTTCACAGCGGGCGACAATGCTCTTGACGTCCTTCCGCACCGTGATATCCAGCGGGTGATATTGCACCGACTGCAGATCCATCACCGACTCCGGCTCGATGGACGCAGTCGTCAGGGTGGTGTTCGATCCGCGGACAAACAGCTCAACGATTTTCTGGCCCAGCAGACCATTGCTTCCGATGATGAGTACCCTCCCTACACTCAATGGAGACTTTCCTCCAGCGCTGCTGCAGCATCGGTATGTTGGTCGCGGTACTTGATGATCACCGGTGTGGCGACGGACAGGTTCATCGATCGTGCCCATGAGGCCGCAATCGGGCGTGAGCCGGGAACCACGACGGCGCGTTCAGGAATAACGAGCGCATGCCCGGATTCCTTCCGGTAGATGGCCTCCCGGACGCAATCGTAGACCGGGGTGCTGGCAGTGAGGATCACGCCTGCACCGAGCACAGCGCCGAGCTGGACGATGGTCCCGTCGTATACGCCACAATTTCCTCCAATGAAAACATCATCTTCGATGATGACCGGCAGGTCAACGACCGGTTCGAGCACGCCGCCGATCTGGCTCCCGGCCCCGATGTGGACGCGCTTGCCAATCTGGGCACAGGACCCGATGAGCACGTGCGAATCGACCATACTCCCTTCTTCAATGTGGGCGCCGGTGTTCACATACATCGGAGGCATACAGACAACCCCGTGAGCGACATAGACGCCGTCGCGGATGGAGGACCCCCCGGGCACTAACCGCACGCCATCGTCCAGGGAGAGTCCCTTGAGGGGGAATGTACTCTTGTCAAAGAAGTGGAACTGTCGGTCGATCGAGTATTCCGTGAGCGCCCCCAGGCGGAAGCCCAGGATGATTCCTTTCTTTACCCAGAGATTCACCTTCCAGGTCCCGCCGGATTTCTCCGCAGCGCGGATTTCCCCTCGGTTGAGAAAGAATTTGAACTCGTTGAACGCCTGCAGCGCCCGTGCGTGATTCACCGTCGCCGGGTCCTGCTCATACAGCTGTTCTATCTCGTTCGGCAGCGACATACCTGGCCTCGTCAGTAGATTGATAGCGCCGGCCCTGACCTCTTCCGTCTGCTCTACACCGCTTCACACACCCGCGGCGTCACTGCGCGATGACATCGCGCATGGTGTAGACGCCTTTCTTTCCTTTCAGCCACTCCGCGGCAACGATGGCTCCCAGTGCCGACGCACGCTTGCTCCGCGCAGTGTGGACCACTTCGATCGTGTCGCACTCGGAATCGAACGTCACCACGTGTCGCCCGGCCCCTGTTCCCACGCGCGTTGCACCCACGTGGAGCTGGTGCGGCTTCAGAGAGCCGTGAAGCGCTCCCGTCACGAGCTCTGTCTTCCGCTTGATAGTCTGCAGGATGCTGGAACCGAGAGACAGCGCGAGCCCGCTCGGGCAATCCGCCTTGGTCCGACCGTGCACCTCGCTGATCGACACATCGTAGTCCGCATACCGCTCCATCAAACGCGCTGCGTCCATCACCACTTGTGTGAAGATATTCACGCCGAGTGACAGGTTGGGGGCATAGAGCAGTCCGACTTTCTTCTCTTTCACCACCTTCTTCATCTCGTCAAGGCGGTCGTACCAACCGGTGGTTCCGACGACGATGTTCTTCCCGCGCGTGGCAACAGCCAGAATATTGTCTACCACAACCCCCGGAGTAGAGAAGTCAATGCACACATCAACGCCTTTCAACGCTTCCCCTGTGATACCCATGCTGCCGGGGTTATTGGCTGCATTGAAGACTTTTAGTACCTTGATCCCTCTCTCTTTCGCCACACCCTCCACCTCTTTCCCCATCTTGCCGTATCCGATGAGCGCGATGTTCATGGCGACCTCCGTCAGGTATGGTCACGGACCGGGGCCTCCGCGCGTGCGGCGCCATCCGTCAGATGGATTGCCGCTGCATGCCGTGAGGCAAACCGGTTGGCAAACTCCGCTGCTACTATCACATTCTTGGTGGCTTTATACTGATAGAGAAACGCAGCACCGAACACGTCCCCCATCCCGACAGCAGGCGATGCCTCCATGGGGACAGCAGGGATATCCTGGCGGACGGTCCGTTTCCGCTGGTCAACATATGTTGTGACTCCTCGTGCGCCGCGTGTTACAAGAACACCTTTGACGCCTACGGAGAGGAGGTGGGCAACGGTCTGCTCTTCACTGAGCTGTTCAATGCTCAATCCCGCGATCTCTTCTTCATTGAGCTGGCACGTGTCCACCATGAACGCCCAGCGCCGCCATTCCTGCACTGGACGGCGGTATCGGTCGCGGTTCTCCCGCAGGCCAAGCGTCACGTTATGGTAGTCGAGATGGATGGGGGTACCGCTCAGGCGGACCGCCATGCGAATTTCGTCGAGTGTATCGAGCGCGATATCGAAGCCGGACACCAAATTCACCAGAAGGGCGTCTGCATCGAGCTGCCGCCGGATTTTCTCAAACGGTATGGGCGGGGCAATCGTCGGAGAACAGGTGACCGTCGTCCGGCCTTCGGTCACGCGGACGAACACGCGTGGCGTGGGCTGGTCGTACTGGTAGACGGCGGATGTCTCGACGCGGGAAAGGAGGCCCAGGTGTTCGATCACGGGCCGGTATTCCTCTTTGCTCACGCCGAAGACAGGGACGACGCTATCGCCATTCTTGGCAAGGGATGACAGGGCAGACACTGCGTTCCAGATCCCACCATAGCGTTCTGTCGCGGCGCCGTCGGGACCGGCGACCACGTCGAGCGAGAAATGACCAATTGCGATGATCTTCATACGCTGGAATCGAGCTGCTGGTGAGGGGCGTGTTCAGAACTTTGAACCATTGTTGCGGAACTCGATCAATTTTTCCTTCACCGGACGCTCCTGGAGAGCGATGATTTCCGCGGCAAGGACGGCAGCGTTCTTGGCACCCGCCGAGCCGATGGCAACCGTTGCGACAGGAATCCCGGACGGCATTTGGACAATGGAATAGAGCGCGTCAACACCGTTGAGCGCAGAGCCTTCCAGGGGGACACCTATGACCGGGAGCGTCGTCAGCGATGCGGCGAAACCCGGCAGGTGAGCCGCCATACCGGCCGCGGCGATGACCAGCGTATAGCCGTTCTGCTCGGCGGTCCGCACGATCGCTGCTGTCTCTTCCGGCTGACGGTGGGCCGAGGAGACAACGAGGTCGCTGGAGATGCCGAATTTCTTGAGATACTCGGTACAGCCGTGCATCGCCTGTTCGTCCGATCTACTGCCGAGAAGCACAAGAACCCGGGCCATGGTTACACCTTTGCAGTGTAGGGATAGTTCCCCGCCTCACACATGCGCCAGAGTCCCTGGCACGAGAAGCGGTTCTGATAGAGAGCGCGTCCGACGACGACCGAGTCAACCCCCAGGGGTTCCAGCTCCTGGATCTTCAGGAGGTCATCCAGCCCGGCAATTCCCCCCGATGCAGTCACCCGCATGCCTGCCTTCTCAGCCAGATCCCGGAGTACGTTGAGATTCACCCCCCGGAGTGTGCCGTCGAGCCGCGTGTCGGTATAGATGAGACGACGGAAACCCATGAGTTTTGCATTCAGCGCAACGGTCAGCGCGGTGAGACCGGAGGTTTCAACCCGCCCGCGCATGGTTACGATGCCGTCCGTCGCGTCAATGCCCAACACGATCTTGCTCGGTCCGAAGGTATCAATGAGCCGTCGTGCCTCGTCCGGGTTTTCAATCGCCATCGTCCCGATAACGACACGGTAGGCACCAATGTCGAACGCCTCCTGCACGGCATCAAAGCTGCGGAGACCGCCGCCGACTTCGATCGGAATGTCAACCGTCTCCACCATCCTCTTGATGGGCTCTCTATTATAGAGCCGGCCGTGGAATGCGCCGTCGACATCGGTCACGTGGAGCGACTTCGCGTTCTCTTTTCTCCAGAGCCGTGCCATTTCAACGGGATCGTTCGAGTAGGCAAAATCTTCGATCCCCTGGACCATTTGAACGCAACGGCCGCCCTTGATCTCTATGGAAGGAATGACGAGAAGCACGGTAAAAATTGCACAAAATCCCCTCGAATATCAAGTAAACACATCGCGCGATGGGCAGGTGTTGGGAGAGCGTTTGCAGCATTGAGATTTGTACGACAGAGGCAGAATACGCGGATTGCGGACGCGCGAACGCTACCCGCTGAATTTCTTCCTCCTGTTCGCGATGTAGTCCACGAACACAAACTCGCCAAGGTTATTGAGCGAAGAGTAGTACGCCCTGCCGTGATTGGCCTTGGTGAGCTCTTCCACAAAGTTGATCAGGTACGGATCGCGTGCGACCATGAACGTTGTGATCGGAATTTTCTCCCTCCTGCACGCGACGGCTTCATCCAGCGTCTTGTTGACAATCTTCGGATCGAGGCCAAACGAGTTTTTGTACAACCTCCCGCCCGGCTCATCGATAGCGGAGGGCTTGCCATCCGTGACCATAAAGATCTGTTTGTTGACGCTTCCCCGCCTTCGCAGGAGATCCCGCGCAAGCTGGAGACCGGCTCGTGTATTGGTGTGAAACGGTCCGACACTGAGAAACGGGAGCTCGTTCAGGCTCACCAGCTGCGCATCATCGCCGAACGTTACAAGGGCAAGATAGTCCTTGGGAAACCGGGTTATGATCAGCTCGGAGAGCGCAAGCGCCACCTGCTTCGCCGGCGTGATCCTGTCCTCACCGTAGAGGATCATGCTGTGGCTGATGTCGATCATCAGTACTGTCGCGCATGTTGTCTGGTGCTCGGTTTCGTAGACCTCGAGGTCTTCTTCCTTGATGGTGAAATCGTCAACCCCATCCCTGCGGAAGGCGTTGGAAAGCGTGGAGGTCAGATCGATGTTGGTGGGCTGATCGCCAAAGCTGAACTTCCTCGTTTCGCTCATCCGGTCCACCCCGGTTCCCGTATGCGGCGTTTCGTGGGCGCCACCCGGCGCTTTCTTCAGCGACGTGAAGATTTCCCGCAGTGCGTCCTGGCGTATCCGCTGAATCCCTTTCGACGTCAGGTTGAGCCCTTGCTCCACCTCCTCGATGATCCCCATCTCGCGAAGCTTCTCGATCAGTTCCTCCATGCTCAGGTTCTCATCAAAAAGTCCGTATTCGTCGGCCAGATCTTTCAGCCACTGGAGGGCCTCTTGCACGTTCCCGCTCGATTGCACGACTAGGTAACTGAAGAGCGAGACCACCTGCTGCAGCCGCTGCTCATCGGTTGCCGACCCTGGCTGCCACCGGGAATACCGTAGCCGCATGCTCAGTCTTCCTCGTACATTTTCCCCTGGCCGGCAAAGATACTCCCGACCAGGTCTTTGTATTCAACGTTGTGATCCACTTCGTCTTTGGCAATCTTCGAATTCTGATGCAGGCCGTCAAGAACAAACTCCATGACGGAGGCAAGCTCGTACGTCGGCTCCAGCGCTGACATGTGCCGGAGCGCCACATCGCGCAGCCCTTTCACCTTCTCCAGCTCCTTCCGGTATTTCTCGATCGGCATGTCATCCGCGATTTCGATCCTGTTGCCCGCTTCAAACCACTGGATGATCTTCCCGTATTCAGGGTCCTCCACCTGCTGTCGTCCTCCCTGTCCATCCTGCGCTGTTTTTGTGCGCTTGCGAAGAGGATCGGGGAAATACTTCTTGTATGTCTCACGGACCGCCTTCCCGACCAGCGCTTTGGACACCTTGATCGACCCCTCCTGTTCCCCTTCGAAGACGAGCTCGACCTTGCCGGTCAGGCCGGGCAGAATGTGAGGCAGATCGCACATGCGGGGAACGATAAGCTCTTCGTCGGCTCGGATGGCACGGCGCTCTGCGTTGCTCACCAAGTTCTCTATTGCGGATATAGT
>Ga0315275_10000574_pt1 | contig 30816 bp, 22 predicted proteins | sample YL17G03_0_MG_FD_205557 | JGI IMG/M metagenome (GOLD analysis project Ga0315275, IMG submission 205557) | Sediment microbial communities from Yellowstone Lake, YNP, Wyoming, USA - YL17G03_0 | ecosystem: Environmental > Aquatic > Freshwater > Lake > Sediment | place: USA: Wyoming | collected...
CTTCAACTCTTTGTCTTCTGTCTTTGTCAGTCAGATTATCAGCGTGACATACAATTTTTTCTTCGAGGGTTTCTGGAATAAAATCTTTAGCTGGTAAACCTAATTTCTTAGCTTCGTGCGCAGGCAATCCAGCACCTATATGTCTCTCAATGATTTTTACAATGCTCTCTGGAAGATTGAGTTTCCTTGCAATTTTTACACCTTCAACAGCGTGCCGAATTTCATGCGTTTTAGATCGACCTATATCGTGAAGTAAAGCACCTGCCTCAACGAGTTTTACATCTGCATTTGCTTTCTTTGCTATCTTTACAGCAACATCTCTAACAGCTTTACAATGTCTAATAACTTCATCAGAACAACCACTTTTTTTAAGAAGTTTAATACATTCTGCGGGCGTAGGGATGGCGCTCATATTATGACCTATTTTTCTTTTGATATGACTTTTTTTCCCTTATTACAGGGAAGGATTTCTATTTTTCCTTTCGTAAATTTCTTTTTCTGCCACAAACCATTTGTATATCTATCTAAGAAGATCGAAAGAGCGGCAACTTCTGAGTGGGGTTGATTACCAACCGATATATTGAAATCCGCCATTTCATAAATCTCAGGAGGGACCTTTTCAGCCCCGACGATAATGAGTAGATCTTTGCTTTTATTGATTAGATTGATTGATTTTTCTAATCTCTCACCGTACATAGTTAGATGAACTACCGTTCCAGCCCAATCTTTTATTATTTTTTTTCGGTCAACACCTGTTTCTATCTTAAAATTACCGCCAAAACGACCGCAAATGGAACGAACTGTTTCTTCAATTTTCTTATCCTTTGTATCAATAAATATATTATCGGCACCAAAGGCACGCGCAACAAGTGCTACATGCGTTGTTATTCTTTTGTCACGGTCAATCCTATGACCTATTCTCAGAACAGTTATCATTTGAAAACGATATACGAAATAGAAAGGAATTAAAAAATTATTTCTTTTTTCGTTTAGTGATTAATTTATCTACGGTTTTGTCAACATCTGATGAAGATTTGGACTTTGTTGTATGTATACCATCTACCTCTTTTTCTATAGCTCCAACGTCTCTCCATACCCTCTGGTCAGATGAAGTAGTTGCTCTTGTCCTCTTTGATGATGAAACACCAGTGTAAAGAGTATCACTATGCTCAGCATGAGGTTTATTTTCCTCTGTTCTCTCTTTAGTTACATCGACTTCTTTTGATCTGCCAAACAATCTCCATCGAGTCATATAATGAAATCCCCCAAATGATTTGGTATCTAATGGTTAATTCTTTCCTGTTGATAAATGTTTCTTTATATTAATCAAAAATAGAAATAGGTACTCGAAAAGCATTTAGCTTAAACACTTTATTCGAAGTTGCTCTAAAAAATATTTAGAGGGCTTATGGTCTAGTGGTTATGATGTCGCCTTCACACGGCGGAGGTCGCCGGTTCAAATCCGGCTAAGCCCATTGAAGGATAGACTTTAAATGATTAACTATCAGAGTTTATTGAGTATAGTCTGGTCACCGCCATAAATTGAAGTTAGTATGAGTCTTGTGTCATAATTTGAGAATTCATAATTGAATCTGTCACTTACTAGACTTGATGCTACATCAAGTATATTACTAGTTAATTCAAATGTGCCCCAATATATATAGCTATTTCCCGTATTTCCACCAGGGTAATAAATAAACTTTATCGAGTTATTTTCATAAAAAATCCAAGTAAGATTATTAGGCGCCGCGCCTTCTTCGAGCCATAAACCAATAAATTTAGAGAGAGCAGTTTGATTTGTCCCATTATTGTCAGATTTTTTATCCTCGGAGCATCCACTGAACACCGTAGTTATTAATAGAACAGCAACCGCCATAATTATAATTTTCTTTTTCATTTTGATACCAAGGTGTAAATGTTTTTTTGTCTGCACTATTCAATATTAACCTTGTGTCCCTCGCCGGTTTTTTTCTTCTCTTTTCGTTTTATAACGACGTCTAGAACACCATTTTTATAGGTAGCCTTAGTTGTTTTTGCTAGCACATCACATGGAAGGTCAAGACGCTTGTGATATTTTCTAGCGAGTGTATCAACTTTAATTTCAAGAGTATTATCATTTGTTACATTAAGGTCTATGTCTTTCCTTTCAACACCGGGTATCTCAACTGTTACTGCAACGTCTTCGTCACCTTCTATAATATCTGTTAGCGGCTCTCGCTCTTCAGAAATAACCTGTTCTCCCGCAGGAGATTTTAGAGGCCTGTTTCCAAATTCTTGTATCTTTGGTTTTCCATCTGGTCCTATGTTTAAACTAAAACCATGCACAAACCTTTTATTTGATGCTCCTCCGCGTAGCATTTCTTCAATCATCTCTTTGAAATCTGAACTTCCGAACATCTTTTCTACTTCTTCGAAAATTTTTTCAAATTCATCTTCATCTATGAAGTCAAATGGGCTTCTTCGTTTTTTTCTGTATTTATCATCATCGTCAAATGGGTCCATTTTATAACCTCCCTATTTACCGTAATTATTTGTATAGGACGTGGTATTTAATACTTTCTGCCTTTGCACCTATTTGTTTTTAAATTGACCGGATAATGTGAAACAGAATGTCTCCAAAAATAAAGGCAAAAATATATCCGATTAGCAGTGGTATCATAAAAGGAATCTTAGGTGTTACCCAGATTTCATTTATACCATTTTTTCCAAACTCTTCAAATTCATCGTCAGCATCATAATCCTTTGGCATATAAGCGAATTTTCTTTTACCGTCCACTATCTTTTCTAGTGGCCAGACGAATTTTTCTCTTGCTTTTTCAAGATTAGTCTTGTAGCCTAAAAAAGCGTATGGGAACTTGATGTTTCGTTTAGCGACGTTGAATATCAAAAATCCCAATGGTATGAACATGAACATTATGATCGAGTTTGAGAATATTGACCATGAGAATGGCATGACAGATCCTTGCCAGATTGGGAATTGATCGATTGCTGGTTCTAATGGCGCGAGTATTGCAATTGCCATCAGAGCCTTTGCGTCAGCCCCACCAAAAATTAGTCTCAGTTGAAAGAATGCGAAAAAAAGGCCTATCATGATTGGTATAAATAGTAGATAGTACGGGTTGTCAAAACTTGTTGTAAAATACTGTGTTAATAGTAAAATTCCACCTATAGCGCCCATCAAGATCCATAGCACATTTGATGCTTGCCTGGTTTTCATGTCAGTGTATGATGCAAATGATAGAATCGATATACCTGTAACCAGTCGTACAACATCAAGTAATACACTAGTTTCTGTCATATTTAGATGATATTGAAATCAATCATATTAAGATAATGATAAAATTAAGGCGACAACAAATTGTTAATTGTATTTAACGATTTAGTAGTAAAGTTATTAAATATGTTTAACGATATGACTTTAAGGTGCTGGAATGGATGAAGAGATAATCCAGGTAATACGAGAGTACTGGGAAAAAGGACTCCCCCAACAATTACATGAAAGAGAAATAGAGCTTCCCCTAGAAAAAAATTTTATAAATGATATCGTTGGACCGCGAAGAGCTGGCAAAACATATCTGATGTTTCTGACTATTAAAAAATTGAGAGAGAAATTAGACAAAGAGGCAACAATCTATATAAATTTTGAAAATAGGAAATTAATGCCGTTGAAGGATAGTTATTTCAATGACTTAATTAAATTTATTTATGCAGAGGAACTTTTTGAAAAGTATGAAACTGTTTATCTATTTCTAGATGAAGTTCAGCGAATAAACGGTTGGGAGAAATATATACGAAGTATCTATGATGAATTCAAAGAAAAAATCAAGATATTTGTGAGCGGATCATCTGCTAATCTTCTTAGTAAAGAATACTCAAAATTATTAACGGGGAGGCATCTTACAACACAGGTATTGCCCCTTAGTTTTAGAGAATTTTTACAGTTCCAAGGTATTGAAGTGGGTAACAAAATACAAACTGAACGAGCGGAAGTAAAAGTAAAAAAGCAACTCACAAAATATCTGCAAACGGGAGGTTTCCCGGATGTAGTGTTGGGTGAAGAAAAGGAAATGATTCTTTCACAGCTATTTACGGACATTGTTTCAAGAGACGTACTTTCGAGGACTTCTATACGTAAGGAAAATATCGTGGAGGAGTTTTCGTATTATTTAGCAAGTAATGTTTCAAATCTGTTGAGTTTCAATAAAATGAGGGACTATTTTGCAAGTAGAGGAATTAAAGTTTCTGTTCCGACTCTTTTGAATTACTTTTGGCATCTGAAAAATGCATTTTTGTTTTTTGATAGTCTCATTTTTTCCTATACTATAAAAGATCAGATGCAGTATCCTCGAAAAATTTACTGTGTAGATAATGGCATTGCAAACATTTCAGGGTTCAAAACATCTGAAAATCTTGGAAAACTCTATGAAAACACGGTTGCAATCGAGCTATTACGAAAAGGATTTGATTTATACTATTGGAAAACAAAGCAACATGAGGAAGTTGATTTTGTTATAAAACAAGGCACGCAGGTTACACAGCTTATCCAAGTGTGCTATGATATGGAGACTATGGATGTCAAACAACGAGAAGTGAAAGCATTGAATAAAGCGATGGAAACTTTCCGCATAAAGGAAGGATTGATTATTACCGACAAGATCGCAGGGGAACAGGAGTTTGATGGAATGAAGATTGTGTATAAACCCTTGTGGGAATGGCTAATGAGTTATTGATAAATTAGAAAAACACTAATGTATGACTAATTCAATCTGTACGGTTTGTTCTTTCGCCGATAGCGCCCATTAGAATCCATAGCATATTTGATGCTCGCCTGGTTTTCATATCAGTGTAGGATGCATATGAGAGTATTGTTATACCTATAGCAAGTCGTATAATATCGAGTAAAGTTTCAGTTTCCGTTATAGCTAGAGGATGTATCAAAGTCAATGATATTAAAGATGATAAAAAAAATTAAAAAATACGACAATTTGTCAATTATATTTAAAGAAAGGAAAAATAGAGGGGGTTTGAAAGGGATTATAACGTTTCTTTCTCAACGGTGAAATTATTAATTTATGGTAAAGATTTTACCGACTGCTTCTTCCGAAAACGATTCTTCTCCAAGACCATTACCACGTTCGGCGAAAATCACTCTTATGGTTTGATCGATGGTGGAGATTCCTACATCACTCCATGGTAGTTTCATTTCGATATATTTGCCTTTGTAGGTGATCAAATCTGGTTTTTCATATGATTGTATCATAGCTGATGAAGTATATTCAAATTTTTGCGAGGATTCATTGTATTGTGAGGGCCAAAACTCCATAAAATATTCAAGATTCGAGTTCTCTGTCGCGTTTGTTAACTTCTCCCGCCCTGATATTCCGATACCTGTGGCTGTATTCCAAACACCGGTATACAAACTTATTTTACTTTCAAAGCCACCAGTTTGTGAAGCAAATGCTTTGCCACCGGTACTGTTGTTGGTATCCGTATCAAAATAGAGTTCCCCAATAACTCGTGCGTATTCTCTGTTATGTGTAAAATAAAAGGCGGTATCGTTTGCAAGTTCTACAAGGATGTAAAGGTAGCGAGTATCCATAGCAAGTTTGATAGATGTGACATCAAACTCATAGATCTCTCTTGAGATATTGTTAACTGTTATCTTTTCGTTGGTGACATCGCCGGCTACATCTTGAATAAACGTAGGAGTCTCCTGCCAGTCGTCAGTGTTTCCATCTATCGTGATCATAGTTTTTTCTGTACATCCGCTTATAATGCTGACAAGTAGAATACTAGTTATTACAAGTATAAAGTGGAATTTTCCCATGTTGTTATTATTCCCCTTATGTTTCATAATATAGTATTCTTTATAAAACTATGTTTTCAAAATGAAAAAAATGAAAAAAAAAGAGAAGATAGATTAGGCTTTTCTATGTTAGTGTTTGTATGCTGTTGAATTGAACAGTTTGCAGAATCGACTGGGTATCTGTGTGAACGATCCAAACTGTTACGACGGTGGTTATTGCTGGATTTGCTTCTAGATCGATAAAGTCAGAGCCAACAATATTAGTATCTGGAGTTGCTGCTGGAAGAAAACCAATATTAGGCGCGCCAGTATCTTCAACAATCGGTGTCAATACATTTGTAGAGAGATCCTTACCATTGATAATACCAGCACCTGCGACTGCTTCTGTATTAATCCTTGCCCTAACACCTGTGCCATCTGTTTTTATTGATAAGGATGTCCATGGTATACCGCTATCCGCGGTCGCAACGACTATTCTATCTAATGATTCATCTTTCGTGAATTGCACAGTTGGTGCCATTTTTTTTGTACCACCAATCATTCCACTAACATACACATACACTGTTGCTGCTATTGCTACGGTTATTGCAACCATTAATATTACACCAATAACAGCGGAAACAGCTTCATTTTCTTCTACAAATTTTCTATTTGCCTTCATCTTGACACCTTACGAAACTATCTGGACAGAAGTAAAGAGTATTGTTTGAAGGACGGAATTTGTATCCTTATGAATAATAGAAATTGTCACATCTGTACCAGCGGCAACGCCCTCAATGTCAATAAAATCTGATCCTGCGATGTTAATACCGGTAACTGCAAAAGTTGCAACATCACCTTGTAAGATGTCGGTTACTACATTAGCACTAGCCAGATGACTAGCAGCTATTGCTTCACCGTTTATGTTAAATCTTGCATCTATTGTTGATCGTAATGATAGCGATGTCCATGGCACACCTGAATCTGTGGTTGCAACAATCATTCTATCTGCTGATTCATCTTTCGTGAATTGCACAGTTGGTGCCGATTTTTTTGTACCACCAATCATTCCACTAACATACACATACACTGTAGCAGCTATTGCAACTGTTATTGCAACCATTAATATTACACCAATAACAGCGGAAACTGCATTCTCGCTTCTAACAAATTTTCTATTTGCCTTCATATTTCCCATTCTCTCCTAGCTTTCTTCAAGCTACTTTAATAGTAGATTACACAAATGGTATAAATACTTTTTGAATTTTGTGTTTTAACTCCCCAAAAACCTCCTAGTGGGGCCATCAAATACCAATTGTGCTAATCATTAACATGTCAATATTTATCAATGAAAGTATTTAAGTTTTTCTGACCAAACTACCAAATCAGAAAAAAGCTCATTTTGTAAAATACTTCATTTCCTCACAAATAATTTTTATCTAACTAATACCTCGAGTTAATATATACTATAACAAAACAATTCTTCTAAAAATAGATAGCGGTATCTAAAAATCGATAGTTTTATAAATAAAACAAAGATTTCTTCTAAATGTGCTAGAAAAAATAATAGGAAAAAAATCGAAAATAAAAATTCTACGTCTTTTCATAAATAATGATCGAGAATACTATCTTGACGAAATAGCAAAATCAACAGGAATGTCCTGCGGTACCATTTACCCTTCATTAAATGAACTTCTAGAAACAAGAATAATAACCCAACGAAAAGTAGGCCGATCTCCTCTCTATACAATCAACAAAAATCATATATTGTTTCATAAAATAAAAGAGCTCATAGATACCGAAAAAAAAGGTTTACCAAATATTGCGGAGGAATTTGCTTCCTCTCTCCCCAAAGACAATATAACAGCAATTGTTCTCTTTGGTTCAGTTGCTAGGGAAAAATTCACCGAGAAAAGCGATATAGATATCCTTGTGGTTTCTAAAAATGAGAAGGTAAAAGAAAAGATTGGGGGTCTTGTTGACAAATTATTGGATATCTATGATGTTAATGTTGTGCCTATTTTTCTTACAGAAAAGGAGATCCAAGAAAGAATTAAAAGATTCGACAATTTTATCATTACTGTTATAAACGAAGGACGACTGTTATATGGTGAGGCACCATGGTTAAAGAAATAAGAAAATCTGAAAGCGGATCGTACATAAAACAAGCAGAAGAGTTCCTCGAACTTGCCAAAAGAGGATTTGAGAGAGAGCTATACAATGCCTCTGGCTTCAATGCTATACAGGCAATCATAAATGCTAACGATGCTATCTGTATTTATCTTCTTGGGCGAAGGGCATCAACTGACCATAGAGAAGCAGTGAAGCTTCATACAGATTTGATAAGAATCATTAATGACTCATCTCAAAAAAGAAGATTATCTGGAGCTCTAGAACAGAGAGCAGAAGCAGGATATCTTGGAAAAGTTGTTTCCAAAAATGTAGCAGAAAAACTCATCAAAGATGCCATCACCTTCATTGAATGGGTAAAGAAATATCTTAAATAATATTAACAGAAAATTTATTAAATTAATAACTCTTACATACTCTCAATTGAGATGGGATGCCACAAACGTAATTGTTGTAGTGCATCTACTAAATCTTAGGAGATTTGGATAGTATGCATCAGTTAGAGATAGATAATGAAAACAAGCTGGATATTTCTGAGATAGACCTCTTATTAATGATGGAGATGGGATTTTTCAGTGACCTGAAAAGAAAAAACATAAGGTTCAATCCTAGACCGTTTTCAGATTCTATGCATCTGCAAAAAACTAGACCAGTGGTACAAAAAGAAAACTTGGTTGATCTACATTTAGAGACTGCAAAGCAGATAGATGGAATCATAGCGAGACACGAAAAGGAATTAAAAATTAAGGAAATTGAACCTGTAACTAAAACGAGAGAAGGAATCTCTTTGCCAGAAATTGTTGAGACACGAGAACCTTCTTTCAAAAGACCTGAAATACCGACAATCAGAACAGAGATGTCACCAAAAAGTACATTTGGTGAATTAGATGAGAGAGAAGAGTTTTTTGAGATAGAGCCATCAACTGAAATTCCTTCCAGAGTTGAAGTAAGAAATGAAGAAGAAACAGGCGTACATAGTTGGATGCTAGGAGATAAAGAAACCAAAAGATCATTTTTTGGACTGAATATAAAATTTGGTACAAAAGGTAAAGCACCAGAAAAAGAGCAGAAAAAAATCAACGGTGTTACAAAGGCTAAAATAGAGATAGAAGCAACAAAAAAAGAAATAAAAGAAAAAAAGAAAGATCTCGAAGAAACAATAAGAAGAGAAAAAGAAAAGGAAATAGAATTAAAAAGAAAAGAAGAAGAAAAACGAAAACAAGAAAAACTCAAAAAATTAGAACTAAAAAAGAAAATGAAAGAAGAGAAAATTAAAGAAAGAGAGACAAAAAAAGCAGAAAAAGAAATTAAGAAAAAAGAAGGAGTTAAACTATTTGGTAGAAAGAAAGACGAAACTGAAGAGATAAGTCCTTTCTTAAAAGATAAAAAATTACCTACCACGGATCATATTGCATGGGATGAAGATCTAGAAAAAATATTCCCAATAATTGATAGTCTATTAGATAAACTACCAGAGGATGTGGTCGACAAATTTGTCAAATCTAAAGATTTTGAAATTTATGAGAGAGTAATGTTAAAATACAAAAGTAAGTGAGATTTTATGGGACTGTTAGAAAAAACTCAACAGAAGAGAATTACAGTTCAAAAGGAAATAGCAGAGTCAGACATAAGCGGAACTAAACCCATGGGTTTACTGGAAAAAGCGAAATTAAAGAAACAAACAATTTCAGAGATATATGCAAAAGACGAATTAGCCAAAGAACAAAGGAAACCCTATTCAGGTTTTAAAGAAAAAGGCAAAGGTGAAAAAGAAGTTATAGACGAAAAAACAGGTTTTGGATGGAAAGGCCTAGGGACCAGAAGAATTGTTTTCGATTACAATGTTAACGAATATATCTACGAAGTTTCAGAACCTATCTTAAACGAAGACGAAGTAGAAAAAAAAGAGGAACTCTCGCGTTTGTTCAAGATGCTTGCTGATGTTAACATTACAGACATGGATAAAAAGCAAAAAGAAAAATATCTGGAAGAAACACTGGAAAAAATTATTGCGGACAATAACATTAGATTTGATATAAGGAAGAAAAAGCCAAAAAAAGAAAAAAACCTGAAACTATCAAAAGAGGAAAAAAAGATAATAAAAAAAGAAGAAAAAGAAAGAAAAGAAATGAAGGAAACTTTAAAACTAAGTAAAAAAGAATTAGTTGTTGCAGAACAAGAATCTAGAGACAAAATTTTTTATCATATTTTTAGAGAATTCTTAGGTTATAGCAAAATAGACATTATAATGAATGATGAGGGCATAGAAGATGTATCATGCGATGGGTATCATGTCCCAATTTTTATTTATCACAGGAAGTATAACGCTATTTCAACAAATATAAAATTTGATAATGAGAATGATCTAGATTCATTTGTCGTTCGTCTCTCTCAGATATGCGGCAAACAGATATCCATCTATTCTCCAATTGTTGATGGAAAATTACCAGACGGCTCAAGACTCCAAACAACACTCGGTAAAACCGTAACAAAAGATTCTACTTTTACAATTCGTAAATTTAAGGAAAATCCACTAACACCTGTTGATTTGATAAAATTTAAATCACTATCGCTCGACATGGCTGCTTACTTCTGGCTGGCAATCGAAAAAGGGGCATCAATACTGTTTTGTGGCGGAACTGCCAGCGGAAAAACTACGGCGTTAAACGCCTTATCACTGTTCATACCTTCTCAGAATAAAATCGTCTCAATCGAAGATACAAGAGAGGTTAATCTACCGCATAAAAACTGGATAGCAGGGACAACAAGGGAAGGGTTTTCTGCATCTGACGAAAAAACTGGTAAAGATATAGACATGTTTGATTTAATACGAGCTGCACTTCGTCAGAGACCAAAGGTTGTAATTGTTGGAGAGGTAAGAGGAAAAGAGGCCTACAGTCTGTTCCAGGCAATGGCAACCGGTCATACATCTTACGCAACTGTTCACGCGAGCGACATACACACGCTCATACAAAGACTAGAGAATCCACCAATATCACTTCCACGTGCACTCCTAACTTCTCTGGATGTCATTGTGTTCCAAAACGCAGTTGATATGGGTGGAAAAACCGTCAGAAGAATGACAAGCGTAACTGAGATAGTAAAGCTTGATCCTGACACAAATCAACTAATCTTCATGGAGCCGTTCAAATGGTGTTCAAAGACAGATGACCGGTTTGAAAGTTGTGGGGCAAGTAAGATATTGAACAACATTAAACTACAAAACGACTGGACGGACAAACAATTAGACACAGAATTCGAAAACAGAAAAATTATCCTCGAATGGATGGTAAAGAAAGATATCAGAGACTATAGGGATGTAGGAAGAATAGTTGCTGATTATTCAAAATATCCAGAAGAAATATTGAAGAAAACTAGGGAGGAAAAGAAAAGGTGAAATCCACTCTGTATACAAGATTTTGCAGAAGGATTTTTGCAAATACATACGAGAGATTTGATATAAGTAAAACTAGCAAAAACCGTCTGTTAGAAAGGGCAGACATAGCAATGGCATATCAGGAATATTACTCTATGGTCTTAATGAATATAATCCTAGGATTTATTTCATCTTTTTTATCAACCCTGATTTTATACTTAATTGTCCCCCATCCGATAACGGCATTGCTAATACTTCTTATCTCATCCATAGTGACGATTAGCACAGGATTATACTACATTGGATTGCCAAGGACAAAAGCAAAAGCGAGAGCTAAAAAAATTGATAGATATCTTCCTTATGCTGCTAATTTTATAAACACAATGTCCATGGCTGGAGTTTCACCAGCTGAAATTTTTGAAGCACTTTCTAATGTAGCATTATATGGAGAAATACAAAAAGAGGCGCAGAAGATTACAACAGAGATAAACTTGATGGGCGTTGATACCGTTACCGCATTAAAAAACGCAATTGCAATATCTCCATCAGATAAATTCAAAGAATTTATACAAGGCATCCTATCTGTAATTCAATCAGGTAGCGAGCTCGGTCCATATTTTGAAAGATGCGTAGAAAAATATATGACAAAGGATCTCGTAGACCGAAAAAGAAATCTTGAATCACTTGCCATAATGGCTGAATCATTTGTTGTAACAGTAATTGCATTTCCACTTTTTCTTGTAATAATAATGTCTGTAATGGGTCTTACTAGCGGAGGAATTCCTTTCACATTCATGTATCTAATAGCATTTATGGTGCTACCATTAGCCTATTTCGGGTTTTACGTTATGATGAGTTCTGGAATGGGAGAATCGGTATGAAAATTCCCATTGTGTCTAAAAAGTATGATGAACAACGTGTTTATGGAAAGGATAGGAATATCTTAATTCTCTTAGTTATTTCACTTACAGTATCTGTGATTTTGTTTCTTATGGGTATTTTAAAATTGGCTGGTACAGTCACATTATTTGGCGAAATAATTACCGGCGTTGATTTTATGGTCTTTGGTTTATTGTGCGCCATTGGACCAATTGGATTTTATAATTACATCAAAGCAAAAAGGAAACGGGAAGTGGAAGACCATCTACCCGACTTTCTAAGAGAGATAAGCAGCTCAACATCGTCTGGAATGACAGTTTTTGATGCAATAAAATCTGCTGCTGATGGCGATTATGGGAGATTGACACCAGAATTAAAGACGATGGCTGCACAATTATCTTGGGGAATTTCAGTTAATGAAGCACTTAAAGATTTTGCCGAGAGGATAAATACTCCATCAGTAAGGCGAATTGTTGTAACAATAAATAAGGCACTTGAAATTGGTGGAAATACGCCTGTGGTTTTCGAAGCCGCAGCAAAAGAAATAGATCAAACAAAACTTGTGGAACAACAGAGGAGCTCAGAGATGTCTATGTACAGTATCGTGATTTTTGTTAGTTTCTTTGTATTTCTGGCAGTTCTTCTTATAATTAATGGCACTATCGTGTCAGCTTTCTTAGACGTACAGAATAAAATGCCTCAAGGTGGATCAATTGCAAAAAGTAATATTAGGATTGCAGAAATTGATCCTTCTGCTTTGAAGAATGTTTTTTTTACGTTTATTCTGGTTCAGAGCCTGGGTGGAGGGTTACTTGGTGGGTTCATGATGGATGGCAAAATCTCATCTGGTGTTAGATTTTGTTTTGTCCTTGTTTTGATCTCGTTTTTCGTTTTTAAATTTATGTTCTAAAAATGTCAATATGCCAAAATACCAGAAAAGATTCAAATAGTGGAAGCTCCAAATGTTTATCTAGGGATTGTAAGGGATGAAGGGAAATATTACGCTTAATGATAATTATGCAGTGTCAGAAGTAGTTGGAGGTATGCTTCTAATTGTAATCGCTCTTCTCACCTTTGCGGCCATTATGTTTTATCTATTCCCCACGCTAGAACCAGTTGATGAAAGTATAAAACTACAAGGTTATGTAACAGATGATGGAACAGCCGTAATAGAACATGTTGGTGGAAAAAGCATATACAATTATAGAGTCATTGTGAATCAAGTCAATGGTACATCTATTGGCTCAAAAGATTATAGAGATCTAGAATCGCCTTGGGAGATTGGTGAGTGTACGTATCCTCTCAATGATATAGGATACGGCCCTCTCGTCGATCAAAACGACATGGTCGAAATTACTATTTATACCTTAAATGAGAATGGCGGCGAACAGGAAGTTTTTAATGGCGTTCTAAAAGGAAATACTGTAAATTACAATCCAAACACACCAATATTAATCTCCAGTCTAAGAGACGATACACCTGACGAGGACCTCACATGCTATAGTTATCCTATTATTCCAGATGTTAACGCAACCACATACATTTATAATTGGAAAGTAAATAATCTACCTCTCGCTGAGGTGATTATGCCTTTTAATACCAATAGTACAACAACAACAAAAGACTATTCAGGCAGTGGACTAGATGGGCTAGTCAGAGATTGTGAATGGACAAAAAATGGTATAGTTGGTGGTGCATATCGTTTCGGTGGGTCTAAAGAGCATATTGTTGTTGAAGCAGGTTTACCACCTAGTTTCAGTAACATCGCCAATAACAATTTTACCATTTCTATCTGGGTGAATAGTAGTTACATGAATCAAGATAACAAAATAATTTTAGAAATACGTAACGACACAAAAAACTACATAAGATTATATCAGGAAGACGACGCATTTAACTTCGGAGTTTGTGTAGATGATACAAAAAGATCTGTAAAAACGGGATATTCACAAAGCAATGTCTGGTATCATGTAGCCGCAGTTTGGGATGCTGACCAGAAAAGCTTAGCAATATACGTAAACGGTGTTGTTAGTACTGAGAGAGGCGACGACACTTTTTCATGTGGGTCTCATACCGGCCTGAGTATTGGACATGGAAACTCAGGCAGCGGTGGATATTGGTATGGCTATCTAGATGAAGTAGAAATATATAATAAGGTTTTTTCAAGTGATCAGATTTATCAGATCTATATCGGCCAAAAAGATGGACAGTATGACAAAAGAACCTTCGTATCTGAAGAAACAAACTTAGGAGAGAGCTGGCAATGTTTCGTTACTCCCAACGATAGCGCTAGAGATGGTACCACCATAGCATCAAATATCCTACAGATTGTTAATTACCCCGGAGGAAAATAGATGAAAAAACGATTCTATAAAAATTTCACAATTACCTTTGGGGTATGTTTAGCCTTGTTATTTGCTTCAATGACATTTACATCAGAAAATGTTCGCGCAGGTTCCTACAATGGTAGAGATCTTGCTCTTGCCATTCTTAAAAATGAATCTACTTTAATTAGCTCTTCGTATACTGATACTGACGAATCTGGTCACAGACAGGCAATTGTACTTTCATCGCTTGGAACTTTAAGACCGACAGATGGAACAACATTTGCATTACTTAGCACCGGTATCGCAGGTACTCCCATAGTAACTACGGACGCCACTAATCCAGGTGATGAAAGAGGAACCTGGTTTGGAAGCAAATACGGCAATCCACGCGACAGCGCTACACTGGTAATGACCTTGAAAGTACCTCTTTTCATGCATTATCTATATTATGATGTACAATTTTTAAGTGCAGAATACCCAGAATATGTCGGAACAAAATATAACGATAAGTTGACAATAACTGTTAATTCACCTTCGAAAGGAACAACACAATATAAAATCGATGTAAATAGTGGATACTTCGTATTGAATTCGAATTCTATTCCCGGCACAGGTTTTGATATTTTTGCTCAAAGTGGAAACCCTGCTGACGTTGACATAGTCAATAGAACACCACGAACCCCAGGTGCCGATGGTGGTGCCTCAGATCTAATACCAATAGGTGGTGCTACCCATCCAGTTTCTCCAAATGAAACTGTCACAGTAACAATAAATATAAAGGATGAAGGAGACAATCAATTTGACAGCGGTGGCTTCATAGATAATTTAAGGTTTTCAGGGTTTGCACAAACAAAAATAGTTGCAATAAAATCTGTGGAGGATCTAGATGGCGGGGAGGTAGAAAGCAACGACACCTTAAGATATAGCGTTACGATTAGTAACACTGGAACCGTTAGACAGATTAATAATCCCGGGAACGAATTTGAGGATTATATACCTAATAATACCACATATGTACTCGGTTCAGCCTATGCACAGTATGGAACGATAAGCTATGATGCTGCGAATAATAAAATAATATGGAATGGTGATGTACCGGCAGAAACCAGCCGCATCTTGGAATTCAAAGTTAAGATAAATCAAAGTACGCCTAATGGTGCCTTGATATCTAATCAAGGGAAGGCTTATTGGGACAGAAATGAGGACGGAATAAATGACGCGATTGAACTTACAGACGACATTCATGTAAATGACGATGGTATAGATCAAGATGGTGATGGAGAAACAGGCGATGATGACCCAACAAATATCTATGTTTTTGCTTATGACTATCCATCTTATGTAACTGAAGATTTCTCTGACGACACCCCGTATGGAACGGCAACTCAATGTTATCTTGGTCGTAAATGGTTTGAGACGAGGGAAAATAGTGCATGTGGAAGTTGTTTTGAGGTTGCCCCAAGCTATCACTATTCATCAGCTCAATCCTTTAAAACAAAACTTAGACAATCAGATGGTCCTCAATACTGGAACTATTCCCTCTCAACACTTGAAGGAAATCTATCATGGTGGGAAATATGGTTTGCATGTGGGGATGTAAGCGAAGCTTACGATCTTAGTCTAAATTTCAAAAATAGCAATGGACAAGATATAGCAAAAATCAAATTAAATTACTTTAATAACGGCAGCAAACCTTTAGATTGGGTTTTACAATTATGCTATTTCGATCCTGTTAATGGATGGACTTGCTTGGAATCTGATTATCCTGGCGGATACCTACGAAATAGTTGGTATAAAATCAGAATAGAGAAGAATGGTACGAGTTCTATAAACTATATATTAAGCAGATCGTGGCGAGGTGTAGTCGATTCTGCAACAGGCGGACAGCTCAGTGCACCATTTTCGAATCTTAAACAATTAGAATGGAGTACTACAAAAGAACCCGCTGTGTGCCCAATGTTTTTCTGGGATGAACATAGAATAGGACTTACATATTAAATATAATAAAAAAAAGTGGTGAGAAGAAGATGGCAAGAGAATTTACTAAAAGTATGTTTGCAATGCTAGTGGCAATAATGATGGGCGTCTTTATCATAACTTATTTTGTTGCAGATATAGTAAATCGTTCAAAAATAGAGACTCTTGCAACAGAACATGATATAGAAATTACAACCATAAATGAAAAAAATGAAAATTTTATAAATTGCTTTTTTAAAGCCTCGGTTGTATTAGATCAAGCTAGAGAAGATAGGGCATTTGGTAACTATCATTTTGATTTAGCATTTTTATGGTATAATAGTGCTCTATATGAAAAAAATAGTTCAACATTGGAATTGTATAAGACGAGAGGAATTGATAATTGTACCGAATCCTTGCCATACTATGTTAACTCATATGGTAACTTTGAAGACGCAAGAATATATTTTAAAGAAACAATATCTAATACAACATATGACAGACATATTACCATCATAGACTTATACATTAACTTAACATACTCTGGCTCAAATTTATCTATGCATAGATACAACGCAAGCTTATATCTTATGTATCTAACTGAGAACTTAACTTTTAACTTTGAAAGTAATAACGTGACATATCTATCAAATGTGTCTGAACTGTTAACATTGTTTAATATGGCAATACAGTCATATAATACAGAGCTAGAAAAGTACAACGGATACCAGCAAGAAATAGATGAATACGAGTTTTTTGATGAAATTAGATAGATAAACCCAGTTCTTTATGAAAAGATTAAAGAAAGGGTTGCATTTACCCTTTTTAAAAAATCTCATTATTTGCCCTGGTAGTGTAGTGGTCTATCATGAAGCCCTGTCGAGGCTTCGACTCGGGTCCGAATCCCGACCGGGGCGTCATTTTAATTTTGATAAAGAGAGGGGCAAGAAAAATATAAACCATCCCTCTTGTTATATAAAGGTGGTGGAGAGGATGAGAAATCTTACCATACTAGCTGTATTTGGTATTATATTCCTGAGCGTTTTTACTATCACGTCTTTAAAGGTTAGCGCAGGAGATACTATCACAGTTGGTCCCAGCGGACCTCCAACTTATGATTTTGGCAGTATAAATGATGCTATTGCTAACGCAAATGAAAGTGACACTATCTACGTATACAGTGGAACTTATACTGAAAACATAGTTATAAACAAGAATCTAAGTATAATTAGTATAGATGGAAGTAGTAATACTATAATAATCAGTGCAAGCGGCAGTAACAATACAATAGATATTGTTGTAGATGGAGTAACTATCTCCGGGTTCACTATAAGAAATCAAGGGGGAAGTTTTGCTTGTATTAAATTAACTTCTGTCTCCAATTGCTTGATCGAAAATAGTATTATAAAAAACGGAGGAAATGGAGTTTATTTAGTTAGTTCTAATAATAATATGATTAAGGATAATACCATAGAAAACAATAACGTTGGAATATATTTATCAGGTTCCAACAGCAATACTATACAAAGTAACGATATTCGTAATAACAATGCTAACGGAGTTTTTATTACTTCATCTTCCAGTGATAATTCACTTTATTTAAATGATTTTTCAAATAACATTGACAATAACGCAAGGGACGAAGGTTCGAACAATTGGGATGATGGGTCACAAGGCAACTACTGGGATGACTATAATGATTATGATCATAACGGTGACGGAATAGGAGACAACCCATACAATATCGCTGGCAGTGGTGGCAATAAAGATAATTATTCTCTTGGTGATTTTTTAAGTTTAAATCAAAAACCATCTGCCTACATCGAATCAATAAGCCCAAACCCTGCCACTTATGGCCAAACAGTTAGGTTCGATGGACGTGGATCAGATGATGGAACAATAGTAGCCTGGGAATGGAGATCAGATGGTGTAACTATTAGCAATTCTGAAGATTTTGAAACATCCGCTTTATCATCAGGAACTCACTCCATTAGTTTTAGAGTACAAGATAACGACGGTGAATGGTCATCGTATGTTTATAGTACACTAGTAATAAGCGACAATCAAAAACCAACTGCACATATTTTAAATCCTACTAGAGTAACATATGTATATGGAGAGAATATTTTGTTTTCAGGGAGCGGAACTGACCCAGATGGACAAATCGTTGCGTATTCATGGCGTTCCATCCCCTCAGGAATTACTTCAAACCAAAATTCATTTACTCTATCTAATCTACCAGTCGATGAATATACAATTTACTTCAAAGTCAGAGATAACTATAGTGATTGGTCTCAAGAAGTGTCGACAACTCTTATTATTATACCAGATGCTTCAACTCCAAACGAACCGCCACACGCAAATGCAGGCGGGCCATATTCTGGATATGTAAACGAGGAAATAACCTTCAGCGGAGCAGGTAGTTACGACCTGGATACAGGGGATAGCATAACATACAATTGGAATTTTGGAGACAATGCAACTGGTGAAGGCGTATCACCAAAACATACATATTCTGCTGAGGGAAACTATACAGTCGAATTAAGTGTGGTTGATAACCATGGAGAACAATCAAAAATCACAACTTATGCAAATATCACGACAAACGGCGGTGGACAAAACCAAGGTGGTAATGATTCTGGCAACAAGATTCCAGGTTTTGAACTAATTATACTAATTATAGCAATGGGTATTATTTTGCTATTTAAAAAATATAAAAAGGTAGGATATAACTAAGGATATCCACCTATCTTTAAGCTTGGATCCCCAAGTAAAGCCCATTGTTCAACAGTTTTTCTATCTGTTGAATCACCTACATTATTAGGATCGAAACTTGTAGCATACTCACTTATCGTTTGACCGTGAACCATACCCAATGTACAATTGTCAAGACCGCTGAGATTATAATAAACCTGGAAGAAATGAGAACTTATCCATCCGTCTAACCTAGATGTGCATGCGTCTCCTCCATAGCCCCAGCCAAGACCAGTGTTACCAATGGTTGCAATAGTTCCACCGTTTTTCAGCCGGACTAGATCCCAACTCCAACATCTTGGAACCCATGTCATTTTACTGAAACAATTTATATCTTCTGCCCATGAAAAATACTTAAGAGGATGTTTTATCCCATCGATGAAATAAGGTAAACCGACATCAAATTCACTATTATGACAACCTCCGACAACGCATATAGGTAGTTTATTTTTGTTGCGCAGTCGCATCATCTGTAGGATACTAAGAGCATCTACCCAATCTTTCTTCTGTGGAGGATGAGTAGACCATACACTTGGATTACCATGACCTGAGAAATATAAAAACCCGGCACCATCTGTAATTGCCTCTATCACATCAGTGCTAGATTCCAGTTTGCCATTGGACGTCCATAGCCTGTTGATTTCAAAACCGAGTGGCTCCATATAACTTGCTCCAAGTTCAGTCTCAACTTCCCCTTCATAGATAGTATCGTCTCCCATTGGAACCGTATCCCCGCCAGCAAGAATCATCTTCTTAAACCATGACTGCCCATTTGCAGTGGTCTCGTATTCTATTATTTTGTCTACTACTGTTTTAACCTCGAGTATATTATTGCAAGCAAGTCTTCCAAGATAAACATCTGGATACAAGTCAAGAATATCTTGTTTATCTATTTCATTACTCCAAAAGCCATACTCAGCATTCCATATCCATGTCCACTCTGCAAAAATTCCATTTCCATTAGAGTCCCAATCATCGAATTCGTAATTTTCTGAGGTAGTATTATATCTATAAATATCTGCATAATACAAGTCGGTGATATAGGTTTCATTATAACCACCACCATCTTCAAGATTAGAGTATCTAACAGGAACATTCCATCTGCTCGACTGCCTTAGCATACCACCTACAAGTAAAACATATGTGATATTGTAGGTTTCAATTGCATCTTTTATGAAATATTTGATTTTTTCAGGTTGGTCTCTTCCGGTATAATCTTTATAAATTGATTCTGTTGTCTTAATCATTGTAGGTACGCCCATCTCATCTTTATGGTCTTTGAGAGAAGAAACCGCAGACTCAAAACGTTTAGGCGTAATAATAACCATATCATATTGGTCTTCAAGAGGAGCCAGACCTTTCCCTTCTTCGTATGTCACCTTTACATCAAGGTTTTCAATGTATTGTATTGTATCCTCGGCAGGAGAGTAACGTACAGGATAACAGCGTATTGTTAAAATTATTACACGTTCAGTTTTATCTAGACCACAACCAATGCTATACTCATACCACTTATCAGGATAGAAATTTGAACTGGAATAAACACTACTATCTTCAATAATTTGATCATCATCATTCTGATCCGAATTTACAGAAATAGACGGTACTGGCTTAGATGCAGGTATAATCTTACTAGGGATCATCTGTTGTTTAACATCGGAAAATGTTAGATCAACATCTTTAATCTTGGTCCCAAGAGCAAATGTCATTGTTTTTACATAAACTGGTAAAATTGGTTTTCCTGGACTTTTTAAGAAAGTATTGGCCTCACCGACATTTATTGATAGATATCCATCTTTTGTTTCTAATGTTAGCTGTGAAAACGATATTCGATCCTCTTTTACAGCAATATTTACGCCACTATTGGTGTCTAAATCAGCCGCTATTACATTTACACTTGTAAATGATAGTAATATTACTATGAATATTGGTAAGATCTTATTTTTCATGAATTTATATTCCCCCAGTTTATTTATATATAATTATAACTCTTACACTAATAATAATATTTAAAGGTTTGCTTACATTTGATATCGAAACCCGTTTTTATAGAAAGAAAAGAAAAAGTTGGCCAGTTAGGTTATTTTTTGATGAAAATAACCCTTGACACAAGATCGGTTGCTATCTCTTTATCTTCTTTGTAGGTTGTAGTCGTAATCTTGTAGAAACCTGAAGGTATACCAAAGCTTGCTGATGCTCCATCCGACAAGTCACTGTCCCAGATAGTTGTTTGTTTGCCCATAAATATCTTTGTTGCAGTGAATTTTACCTTATCGATATCTTGTAATCCATGCATTTCGATGTTCAATTTTTTATCAACTACAAAACCCAGGCTTAGTTTTTCTAGTATCGACCTGAAATTAGATATTACCGCCCGGTCCCTAGAAATACCATATACAACGGTAATAGGTATTTCATGATAAAATTGATTTCCTGCCTTATCAAATGCAACTGCTCGGATATAACGAACCTCGAAACCTGTAGTTGGATCGGTTGGTAATGGACGAGGACGTGAGATATCTATTGTACATTTCCATGAGTATGGTGGTGTAGTATCCGCCCATGGCAGACCCGGATGTTGACCAAATGGCTCTATGTCAAACTCAACCCTATCCATTTCAGCATTATCCGACGCAGTCGCATTAACATAGAATGGTACCTGGACCTCTTGCTCTGCAGTTGGTTGAGTAATAACTACAGACGGTTTTGCTATGTCCATTTTAACTGTTGCATAGTTCGCTGGTTTGGTTCTATCCTCCACATTTCCCTTGTTATCAATTGACCAGAAGTTGATATCCCAATGATTCTGCCAATTATCTGACTCAGCTACCACTAAAATAATACCAGTATCCTCGTTATAGACCTGAGGTTCACTATTATTTAACGTATAATATGTCACATCGATACCACTACCTGTGTCCGACGGATAGTCTGTAGCATTAAGAACAACAATAACAGGCGATTGGACATACCAACCATTTTGACCTAATACGCCTTGAACAGAAGCAAGAGTAACAGGTGGTTCTGTATCTGCCCCCTCATATAAAACTGACCAACGATCCAATGTTGGCGTATAAGAAGGATCATCACGACTGAAGAAGGCTCTTAAGCGTATTTTGTCTTGAGTAATTGTCGATAAGTTTTGTCCGGGATTAACATCACCCATAATTACAATGTTGCCAGTACTATCCAATATGTCAAAAACTATATCGCCATTGTTTAAATTGAATATAGCCTGGAATTCGTGCCATGATTCTAAATTTGCTGGTTCAATAACCTTAGATGTTATCTGTGCTTCCAATATGATTTCTTTTTCCTGTCCAAAACTATAGGTTACAGTTGACCCACTTGGTATGTTCAAATTCCATATGTTATTGAATACATCAGGAAAATCATCGGCCCACGAGGGAGTATATACAACACGAATATCTTCCCAAGCTACACATACTTCAGAGCCATCTGTATCTATACTTGCCCAGTCTGCAACAGCAGCTGGACTTGCAGATAGTTGAATGTCGTCACCAAGTGAACTACCATCTGACGCCACTAATTTTCCAAATATTTTTCCATTATTACCTTGGTAACTATTATCAAATGTTACTAAGAATGATTGAGCAAGATACGGAACAATTTCAGTTCTAACAAAGTTACCATTTTTGATTGTGAACTTATCCACTATTACATCACCAGATGGGCCGTATATCTTGCCATATACGTTACCCCAATAATCACCAGCACTAATATCATCATCATTCCAAGTTACAAGATAACGTTCGCCTTCTTTATCATAACATACGCAAGGGAAGTTATAATCTAGGGTTGGATTGGGAAAACCAGACGGCTCCGCAATAGTTCCAGTCCATATAGATGCAAGACTGCTGGAAAAGATACCGCCCATTATTCTAAAGGGCCCACTATCAGCCGTCATTCCATCTTCCCACACAATGAAGTATTGTTGGTTAATAGAATCAAAAGCAACCCATGGTTCGCACTGACTATTTGCATCGTTACATATCTGTACCTCACTGCCAACTGGATTACCATCAGTATCATATAACCTGCCCCAAATATCATAATCAGAGGTACCATCACGCGCGTCTTCCCATACAACTAAGAATTGGTTGTTAACTGAATTAAATACAACATTTGCATCTGCTTGAACGCTAGAAGCAGAACAAACAGCAATGGGCGGCGAACCTGATGGTGGGGTCACTGTTATGCCGCTACCACTTCTTTGGACCATCTTTGCTTTGATATCTAATGTAGCATCGCTAGGATTAGCAACAGGTTCCCATCGTTGCCAAGCAACAAACCATTTACCACCACCATAAGCAATAGAAGGATTCTCATTTCTATAATAAGTGGTTGTCTCGCCTGTGCTTTTTCCCCAGACTTCTTTGTCATGAACTAATTCGGTTCCATCTGGTGCATAGATAGAAGCCCTAATCTCCTGTTTAAAACCCAAAAGCAGATGAAGAGGCCAATAAGGCTGTCCTTCCTCCCATGCAACTAAAAACTCACCATTACCATATGAAACATCTGGATCCCAACATCCCTCAGTATAAGATTTTTCAGTTACGATGTTATCATTTGCCCATTGCTCTTGCCAACTCTCACTAGTAAAAACACTGTAGTAATCACTTTCAGATGACGCATCCGGGTTTTTGTAAAACATATACATATCGCTTGAACCATGAGGCAACGTTGGAATTTTTACCCAAAAATCTGCTGAACTTGAGTTATACTTTTCTATCCAGTAATCAAGAAAATTTGTTTGGGAGCTTTGATGTTTAAATCTCACATCGGAATAATCAGAGTTCATATCGTTTGGATCTTTAGGTACGACTATATGCAGAGCATACCCCAGAAGTTCACTTCCAGTATTTGTTACAGTCATGGGTTTCATTCTTTCCCAATTTGGATTATCCCACACCGAATAGGTGTTCATCATCTTTGCAAATCCGCCAACTAATTCGTAACCCCATGATTTAGACATATCAATATTTTGTTGATCATCAAATTCATCTGCCCATTCGTAGTAATTCTCAAAAAATGTAGCAACTGGCGGAGAGGAAGAACCCTCATCTTTAGCATTAAGTGAATTTTTTACCAGGGTAGAATTGGCCGATGTTGCTAAAAACATTACTAAAACAGAGAGCACTACTAGCCTTACAAACATTTTATTTTTGTTTTTTTTCTTCATTTTTCACCTCTTCTATAATTTCCCCCTCATGGAATATGAACATTTTCATGCCACGTTCCTTGCCACAGTAAATCCATGTAGAAATTGCCTTGAAGATAAACATACCACCAAATTATAGGCCCTGGTATCCATTCACACCATACAATTAACCCTATGTTAGTTCCGCCAATTTCAGCTCCATACTGTGGTTGAGTGTAGCCATCAGGAGTATATGTAAATCTGATGAATATCCAGTTGAAATTTGGATCATTTGTATCCTCATTAATTTTGAAATAACCGGAATCTCCCCAGTTCCATTTAATATCAAAGTGGAAATCTTGACTAATGATCACCCCACCAGCCAAGTCATATTTAGGATTATTCGGGAATAGATCATCTACGATAATTTCTATAGGTTGATCCTGAGTGAAATCAAAAGATAACATACCTTCTTCGCCAACATGCCAATCACCTTCGAAATGCATGTTTTTTCCTTGTAATACTGCTGAGACTTGGAAGTCTTCAAACAATGAAAGGTCACCGCTCAATGCCAAATTTTCTACTTGAATTGGTTGTTGAGAAGTATTAAGATTCCAACTAGCCCATAGATCGTTCGCTGAAACCTTACCAACCGAAATCGTAAGCGAATTTCCTGTTTCAGTATTGCCGATCGTAAGAGTATCCCCAAGCATTTCGTTCGCAGTATCAAAACCAAAGTAACCAGCTTGGGCTAACTGGAATTGGGCGTCAATATGTCCATCACGAATCTCCAAATAGTTTTCAAGTGTCACACTTCCAAACTCAAGATTAATTTTAATAGGATCAGGACCACCAGCGGAAGTTCGCGATGCATGGGCATATCCCTTAAGTTTGTTCCATTCAAGTTTTCCATAAGCTTGCGAATCAGCAGGAATATCTGTTATTTCAACAATTGGACCAGATGCACCAGGTAGATATCCATTGATCCTTTGAATATTTGAAACAGAATCGCGATAGATTTTACCATAAACAGAATTGTTTATATATGAAAAATTGTCAAGATCAACGTACAACTCAGCTACAGCACCAATTGTTGTACCAGCTCCAATACCATTTGGAACAGTAACCCACATTGAATCGGGGTCAGAAGAATTTGCCTTAGGATAGAAAGTTTCTATCTTAGATATAGGGCTACTCATAGCTAAAGTGATGTGACCTTCAGGACGTACTGTTAACATGGTATCGTTCTTCACGTATAGCGATGCTTCAGCACTGAGCGACTGACTTTTAGGAATTCCTGAAACTTTAAGGAAAGTAACATCTGGCTCATCTGGACCTAACTTTGGATAATATACAACAATACTGCTGAGATCGCTGTCCATGGTGAGACTTACACCTCCACCAAAAGAAACGAACAATTCATTCCCTTGATGATCAAATGTAGCATCAACATCAAAATCTAGATTTACCTCTTTTGGTATACCATTGATCTTAACTTTACCTGAAAAAATCGGGGAGCTTACAACAAGTCCTATGCTGAATTTTTTACTTGCTTTATACTCAAACCCTATGTTTGGTGGAAGTACATTTAAATCGAAACTCATCCAATTTCCAACCATCGTGTTGTCAATTTTGTCAAACACTAAAGATAATTCGACACCCTTACCTTCCCCTTTTATAATGTTTGATGAAAATGTTATTTTTGGTTGTTGGCCATACTGACTATCTGTATCAAAACTATAGAATACATATCCACTCAAAGGAATGAACTCAGTGCGAATATGGAGTGCAGGATCAAATTCAATTGAAAATGCTATATCAAATGTAGGATCATTAGAGCCAGCCTTATACGATTGAAAACCAAATAGTAAATCAAGAGGAGACTTATCAGAAAGCGACTTCAGTTCGTGCTCAAAAACTAAAGGCTGGAATATATTCTCTTTACTAAAGGAAAAAATCTTATAAAAATCTCTTGGTATATATCCTCCCTGCGGAGAGCCAACACCAACACCAATTGAAATATAATCGTTATCGTCTTGTAACGTTCCAATACCTGGGTTTTCATCGTTCTTTTCTTTTTGTGAATAACCAGATAATTTGTTAAACAAATTTAATAATCTTGTAAAACCTAAGTTCTCAAATGTTGTTCTTAATCTCTCAATTAACTTATTCATTAAAAGACCAAATTTACCATTGAAGAAAGGTGAACTGTCTCTGCTCTTACTGTTTTTAATAAGACCATAGTTAACGTGTATTTCAGACCATACTTCTAACTGGGAAGTTCTATTTTCATCTTCAATACCATAGGTCATTACCTCCAAATGAGATTCCAGAGAATCTGCGTTTTTAATCATTCCATCCGGGGTAGATATTGCCGATTTACAAACTGCAAAATAAACAAATATATCATCCTCTGGATCGTCATCTACATTAAAGGAAAGGACATCGAAACGCATAGGGTGTCTAAGACGGTCTATAAAATCATTAGGTGAAATCGTCATTTGTTTTTCGAAATTCTCACCGCTGAAATTAACACGAATCCACCAACTTACAAAATCACCAACAGGCAACGGTTGAGCCCATGGATAAGTAACATCACTTCCAGTATATTTTACATTATTTTTGTAAAGAGTTTCATCTGTACTCATATATGTATCAACGGTTTTTTTCAAACTATGTAATAAGGCTATATTGCTTTCAGGAGATGTTCTTACTACATTTGCTACTAAGTTCTCCTCACTAGGAGCAATATTTTTGTTAATAGAAACAGCGGCCCCTGATATGCTAACACATATCATACATACAGCTACAAACAAAACTACTATTCGCTTCATTACAAATTCACCTACACCTCTTCTTGCCCATTTTACCAACTAAATACCGTTATATATATTTGTCTGTCATTGTATTTATATTTAGTGTTACTAGTTACAATTTTTAGGTTTTTTATATTTATATTTTGTGGCCCAATGAGCTTTTTTACTAAAAATTCAAAGAAAAATTTCTATCTCTTTTTTTAAAAAAATTTGCAAACAAAATAGAAATTCAAAGGTAAATGTAAGGATGGCTTGACAGCGTACCAAGAGCAAATGGGTTTCAAGCAGTGAAGCTTACCTCAAAAGGTTCCCGAAGGAACCAATCAAGGCTCTCCACCTAGCCCAAATGTTCTAGCCCTCTTAAGAGGGTAATCTTCCCATGAGCTCGCGCATCATGGTACAGAGGATTACGCAGGTGAGCTTAACTGCCGGGTTCGAGATGAGACCGGGTGTTTCCCCACCGCTTTGGCCGTCAAACCACCAATACCCTGATATTATGATGATTATACGCAACCTGTTTGACGATTGAGCCAGCAAATGAACGATTAGTAGCTATCGGGCTGAACATGTCGCCGAGGCTTCATGCTTACACCCTAGCCCTATCAAACGAATCTTCTATTCGAGTTCTACGATGCCTCGTCTCAGGGTGTGCTTCATGCTTAGATGCTTTCAGCATTTATCACGTACAGCGTGGCTGCCCAGCATTGCCCTGTCGGACAACTGGTAAACTAGAGGCTGCAGACCCCTGTTCCTCTCGTACTAAAGGGTCTTTCCCTTCAAGCATCAACGCTTCTAGAAGTTAGTAACAAACCTGTCTCACGACGGTCTAAACCCATCTCACGATCCGCTTTAATGGGCGAACAACCCCACCCTTGGCAGCTGCTGCACCACCAGGATGCGGAGAGACGACAGCGAAGTAGCAAGCCTTCAGGTCGATATGGGCTCTTGCTGAAGACAACTCAGTTATCCCCGGGGTAACTTTTCTGTTATCAACCACCCCCATAAAGGAGGTAGGTTGGTTCGCTAGGCCCTGCTTTCGCAACACGGATTGTTATTGTCCCAATCCGTGTAAAGCCACCTTTTACCCTTACATTCTACAGGAGATTTCTGACCTCCTTGAGGTGACCTTTGGGCGCGCTTGATATCTTTTCGAGCGCGTGGCGCCCCACCCAAACTACCCACCTATCGGTGTTCTCGTTAGAGTTAGTGACGCGGTCAAAAAAGGGTGGTGTTACATTGGTGCCTCCACCTAGACTAGCGTCTAGGCTTCGATGGCTCCCACCTACGCTCTACATCCAAAACCGTATCACAACGACAGGCTGTAGTAAAGCTCCACGGGGTCTTCACTTCCTTCTAGAAGGTACTGGACTGTTCGCCAGTAAGTCGATTTCACCGGATTTCTAGCAGGGACAGTAGCACTCTCGTTAAGCCACTCATGCAAGCCGCCAATTAAGCGGCAAGGTATTACGCTACCTTAAGAGGGTCATGGTTACCCCCGCCGTTTAACGGTCCTTCTTCCCCTTGAACGGGGTTTTCAGATACCGTCACTGGGCAGGATTCAGCGACCATACACATCCTTTCGGACTTGCGGTCTCTTGTGTTTTTAATAAACAGTCGGAGTGCCCTTGTAACTGAGACCTGCTTTCTGCAAAGCAGGCACCCCTTATACCAAAGGTACGGGGCTAATTTGCCGAGTTCCCTTGCCAGAATTACTCCGACACACCTTAGCCTTCTCAGCTAGGGACACCTGTGTCAGTTCTCGGTACGGATCCACAAGCTACATCCTAAATCTCTTTTCACGGGCACTTGGAATCAAAAAAATCCACCTAAAATGGTAGACTTATCACGCTTTGGTCAAGTTCTCACCATTACGGTACTCCCTCGACTTAATACGCTTTAACAGGCAGACGAGCCTGCAAAATCTATCCGAATGCGTCAAGATTTAGACAAATGCTTGTAGAGTACAGGAATATTAACCTGTTTCCCTTTCGACAATTTCGGTTAAGAATTGCCTTAGGACCGACTAACCCTCGACTGATGATCATCGTCGAGGAACCCTGGCCCTTTCGGTGGTAGAGATTCTCACTCTACTATTGCTGCTACTATCACCAGGATTCTCGTTCGAACGCGGTCCATTTGACCTCACAGCCAAACTTCTACCCACGCACGACGCCCCCCTATTCAATCTCCTTTTAGGAGTGCTTATGTATCGGTAATCAACTTAGCCCCGTCCATTTTCAAGGCATACAACCTCGACCAGTGAGCTGTTACGCTTTCTTTAAAGGATGGCTGCTTCTAAGCCAACCTCCTGGTTGTCTGAGGTCATAAACACTCTTCATCTATGACACTTAGTTGATATTTAGGGACCTTAACACAAGGCTGGGTTGTTTCCCTTTCGGACATCAAGCTTACCCCAGATGCCCTCACTACCCTGACTCTACGATGATTGCACATTCGGAGTTTAACAAGACACCGAGGAATTTCTTCCCCTAAGCGTCCAATTAGTGCTCTACCGCACAATCCATCTCCTCAGAGATCTACCTGCGAGTAGTCTCGGGGGGAACCAGCTATTTCCAGTCTAGATTGGTCTTTTGCCCCTATACGCAGCTCATCCGAACGATTTGCACATCAGAACCGGTTCGGTCCTCCACCCCGTTTTCACAGGGCTTCAACCTGGCCACGCATAGATCGATTGGCTTCGGGTCTCTAAGTAATGACTACAGGCGAGCACACCTAGTCCCTTGTTGCCTGCGGACATTTGCTTTCGCTATGATTACGGGTTCTTCACCCTTAACCTCGCCATTACCAAGAACTCCCTGGCTTGTTATTCAGAACGAATAATAAGACACTGCTCCACTACCGAAGGTAGTTTCGTCGCTTTCATGCCTTATAAGTCTGTAACCATTTGATTTCATGCTCTTTGCACCTCCCGCGAGGGGTACTTTGCAACTTTCACTCACGCTACTATTACGCTATCGGTCTCGAGTTGTATTTAGGGTTGGAAGTTTATGCCTCCCAAATTCACGCGCGATATCCGACGCACGTTACTCTGGATACCCAAAAATCTTCCACTGGTTTACCTCTACAGGGCTATCACCCTCTGCGGCGCCCCGTTCCAGGGGACTTCGAGTTAGCCAGTTAGGAAGTAAATGAGTCCGAACTCCACATCTCCCCATACTCGTCGTATGAGGATTCGGTTTGCCCTGTTGGGTTTTCGATCGCCTTTATTAACCCAATCTCTATTGATTTCTTTTCCTCTGCCTACTAAGATGTTTCAATTCGGCAGGTTCCTTTTCACTAATGTGAATACCGCCGAAGCGGTAGGATGTCCCATTAGGTAATCTCCGTATCAAAGGCTCCTTGCGCCTACACGGAGTAATATCGCGGCTTGGCACGACCTTCTTCAGCACTCGAACCAAGCAATCCACCAAATGGCGTAGCACTGGCTCAATTTACGTCCAGGTTGCGTATGCAATCCATTGCATGTTATTCGCAATGGGACGATCATTGACTGAATATTGCGAAGATGTCAGTCTACGTCCTTACCATCTAATTTGTGTACCAAACTAGATGGCGTTTCTATGAATTTTTATGAATTTGAAAATCTGAATGGACCGGATGGGATTTGAACC
>Ga0315275_10000575_pt1 | contig 30780 bp, 34 predicted proteins | sample YL17G03_0_MG_FD_205557 | JGI IMG/M metagenome (GOLD analysis project Ga0315275, IMG submission 205557) | Sediment microbial communities from Yellowstone Lake, YNP, Wyoming, USA - YL17G03_0 | ecosystem: Environmental > Aquatic > Freshwater > Lake > Sediment | place: USA: Wyoming | collected...
AAAGGAGGTGGGGTACCCACCAGGCCACCCCTTCAAAGCTCCCTACTCCTGGCGGGAACTTTCGAGGACATCTTTGGTGAGGCAACCGGTCGACGCTTCGAGGACATCTTGACGTGAGGCAACAGGGCCCGCTCGGCCGGTCGTCAGGGCCCGTTCGAACCGGGTTGGAGAGGAGGCACGAAGGGCCGAGAATCCAGAGGCGTGAAGCGCGTGAGGGTGACCGTCTCCGGGTGGGTGCAGGGGGTCTTCTACCGGGCGACGTGCGCGGTTGTGGCGCGTGAGCTCGGCCTCGGTGGGTACGTGCGCAACCTCTCCGACGGGCGCGTGGAGGCCGCGTTCGAGGGCCCGGAGGCCGACGTCGACGCGATGATCGCCTGGTGCCGCCACGGCCCCGACCTGGCCCGCGTGGACGGCGTCGAGATCGTCTCCGAACCCCTCCGGGGAGACGTTGGATTCCGGGTCACGGGCTGAATCACAGGTTCGTGGTTCAAATCCCACAACCGGCCGAAGGCCCTTGCTAGCATCGGTTCCCGATGTTCCTTCGGTCCCTCCAGATACGAGGCTTCAAGTCGTTCGCCGACAAGACGGTCCTCGAATTCGCCCCCGGCATCAGCGTCATCGTCGGTCCCAACGGATCCGGCAAGTCGAACCTCGTGGACGCGATCAGCTGGGTGCTCGGCGAGCAGGGCCCCCGTGCGCTCCGCGGCGGCCAGATGGCCGATGTCATCTTCGCCGGGAGCCCCCATCGACCGCCCCTCGGCATGTCCGAGGTGAAGCTCGTCATCGACAACAGCGCGGGGCTGATCCCCGTGCCGATGACCGAGATCGAGGTCAGCCGGGCGATCTTCCGCTCCGGTGAGAGCGAGTACCGGATCGGCGGGCAGATCTGCCGCCTGCTCGACGTCCAGGAGCTGCTGTCCGAGTCCGGCATCGGCCGCGCGCTGCACACGGTCGTGGGGCAGGGGCAGCTCGAGGAAGTGCTCTCCGCCCGGCCGGAGGAGCGGCGCCAGTACATAGAGGAGGCGGCCGGCATCGCGAAGCACCGCCGCCGGAAGGAGCGCGCCGAACGCAAGCTGGCGGGGCTCGACCAGGACCTCCTACGGCTGCAGGACGTGCTGGCGGAGCTCCGGCGGCAGCTGAGGCCGCTGAAGCAGCAGGCCGAGATGGCGAGGCGCCACGAGGAGCTCACGGCCGAGGCCGACGCCCTCGCCGCGAAGCTCGCCGCGGCGCGCCTGCGCGACCTCCTCGCCGAGCGCGAGCGGCGGGCCGGTGGCTGGGACGAGGGTCTGGCGAAGCGCAAGGCCGAGCGGGAGCGCCTCGACGCCCTCGATGAGCGGGTCACGGGCGCCGCCGACGAGCGGGCCCGGGCGGTGTGGGCGCTCCAGGAGGCGGAGACCGCGCTCCGCGGGACGCAGGGCGCGAAGTCGGCGGCCGAGCTAGACCTGCGGCGCGCCGTGGAGGCGGAGTCGTCGGCCCGGACGGAGCTCGCCGCCGAGGCCACGCGCCACGCTCGGCTCACGGCGGTCGAGGAGGATCTGCACCGGATCGAGGCTCGGATCGCGGAGGTTGCCGCCGAGCTCGAGACGCGCGAGCGCGAGCTCGAGGAGGCCGAACGGGTCTTCCGGGAGCAGCAGGACGTCCGCCGCCGGGTCGAGGAGGACCGTCGGCGGATCTCCGAAGAGACCGCCGCGCACCGGGCCGAGATGGAGACGCTCCGTCGGCAGGTCGCCTCGTACGAGCGCGAGCGGGCGCGGCTGGACGAGAGCATCGGGCAGGTCCGTGAGCGCCGCGCCGCCGCCGAGGCGGGACGGGAGCGGCTCGAGGAGGAGGTGGAGCGCCTCGACGCCGAGGTCTCCCCGCTCTCCGAGCGCCGCGCGGAACTCGAGCGCGAGCGGCACGGCATCGCCGACAAGGTCGCCGAGCTTGAGGAGGTGCTCCGCCGCCAGGAGAGCCGCCGCGAGATCCTCGCCGCGCGGCTGAAGGATCTCGAGGAGACGCCCGGCTCGCGGTTCCTGGAGCGTCATCCAGGGCGGGCGATCGGGCGCCTCGGCGAGCTTGTCCACGTCGAGGCCGGCTGGGAGCGGGCGCTCCGCGCCGGGCTCGGGCACCTCGCGGACGCGGTCGTCTACGCCGACGAGCTCGAGGCGATCGCCGACGCCCCCGAAGGTGATGGCGCGGTCCTCGCGATCGCCGGCGGAGGCCCGGCGTCGTTCGTCCTGCCGGGCGAGCGGACGCTGCTCCAGGTCGTTCGGGCGGACCCCGCCGCGCGCGGGCTCATCTGCACGGTGCTGAAGGACATCTACCTGGCCGACAGCCTGGAGGAGGCCGTCGATAAGCACGAGCGGAACCCGAAGGCGGCGTTCGTGACGCCCGAGGGCATCCTGATCGGGCCGGCGCTGATCCGCACGACGCCGGAGGCCGACTCACGTGCCGGCGAGATCCACCGCGAGCTCGCGGTGGTCGAGCACGACCTCGCGAAGACGAAGGCGGCCCTGCGGCCCAAGCACGAGCGCCTCGAGGACATCGTCGGTGAACTCGCGGAGCTCGGGGCGCGGATCGAGGAGGCGGACGCCGGGATCACGAACGCGGCCGAACGTATGGTCCGCCTCGAGTCCGACGTCTCCGGCCTCGCGAAGGAGGAGGAGATCCTCTCGCAGCGACTTATGGGCCTGGACGACGCCGGCGCGACCTTTCGGGACGCCCTCGCCGCGGCGGAGCCGGTCACGCACGAGCTTCCCGAGCTTCCGCGCCCGGCCGAGTCGCCGTTCCAGGCGCGCGTGGTGGTCGAGACCCTGCGGCGCGACCGTTCGGGGCTGGAGTCGCGCCTCGCGACCCTGCGGGGCGAGCGCGAGGCGCTTGCTTCCCAGGACCCTGCGGCGCTCCGCGCCGTCGTCGAGACCGCGGAGCGCGAGCGAGCGGCGGCCGAGGAGCGGCTGCGAGCAGCCGAGGACGCCCTAGGTGCGGCGTCGACCGGCCGGGACGCCGCGGCGGCCCTCGAGCGCCGCGCGACCGAGGCCGAGGCCGAGGTCAACCGCGCCTGGCGTGAGGCCTCGACCGAGCTCGAGCGCCTCCGCGAGGAGTACGAGGGCGAGGACCGGCTGCGCGGCGACCTCGAGCGGCGGATCCGCGACTCCGAGCGGTTGCTCCGCGAGGGCCACGGGTGCGACCCGCAGCAGCAGGTCGCCGGGCTCACCGACGACGACACCGTGCAGTCCCTCGAGCGCCGGGCCGAGCTCGTGCAGCGGCGTCTGGGGCTGCTCGGCCGGGTGAACCTGCTCGCCGGCGGGGAGTTCGAGACGCTGCAGGAGCGGCACGACTTCCTCGTGCGCGAGCTCGACGACGTGAAGAAGGCCCGCCGCGACCTGCTCGAGGTCATCCGGCGCGTCGACGAGGAGATCACGATCACCTTCGAGGCCGCGTACCGCGACGTCGCGGCCGAGTTCGAGCGGCTGGTCGCGGAGCTGTTCCCCGGCGGCGAGGGCCGCCTCATCGCGACCGAGCCGGGCGACCTGCTGAACGCCGGCATCGAGATCGAGGCGAGACCGGGGCGGAAGCGCGTGCGGCGCATCTCGCTGCTGTCGGGCGGCGAGCGGGCGCTCACCGCGCTCGCGTTCCTGTTCGCCATCTTCAAGGCGCGGCCGAGCCCCTTCTACCTGATGGACGAGGTCGAGCCGGCGCTCGACGACATCAACCTGCACCGGTTCATCAAGCTCGTCGAGGGCTTCGCGGCCGACTCGCAGGTGCTGATCGTCACGCACCAGAAGCGGACGATGGAGGTCGCGCAGATGATGTACGGGGTCTCGATGAGCAAGGAAGGGACCTCGAAGGTCATCGGGCAGCGGCTGGAGACCCCGTCGCCGCCGGCGCAGGAACGGCCGGAGAGGGAGCCGGTCGTCGCCGTGTCGGAGCCCGACGCCGTCCACTAGCCTGTAGCCCCGTGGTGATCGTCGTCATTCTGGCCGTGCTCCTCGCGGTGGCGTTCGTCGAGGCCGTCGTGCTGTTCGCGCGCGCGCGGCGTTCGCGCGCGCCGCACGCGCCCACCCGCTCGAGCGCGGCGCGCGCGAAGTCCCGCGGGGAAGGGCTCGGCGCCAAGGTCCGTGCGCTGTTCGGGGGCGGGACGCCCGCCGACGAAGACTGGGACCGGCTCGAGGACCTGCTGGTCCGTGCCGACGTCGGGCCCGCGACCGCCTCGCGGATCGTGAAGGATCTCCGCGAGCGGTGGACCGAGGGCGCCGATCCGGGGGCGCTGCTCGCCGACGAGATCGTTGCGATCCTCGGCGACGACGGCGCCCTGCACCTCCCGAGCGATCACCTCGGCGTCGTCATGGTCGTCGGCGTCAACGGCTCCGGGAAGACCACCACGATCGGCAAGCTCGCGGCGCGCCTCGCGAAGGACGGCCGAGCGGTGAGCCTCGCCGGCAGCGACACGTTCCGCGCCGCGGCCTCCGAGCAGCTCGACGTGTGGGCGCAGCGCGCCGGCGCGCACCTGGTCTCGCAGGAGCGGGGTGCCGATCCCGGCGCGGTCGCGTTCGATGCCGTCCGATCGGCGAGCGCCCGCGGGATGGATGTCCTCATCGTCGACACGGCCGGCCGGCTGCACACGCGCACCCCGCTGATGGACGAGCTGAGGAAGGTGAAGCGCGTCCTCGAGAAGGCGGCCGGAGGGGTCGATGAGGTGCTGCTCGTGCTCGACGCGACGACCGGCCAGAACGGGATAGCCCAGGCGACCGCGTTCACCGAGGCCGTCGACGTGACCGGCGTCGCGCTCGCGAAGCTCGACGGCACGGCGAAGGGCGGCATCGTGCTGGCGGTCCGCGAGGAGCTCGGGGTTCCCGTCAAGCTCGTCGGGACCGGCGAGGGGGTGGGCGACCTGGAGCCGTTCGACGCGCGGGCCTTCGCCGACCGGCTGCTCGGAGGCTGAGATGGCGAGGGCGGAGATCCTGATCGTCGAGGACCACCCGACCATGCGGGAGGCCATGCGACTGGTCCTCGAGAACGAGGGGTTCGACATCCGCGAGGCCGCCGACGGCTCGTCGGCTCTCGCGATGGTCCGCGAACAGCCGCCGGACCTGCTGTTCCTCGACCTCAACATCCCCGGCACGCCGGGAACCGACGTGCTTCGGGAGCTGAAGTCGGATCCGACCACCGCCGACGTGCGGGTGATCATCGTGACGGCCACGGGGGAAGAGGGACGCGACTTCGTGCTCTCGCTGGGAGCCGACGAGTACTTCACGAAGCCGTTCAGTCCGCTCGCGTTGCTGCGGACGGTGGAGCGAGTGCTGGAGCCGCCGGGGTCGGCGGAAGACGGGCCGTGAAGGTGGTTCCCCGACGCAGCACGATGCACCCGGCGACCGGCACCCCGCGGACATGTTCGACACGCTGACCGACCGCCTGAACGCGGTCTTCAAGAAGCTCAAGTCCCGGGGCAAGCTCCACCCCAAACAGGTGGAGAGCGCCCTGGGCGACATGCGCACTGCCCTGCTCGAAGCCGACGTCGCCGTCGAGGTGGCCGACGACCTGCTGGACCGGGTCCGCGCGCGGGCGCTGTCCGGGGAGGTCATGAAGAGCCTCACCCCGGCGCAGCAGGTCATCAAGATCGTCCGGGACGAGCTGCAGACCACGATGGGCGGCACTCAGGCGCCGTTCGCCCTGCCTTCGGTGCACCCGCTCGTGATCATGATGGCCGGCATCCAGGGCTCCGGGAAGACCACCGCCTGCGCGAAGCTCGCGCGGATGCTGAAGGAGAAGGGCAAGCACCCCGTGCTCGTCGCCGCCGACCTACGGCGTCCGGCCGCCGTGGAACAGCTGTTCACGCTCGGCCGCGAGATCGTCGTGCCGGTGGTCTCCGACGGGAAGGACGCCGTCAAGGTCGCGAAGAACGGTGTGAAGCACGCCGAGCGAGAGGGCCTCGACGTCGTGATCGTCGACACGTCCGGCCGCCTGCACGTCGACGAGGAGATGATGCGCGAGGCCCGCCGCGTGAAGGACGCGATCAAGCCCCACCACGTGCTCATGGCCTGCGACTCGATGACCGGCCAGGACGCCGTCGTCCAGGCGCGCGCGTTCATGAAGGAGGTCGACACGACCGGCTTCGTCCTCACGAAGCTCGACGGCGACGCCCGCGGCGGCGCGGCACTCTCGATCACCGCGGTGACCGGCCGTCCGGTCTTCTTCGTGGGCACGGGGGAGAAGCCGGCCGACCTCGAGCCCTTCTACCCCGACCGCATGGCCTCCCGGATCATGGGGATGGGTGACGTGCTCACGCTGATCGACAAGGCCCAGGAGACGCTCGACCAGGAGAAGGCCGCCGAGGCCGCCGAGCGGATGCTGAAGGCGCAGTTCACGCTCGAGGACTTCCTCACGCAGATGCGGGAGATGAAGAAGCTGGGACCGCTCCAGGACCTGCTGGCCATGCTCCCCGGCGTCCCGGGCGGCAAGAACGCGCTGAAGGACCTGGAGGTGGATGAGGGCCAGCTCACGAAGGCGGAGGCCATCATCTGCTCCATGACCCCGGAGGAGCGCCGGAACCCCGCTATCATCGGTGGGTCCCGGCGCCTGCGGATCGCCCGCGGCTCCGGCACCACGACGGCCGACGTGAACTCCCTGCTGAAGGAGTTCGACGCGGCCAAGAAGATGATGAAGACGATGATGGGGATGGGCGCGAAACGCATGCCTCGGGTCCCGGGGATGCCGGACCTGCCCGGGATCTAGGAGAAGAGTATGACGACGAGGATCAGGCTGATGCGGATGGGCGCGAAGAAGCGTCCCTTCTACCGAGTGGTGGTGGCCGACCAGCGCAGCCCGCGCGACGGCCGGTTCATCGAGAACATCGGCAAGTACCACCCGCTCGAAGACCCATCGGTGATCGACATCGACGAGGAGAGGGCGCTGGACTGGCTCCGCAAGGGCGCGCAGCCCTCGCAGGCCGTTCAGGTGCTGCTCACGAAGGGCGGTATCTGGGAGAAGTTCGAGGCCGAGAGGCCCGCGAAGCCGGCGAAGAAGGAGAAGCCGCCGAAGAAGGCGAAGCCGGCGGAGGCGAACAAGGCCGCCCGGTGAAGGAGCTGCTCGAGTACCTCGCGAAGGAGCTCGTCGACGAGCCCGACGCCGTCGAGGTGACCGAGACCGAGGACGAGCGTGGGCTGCTCCTGCGGCTCCGCGTCGATCCCGAGGACATGGGGAAGATCATCGGGAAGGGCGGTCGCACGGCGCGCGCCATCCGGACGGTCGTGCGCGCTGCCGGGACCAGGGCCGGGGTGCACGCGTCCGTCGAGATCGTCGATTGACATGAGCTCCGAGCCGACCGTCGCGGTCGGCCGCATCACCCGCGCCCACGGCGTGCGGGGAGAGGTCGCCGCGCTGGTGCTCTCCGAGGTCCCCGAGCGCTTCGCAGACGGGGCAGTCGTGTGGCTGGAGGACGGTCGCCCGCTCACGGTCGAGTCGTCCCGCACGCACAAGGACCGCCTGCTCGTGACGTTCCGTGAGGTGCGCGACCGCGCCGGCGCCGAGGCGCTGCAGGGCGCGCTGCTCGTCGTGCCGGAGTCGATGTCCCCGCCGCTGCCCGAGGGTTCCTGGTGGGACCACCAGCTGGTCGGCTGCGATGTTGTGACCGAGTCGGGCCTGCCGCTCGGCCTGCTCGTGGAAGTGATCCACACGGCGGCGAACGATGTCTGGAGCGTGATCACCGACGACCGGGAGACGCTGATACCCGTCCTGAAGGACGTGATCGTGTCCGTGGACGTCGCGGCGAAGCGGATCGTCGTCCGCGAGGTGCCCGGCCTCACGGCGCCGGAGGACTGAGCGCTCCGCTGCTAGCCTGCGCGTGTGCGGATCGACGTCCTGACGATCTTCCCCGGCATCTTCGAGAGCCCGCTCCGCGAGAGCCTGCTCGGCAAGGCCATCGAGAGCGGTCTGCTCGAGGTTCGCCTGCACGACATCCGGGACTTCGCGACCGACAAGCACCGGCAGGTCGACGACGAGTCCTACGGTGGCGGCCCCGGGATGGTGATGAAGCCCGAGCCGGTGTTCGCGGCCGTCGAGTCGCTCGGGGCGGGGCCGAAGCGCGTGATCCTGCTCTCGCCCGCCGGGCGGCGGCTCGACCGGGCGCTCGTCCGCGAGCTCTCGTGCGAGCCCTGGCTGGTCCTGATCTGCGGGCGGTACGAGGGCGTCGACGAGCGCGTCACCGAGGGCCTGCCGGCCGAGGAGGTCTCGATCGGCGACTACGTGCTCGCCGGAGGCGAGGTGCCGGCGCTCGTGCTGCTGGAAGCCGTGACGCGCCTCGTTCCCGGCGTGATCGGCAAGGAGGAGTCGCACGAGCGCGACTCGTTCGAGAACGGCATGCTCGACCACCCGCACTACACTCGGCCGCAGGAGTTCCGGGGGATGCGGGTGCCGGACGTGCTGCTGTCGGGCAACCACGCCGAGATCGAGCGCTGGCGGCGGGAAGCGGCGCTCGAGAAGACCCGCAGGAACCGTCCGGACCTGCTCGAGGGCCGTTCCGACTAGCTCCGTTCGGCTTCTGCTATCGTTCCTCGTCCCGCCATGAGGAACACCGATCTCGTCGACAAGGCTTATCTGCGCACGGACCTGCCCGCGTTCAGGCCCGGCGACACCGTCAAGGTGCACGTCCGGGTCGTCGAGGCCGGCCGCGAGCGCATCCAGGTGTTCCAGGGGGTCGTGATCCGCCGTCAGGGCGGTGGTCTCCAGGAGACATTCACCGTCCGGAAGATCTCATTCGGCGTCGGCGTGGAGCGCACGTTCCCCGTCCATTCACCATCCATCGGCAAGCTGGAGATCGTCTCCCGCGGCCGCGTGCGCCGCGCGAAGCTCTACTACCTGCGGGAGCGGCGCGGGAAGAAGGCGCGCATCAAGGAGCGACGGGTCGAGGGCGAGGAGCTGCTCGCCATGATGACCCCCGCCGCGAAGGGAGTTGCCGAAGCGGAGGGAGTTGCCGCGGCGGAGGGAGCGGACGAAGCGGAGCCGCAGGTCGCGGGCGAGGCCGTGCCGGCCGAAGCCGAGGACCAGGGCTAGCCGGCGGGCAGCCGAGTGGGCAAGCCCGCGACCGACGCGTCCGCGCCGGAGAAGCCCCGCGAGAAAGGCAAGCAGGACGACAAGGGCCTCCTCGGGTTCCTGCGGGAGCTCCCGGTCCTCATCATCCTCGCGTTCGTCCTCGCGATCCTGCTCAAGACCTTCGTCGTCCAGGCCTTCTACATCCCCTCCGGCTCGATGGAGCCGACGCTTATGCCCGGAGACCGGGTGCTGGTGAACAAGGTCCTGTACCACCCGGCGCGCGGCGACATCGTCGTCTTCCAGAGTCCGGGCCCGCAGCCCGACCGCGGCCTCATCGGAGGCTTCCTGCACTGGCTGTCGGAGGGACTCGGGTTCGCCCGGCCGCCGAACGAGGACTACATCAAGCGGATCATCGGGCTGCCGGGGGAGAGCGTCGAGATCCACGACCAGACCGTCTACATCAACGGGCAGCCGCTCGCCGAGCCGTACCTCACCCGTGACGCCAGGCTCTCGATGGGCGATTTCGGTCCTGTGCAGGTTCCGCCTGATTCGCTCTTCGTGATGGGGGACAATCGGGGTAACTCGAACGATTCCCGGGCGGGCCTCGGGTTCATACAGGAGAGCAGGGTGATCGGCGGGGCCTTCGTGAAGATCTGGCCGCCGTCGCGGATCGGGTGGCTCCACTAGCGATCGACCTCGGGCGCTACGAGCGCCGCTTGCGGAATGAGGGCTTCCGCGCGATCGCCGGGGTCGACGAGGCGGGTCGGGGCGCGCTCGCAGGGCCGATGGTGGCCGCGGCGGTCGTCCTTCCTGCGGACTTCGACCTCGACGGGATCGGCGACTCCAAGGCGCTCACCGCGCTCCGGCGCGAGGCGTGCTTCGAGCGGATCGTCGCCGGTGCCGTCGCGGTGTCCGTGTGCCGCGCGATGCCGTCGCGGATCGACCGCCGCGGGTTGCACCGGTCGAACCTCTGGCTGCTTAGGCGGGCGGTGACGAAGCTGCCGATGCGCCCCGACTACGTGCTGACCGACGGCTACGCGATCCCGCGCCTCGACGTCCCACACCTGTCGATCAAGAAGGGCGACGCGGTGACGGCCTCGGTCGCCGCGGCCTCGATCGTGGCCAAGGTCACGAGGGACCGGATGATGGACCGCTACCACCGGCGGTTCCCCGACTACGGGTTCGACCGCCACCGCGGCTACGGGACGGCCGGGCACTTCGAGGCGCTCGCGAGGCTCGGCCCGTCGCCGATCCACCGGCTGTCGTTCAGGGGCGTCGGACCGGACGAGGACGAAGGGGCTATCGTCGAGGTGCCGTGAGCGACCACGAGGACGACATCGAGCGGTTCGAGGACGAGCGGGAGCTCGAGCTCTACCGCGAGTACCGGGACGTGCTCCCGATGTTCTCGCACGTCGTGGAGACGGAGCGACGCTTCTACCTGGCGAACAAGGTCGAGCTGCAGCAACACGACGACGGCTGGGTTGAGGTGAAGCTCACCGACGCCTGGGTCTGGGACATGTTCCGACCCGCCCGGTTCGTCTCGCACGTGCGCGTGATGACCCGTCGCGACGTGAACGTCGAGGAGCTCCGCCGCGACGAGACGATGCCGCTGCCGGAGTGATTGTCACCGGGCGGGGCTACGCTCGGCCGCATGCCGTTGTCCGGCGACCCTCGGCCCGAGCGCGGGCGCGCCGGTGAGGACGCCGCCCTCCGCGTGTACGAGGCGCGCGGGTTCGGCGCGGTGGCCCGCAACTGGCGATGCGCGATCGGCGAGCTCGATCTCGTCCTCGAGCGCGACGGGCTTCTCGTGTTCTGCGAGGTGAAGACGCGGAGCGGCTCGGCCTTCGGCGGCGGGTACGAGGCCGTTACGCGGGCGAAGCAGCGGAAGCTCCGACAGCTCGCGGAGGTGTTCCTCCAGACTGTTCGGCCGCCGCACGCGCGGATCCGGTTCGACGTCGCGAGCGTCCTCCTGCGCCCACGCGATCCGGAGGTGGAGCTGTTCGAGGACGCGTTCTGACGCGAGGGCGGCGCTTCCTCGCGGAGCGATGTCAGTAGGCGGCGCTATGGTCGCGCGACCGTGTACGGACGGGTCATCGGGGTCACCGTCGTCGGCGTCCGCGGCTACCCGTTCGTCGTCGAGGCGCACATCGGCCGCGGGCTCCCGTCGCTCACGCTGACGGGGCTGCCGGGCGCGCCGGTCCAGGACGCGCGCGACCGCATCCGTCCGGCCGTCGAGAGCTCCGGGCTCGAGTGGCCGCTCCGGCGCGTCGTCGTGAACCTCTCGCCGGCGAACGTGCGAAAGGACGGGCCGGGGCTCGACCTTCCGATCGCGATGGGCGTGCTCGCGGCGTCGGCGCAGGTGCGGGGCACGTCGCTGTCGCGTTACGCGTTCGTCGGCGAGCTGTCGCTGAAGGGAACGCTCGTGTCGACCCCCGGCGTGCTCTCGGTCGCGATGGCGGCGGCGCGAGCCGGGCTCGAGGGCGTCGTGGTTCCGGCCGCGAACGCCCGCGAGGCAGCCCTCGTCGAGGACCTGCGGGTGGTGGGAGCGCCGTCGCTCGGCGACGCGGTGGGGTTCCTCCGCGGCGCGTGGGTCCCGCCACGGGTCGAGCCCGACGGCTCGAGGCAGGTCCCCGTCGCCCACGCCGTCGACTTCGCGGAGGTCCGCGGGCAGGCGCAGGCGCGGCGCGCTCTAGAGGTCGCGGCGGCCGGCGGCCACAATGCGCTGCTGGTCGGGTCGCCCGGCGCGGGCAAGACCATGCTCGCCCGGCGGCTCGCGACGATCCTGCCGGCGCTCTCGCGCGAGGAGGCGCTCGAGGTGACCCAGCTGCACTCGGTGGCCGGGCTGCTCGAGGACGGTCTCGTCACCGAGCGGCCGTTCCGCTCGCCGCACCACTCGGTGTCGATCCCCGGGCTCCTCGGCGGGGGAAGCGCGTACCTGCGTCCGGGCGAGGTGTCGCTCGCTCACCACGGCGTGCTCTTCCTCGACGAGCTCACGGAGTTCCGGCGCGACGCGATCGAGGGACTGCGCCAGCCGCTCGAGGACGGCCGCGTCGTCGTGACGCGCGCGGCCGGCTCGGTCGAGTTCCCGGCGCGCTTCACGCTCGTCGCGGCCGCGAACCCGTGCCCGTGCGGCTACGAGGGCGACCCGAAGCGCCGCTGTCGATGCCTGCCGCATCGCGTCGAGCAGTACCGGCAGAAGCTCTCCGGGCCGCTGCTCGACCGCATCGACATCCGGCTGATCGTGCCGCGTCTGTCGAAGCAGGAACTGCTCGGCGAGAACGCCGGGGAGCCCTCGGCGCCGATCCGAGATCGCGTTGAGGAGGCTCGCGCCCGACAGCGCCGCAGGTACGCGGGCCTCGGATGTCCCTGCAACGCACAGCTCCCGGGGCCGATCGCGCGGCGCGAAGCGCGCATCTCGACCGGCGCTCAGGAGCTGCTCGCTCGCGCCGTCGACTCGCTCGCGCTCACCGGACGCGGCTTCGACCGCGCAATCAAGGTCGCCCGGACCATCGCCGATCTCGCGGGGACCGACGACGTGAGTGCGGACCACGTCGCCGAGGCGCTCTCGTACAGGATGAACGTCGCCGAGGAGAGCCTGGCCCGTGCGGGATGACGGCGGCCCACAGCGATGGCCGGCGGGCTTCGCCGACGGGCCCGCGAACCGGCGCGCCCTGCTCGTGCTGATGTCGCTGCGCGGGCTGACGCCTCGGGCGCTGCTCGGTGTCGCGGAGCGCGAGCGGACGGCGGAGGCCTGCCTCGCCACCGTCCGGCGAGGAGACGCGGGCAGCGCGGCGGATCGAGCCTTCGCGCGTGCGCTGGATCCCTCCGAGATCGAGGCCGCCGTCTCCGCGTGCGGAGCGAGGTTCGTAGCGGCCGGGTCGGAGGAGTTCCCCGCGCAGGTGGAGAACCTGAAGGACCCGCCCGCGGGACTCTTCGTCCGCGGCCGGCCGCTGCCGGCCCGATACGGCACGGTCGCGGTGGTCGGCGCCCGAAGCTGCAGCGACCTCGGGCGCGAGCTCTCGCGCCAGATCGGCCGCGATCTCGCCACCGCCGGTGTCTGCGTGGTGAGCGGCGCCGCTCGCGGCATCGACGCCGCGGCGCACGAGGGGGCGCTCGAGATGGGCGGCCACACGGTCGCGGTGCTCGGGTGCGGGATCGACCAGGTCTACCCGCCCGGCAGCCGCGCGCTCATCGCCCGGATCGCCGAGCGCGGCACGGTCGTGAGCGAGTTCCCGCCGGGCGTGCCGGCCGAGCCGTTCCGCTTCCCCGCGCGGAACCGCATCCTCGCGACCCTCGGCGACGCCCTCGTGGTCGTCGAGGGCGCGGAGCGGAGCGGCTCCCTCATCTCGGCGCGCCACGCGCTCGAGCACGGCCGCGACGTGTTCGCGGTCCCCGGCGCGATCACCAACCCGCTCTCCCACGTGCCCCACACGTTGATTCGCGAGGGCGCGACGCTGATCCGCGGCGTCGAAGACCTGCTCGACGACCTGAAGCTGAACGGCGAGAACGGCCAACCGGTGCCGCTGAACGTGACGCTCGCGGAGCAGGCGGCGCTCGACGTCATGATCGGATCGGTGCTCCCCGAGAAGGTGGCGCGCGAGCTGGGGGTGAGCGTCGCCGACGTGCTGCCGCTGCTGATGACGCTGGAGATGAAAGGACTCGTGCGGAGCGTCGGTGGTCGGTTCGAGCCAACCCTCCGGGCGAGAGGGAGGGCCCGCGAGCCGGCCGCGTCCTAGCCGCCGAAGGGCCGCGTCCTAGCCGCCGAAGGGCCGCGTCACACCCGTGACCGGCCACGTCGGTCGACGGTCATCGCCCCCGAACGCTTGAACGGTCCCCGGGGCGCTGATACAAGGCAACCGACGACCCGAGCGGAAGAGGCCATGGCGGCAAGCGACCTTCCCCGAACCGACGCCGTGCTGATAGATGAGTTCGCCGACCACCTCGCGCTGGAGCGGCGCCTCTCGGAGCACACCGTCGCGGCCTACCGCGGAGACCTCGGACAGCTCGCCACCTTCCTCGAGCGGCAGCGCCGCTCGCTCGTCACGGCCACCCATCCCGAGCTGCGGCGGTTCCTGGCTCAACAGGTGACGCTCGGCTACGCGCGGGCTTCGATCGCCCGCCGCGTTGGGGCGATCCACACCTTCTACCGGTGGGCCACCGCGCGCGGGTTCGTGGACGCCGACCCGGCGGCGACGCTCGGGCGCCCGAAGGTCGCCTCGCGACTGCCGGGGGTGCTCCGCCCCGGGGAGGCGGCCGACCTGGTGGAGGCGCCGGAGCCCGCCGAGGACGCCGACGAGCGCGACCTTGCCGTGGTGCTCCGCGACCGGGCGTTGCTCGAGCTTATGTACGGGTCGGGGCTGCGCGTGGGGGAAGTGTGCGGCCTCACGGTCGACCGGCTCGACCTGGATCGCGGCCGGGTACTCGTCATGGGCAAGGGCTCCAAGGAGCGCGAGGTGCCGCTCTCCGACTACGCGCTCGTCGCCCTCCTTGAGTATCTGCGCGAGAGCCGCCCGCGGATGGCGCCGCAGACGGCATCGGCGACCGCGTTCTTCAACCGCAGGAAGAACCCGATCACGCCACGCGACGTGCGTGCGATGGTGGAACAATACGGAGCCAGGAAGCTGTCGGGGCGGCGCGTGACCCCGCACACGCTCAGGCATTCGTTCGCCACGCACCTGCTGGAGGGAGGAGCCGACATCCGGGTCGTGCAGGAGCTTCTCGGTCACGCGAGCGTCGCCACCACGCAGCGGTACACACACGTGTCCCGCGGACGGTTGTTCGACGCCTACCGACGGAGCCACCCGAGGGCCTGATGACGCCCGCGAAGTCCTCCGACGGCAAGGCCAAAGCCGCGAAGACCGCCGGCAAGACCGCGAGGGGCACCAAGCCCGCCAAGCCGCTGAAGCCCGCGAAGCCGGCGAAGCCCGCCCGCGCGGCGATGGCGGTCGCCGTAGCCCCCGACGTCGACGTCGTTGACGAGCTCGGCCGCCTCTGGGAGGAGTTCAAGCGGAGCGCTTCGCCGCAGGCTCGCGAACGGCTGATCCTGCACTTCGCGCCGCTCGTGAAGTACGTCGCCAGTCGCGTCGCCACCGGTCTGCCGGCCAGCGTCGAGCAGGCCGACCTCGTCTCCTACGGCATGTTCGGGCTGATCGACGCCCTCGACAAGTTCGAGCCGGCGCGCGGCAACAAGTTCGAGACGTACGCGATCCCCCGGATCAAGGGCGCCATCATCGACGAGCTCCGCGCGATGGACTGGGTGCCGCGCTCGGTGCGGTTCAAGGCGCGCGAGATCGAGAAGGCCTACGCCGACCTCGAGGCGATGCTGAAGCGCGCGCCGACCGAGAGGGAGGTCGCCGAGCGGCTCGGCATCTCGGTTCCCGAGTTGCACGAGATCATCAGCCAGGTCTCGTTCGTCTCCGTGCTGCAGCTCGACGAGCTCCTTGCCGTCGGAAGCGACCGAGGTGAGCAGGTCTCGCTCCTGGACACGCTCGCCGACAGGGGGACGGACCCGACGACGGGGCTCGAGAGCCAGGAGACCCGGGGGATCCTGGCCGCGGCGATCAACTCGCTGTCCGAGCGCGAGAAGATCGTCGTCACGCTCTACTACTTCGAGGGCCTCACGCTCGCGGAGATCGGGGACATCCTCGGCGTCACGGAGTCGCGCGTCTGCCAGATCCACACGAAGGCCGTGCACCAGCTCCGGTTCCAGCTGACAGAGACGGAGTAGCTCCGCGCGGCCGATCGGCGTTCTGTGAGCTTCCTCACTGCACAGCGGGCGGCGACGGCGTAGCGTGCGAGCGCCCGATACCCGTGGAGGTCCGATGCCGCAGCCGTGGCGGCTGGTCCTCCCCCTCGCGATCGCCCTGTGCGCGACCACACCGGCCGGCGCCGGCGCGGCGAGCAGCGGCTGGCCTTGGCCGGTCGTGGGCCCGGTTCTCCGCGGCTTCGAGCTGCCGGCCGGTCCCTACGGCGCTGGCCACCGTGGCATCGACATCGCGGTGACCGAAGGCACCCAGGTGCGTGCGCCCGCGCCCGGGGTCGTGAGCTTCGCCGGTTGCGTCGGCGGGCAGCTGTTCGTGACGCTCGACCACGGCGGTGGGCTCCAGAGCACCTACTCGTGGCTCTCGGCCGCGCTCGTGCGGAAAGGCGACGCGGTGGCCGAGGGTGCGCCGATCGCCCTGTCCGGCCTCGGTCACCCCGGTTCGGCCATCGCGCACCTGCACTTCGGTGTGAAGTTCGGCGGCAACTACGTCGACCCGATGGTGTACCTGTCGCCGGGGAGCGTCGTGAACCTCATCCGCCTGGCGCCGATCCCCGCGACCGGCGCCGCCTGAGGCGGCGGGTCGCCGACGGGACGGGCCCTCTAGAATGGGCCGTCGCTCGACCGAGGAAGGCTCGCCCTGCTCCCGACCCCGTTCCGGACCCTGACGAGGGCTGCGCTCGTCGCCCTCACGCTCGTCTGGTTTGCCGCATGCCTCGCCTGCCTGGCGGCATGGCCGGCGCTCGCGCAGACGGGAACGCCGGCGTGGAGCCAGTTCCAGGGCGGCCCGGGCCACCCCGGTACGCTGGGTGACGGCCCGGCACCGCCGTACGCGGTCGCGTGGACGTTCAAGGCGCCCGAGGGGGCGCTCTCCGCGCCCGTCATCGTGGGCGACGTCGCGATCACGGTCGGCGAGCGCGCCGTGTACGGCGTCGAGCTCGCGACCGGGGGGCAGGCGTGGCAGCTGATCCGCAACGGGGGCCCGATCTCGATGCCGGCCGTCGGGCTTGCAGGGGATCGGCAGATCCTCGCGTTCGTCGACACCGCCGGCACGGGCAAGGAGCAGAGCACCACGCTCGTCCGGGTCGACCTCGGCACGATGAAGGAGCTCGACCCGCGGACCCCGCTGCTCGCCACGACCCACGGTGGCATCGCGGTGGACGGCGGGAACGCGTACCTCGGCGACGACGAGGGCAACGTCTATGCGGTCGACCTCGCGACGGGCGCGCTGCGGTGGACGGCGGAGCACTCGGGCGAGGTGCTCGGGGCCCCGGCCGTGTCGGAGGGCAAGGTGTACGCGGTCGTGCACGACCCGGAGCGATCGCTGGCGAGCCTCTACGCGCTCGACGTCGCCAGCGGCAGCGAGATGTGGACGTACCAGCCCAAGGGCGCCGGCTCGGGGATGTCGGTGCCGACGGCGATGGGCGGCATGGTCGTCGTCGGGACCTCAGACCGGCTCGTCCATGCGCTCTCGGCCGCGGACGGGAAGACCGAGCGGTGGCGGTCGCTCGTGCTCTCGGCGTTCTCACCGGTGTCCTCGTCGGCGCTCTCGTCTGACGCGCTGCTCGTCTCCGACTACCCGGGGGGTCTGTACCGGCTCGACCCGGGCACGGGCGCCCGGCTGTGGGACTACCAGCTGAACGAGCTGGTCCCACGCAGCTCGCCGGTCGTCTCCGGTACCGCCGTGCTTCTCGGCCTGAACGACGGCCGACTCGTCGCGATCGACCTCGACTCCGGCCTGCTCGTCTGGCAGGGCGAGAAGAGTCCCGGCCTGATCGGCGCGATCGCCGTCTCCCCCGAGCTGGTCATCGCGGTGAAGGGCGGGATGCCCGGCGGCCTCGTCGCCTGGGAGCACGATCCGACCGGGAAGCTCCTCGCCGTCCCGTCCCCGACGGTCGTCGACCCGGCGACGCTCCTCGGCAACGCCGCCATCGCCGTAGTCGCCACCTTCATCGTCCTCTTCGTGCCGTTCCGGCTGCTCGCGTCGCGGGTGCGCCCCGCGTTCGACGACACCGAAGAGGACGACGCCGGCCCTGAAGAAGAGGAAGAGGAGTGAGACACCCTTTGTCAACCACCACTGCGTCAGGCGGCCTGGGCCGTCCTTCCGAGCGCGCGGTTCCGGTTGCCCACGTGGACGGCTTCGTCGTAGAGGGCGCCCTTGTGCAGGCAGTGCCACAGGATCTCGAGCCAGCGATTCCCAAGGGCCCGGAGTGCGGCATGGTGTCCCTTTCCCCTTGCTCGCTGCAAGTCGTAGAACTCCCGCGCCCACACCGAGCATCTGAGAGAGCAGAACGCCCACTGCTGCACGGCCCCGCCGAGGTAGCGGTTGTGCGCGAGCCGGCACGCCACGACGAGCTCAGACTTGCCCGAGCGGCGCGTGACCGGAGCCTTTCCCGCGTAGCATGCGAGCGAGTTCGGCGTGTCGAACTGTTCAGGGTGATCGCCGATCTCACCGGCGATCCTGGCGGCGAGGCGGTCACCGAGCCCCGGGAAGCTCAGGTAGATCTCGCCGCCAGGAAAGCCCTTCCCCAGCTCGTCTCCCCTTGGCCCGCGGTCTCGTCCTCGCCGAGGGCCACCCAGCAGGAGCTCGCCCATGCGTCGCTCCCAGCTCCTTCTTTGCTGACCGATCAACAGCAGCTGGCTCGCCGCCAGGCGGATGGCGTCTGCCTTGGCCCGCACCAGGTAGTCCTTGGGCCTGAAGTGCTCCGCGGCGAGCGAGACCTCGACCTTGTCGGCGAAGCGCTCCGGCCACCCGTGACGGCACGAGCGGGCGAACACCACGAGCTCTGCTCTGGATGCGCCTACCAGGGCGTTCGTGGTGGGCCAGCGCTCCAGCATGCGCAGGAACGTCGGCGCACCGAGGTCATCACCGCCGATCTGAAGCGCCGCGGGGAAGGCCGAGATCAGGTCCTGGCGAAGCCGGTTGCCGAGACGCCGCTCATCCCGGGCGGCACGCTCGTCGTCGCGCGCGATCGCGCGAAGCTCGCCGGCGATCTCCCCGTGTGGGATGAGCGGGCGCAGCCGTTCGTGCCGATCGAGCGCGATCAGGCATGCGATGCGGGCGTCCTCGGCGTCGTCCTTGCACTTGGCCGGGCCGCGCCGGCGCGCGACGAGATCCGGGTTCACCGGGACCACGGTGTAGCCCGCGTCGACGAGACGCTCGACGAGCAGCCCGTGGCGGGTCTCGATCACGACACGAACCTCACCCGGGTCGGGCTCGAGCTCCGCGATCTTCGCCACCAACGCGTCGACCGCCTTGGGGCTGTGCTCCACGCGGGTGACCTCGATGACGTCCTCCCCGGGGCGGCCCAGCGCGACGAGATGGAACTCCTCGGACCAGTCGATCCCCACTCCGAGCACATCGACTCCTTCCGTCATGGGGAAGCCGTTAGGGCAGAGGCTCGGCGCCGTGCTGATGGACCAGTCCTCGTGGGACGACACCCTTGTGGACGTCGGACCTCTGAGGCCGTTCCCCGAGGACGCCGTCTCACATCAGTCCTCCAGGGACAAGCAAGGAAAGCGTTCCCCGGGGAAGACCTCAAGAGAGGAGGGTAGAGCCATCAGCAAGGGAGGGCGGAACCCGTGCGCCCGGCGGAAAGCCGGAGTGTAGACTGTCGACAATGGGCCGCCGGGAGATCCCGATCGAGACCGCGAAGGCTGAGCCGAGCACGGATCCCCGTCTGTGGTGGGTCCGTCCGGGGCTCGAGGTGAGGGACGGCCGGCTGAAGGTCGCGGGCAGGGATGCGCTGTCTCTGGCCCGGGCGGCCGGCACCCCGCTGTACGTGTTCGATCTGCTCCGCATACAGGAGCAGATCCGAAGCCTCCAAGGGGCACTCTCGCGAGCTGGTCTTGGGCACCGGGTTCGTCTTGCCATGAAGGCTCAGCGCGAACCCGAGGTGCTGGCGTTCGTCCGGGGCCTCGGCGCGGCGGGAACCCCTGAGAGCGTCGGGCTCGACGCATGCTCGCCGGGGGAGGTCGAGCACGCGCTCGCCCACGGCTTCCTGCCCGAAGAGATCAGCTACACGGGCACCAACGTTTCCGAACGCGACCTCGACGTGCTCCTCCGATACCCGATACACATCAACGTCGACCTCCTCAGCCAGCTGGATCGCCTGGGGCGGCGCGCGCCGGGACGCCAGGTCGGCATCCGTCTGAACCCGCGGGCGGGGGCGGCCTGGTCGGGTGAGCAGAACGTGACCCTCTACAGCGGTACGAAGCCCGGGAAGTTCGGCATCTACCCCGAGAGCCTCGACGAGGCCGTGGCGATCGCCCGCCGGCACGACCTAAAGATCGTGACGGCGCACTTCCACGTGGGCGACGGCTACCTCACCGACGCACTACCCGATCTCGAGGTAGCGGCCTCACGGGTGGCCGAGATGGTGCGTCGGCTCAAGGAACTGGGCTGTCCGATACGGGAAGTGAACACGGGTGGGGGACTGGGGGTGCCGCAGCGACCCGGCGAGGAGCCCCTCGACCTCGACGCGTGGGCAGCGGTCTTCGCTCGTCACTTCGGGCCACTGGACGTGATCGTGGGGTGCGAGCCCGGTGACTTCCTCGCGAAGGAGGCGGGCCACCTCCTCGCCGAAGTGGTGACCGTCGAGGATCGGATGGGGATCCCGTTCGTCGGGCTCGACGCCGGCTGGAACGTGATCAACGATCACTTCATCTACGACGTCCCGTTCGAGCCGGTCCTGTGCCGCGCGGCCGATGCCGAGCGGACCAACGTCGTCACGATCTCAGGTCATATCAATGAAGGCGACGACCTCTTCGTCGAGGAGCACCCGTTCCCTCCGGTCGAGGAGGGAGATATCGTCGCGCTGGTGAACGTGGGCGGATACAACCAGGCGATGAGCATGCCTCATTGCCTACGACCGAACGCGGAGGCAGTGTACTTCGATGACCGTGTCTGATCCTGGGCGCTACGACTCCATCGTGGTGGGCGGAGGCCACAACGGCCTGGTGGCCGGCTTCTACCTCGCGCGAGCGGGTCTGAAGACCCTGATCCTCGAACGCCGCGATTTCGTCGGCGGCTGCGTTGTGACCGAGGAATTCGCGCCCGGCTTCCGCGCGTCCACGGGCGCGTTCGTCGTCTCGATGCTTCGGGAATCGATATGGCGCGACATGCGTCTGGTGGAGCGGGGCATCGTGGTGGATACCGCCGGCCCGACGCTGAACCTGTACCCGGACGGCGCGCACTATTACCTCGACGACGACATGCAGCTGACACTCGCGGAGACGCGGCGCTTCTCACGCAAGGACCCCGACGCGTTCGTCGCGTTCGAGAAGCACCTCGCCGGTCTCGGGAAGATCGTCGTCCCGCTGTTCGAGAGGACACCGCCGGACCCGAGGGTACGGACCGCGGGAGACGTGAGGGAGCTGCTCCACTACGGATGGGTAGGGGTCCGTAACCGCGGCAAGCTGCAGGATCTCATGTACCTGTTCCTCACGTCGGCGACCCAGTTCCTGAGCGAGCGGTTCGAGTCCGAGCATGTGAAGGCCGCCCTCGGATGGCACGCGATCAACGACAGCGTCGCGGGGCCGTCCACGCAGGGGACCGCGTTCGTGTTGCTGCACGAACACGCCGGTGAGGAGGTGGATGGGGGTCCGCGCGCGTGGGGGTTCGTCCGCGGGGGGATCGGCAGGCTTTCGGCCGCCATGGCGGACGCGGCCCGCGAGGCCGGTGCGGAGGTCCGCACCCGAGCGGAGGTCGAGCACATCCTCGTGCGGGGCGGGCGGGCCGTCGGGGTCGCGCTCGTCGGCGGGGAGGAGATCCACGCGGCGCGCGTGCTGTCGAACGCCGACCCGAAACGGACGTTCCTCCGGCTCGTCGAGCCCTCCGACCTGCCTGAGGACTTCCTCGCCGCGATCCGCGCCTACCGGTGCAATGGGACGAGCATCAAGATCAACCTCGCCGTTTCGGAGCTCCCGATGGTCCGGGGGTTGCCGGAGGGCGGTGTTCAGCCGTACCACACAGGGATCATGGAGCTGAACGCGTTCCTCTCGGACGCGGATCTCCAGCAGGCGCAGGCGCGCAACGGTGTCGCGGCCGACCCGGCGCACATCGAGGTCTGCTTCCCGACGGTGCATGACCCCTCGCTCGCGCCGGAGGGCAAGCACATCATGACGATCGACGTGAACTCCCAGCCCTACGACCTGAAGGGCCAGGACTGGGACGAGATCAAGGATGCCCGTGCCGACCGGGCGATCGCGCAGATGAGCGAGTATTTCCCGAAGCTGCCCGAGCTGATCGAGCACCGGCAGATGCTGTCGCCGCTCGACATGGAGCGACTGATCGGCATCACCGGCGGGCACGCGCTTCACGGCGACATGGCACCCGACCAGCTGCTCTTCATGCGGCCGGTCCGCGGCTACGGCAACTACCGGACGCCCGTCCGCGGCCTGTACCTCTGCGGCGCCGGCACGCATCCGGGCGGCGGCATCACCGGCGCGAACGGGAGGAACTGCGCGCGTGAGGTCCTCCGGGACGCGCGGAAGAAGCTGCGATGACTGCGGGACGGATCCCACACATCGTCACGCCGCCGCCGGGGCCGAGGTCGCGCGAGATCCTCGAGCGGCAGGCGAAGGTGCTCTACCCGGGGCTCGCCGGCGGTTTGGGGCCGTTCGTGATCCGCCGCAAGGAGGGGTACGCCGTCGAGGACATCGACGGCAACGTCTACCTCGACATGATCAGCGGGATGGCGTCCGTCCCACTCGGCGCCGCCCACGCGGGCATCACCGAGGTTGCGGTCGAGGTGCTGCGGCGCTACGGCGTCGAGGATACGCACTTCTACTCGCACGAGTACCTGCTGCCGCTCGCCGAGAAGCTCCTCGCGATCGCGCCCGGCAATCTCTCGCGCGTCGACATCGCGCTGAACGGGACCGAGGCCGTCGAGACGGCCGTACGGTTCATGCGGCGAGCGACCGGCCGCCCGATCGTCGTCGGGTTCATGGGCGGCTACCACGGCGAGGCCGGGACCGCCGGTGCGATCGGGGCCGAGACCTCCGACCTCTCGTTCGGCTATCGGGCGCTCATGCCGGGGTTCGTTCATGTGCCGTACCCGAACCCGTACCGGACGCCGTTCACGGCGCGGCCGGGCGGCACGGGCGACGGGACCGTCGACTTCATCCGGGACCACCTGCTGTTCCACGCGGTGGACCCGCGCGAGGTGGCCGGCGTCGTGATCGAACCCGTGCTCGGCTCGGGCGGCTGCGTGGCTCCGCCCGACGCGTTCTGGCCGGCCCTCGTAAAGCTGTGCCGCGACTTCGACTGGCTGCTCTGCGCCGACGAGGTGAAGACCGGGTTCGGACGGACCGGTCACATGTTCGCCGTCGAGCGCTGGGGCGTGGAGCCCGACCTGATGGCGCTCGGCAAGGCGATGGGCGGCGGCGTCATGCCGATCGGCGCCGTGCTCGGCACCGACCACTCGATGGGGTTCGACGACGTCTCGACCGGCTCGACGTGGTCCTGGCTCGCGGCCGCGTGCGCCGCGGCGCTCGAGACGATCCGGATCTTCGAGACCGAGCCGATCCTCGAGAACGTCCGGGAGCTCGACCGGACGGCGCGCCGGGCACTGGCACGGCTCGCCGAACGCTTCGAGTGCATCGGCGATGTCCGGACGGTCGGGTGCTTCATCGCGGTCGAGTTCGTGAAGGACCGCGCGACGAAAGAGCGCGATCCGGAGCTGCAGGAGGCCGTGGCGTGGGAATGCCTGCGGCGAGGGCTGCTCGGCGACTCGAGCACGACCTCGTACAACCTGCAGCCGTCGCTCGTGACCCCGGTCGAGGTGCTCGAGGGGGCGATCGCGATCCTGGACGAGTCCGTCGCGGCCGCGCTGGCGGCGCTCGGGCGGTGAGCGCTCTGCGCCGCGCCGATCCGGCGGCGGCCCTCGCCTTCGTCCGTGACGAGCTCGTCCGGCTCGTCGAGATCCCGTCCTTCTCCGACGAGGAGCACGAGGTCGTGGATCACGTCGAGCGCCGGTGCAAGGAGCTCGACCTGCCGTCCGGGCGGCAGTCGGTCGACGGCTCGGCCGACAACCTCGTGATCGGCTGGAGCGAGCGGCCCGAGTTGCTGCTCACCGCGCACCTCGACACGATCCGGCCGACCTGGGACTTCGAGCCGCGGGCCGAGGTGCGCGGCGACCGGCTCCACGGGCTCGGCGCCCAGGACGACAAGGCGGGGATCGTCGCGTGCCTGCTCGGTCTGCTCCTCGCCCGGGACGCCGGGGTCCCGGTGGAGTCGCTACCGGTGGCGGTCGGCCTCTGCGTCGATGAGGAGGTCGGCGGGAAGGGCTCGATCGCCATGGCGGAGGAGCTGCGGCCCCGGTTCGTCGTCGGCGCGGAGGGAACCGAGCTGGACCTCGGGCTCGCCGAGGCCGGCTTCGTCGACGCCTGGTACACGGTCCGCGGCACCTCGGTGCACGGCGCGCTCCGCGAGGAGGGCGACAACGCGCTCGAGAAGGCGGCGGGCCTGATCGCCGCGGTGCACGAGGCGCCGCTCGCGAACGTCGTGCACCCGATCCTCGGCCGGAGCATCCCGATGGCCTGGGAGCTCCACGCCGGGCAGGACCTGAACATCGTGCCCGACGTCGCGCGCCTGCGGATCGACGTCCGTGTCGTCCCGGGGATGCCGGCCGCCGACGTGCAGGCCGCGCTGGAAGCGCTCGCGCTCACGTACGACGCGGACATGGAGCTGGTCGAGCCCGCGGTCGAGCCGTTCGAGACCCCATGCGACGCCTCGCTCGCCCGGGCGATGGCGGCGGCCGTGGAACGAGCGACCGGGCGGGCGCCGGGCGTGACCGGAGTGCAGTGCTGGACGGACGCGCACAACTTCGTGGACCTCTGTGGCGCGCAGACGGTCGTCTTCGGCCCGGGGCACCTCCGCGGGGCGCACCGGCCGGACGAGTCGGTGGACCTGCGCGACGTCGTGGTCTGCGGCCGCGCCTTCGCCGAGGTTCTGGCCGGCGCCGAGCGGTTGCTCGGGGAGGACTCGTGACGCTCGAGCGGTTCGAGGATCTGGTCGACGGCCTGAACCACCCTGAGGGCGTGGCCTGGAGCCCATTCGAGGACTGCGTATACGCCGGGGGTGAGGGAGGGGAGCTGTACCGCGTCACGCTCGAAGGAGAGGTGGAGGAGGTCGGCACGACCGACGGCTCGATGCTCGGGCTCGCCGTCGACGGGAGCGGGCGGGTCTACGTGTGCGACGAGGGCCGGGGAAGGATCGCGCGGTACGACCCGACCACGCGCACGATCGAGACCTACGCCCGGGGCGTGGACGGCGAGGATCTCGACACGCCGAACGTCGCGGCGTTCGACGCCGCGGGGAACCTGTACGTGACGTGCTCGGGCGAGGACGACCGGCCGGAGATCGTCCGGATCCGGCCCGGCGGGACGACCGAGCGGTGGACGACTGCCGTTCCCGAGTATCCGAACGGGTGCCTCGTGATGCCCGACGGCTCGGCGCTGGTCGTGGTCGAAGCGAAGGCCGAGCGCGTCGTGCGCGTGCCGATCCTGCCCGACGGGTCGGCCGGCGAACCGGAGACGGTGGCCGAGCTCCCCGACACCGACGCCGACGGCATCGCCCTCGACGCGGCGGGCTCCTTCTGGGTCACGCTGTACCGGCCGGACGGGATCGTACGCATCTCGCAGGACGGCGTGGCCGAGAAGGCGATCGACGATCACCTCGCGACCACCTTCGACGCGCCGACCAACATCGCGTGGGTGGGCAAGCGCCTCGAGCGCGTCGTCGTCGCCAACGTCGGCGGGAGATTCCTGACGATCGGCGACCTCGGCGTGGCCGGACGCGCGCCCCACTATCCGGAGGTGCCGTGATGGCTCGGTTCGAAGGGAAGAACGTCGTCGTCACCGGCGGCGCGCAGGGCATCGGTCGCGGGATCGTGGAGGCGTTCCTCGCGGAGGGGGCGCGTGTGTTCGCCGCCGACATCCGCGCCGACGGCCTCGAGCGGATGCGCGCTGCCTCTCCCTCGCCCGGCCGGGTGGAGACCTACGTCGTCGACCTCGCCGGCTTCGAGGCCGCGAAGGCCATGGTCCGCGAGGCGATCGCCCGGATGGGTCGGGTCCACGTGCTCGTGAACTGCGCCGGCGTCATGCCGGACGGGCCCGTTCTGGAGGTGACGCAGGAGACGTTCGACCGCACGTTCGCGGTGAACGCGCGCGCCCCGCTCGCGACGATCCAGGTCGCGGCGGCGCACATGATCCAGCAGGGTGGCGGCGCCATCGTGAACATCGCGTCGGCGAACGCGTTCAAGAACGAGTCGCCGGAGGCCGCGTACAACGCGTCGAAGGCCGCTCTCGTGGCGCTCACGAAGTCGGTCGCGCACGAGCTCGGGCACCTGGGCGTACGCGCGAACTGCGTGGCGCCGGGGCAGACCCTCACGCCGGAGGACGAGGAGGAGATCGCGACCGACCCCGACGAGCAGCGGCTCCAGCGCGAGTACCTGCGACGGGTCCCGCTCCGCCGCGCCGGGACGCCGAGGGAGCAGGCCGCGGCTGTGTTGTTCCTCGCCTCCGACGACGCTTCCTTCGTGACCGGGGAGACGCTGATCGTGGACGGCGGGGAGATCGGCGGCGGCGATTGGTACGACCCCGCGGATGCGCCCCCGGTCCCGGGAGACGACAGCCTGAGAAGGAGTCGAGGACGATGAGCCGTCGACCCGCCGACCCGCCGCTCGGGCTCGGGACCTACGAGGTGGTCGAAGTCTCGCCCGGACCGTCGACCTCCTGGGAGGCGGGGAACCTCGTGGTGGACCTCGAGTCGTTGCGTGGATCGGCGGCGAAGGAGCCGGCGGTCGAGGCCGTGGAGGTCCACCTCGTCCGACCCGGTGACCCCGTCCGGATCGCGAACGTGCTCGACGCGGTCGTGCCGCACGTGAAGGCCGAAGATCCGGAGGCCACGTTCCCCGGAGTCCTGGGGCGGCTCGCCCCGGCGGGCCGGGGACGGTCGAACCGTCTCGGAGGCGTGACGGTGCTGTCCGTGTGCGATCTGCCCGCCGCCGGGCTGGTGGAGCAGGACGACGTCAACGAGGCATTCGTCGACATGGCCGGGCCCGGCGCGGACCGGAGCGGCTTCGGATCGACGACGAACGTGGTGCTCGCGTTCACGCCCCGGCCCGGCGCGCCGGCCGCCGACGTCGACCTCGCCATCCGCAGGACGACCCTCCGCGTGGCCCGCGACCTGGCGGCGACGACGATCGGCGCCGCCCCCGACCGTGAGGAGACGTTCCGGCCTGTCGGCACAGGCGATGACGGCGAGGGCCTGCCGGCGATCGCCGCGATCCTGCAGGTGGGGTCGGAGGGACCGTTCCTCGACACCTTCCTGTACGGCCTCCGGATGGAGGGGCTCGTGCCCACGTCGCTTGATCCTCGCGAGGTCCTCGACGGCGCGCTCACGAACGGCGCCTACGAGTGGGCGGGGTCCCGGAACCCGACCGCGTTCTACCAGCGGAACGCTCTGATCCGCGAGCTGTCCGAGGCCGACGGCCAGCGCCTGCGCTTCGCGGGGCTCATCGTTGCGCTCGGGTACCTGAACACCGCGTTCGAGAAGCAGCGCTCGGCGATGCTGTCCGCGCGCCTCGCGCAGCTCCTCGGTGCCGACGGCGTCGTCTGCACGACGTTCGAGACGGGGAACTCGCATACGGACACGATGCTCACGGTGCGGGCGTGCGAGCGGATGGGCATCCGCACCACGGCGATCGTCACCGAGACGAACGGCGGTCTCACCGACCACGTGCCGGAGGCCGACTGCATCATTAGCGTGGGGAACGAGGACGAGCTCGTCCCCGCGTGGTCGCCCGATCGCGTGATCGGCGCGTCCGCCGCGCGCGTGGGAAAGCCCGTCCCGACGTGGGCGTACCTGGGCGCCACGTGCCAGACGGGCGACATGCGATGGAGGGCGGTGCCCGCATGAAGGTCGTCCACTACCTGAACCAGTTCTTCGCCGGGCTCGGCGGCGAGGAAGCAGCGGGGCACGAGCCGGTCCGGCTCGAAGGCGCGGTGGGGCCCGGCCGCGGCCTCGGCGCCGCGGGGCTCCCGGTCGACGTGACGCTCGCCTGCGGGGACGACCACTTCGGCGAGCACGAAGCCGAGGCTCTCGCCCGGCTCCTCGCGTGGCTCGAGGAGGAGGAGCCGGACGTGCTCGTGTGCGGCCCATCGTTCGGCTCGGGCCGATACGGGTACGCGTGCGGGTCGCTCGCTCGCGAAGCCGGCCGGCGCGGTGTCCCGGTCGTGTCCGCGATGACGCCGGACAGCCCGGGGGTGCTCGCCGCCGAGGGTGCCGCCTACATCGTGCCGACTGGGTCGAACGTGACGGAGATGCGGACCGTCCTGCCGGTCGTCGCCGGCCTCGCCGGCCGCCTGGCGAGCGGCGAGCCCGTCGGTCCCGCCGAGGAGGAGGGGTACCTGCCCCGGGGCCTCCGCCGGAACGAGCTCGCGGATGCGACCGGTGCGGTCCGGGCGTTGGACCTACTGCTAGCGAAGCTAGCCGGCGACACCCGCACGGAGGTCGCGCCGTCCGGCGACCGGGTCCCGCCGGCTCCAGCGGTGGCCGACGTCTCGCGCGCGACGGTGGCGCTCGTGTCCGAGGCGGGGTGCGTGCCGCAGGGGAACCCCGACCGCCTTCCCTCCCGGCACTCCAACATGTGGCTGCGCTATCCGCTCGGCGGCGTCGCCTCGCTCGATGCCGACGCCTACGAGTCGGTCCACAGCGGGTTCGACACCGCGGCGGCGAACGAGGACCCCAACCGGCTCGTTCCCCTCGACGCGGTCCGACAGCTCGAGGCCGAGGGCCACATCGGGAAGCTGCATGACGTCTTCTACACCACGACCGGTGTGGACACGCCGGTGGCGGCCGCCGCGAAGTTCGGGCAAGAGATCGCGGCGGAGGTGCACGAGGCGGAGGTGCAGGCAGTCATCCTGACCGGCACCTGAGGAACAGGAACGCGTTGCGGGGCAACGCTTGCAAAGGAGATCGAGCGGATGGGCATCCCGACGGTGTTCGTGACGGCGCTCCCGACGATCGCGCAGATGGTCGGGGCGAATCGGATCCTTCGCGGGGTCTCGATCACGCATCCGACCGGCGATCCCTCGCTCGCGATCGGCGACGAGCGCGCGTTCCGCCGCCGCATCGTTGAGCGGGCGCTCGAGATGCTGGCGACGGACGTCGAGCCGACGACGGTGTGGGAGGTGCCGGCTTGAGCGTCGGCCGCCCCGTCTCGGTCCTCAGCGCCTCGCTCACCCTCCAGCACGTCCCCGACCTCGTCCGCTACGGCTCCAAGCCGTGGCGCGAGCGCGCCCAGTGGCCCGAGATCGCCCGGCGGCTGCGGTCGTTCGGCGACGCGGTCGCGTACCCGCCCACCCAGGTCTTCATCGGGAACCTCCCGCCCGATGCGCTTTGGGAACTCCCGAAGCCCTGGTGGCGGTCCCCGGTGGAAGGCGCGAGCCCCGAGGGTCCCTTCGGCGAGATCCTCGACCAGGCGTCCTTCTACGCGCTGCTCGCCGAGGTCGACCAGTTCGAGCTGGCGCGCCTCGGCGCGGAGCCGCGACCCGGCGAGCTCCCGCTCTACGCGGGGGAGGAGGTCGTCGGCGCGTTCCGCCCCGACCACGAGGAAGACGAGGCGCTCACGGCCAACGTCCTGCTCGAGAACCTCGCGTGCAAAGCCGGCGCGGTGCACGCGCTCCGTAACCTGCTCGCGCGCACGGGAGAGGACCCCGGTGGGATCGACTACGTGCTCTCCGCCGGCGAGGAGGGGGTCGGCGACCGCTACCAGCGCGGCGGCGGCAACCTGGCGAAGGCCGTCGCGGAGGACTGCGGTCTCGTGAACGCGAGCGGCGCCGACGTGAAGGCCTTCTGCTCGGGGCCGGTGCACGCGCTGATCGCCGCCGGCGCGCTGGTCGCCGCCGGCGTCTACGAGCGGGTCGCGGTCCTGGCCGGCGGGTCGCCCGCCAAGCTCGGCATGAAGTTCCGCGGCGCGGTGGATCACGACATGCCGATCCTCGAGGACGTGTTGGCCGCGATGGCCGTGCTCGTCGGCCCCGCCGACGCGGCGCCGGCCGGCGCGCCGGTGATGCGGCTCGACGCGGTCGGCCGTCACCGGATCGGGTCCGGCTCGAGCCAGCAGGCGCTGCTCGAGGACATCGTCGGCGCGCCGCTCACCATCATGGGGCGGCGCGTCACCGATCTCGATCGCTACGCCACCGAGCTCCACAACCCCGAGGTCACCGAGCCCGCCGGCGGGGGCGACGTCCCCGACCGCAACTACCGGATGCTGGCCGGGCTCGCGGTGGTCCGCGGCGAGCTCGGACGGGAGGACATCGAGTCCTTCGCGCGGGCCCGCGGGCTGCCGGGTTACTCGCCCACCCAGGGACACATCGCCTCGGCGATCCCGTGGCTTCCCCACGCCCTCGACGCCTTCCGCGCGGGGGAGCTTCGAACCACGATGCTGTTCGCGAAGGGGAGCCTCTTCCTCGGCCGTATGACGCGCCTGTGGGATGGGGCTTCGATCACGTTGGAGGTGTGAGCGGATGGGGGTGGATGCTACCGTCGACACGTTCCCCGGTCTGGTCGGAGAGGGCGTGGTCCTGGTCGACTTCTGGGGACCGAACTGCGCCCCGTGCCTCGCGCTTATGCCTCAGGTCGAGGCGCTCGCCGACCGGCTGGAGGAGCGCGCAAGACTCGTGAAGGTGAACGCTCCGGAGAACCGGCAGATCTGCCGAGACCTTCGGGTGTTCGGCCTTCCCACGTACCTCGTGTTCAAGGACGGCGAAGAGGTCGAACGGCTCACGGGTGATCCGTCGCTCCAGGAAGTCGAGGACGCCGTCGATCGCGCGTTGGGAGGTGAGTAGATGGAGCTTCGAGGCAAGAAGGTGATCGCCCTCGGCGAGCGGGACAGCGTCCCCGGAGAGGCGATCGCCGAGTGCCTCACGTCGGCCGGCGCCGAAGTCGTGATGGTTCGGACGGAGTGCTTCGTCTGAACGGCGGCGGGCGCCATGGACCCTGAGAA
>Ga0315275_10000576_pt1 | contig 30757 bp, 25 predicted proteins | sample YL17G03_0_MG_FD_205557 | JGI IMG/M metagenome (GOLD analysis project Ga0315275, IMG submission 205557) | Sediment microbial communities from Yellowstone Lake, YNP, Wyoming, USA - YL17G03_0 | ecosystem: Environmental > Aquatic > Freshwater > Lake > Sediment | place: USA: Wyoming | collected...
GCGTGCGTGTTCCGGCGCCGCGTGATATTCTCGATCCCAAAATATCCCCGCACCCGTGACTTTCAGCAGAAAACTTTCAGCGCGGGTTCCCAGAAACACGGACAGAGGAGCGCATGGGCGATAGAACCGCCGCCTCAAGACAGAGAACCCTCACCGTCGCGAATGGGCTGACGGGGTTCCGTGTGGTTCTGGGCGTAGTGGCTGGGCCCTTGTTTTTCACACGCGGGCTCGAGTGGGTTGCTTTGTCGCTTTGGGCCGCCGCGGTCGTGCTCGACGGGATGGACGGGTGGGTTGCCCGGCGGTTTGCTCAAGAGTCCAGGCTGGGCGCGTTTCTCGATCCTGCGGCCGACAAGCTCGTGATGACCGTGGTGTACGGCGCGATGGCCATCCGCGCGGGCTCGATCGTCGTGTGGTTTCTCTTCGCACTCATCTTCGCTCGAGATGCTCTGGTGACTGCACATCGTCTGAAGTGTTATGTTGAAGGGGGGAGCTTCGCCGCCGCGGATGCGCTGGGAAAGCTCAAAACGTTTCTGCAGGGTGCCGGGGCGCTCGCCCTTCTTTCCTACGCATGCTATGTGGATAACGGCTTTTCGTTTGCATCATCGACCGCCGTGGCCCTGTTCACCGGGGTGGGGGTGCTCTCGTGTGTGTCGGGGGCTCGCTACTTGATGGTGGGGTGGGGTAGAAGAGTTCGCCGCGAGTGAGAGTTGCGCGGGGAGCCACGGAATGGGAGGTCTCGTTTTAGCCGTGTTTGGCGCTCGAGCGGTACTGGCCTCTCCGGGATCGCAAAGGGTTCTGTAGCCGACCAGAACAGACGTTGACTACCATCAAACCGAACGGCATGGCTGGTAGCACTTCTAACTTATCCGTCTGGAATGGCGTTGTCAAGAGTCTCGAGCTTTCTTATGATACTGATGTGATGAGAACATGTGGATGATGCGCAAAAAGAACTGGCCTGCGAGGTTGTTCGTTCACGTCCTCTGGGTGGCGTTCTTGTGTCTCACGTATCCGGGGGCGAAATCACCCGCGGCCGCGGCGGCCCGCGGAGCAACGACGTCGGGTGAGGCCGCACGGTCGGGAGGAGGGGGCGACGGAAACGAACCGTTTACGCTTCGGGGCTGGCAACCCACGGCGGAATTCATGACCGGCTGGGTTCTCGCGGATACAACCGAAGTCGATTTTCCGGACGAGGGAGAGGGCCAGAAACACCTGGTTCGTGATGTCGCCGTATTCGTGATGGTGGCGGTGTTTGTCGGCTATTTTATCGCCAAAGTGTTTCTCGAGGGAGATACTGACGAACCGGCTCCTCCAGACCACGGCAAAGATATTCCCGCTACGGACCTCGTCGATTGACAGCGCTACGAAGTTTGACAAAAGATCTTGAGACACGGACCCATTCCCCGAAAATCCTGTCCATAGCGGAAACGGCGAGAACGTAATCGCCCGGCTCGAGCGCATGGATATCGATGGCGAGCTCCTCGGAGGCGACGTCGGACGTGCCGGTACGTTGAAAGGACTGCGAGATGATTGCGTGGGAAGGTGTGCCGATTGGAAATAGTCTGTTGATCGCCCGCCCAATCCTCTGTCTGCGGCTGGAAGTAGTATCGGCTTCATAGATCGAGTAGGTCACCTCGTAGTCGCATCTTCCATCCGAGAGGCTCAAGTTGTAGAGCTCTATGTACAGGTGAAGTTTCTCCGACGGAGTGTAGGCGCGTCGGCGGTTCACAGAGAAGCTCTTGTGCCGGCGATGGATCACGGGGTTCGTGGCGGGCGTGAAGGTTGTGTGGAGAAGAATGTCGCTTAGCGCGAGGGAACCGCCGAGATATCTCAAAGTACTGGTTTGCGCCGACACCAGCGATTGTGTCAGAGCCCTCTCATCCTCGAAACAGAAGGACACACAATACGAGTCGAAAGGGAGGGTGTATCGTTTCTCCAACTGATTCGACCGCCGGTCGCGAGCGGCGTCGCGGGGGAGCGAATCGGCATCCAGGGTATCCGCATAGTAGGCGCGAGGCCGACCGTCCTCGTCAAAGAACGCTGTGCGTGCCACAAAGGTCTTGATGTCCCACGTCCGCAGGTGCCTTTCGAGGCTGTCATCATCCGCCGTGTATGTGATGTAGATGCTGCTGGAAGTGTCCGAATCACGAAACGCCACGACGTCGAGCGTGCCGGTGATCAGCGACAATTATAACTCCCCCCGTGGGGCCTCATCCAGGAATGTTACCAGGCTGGATGGCTCATGGCGATCCTCTTCTTGGGTCAGTACCTGACCTTTCCTGCACCGGTGTAGATGAGCTCCCGAGCGATCGCGTGCCGCCACCCGTGGTGCGGCGGGGTCGTCGAGGCAAAACGCGCTTCGGACAGGAAGACACGGTGGACGTGTTCGAGCCACCGTTCGTTGATTTCGGTCGTCGGGTCTGGATCGTGCTCGAGCCAGTATAGAGGTTGGATGTTCGCCTTTTCTTCTTGCGGGGCGGTCTGTTTCGTTCCTTTTCATCGTCCGAGCAGAGAAACAGACCCACGTCCGTGTAGTTCGTACGGTCGCCATCGGTAAGTAACGCCATCGCTGCGCGGAAATACTCCCAACACGCGTCGTACCGAGCCTCTTCGTAAGCGATTGAGCCCAAGCAAGAGCGGCTCCGGGGCTTCCGGGTGGAGCCGGCGGTACGTGCCGCACGCTTCGCCGGCGAGTGTCGTTTCGCCGAGCATGTATTCCGAGAACGCGAGCTTGAAAAGACCGTCCGCGTTTTTGGCGGTGCAGTCCGCCGAACGGCGCAAGTGCTCGAACGCCGTCGCCAGGTAGGCGGTGTACGACTGAACGCGTTTCCACTTCCGGTACGCGTTGGCCCCAAGGTAGTAGTGGGCTTCGCAGCGATCGGGATCGATCGAGAGGATTCGCTCAAAGGTTCTCTGGGCGTCTCCGTACAAGGTTTGCTCGTAGTAGGTTTGTCCGAGTTCGACGAGGATATCGGCGTGATCGGGGTGCTTTCGGAGTCCCTCTTCGAGAATGCGCTGGGCGGAGAAACGGGCGAGTACCGATCCACGCGAACGGAGGATCTGGGCCAAACGGATATACTCCTCGGGGGAACACCGAGCATCCGGGACTCTCGCCCTCAGGAGTCTGACAGCCGTCGTGGTATCCCCGCCGGTCAGCGCGGAATCGATCCGGCGAGAAACGTCTTCGTGTGGCCGTTCCCGAACGGCGCATGTGGTGGTGAAGATCGCGACAGCCGACGCTACGACCGCGCGAGCGATCAGTCTTCTGCCGTGCGTTACGATCATGGGCGCGCCCCGGCTTTGTGGGTCTTCGCTTTCCAAGAGTATAGAATGGGGATCTGCTCCGGCGGAACGTTTTGTGACCCGCCGCCGGGTCTCGATAGAAAAAGAGGGCCCGGCTTTTGCCGGGCCCTCGGAACCAAGCTGGGGATGCCGCGGTGCCTAGATCGTCTGTTTCGAATGGATCATGCTCTTGGCGTCGCGGAATGTGACGCGCAGCGAAGCAGACTTGTTCGTCGTGACGATGCGAAAGGCGACGGTTTCCCCGGCTCCTACCGGCTTGTCGACGGTGGAGAAGACCACCCGGTCGCCGGAAGAGATGCCGGCCCAACCTTTGGGCGCCACGATGTCCATCACCGAACCGGTCTCGTCGAGCAGGGTCATTCCGTAGATGGCGCGGTCGGCACCACGGACCTCGACGACGAACACGGTCATTCCATCGTCCTCGGTCATCACGCGCTTGCTCACGGCGGGTTCGGCGGCCGACAGGGGAGCCACCAACAGCCCGGCCAGGGCGGTGGCGAGTGCGATTGTCGAGATGCAACGAAACATTGCTGACCTCCTTCAGGTGCTGCTTGCCTAAGATGCGGATTCTCTTGGGGTCTATAGAGTTATTCTCTTTGTTTCAGGTGTCACCTTAGATGGCACACACCGCCCGGCTTCGGCACCTCCCAGCGTCCGGCCGGGGAACGCCCCCTCGTTACAATTGATAATTTATTATACCACAAACGATTCACCTTTGTCGAGGGTCAAGACGCGGCGAAGGCGGTTGTATATACTTGAAGAATGGAGAGTTATGAGGTGCGGTGTCAGGAGGGGACCAAGAGCCCCCCGGCGATGACTGCGCGGATCAAAACCGTGGAGAAAGATCGTGAATCGGCGCCGGGTGTCCGTCGTCTAAACGATACCCTCGATAACTTTCAGGGCCGATTCGTAGCGTCCCAGAGGAGGCATGATGTACGCGCCCTTGACACGGGGAAGGGTCTTGCAGTCCTTGAGAGCCTCACGGGCGATCTGAACGCCGAGAGCTCTCGCCGGCTCACCCGCGGGTGTTTTCTTCAAAAGATCACGGATGCGTTGCGGAATCTGCATACCCGGGACCTCGTTGTGGAGAAACTCGGCGTTCTTGTAGTTGCTGAGTGGGAGAAGACCGACGAGCACGGGTATGTCGCAGCCCTTCGTCATCTCGAGGAAGTTCTCGAGGAGACGCGCTTCGTAGACGGGCTGTGTGAGAACGAACTCGGCACCCGCCGCAACTTTTTCGTGGAAACGTCGAACCTCGGTCTCGAGGTCCATCGCGCCGGGGTTCGCGCCCACTCCTATCGCGAAACTCGTCGTCGCCCCCAGAGGGTTCCCGCCCAGATCGAGACCGCGATTCATGTCCTTGACGATCCGGACGAGCCCGATCGAATCGACGTCGAAAACAGCCGTCGCGGTTGGGTAGTCGCCCAGTTTTGGAGGGTCCCCGGTGATGATGAGAATGTTCCTGAGACCGACGGCGTGTGCGCCGATGAGATCCGCCTGCATCCCCAGAAGATTCCGGTCTCTGCAGCAGTAGTGGAGAAGCGTTTCGATACCGACGTTTCGCTCGATCAATGTAGCGAAAACCATGGGGCTCATACGGGCGCTCGCGCGCGGCCCGTCCGCGATGTTGATCACGTGGACGCCGTGGACCTTGAGCAGCCGTGCCGTCTCGAGAGACTTCGCCGGGTCGAGGCCCTTGGGAGGATCGACTTCCACACTGACGACGAACTCTCTCCCCAGTGCGTTGGCGAATCGGCTCCGTTCGGCGAACGGCGTTTCGGGTAGGGTCTTCTCCTCCTTCTTCGCGTGAGGCACCACGGCAACGCGGAAGTGGACAGGCCGCAATGCCCGGATGGCGCCGGCCATTGCCTTGATGTGTTGCGGCGTCGTCCCGCAGCACCCCCCGATGAGCGACACACCGCTATGGATGAAGCGCTTGGCGTACTCCGCCATGTACTCGGGCGACGTGAGATAGATGAACCGGCTCTCGACGAGACGCGGCACGCCGGCGTTCGGCATCGCCGATAGGTTCTTGTCGGTGAGCTGGCGCATTCGCTCGATGATCTCCAGCATAGGCTGCGGTCCAATACTGCAATTGCACCCGATGGCCGCCAGGTCATAGGGTGCGAGCTGTTCGACGACCTGCTCGGGCGATTCCCCCATGAGGGTCTGACCCTCGTCTGAAAACGTCAGGTCCGCGACGATGGGAAGGTCGGAGACGGTTCGGACCGCCTCGATTGCGATCTTTGTTTCCTCGATGCTCGGGATGGTCTCGATGATGAACAGATCGACCTCGGCTGCGAGGGCCTCCGCCTGTTCGCGAAACGCCTCGGATGCCTGCTCGCGTGTGATCTTGCCAAGCGGCCTCAGCGGTTTGCCGAGCGGACCGATGGACGCGGCGACGTAGGTCGTTCTGCCCGCCGCCTTGCGGGCGAGCCGCGCGCCCGCCTCGTTGATCGTTCTCACGCGGTCCTCGAGCCCAAAGGAGGCGAGCTTGAAACGGTTGGCGCCAAAGGTGTTGGTCTCGATGACCTCCGCGCCGGCACCGATGTATTCTTCGTGAAGTTCCTGGACGAGAGAGGGCCGTGTGATGTTGAGTTCATCGAAGCACGTGTTGATGAAAATCCCCTTGGCGTACAGCATGGTGCCCATCGCACCGTCAGCGAGGACGATTCGTTCGTGAAGAGTATCTCCGAAACCGCTGCTCATCGGCTTTCCCTCGGCCGTGTGCATCCACCGGATCGATCGAAAGCAAGGACCGTTCCGGCAATACTAATGACGCCGCCCCGGAAACGCAAACCAAACCTCCGCGGCACGGCGGGCCGAACCCGAGCAAAGCAACCCTGCGGCGGTCTCCGGACGGCGCTGCCGCGCGGCGGAATGAGCTTGGCACACGCAGGTGGGGTTGTGTATTCTCATGTCGTTATGCGTTCAAAGTCTGGCTTGGTCTAGCTCGCAGCCGATCGGTTGGGCCTATGATCCGTCGCTTTATCATCTCCGCCGGCGCGGTTGTTCTCCTCGTTTCCGCCGGGAGGGTCCTGGCGCAGGATCCCGAACAGCTCGACCCCGCCGCGTTCGCCAAGGAAGAGCTGTCGCGGCGGTGGCGGATGGGTGAGCGCGCAAGAGAAGAGCGGGTGCTAAAAGCGCAGATCGATCAGGACACATTCGACGCGCTCCACTACGATTTGCGGCTCGATGTCGACCCGCAAGACGAGTCGATCAGCGGGATCCTCTCCATGACGGCACTCGCCCGCGCGCCGGGTTCACCGGCGCTCGTGCTCGATCTGTCCGATTCTCTCACGGTGACCGCGGTTCGAGAGGGTGGATTGCCGGTGGTGTTCACCCACCAGAATGACCTCCTCACGATCACGCTTTCCGGCAGCCGCGGGGTCGGCGACACGATTCGCGTCGAGATCGACTACGGGGGAAAACCCGTGGGGGAAAACGACGAATTAGGGTCGAAAGCCTTTTCCTTCGACAGACACGGACCCGATCCCCAGCACCGTGATCAACTCGTTATTTACACGCTGAGCGAGCCGTATTTTGCGAAGGCATGGTGGCCGTGCAAAGACGTTCCGGACGACAAGGCGACGGTGCGTCTTCGAATCACTGTGCCGGATACGCTGATCGTGGCCTCGAACGGCGTGCTCGAGGACGAATTCTCCGGCGCCGGCGCGAGGAAGACGTACGTGTGGTACGAAAAGTACCCGATTGCCACGTATCTTGTTTCACTCGCGATTTCGAACTACGAGGTGTTCAGGGACTATTTCCGCTACGGTCCCGCCGATTCGATGGAAGTCCTGTACTTCGTGTATCCCGAGCACGCCGACACGGCGAGAGTGAGCTTCGCGGTAACCGTCCCTATGATCGAGTTCTATTCCGAGTTGTTCGGTTTGTATCCGTTCATCGAGGAGAAGTACGGCATGGCGGAGTTCGAGCCGGCGGGGGCGATGGAACACCAAACGTGTACGAGCATGGGGCGCCGTTTTCTTTTGCGGAGTCGAGGGTACGACTGGGTCGTGGCTCATGAGCTCTCCCATCAGTGGTGGGGTGATCTGGTGACACCCGAAGATTGGGCCGACATCTGGCTCAACGAAGGATTTGCGACCTACAGCGAGGCGCTCTGGGTTGAGCACGAGGACGGCTTCGACGCCTACATGAAGTACATGTCGCGTCCGCAGCTCTTCGAGAGATTCCGGGGTCCCCTCTACGATCCGGAGGATCTTTTCGGTGTCACCGTGTACTGGAAGGGGGCATTGGTGCTCCACATGCTCCGGCACGTCATGGGGGATGAACGGTTCTTCGAGTCTCTTCGTGAGTACGCATTGGACGAGTCCTTCCGGTACAAGAACGTGACAACCGGGGATTTCCAGAGGATCTGTGCGGGCCAATACGGTGGAAGTCTCGATTGGTTTTTCAACGAGTGGGTGTATGGGGAGGGTAGCCCGGAGTACGCGTACTACTGGGCGCAAAGCGGTCCGGACGGCGCGAGGACGGTAGACCTGACCGTCCAGCAGCTCCAGTCAGGTCAGGTTTTCACCATGCCGCTCGACATCCGTTTTTCGCTGACGTCGGGCGACACCACGATCACGGTGTGGAACAGCGCCTCCGTCGAGCACTACAAGTTCGCTTTCGCCGACTCCGTGAGGGCGCTTGCTGTCGATCCCGATGTCTGGGTCCTGAGAAGCGTCGAGGAGCGTGCGTTGGATGCTGTAACCTTGACGGTCAATCCGAACCCCTTCAATGCGACAACCCGCATCGCATTCGAGCTGAACTCCGGCGGCCGGGTAGAAGTGGACATCTACGACGTCACTGGGGCTCGTGTGACGACTCTGTTCCGGGAGGAGATCCCAGCGGGGTACCACGAGAGAGAATGGGACGGGAGGAACGATTCCGGAGAGCCCGTCTCGTCGGGCGTGTATTTTATTCGGCTGGGGACGGTGCGGGGTGCGCTGGTGAGAAAAGCGGTTCTTTTGAAATGAAACGAGCCCCCGAGAGCCTTCGCACCCTCGGGGGCCGGGTAGGACGGTTATGAAAAGAATCCTTCTGTTTATGGCGTGTTTTTCTGTTGTTGGCGCCGGTTTTCTCGAATCCGAGACGCTGTATCTCAGGGATGGATCGGCTCTCAACGGGCGTTTTGTCAGAATGGCGCAAGACACGGTCTATTTCGAAACGTCGTTTGGCTCGGTTCTTCGGGTCCACAAGGAAAAGGTGTCGAGGGTTGACTTCGTGGACGGACAGACTCCCGCGCCTCACGAGAGCCGCTCGCCGATCCACGTGAGCGAGGAGCCGGGAACGCTCGACGTGAGCTTCGAAAAGTTTGAACTGACGAGCCGGATCACCGTCGAACGCGACCGCGAAAGGGAAGCGCATGAAAGGGAGAACGCCATCGAACTGGCGCTCCTTTTGGGCGACAAGAAGGTCTATTCCGTGATCGACTCGACCACCGACAAAATTGTCAGAGAGGGTCCTGAGACGATTCTGCGCAACGACATGCGGCCACGTGATTTCAAGGTGGCGCTTGCCCCCGGTCTTCATCGGTGCGCCGTCGTCCTCGCGAACAGCAGAGCCTCGGTCTATGTCGAGCGGTTCGACCCCGCCCCGCTCGACAAAAAGCTCACTCTCGACAACGTCGACATAAAGCCGGGGGAGACGACGTACATCCGGATCGGACTCAAGCGCAAATCGTGGCGGATCGGAAAAAGCGAGTTGTTCAGGATCAACTGATTCCGAGGGTTCAGTTCTTGAGCGAATTGAAAGCGTCGGACAGCAAAGATCGAAGTTGCTCGTCCGTCCCAGCGTTGGCGAGAGATTTCTCGAAATACACGCGGGCCTTGTCGGCGTCGCGCATGCTCTTGTAAAGCTGACCCGCGTGGTAAAGCACCCAGGGGTCATCCGGCGCGATGAGAAGGGCTTTTTCGAAGCAGGTTTCCGCCTCCTTGAAATCCCCCGCGGCGGTGGACACACGGCCGAGGCTCGCGTATGCCTGCGGGTCGTTCTCCATCTGCCCGGCCGCTGTCCGGTACTCCGCGGCGGCGCGGGGGTAATCCTTCTCCTTCAAATAGAGATCACCCAGGGCGAGACGGGCGTCCGCAAAATCCGGGCGGAGTTCCAGCGTTTTCTGGAGCGCGTTGTCGGCCAGCCGCGTTTGTCCGAGAGCGGTATAACACCGGCCCATCCCGAGAAAGGCCTCCGCGTTGTTTTCGTCCTGCAGGGTGACCTTCTCGTATTCGGAGACGGCATCGTCGAAGAGTCCCTTCTCGTAGAACAGCATCGCAAGCCCCGTGCGGCCCTCGATCGATTTGGGGTCCGATTGCAGGCCTCGGTACAGGTAGAACGTCGCCTGGTTCACTTTGCCCGTCTTGGCGTAGACCCAGCCCAGGTAGATGTACGCTTTCCCGTAGGACGGTTTGATCGTTATGGCGTGGACAAGGTTCTCCTCGGCCGCTTCGTAGTCTCCCGTTTGCATGAGAAGCTTGCCGTAGGCCGTCAGGGCTTCATAGAAATCGTTTTTGAGCTGGATCGCCCGCGCGTATTCGCGTGATGCGGCCTGGTGAGACCCCATCGCGGCGTGAGTCTCCGCGATGTTGAAATGGAGAACAGGGTCGGATGGCGAGCTTTCGAGCGCAATCTTGAGATGCTCGAGCGCTACGCTGTAGTTGCCGATCGTGTAGTACGCGACACCGAGGTTGAGATGAGCGTCCGGGTCGTCCCGCCTGTAGGCGAGCGATTTCTCGAAATCTTCGACAGCCGCCGCCGCGTCGCCCTTCTCCATCGCGTCGATGCCCTGGTTGTAGTACTCGAGGGCCATGTCCTTGCAGGACGCCAGGAACAACGAGAGGATCGAGGAAACCAGCAGTGCCGTTCTTTTCACACAAGCGACGCTATAGCACTTTGACGTGTGATTCAAGGGGATTCTATTCGGGACGACCCGTGTGCGGCCGGGCCGCACACGGGTCGTCGGGCGGATCAGCTTCCCTGCGGCCGCGGACCTTTGAGCCTCGATATGAAGGGTTCAAAAAGATCTATGGGGATGGGGAAGATCAACGTCGAGTTCTTCTCGGAGGCCACCTCGGTCAGAGTCTGGAGAAATCTCAGCTGGAGCGTCATGGGGTTCTGACTGAGAATAGTGGCCGCTTCGAAGAGCTTCTGCGAGGCCTGGAACTCGCCGTCGGCATGGATCACTTTTGCGCGACGCTCCCGCTCCGCCTCGGCTTGCTTTGCGATGGCGCGCTGCATCTCCACGGGGAGGTCGACGTGTTTGATTTCCACCAGGGATACCTTGATCCCCCAGGCGCCCATCTGTTCATCGATGATTTTCTGAAGCCTGTGGTTGATCGCGTCCCGCTCGGCGAGAAGCTGATCGAGTTCCACTTGGCCGAGCACGGACCTGAGCGTCGTCTGGGCAAGCTGTGAGGTCGCGTAGAGGAAATCTTCGACCTCGACGATCGCCTTGTCCGCTGCCATCACACGAAAGTAGACGACGGCGTTGACCTTTACCGAGACGTTGTCCTTGGTGATGACGTCCTGGGGGGGCACATCCATTGCGACCACCCGGAGACTCACTCTCACCATCCGATCGACGAAGGGGATGAGGATCACGATGCCGGGGCCCTTTACGCCAGCCAGCCGGCCCAGACGGAAGATGACGGCGCGTTCGTACTCTCTCAGGATACGAATGGTGCTCGCCAGGATGATCAGCCCGATGAATACGATTACTATGACGGTAAGACTCACTTAGGAAACCTCCTTGTGCCCGTATCGTTTGACTTTGAGCGTCATGCCTTCCACAGCGACGACCTCGACCTTCGAGTCCGTCGGGATATGCTCGTCGCTGTGTGCGTTCCAGTACTCGCCGTGGACAAACACGGAGCCTGTGTCGCCGATGTCCGTTCTTGCTTCACCGATCTCACCGACGATGCCCCTTTCGCCGGTGGTTACCTTCTTCTTCTGCGCTTTGATCCCCATGCCCACGGCAAACAAGAAGAACAGCGCAGTGAAAATGACGGCCGGAATGATGACCGAGAGAGACACCCGCATGAATGGCAGCGGTGAGTCGACGAACATGATAGACCCGATGAGCATGGAAGCGATTCCTCCTACGGTTAGCAGTCCTCCGGAAGGGACTTTGATTTCCAGGAGTAACATGATGATGGCGAGGATGATCAGCGCGAGCCCAGCGAAATTCACCGGCAAGAGTTGGAGCGCGAAAAACGCAAGCAGGATGGCGATCCCGCCCACGACGCCGGGGAATATAGCCCCCGGGTTCTGGAGCTCGAAGAAAATGCCGAAGATTCCGAGAAGGAGCAAGAGGTACGCGATATTGGGGTCCGAGATCTTGCCGAGCAGTTTCTCGCGTATGGACGGGCTCACTTCGATCCGTGCGGCGTCCTTCGTCGCCAGCGTTCGTTCTGCTCCCTCGATTTTAACCACGCGCCCGTCGAGCTTTTCAACGAGACCGTCGAGGTCGCTCGCGACGAGGTCGACGACACCGAGAGCAAGCGCCTCTTCGACCGTGGAGGATATGCTCTCGCGTACGATCTTTTCCGCCCACTCGACATCCCGTCCCCGCTCTTTGGCAATGCCGCGAGCGTACGCGGCAGCGTCGTTCGTGACTTTGTTCGCCATCTCCTCGTCCATGCCCCCCTGACCCACGGAGACGGGGTGAGCGGCCCCGATGTTGGTGCTCGGCGCCATGGCGACGATGTGAGCGGCAAGACTGATGATCGCGCCGGCGCTTGCGGCCCGGCCGCCGCTCGGGTAAACAAAGACCACGACGGGCACCGGACTCGACAGGATGTCTTTGACGATGCTTCGCATCGATGCGTCGAGTCCCCCTGGAGTGTCCATCGTGAAAATGACGCACTCGGCTTTTTCCGCTGCGGCGGTCTCCAGGACCCTGTGGACGTAGTCCTTGGTGACGGGTCCGATGGCGTCCTCGATTCTGCCGATGAGAATCCGGTGTGACGCGGAAGGCTCGTTCGTTTGCGCGCGGGCGCCGTCTGTCCCCGCGCGGTTCGTGAGGGCCATGGCGATGGCGAACAGCGCGATCGGCCCGAGGGAACGACGGAACAGGGAAAGGCAACAGGATCGACGGTGAGCCACCGGCGCCCGGTGCGGCAAGAAGGTGACGCGCGGTTTTTTCATCGCTGGTCTATTCGAGCGGTTTTGTTCGCTGCAACCTGAACAAAGTGTATTTCACTCTTGATGTTAAACAATTTGCAACACAAATCAAACAAGTTTTTTCGGGAGCCTCCTCACGTGCGCCCTGCCGCGGGGGTCAAAGGCGAACCCGATCTATGCGTTGCAATCCGGGTCGGTCTGCGGTATATTCTGCTATGAAATTTGCAGCGCAGGATGACCTCATCGTCAAGGAGCGTAGATCTTCGAACACGTCCTCGTACTCAATGCCTCTTTCGAACCGCTCAACGTGATCAACTGGAAGCGGGCCATGAAGCTCGTCTTTCTTGGAAAGGTCGAGGTCCTCGAGGAATCGGAAAGGGTGGTTCGCTCGGCGCGGTCCGCCATGCCGGTTCCTGCGGTGGTCCGGCTGGTGCGGTTCGTCCACTTTCAGCGATGGGATCTCAAGCTCTCCCGGGAGAACATCTACGCGAGGGACAAATACCGGTGCCAGTACTGCGGTGAACAGCTTCCGTCGAGAGAACTCACGTGTGACCACGTGATCCCGCGGTCGCGCGGTGGGGCCACGGAGTGGACGAACGTCGTGACGTGCTGCCCGACCTGCAACCGGGAGAAAGGCGGGAAAACACCCGAAGAGGCGGGTCTCGCTCTTCTCAAGAACCCGGGCCGGCCGAGCTGGCTCGTGGGTTTTCAGACGCGCTTTGTGGCCAACGATCCGCCCGCCGCCTGGCGTGATTACTTATACGGCGTTTCCACAGGGCAGCCGTTGTCGCGAGCGGTCGTGAAGTGAGGGGTGGATTGTCCAAGAGGGGGCTGGTGCCGGAGGTCGGAGTCGAACCGACATGGAGCTAAGCCCCGGGGGATTTTGAGTCCCCTGCGTCTACCAGTTTCACCACTCCGGCATTCCGCGGGATTGTACGACGCGCTTGCCAGGGCTTACCGTAATCGGTTAACCTGCTGATTGTCAAGGTTGTTCGCGAACGGGCTCCCCCATTTGGGCTTGACTTCGAGAGGCCATCTGGTAGGGTAAGTCGGCATGGGGTTGTAGCTCAGCTGGGAGAGCACTTGTCTGGCAGACAAGAGGTCGCGGGTTCGACTCCCGTCAACTCCACCATTTTTTTGCATAGAGGGCAAGGGGGGCGGTCGCGCACCTCCGCGGATGCGCGCCGCGTTTGCCCTGGGTTCTCGCGGCGTCCGAGGATGCAGAGGGCCTGCGCCCGGATCATGGAGGAGGGCCCCACAGGTGGCGAAGTTCGCGTGCATATTCGAGGACAAAAAGTTCTCGAACTTCTTTCCCCTCTCGCTGGGCCAGCCTGTCTTTGAGCTTCGTATCGGTTTCCACAACCTCCGTCTTCGCCTCCTGCGTGAGATCGACGCCGACAAGAACGGCGTTCTGTGCCGGGACTATCTCGCGCCGCTGATGGGTCTTCGAGACCCGGGAATCGTGGTCAACGAGGTGGCTGGTGGGACGGCCGTTTTTGTGAACGGCCGGCTCCTCTGCTACCGGAACGAACTCGAAGAACTTCTCGACAAACTCCCCGAAAACTCGATTGCGGTCAAAGGCGGATACGTCGTCGCCGCGAGGCTCTCCGGGAAACCTGCGCAAGATTTCGCCGGGTACATCCGCCGAAGGATCGGCGAAGAGACGATCGACCAGTTGTGCGAAGAACTCAAAGGGTATGTCTCACCCGCCGCCAAGACCGCGGGAGGCCGGCAGAAGAGGAAGGCGGATCTTTCGCAGGAAGCCGCGGAAGGATCCTACGAGGACGACCACGCGATCGGCCAGGATAGTCTCGCCGAAAAACTCCCCAAGCAGCTTGTGGAGCTCATCGCGCATCACAAGCTCCGGCGGATCCAGGTCTCCGAAGCAAGGCTCTTGTCGTTTCCGTGGCAAATCATCGAGGAAAACCCCCGCGTCATCGAAGACGACTTCCAGAAATCACCGTTCCGCGGGCAGTCCGAGGAGACCGTGGTCTATCCCGGAGCCCGGATGGTGGGTGAAGAGAACATCTCCGTGGGTGAAGGGGTCGTGATCAAGCCGGGAGTCGTCCTCGACGCGTCGACCGGACCCATCGTGGTCAATGACGGCACGACGATCATGGCGAACGCGTTGATTCTGGGACCGTCGTACGTGGGAAAGAAGAGCGTTATCAAGCCGGGCGCGAAGATTCTCAACGGCACGTCGGTCGGAGACGTGTGCAAGGTGGGTGGGGAAGTCGGGATGACGGTTTTTGGCAATTGGGCGAACAAACAGCACGAGGGATTCCTCGGACACTCGTACATCGGCGAGTGGGTCAACATCGGGGCTGGCTCGAGCAACAGCGATCTCAAGAACAATTACAGCGCGGTGCGGATGTGGTGTGCCGGTGCGGTGAGGGGAACAGGAAGACAGTTTCTTGGATTTATCATGGGGGACCACACCAAAGTGGGGATCGGGACGCTGTTCAACGCGGGTACCGTGGTCGGGTTCAACTGCAACATCTACGGGAGTGATATCCCCGACAGATTCGTCCCCAGCTTCTCGTGGGGTCAGGGGCGGGAGATGGTCGAATACGACGTCGAGAAAGCGATGCTCACCGCTCAAATTGTGATGGAGCGCCGGAACGTGAAGTTCAGCGACACCCACAGACAGGTTTTTCAAAAAATCTTCGAACTCTCACGGCGCTGCGCTCGAAACGTCTAGTCATCCTGCGGCTTCGCGTGGGACCTTTGTCCTCCCATACCTCTCGCGAGTAAGATCCCTACCCCATCCTCCGCGTGGCGGACGTTGCGGACACCGGCTCGATGGTGGGCGCGAGGTTTCGCCCACGTGCTGTACGAGGAACGAAACACGGATACGCGGGTCTCCAATAGAGTTGCCGTCACCGACTCAGCCCGCTGCGTCGATTGGCGCAGCCTGCGAACCGGTCGCCATCGGCCGCCCTCATCAATAATCTTCGTACTTTTGTAACTGGTTGAACACAAGAGAGTTGTTAGATCCAAGATGCGGACGCGGTCCAGGGGTTCGCAACCGAGGCCATGGCATGCTCCTTGATGAGGCATGTGTAACGAAAAAGAGTCCCTGCCTTGCTTGTGAGTTGCTTTGGCAAAAAGCCCATTCCTCAAGGTAAGTGCTGTTCATCAAGTCCAGGCACACGGTAAGGCGGGGGCTGCTTTTTTGTGCGCGCAGATGTCTTCCCGTTCGACGGACTTGATCTCCGATGTCCCCCCATTGACACCCCAAGACATTCTCTGATATCGTGCGATGAGCATCCACGCAGCAGTCAGGCTGGGTCGCGGACTCTTGGCGATCGACGCGACGTTTACGAGGTCTTGTCAAGTTTGAAGGAACCGTATGTCGCAACGAAGCAATGTTCTGTTTCTCGTTCTTTTCGGGACCGCGGCGGTTGCCAGTTTGTTTATTGTCGCGCTGTATCTCGGTATGGTCGTCGGCGACCGGAACGTGACCTTGGGGGACGCGGTTGCCGTCGTCGACATCCAGGGTGAGCTGACCTACGATCTTCAGAAAATCCAGGAGATCGAGCAGTACCGCGACGACGATCACATCAAGGCCCTCCTTCTCTTCATCGATAGCCCCGGGGGAGGTGTGGCCGCATCCCAGGCTCTTTATCACGAAGTGCGCAGAGTCAGGGAACAGAAGCCGGTCGTGGTGGCTATGGGGTCGGTGGCGGCCTCGGGGGGATACTATGTGGCGTGCGCGGCGGATTCGATCGTCGCCCACGAGGGGACTATCACGGGGAGCATCGGGGTGCTCGCCGCCTATCTCAGGACAGAAGAACTTTTCCGCAAGATCGGACTCGACGTCACGGTCATAAAATCTGGGGAATATAAGGATGTGGGCTCGCCGTATCGTGAAATGACCGAAAAGGAGAAAACGTACCTTGGAGGAATACTCGACAAGGTCTATGACCAGTTCGTTCGAGCGGTGAGCAAGGGGCGCGGCCTTTCTGTCGAACGTGTCCGTGAACTCGCCGAGGGACGGCTCTATACCGGTGATCAGGCTGTCGAACTTGGGCTCATCGACCGGATCGGCACCTACGAGGACGCGCTTCTCGTGGCGGCGCGGATGGGAGGGATCTCGGGGGAGCCGAGAGTCGTCAAGCGGGAACCCCAGCGCCCGTTCCTGGAGAGGTTCGTCGGCCGGTTTAGCCGGGTGCTTCCGGTGGTCGGGGATGAGCGGATCAGCCTCAAATACATAATCCCGTAAATTATTATTTGACACCACCTCGCTAGATGTGGTACTTTGCACGGGCCGGCTGATTGGGTTTCATCTGCCCCGTCAAAAGGTGAGAGATGCATGGATAAACGTTGGGGGCCCTCGGAATGCTTGACCGGAGCACTCTTTCACGGGTCAGATGCCACAACGAGATGAGGTGAAGAATAATGACGAAAGCCGATTTAGTCGAAGAGATCTCGAGGCAAACGGGACTGAACAAGAAGGACACCAGCATTGTTGTAAACGAAATCATCGCAAATATTTGTCGTGCGCTTGCCGAAGGGAACAAGGTTGAACTTCGCGGCTTTGGAAGCTTCAAGGTGAAAGAGCGTCGGGCGCGGAAGGCGAGAAACCCGCGAACCGGCGACGGCGTTCATGTACCGGCGAAGCTTGTGCCATATTTCAAGGCTTCCAACGAACTCAAGGCCAGAGTGAACAACGAGGGGAACGAGTAGAACACAAGGAGCGAGGTCCGGTCATGCCCTGCGGAAGGAAGCGGAAGAAACAGAAGATTCGCACACACAAGCGCAAGAAGCGTCTTCGCAAGAATCGGCACAAAAAGAAGAAGTAACGGACGCATTACTCGAGGACGGGTGGAGGGATGTGTGACGGTGTCCACGCAGAACGGAATCCCTCCGTGCGTCCTCGAGGTGCGTGCGCGGCTTGAACACGCGTAGACACGCCGGTAAGTTCCGGTAGACACATGACCCGAACGGAACGTCGAAGATCAGTCAGAGCCCCCGCCAAACTTGCCATGGAGGTAAAGCTCAGCGGGAGGGATTGCGGGCACTTCGAGACGATCAATGTCAGTGCGAACGGGGTCTATTTTACGTCACCGGCGTACATCGCTCCGCTTACACGCTTGGAAATCATTCTTCTTCTGCCAGAAACGGTCGGGGGCCGGTCCGACAGCAAACGGGAGGTGTCGTGTGAAGGCGTCGTGGTCCGGACCGAACCCGAAGCGCAAGGACCGAACCATTCGAGTTACGATATCGCCTGTTTTTTCACCGCGATAAGCGAGGCCGACCGGGAGCACCTCGAATTGTACATTCTACAACAGCTGACCTTCTAACTCGTCTTCAAACCTGTACGGTCTGTTCGCCGGTGCGTGTTTTTGGCGCGCCGCGGATCGCTCGTGCCGCGTCATGCGCCGGCAGTCACCCCGTCCCACGGGGCGCGGGCGCCCCGGTTAGGCTTTTCCACATTTTCATTGATGCCCCGACCGGCCTGTGGTAAGGAACTAACCAGTGTCCGGGTGGGTCCCGGTGACGCCTCTTCCGGCGGGGTGCAGATCATGAACGATCCCAACGTGAAAAAAACCGACCCGTCACATGTGCTCCTGGTTTCTAAAGATCCTGGGGTTCTTGAGCCGTTGAGAGCGGCGCTGGAGGAGGCAGGGGTCGGCGCAGTGGACGCAAAGACCCCCTCCGCCGCGGTGGGCAAGCTCGCAAGGGGCCGGCACCGTGTAGTTGTCGTCGACGCCGATAGCCTTCAGAGGGAGGCAGCGGCGGTCGTCACGCGGATCCGCAAACGCTTCCCGGATCGAATCGTGTTCGTGGCCGCGGCCCATCCGACGAAGAGCCTTCTCATAAAGCTCATCCATGCCGGTATACATCACTTTGTCCCCAAACCCTTCGACACGGGGAAAACCGCGCATGTGATCCGGAACGTGTGTGAACGCCAGGAGCTGGTTCTGACCAACAGCGCCGTGGGGCCGCAACAACCCGCGAACGGCCGGACCCGCGAGGGCCCCGGGGTCTCGCGGGACATCCTGCGAGCCAACCAACAGTTGCAGGTCGCCAACGAGTCTCTTCGCAGACAGCTGTCCCAACTGACGATTCTCTATCAGATGGGGAGGGACATCTCCGAGAACGAGAACTGGAGCGACGCCCTGGACCGGTTCCTGATGGCTCTCGTGAACTACGCAAAGGCCGACGGCGCGGCTCTTCTCCTGTTCAGCCGAGATGGTGAGCGTCTCGCCCCGCGGTCGAACTTCCACGTGGCTGCGGAAACGCTCACCCGGGCCTGCGGCGTTCTTGGGACCCGTTGGCGGGAGAACCCCCGAGGTTTCGAAATCCACAGTATCGAGAGCTACGACGAGCGGGTGTTCAGCACGTGTTTGGAGCGCATCAAACCGTGGCGACTCACGGTCGTGCCGCTGAGGTACCGGAGCCTCGTGTGGGGCTTACTCCTCATCGAGAAGCGGTACAGATCGAACGTTCAACTCCGGGCGGACTATTCGTTTCTTACCACGATACAGACGATATTGGCGGAAGAGGTGGCCAACGCTTCGTACATCAGCGAGCTGAGGCAGCTGGGCCGTTTCAACCAGAAGGTTCTCGACAATGCCAACAGCGGTGTTGTCACCACCGATCTGGAGGGATACGTGGTTTTCTGGAACCACCTCGCCGCCGGTATGTGCCCCGCAGTCGCCGGGGGCGCGCGTGTCCATTTCGACCAACTCTTTCGTGTCCCGGGACAGACGGGGGGCATCTTCCGGTCGATCATGGAATCGGAGGAAGATACGCAAACCCTCGAGGTGACCTACCACGGACAAAACGGCCCGGATTCTCCCGGACGTCTCGGCATCACGAAGATGCACGACGACAACCTCAATGGGACGGTGCTCGTCGGTATTCTCGAGGACCTCACGGAACAAAAGAAGCTCGAGGCGGAAATCAGGCGGACGGACCGTCTTCGCGTGTTGGGCCAGCTCTCCGCGGGCGTGGCGCACGAGATTAGAAACCCGCTCACGGGCATCGCGACGAGCGCAGAGGTGCTCGCAAGCCGGCTGGCAGGCAGCGAGGACAAGCTCAAGTACGTGCGGGCGATCCTCGAGGAGACGAGCCGGCTCGATGAAATCGTCCGCAACCTCCTGAGCTTTGCGAAACCTGCGAAGCCGCAGATGCGGGTATGTGCTCCGGCGGAGGTCTGCGACCGCGTCGTGAACCTTCTTTCGAAACAGGCGGCGAAGAAGGGAATCGAGCTTCGGATGCGTGACGATCTCGAAGGATCCGTGTGTATGGCGGATTCGAACCAGCTCGCGCAGGTGCTGCTCAACCTCGTTCTCAACGCGATCGACGCTTGCGATCGGGGAAACACAGTGGAAGTCGTTTTGAGCAGCGAGTTGGACGTCGAGGAGCGGGTCCAGGGATCCGTCCGAATCGATGTCTTCGATGACGGTCCGGGGGTGTCCCCGCAGATAAGGGACCATCTTTTCGAGCCGTTCGTGACGACGAAAACACACGGAACCGGTCTGGGGCTCGCCATAAGCCAGCAGATCATCGAAGAACACCATGGTGACATTCGATGTGAATTCCTGGAGAAGGGTACTCGGTTTACCATTCGTTTGCCGCGCGGCGTGGGTCAAACCGCGGCGACGGCGTGTTCACGCTAGCAAGGGAGCAACACGATGTCGAGGATGGTTCTGATCGTTGACGACGAAAAAACGATTCGGTGGTCGCTCGGCGAGGCACTGACGGAAGACGGCTATGAAGTTGTGGATGCCGAAAACGGGGAGAGAGGCTTTGAGCTGTTCAGGGACAAGTCGCCCGATGTCGTCCTCCTCGACTTGAGGCTCCCGGGCGATGACGGCATCGCCGTGCTCAAACGGATAAAGTCGGTCGACCCGACGGTCCCCGTGATCATGATGACGGCGTACGGGGAGGTCGGTACGGCGGTCGACGCGATGAAGTCGGGCGCCTACGACTTCGTGCTCAAACCTTTTGTTCTGGAAAAACTCAAGATCACCATCGAAAACGCCCTCGAGGTCCATCGGCTGAAGAGCGAGATCGCCTACCTCAAAGAGAAAACCGGCAGCCACGCAGGGTTCAGGAATTTCGTGGGGCAGAGCGGTCCGATGAAGGAGATCTTCGGCAAGATCCAGAAGATTGGAAAGAGCAAGGCGAACACCATCCTCATCACTGGTGAGAGCGGCGTTGGAAAAGAGCTCGTGGCGAGAACGATCCACGCGTGCAGCCACGACGAGCAGCGCCCGTTTATGGAGATCAACTGCGCGTCAGTTCCGGAAACGCTTCTGGAGAGCGAGCTCTTCGGGTATGAGAAAGGGGCGTTCACGGACGCAAAAACGCGCAAAAAGGGTCTCGTGGAGTTGGCCGAGGGCGGGACGCTCTTCCTGGACGAGATCGGCGAGATGGGCGTAACACTTCAGTCGCGGCTTCTCCGTGTGATCGAGAACAAAACCTTCAGACGCGTCGGCGGGTTGCAGGATCTGCGGGTGAACACGAGAATCGTTGCGGCGACAAACCGCGATCTCGAAAACGCCATCGAGGAAAAATCGTTTCGGAAGGACCTCTATTACCGTCTGAAAGTGATTCCGATCCACGTTCCTCCCCTTCGCGAGAGAAAAGAGGATGTTCCTGCTCTCGTCAACCACTTCGTCGAACGGTTCAACCGCGAACTCGGGAAGAAGGTCAAACCGGTGAGCCGCGAAGTGATGGAGGCGCTGGTCAGGTACGACTGGCCGGGGAACATCCGCGAGCTGAAGAACGTCATCGAGCGGGCGATGCTGCTCGATGCCGAGGATGAGATTCTCCTCGACCATCTCCCCTCCGAGATCTACAGGGCGGGGACAGTCCGCACCTCCGGAGAGGAGGCCGCGCACGTGTTGACGAGTTTCTACCCCATGACCCTGAGGGAGATGGAGCGGGTGCAGATCGAGCGTACCCTCCAGCAGACGAACGGAAACAAATCGAAGGCGGCGAACATCCTGGGTATCTCACGCCAGACGTTGAGAGAAAAACTCAAACAATTCGAGAGTCCTGATGCTTCCGGGAGCCGGTGAACGGGCTCTTCATCGCGACGCGGGCGGACAATGGCTTTGACAAATTGTCAGGAAGCCCTTAACCTGTAATCCCGGTGAAACTCATTGGCTGAAAAGACGCTTCAGTTACTCGCCATCACGGAAGACCCGACAATCGGCCATGTCCTTCAGGGCATCGCCCGTGCGGACGACTGGAACCTCGTCGTGTTTCGGGACCCCGCCGGAATCTTCTCTTCCACTGTCGATGATGTTCATCTCCTGCTCCTCGACGAAGCTGTCACGGGTCCGGCGTATCTGACGGTCGTTCGACGCGCGCGCAAGCGTTATCCCGCCGTTGACATCACCGTGGTGGGCGGACCGAAGTCCGATGAGGTGCGCGCCGCGGAAAAACGGGAGGGTGTTGACTACCACATCGAACGCCCGATGGATCCGGGAAGGTTCGGGGCCGCCGTCGAGCACAGATGTAGGATCGCCGAGATCAAATCCGTCGTTGGTATGGTAGGGAGATCGGGGCAGATCGAAGAAACCATCGAGGCGCTGCTCCAGGTCGCCCCGACGGAAGTGCCGATACTCATCGAAGGAGAAAGCGGAACGGGAAAGGACATCATCGCTCGCGCCGTTCACTATGCGAGCCGGCGTCGGAGCCAGGCCTACGTCGCGATCAACTGCGCGTCCCTTGCCGAGGGTGTGCTCGAAAGCGAGCTCTTCGGTCACGAGAAAGGCGCCTTCACCGGTGCCATCGCCCAACGATCGGGGGTGTTCGAGCGGGCGGACAGGGGGACGATCTTCCTCGACGAAGTGGGAGAGATGAGCGCCAACATGCAGGTGCGTCTGCTGCGTGTGCTCGAAACGGGAGAGATCATCCGCGTGGGGGGCGTCAAGAGCTTCCGCGTCGACGTGAGGGTGGTCGCAGCGACGAATCGAAGTCTCGGCGCGGCGGTCAGGGAAGGGCGTTTCAGACAGGATCTGTACTATCGCTTGAAGGGGGTCAGCTTTTATCTGGCGGCGCTGAGAGAGCGAAAAGAGGACATCCCTATCCTCGTTGACTATTTCCTTCGTGAAGCCAACCGCAAACACGGGAAAGCTGTAAGGGCCGTGGACAAGGACCTGGTGAGGAAGCTCGTGTCCTACCCCTGGCCTGGGAATATCCGCGAGCTTCGCAACGTCATCGACACGACGGTGGTACTCGCGTCGGAGGGTCGCATCACGGCGGGTCTGGTGGATTCCCAGCTCTCCGAGGGGCCGATTGCGGAAGAGACTCTGCTGCCGGTCCCGCTCCACAGAACGAAGGAGGAAGCGGAGCGCGAGATGATCTACGCATCGATCCTGGCCATGCACCGGGATGTTCGCGAGGTTCTCTCGCTCATCAAACGCGGGAGGAGCGCAAAGCCGTTGGACACGATGAAAGAGGTTTTTCCTGATGGCCTGGGGCACGAACCGGATGTCCAGACGCTCTCCAATCTCGAGCGAACGGCGGTTCGGGAGGCCCTTCGCACGACCGAGGGAAACCGCAAGAGGGCCGCCGAACTTCTGGGGATCTCCGAGAGAACGCTCTACAGGAAAATCAAAGAGTACGGCTTGCTGTAATTACCTTTTGACGCGGGGGTCGGGTTTTGTTTATACTTACTGTGAAAAAGCCTGCTGCTGACGTTCCCCCTGGATCCATTCGAAACACTGGGTTGTGCGCCGCGTCGAGCGGTTTCAAAGACCAGAGGTTGATTCGACCCGATCCACCGACCATGCGTAAACGTTTCTCGAAGACTGGAGTCGTTCTTTTGCTTCTGGCGTTTCTCGCGGCGGAGGCGAACGTTGTCGCAGCGAAGAAGTTCGCAGGTGATTTCATGTCCGTCGGGGGCGGCGCGAGGGCCCTCGGGATGGGAGGGGCGTTTGCGGCCATCGCCGACGACGCTTCGACCTTGTACTGGAACCCCGCGGGGATTTCCGGGTTCGAGAAACGGCAAGCTCTGTTCATGCACTCGGAGACTTTCGGGGATTTGCTCAACTACAACTTCGCCGCATTTGTGAGCCCCGCGCCGGCTTTCGTTTCGCCCGGGCGCGAGGGGTCTTTCGGGTTGGCCCTGATCCATCTCGGGGCGGACGATATCATCGTCACGAACAACCTCAAATACGAGGAGCGAAACGGAGTCCCAGGGTTCCAGCCGGAGGAAGGCGATCGGCTGCTCTACGACGCGGGAGCGCTCCCCAAGGAGGGGAACAATGACTTCGCTCTCTTGGGGTCGTTCGCTTTGAAGACAGCCTACGGCCGGGTCGGCGGAACGCTGAAGGTGCTCTACACCGACGCGATAGCCGGGTATTCGGCCACGGGTGTCGGCATCGATCTTGGTTACCTTCGCCGTGACCTGCTTACACCCCGTTTCGACGTCGGCGTGAAGCTTCAGGACATCACGGGCACCTACATTGGATGGAGTACGGGAACGGTCGAGTTCATCACGCCGTCGGTCAAGCTCGGTGTCGCCTACCGCATACCTGCTCCGAGTTTGAACGCATCGATGATCGTCACGGCCGACGGCGACTTCTACTTCGAGGACCGTAGGGGAGCGTCGCAGTTCTGGGTCGAACAGCTGAGCGCGGATTTGCACCTCGGCGGAGAGGTCAGCTTCCAGGACAAGGTGATGGTGCGCGGCGGGCTCGATTCGGGGAACGCCACTGCGGGGGCCGGACTGCGGATCGGTTTCGTCGGGTTGGACTACGCGTATCTCCACTTCCGCGAAGACTACTTCGAAGCTACACACCGGATATCGGCGCAGGTCGAATTCTAGATAGCGAATAGTGCAGAGCCACAGGACAGGGTTGTTGGCGACCCTTTGCGCGGAAGCGGGAGAGGGTCACCCGCTCTTTGTCTGCCTGATCTCCAGTATCTCCCCGGGGCGTATCACCGATTTGGCGGACTTCTGGTTCCAGGCGATCAGATCCGCGACTCGGACGTTGAACTTCTTGCTGATGGAGCAGAGCGTGTCGCCCTTCTTGACGGTGTACTTGCGCTTGACGTATTCGTCGTCGACGTGGGCGGCGGTTTGCGCCGGTACGCGAGAGACATCGAATGACTCGGGGACGTAGATGACGAGGTGTTGTTTGGGATAGATGTACTCGCCGTTGGACAAGTTGTTCCAATCCCGGATTCTTTTTGCGCTCGTCTGGTAGGCTTCGGCGATGTCGCCGAGCGTGTCGTGTTTCCTGACCGTGTGGACGACACGCTTGTGCCCGGCCGGCGGTTCGAATTTCTTGGTGTATTTGTCCAGCGTGGTCTTGTCGATGCTGCGGTGTTTTTCGCGGTACTGGGGTTTGGAGCTCGCCACCTCGGGTTGGGCGCCCTGTATGGGTACAATGAGCGTCCGGCCGGCTCGTATCGTGTGCGAGTTTGTGATCTTGTTGAGACTCTTCAGTGCGGGGACGGTTGTGTGGTAACGGTCTGCGATCAGGGAGAGGGTCTCGCCGGATCGGATCTGGTGTTTGCGCCACGTGACCCGTTCTTCAAGGGGGATTGCGTCGAGCTGCCGCGCGCAGGCCTCCGCAGTCCCAATGGGAACCTTGACGGCCACTTCCAGCGCGGGCGGCGTGCACCACCGAAGCAGGCTCGGGTTGAGCTCGATGAGATAATCCGCAGTGGTTCCGCAAAAGTCCGCTATCACCTTGAGATCCGTCGCGTCCGTTACCGTCACATGGTCGAAGGCGACGGGCTCGACATCGGGGATCGTGAACCCGTAGCTCTCGGGGTTTCTCACGATGTACAGCGCGGCGAGGAACTTCGGGACATACCGTTCGGTTTGCTTGGGGAGATCGAGCGCCCAAAAATCCTGCGTCTTCTGTTGTGAAATCACCCTGGCGACACGATACTCACCGCAGTTATAAGCGGCAAGCGCGAGGAACCAGTCGTTCCACAACCCGTAGAGATCCTTGAGGTAGTTGGTCGCCGCGTAGGTCGAGGCGATGATGTCCCGGCGTTCGTCGTACCACCAATCGACGCGCAGCCCGTAGAGACGCGCGGTCCCGGCGATGAACTGCCACGGCCCCACCGCCTTTGCGGACGATCGGGCTTTCAGATCGAACCCGCTCTCGATCAATGCGACGCAGATGAAATCCCTGTGCATGCCCTGTTCCATGAGGATCCGATCGATGGTGGGACGGTGGAGCTCCATCCGGTACAGCGCCCTCTCGAAGCGGTCTCTGCCCGGTCCGGTGAAGTAATGGATCCAAAAATCGATCCGTTCATTCGACACGACGGGGAAGGGACTGTCGTACCCGGCCCCGATGGGGAAGGGGCTCTGAGTGCTGTCGACATCCGGCCAGAGCTCCGCGGAAAGCGCGAGGCTGTCCTCCTCGGCGAGGTACGAATGACCGAGCCCCGCGGGGTAGAGCGAATCGAGTTCGGCCAGAGCTTCCGCGAGCTGGATAAATTCAGGTTGAGACACGATCGATGGGCGTGCGGCCGCCAGGTCGTTGATGCTCGTCCGAAGCGAGTCTCTCGCCGCCACGAACTCGGCGACCTCGCCGAAGGCATACAACGCTGCGGCGGCGTCCATCTGTTGGCGGTAAGCGGCCACGACGCGAGCATCCAACGCGAGGGAGTCCGGGAGCGGGGAGACCGCGGCCGGCCCGCATTCGCCCGCTCCTTTGAGCGTGGCACATCCGGAACCGAGAAACACACAAATCAGGAGGATCGTCGTCGATTTGATCATTGAGCTCCGGTTCGATACGCGCCCGTATGTCCGAGACGGTGGGGCCTCCTCCAGCACGGGCGCCGTTTGTGCGTGTCTGATCGTTTGTTCTATTACTCCGCTCTCGAGCAAAATGCAAGCCAAAAAACGGGAGGCCGGCGCGAAGACCGGTCTCAAGGGGCGCGGCGCACAGGATTGTCGTAGAAACGGGTAGATCAAATATCGTATAATTACTCTAGACATAGTTTCGTCCCGAAGGTATCACCATGGCTCGCATCTTCGAAAAAGACTACAAATACCTTCTTGCCAACCTTATTCCCCAGCACCGGCTCTCGGTTCAGCGGCGGAGACACATACGAACTGCGACTGCAGGCGGCGAGCCGGCACAAATGCGGGTGGCGGCGGTCCTGGCGTTGGAGGAGCTCTACGAATCCCAGTATTTCGACCGGGCGCGGACTCGCGAAGTGGACGGGGATGTCGTGGTGACGTATGTGAGGAACGACGGTTCTTACCAGATCCGACTGGTCCTGCCGTTGGAGGACTGGAAAAACGTCGCCAAGGACACAGGGGTTGCGGAAGGGCGCGGACGGATCGAAAAAACCGACCAGACTCTGACCGTCGATCAGGAACCCGTCGAAACCACGATCAATATCCTGCCCGACATCATCCGGTCGTTTTCCATCGACGGACAACGTGAATCAACCCTCCACCGTCTCGATTCAGTTCTGAGATTCATGCCGGTGTGGTTCCGGTTCACGACCTGCCGGCTCGTTCTGGTGGAAGAACGCGTCGCCGAACGCGAAGAACGCGGAGAGTTCGTCGTCACGCAACGAGAAACGATATTTCACGAGAAGGTCATCTACCAGAATTGCCGGCACTCCAGACAAACCGCGGTCCTCGATCACTCGGGAGCGAGAGCGGAGGGTATTCCGCGGCCGGCTGCGCAACCCGGTACGTCCGGTGCGGTCGAGAACGCGAGACTGGCGGTGGCGCCGATCTTCTCGCAGGACGATTTCTGGGGGGTTCTTGAAGTCTGGTTCGTGGGGGACGACGACGGCCCACTTTTCCGGAATCGAGTGAAGATCGCATCGGGGATGGTTGAACAGATCATCGAGAACGCCGTTCGACTGGAGAATCTCACCTCCATCGACAAGCTCACGGGCGTGTACAACAGACAGTTCTACGACCGTCTGGTCCGGATCGAGATGGAGAGGGCGACTCGTTCCGGAACCAAACTCTCTCTGCTCGTGGTGGACATCGATGACTTCAAAGCCATAAACGACACCTTGGGGCACCGAAAAGGGGATGAAGCGCTCGTCGTGGTGGCGGATCTCATTCGAGACAACCTGCGGAAGATCGACTCGCCATTTCGTTACGGGGGAGAGGAATTCGTCATCCTTCTGCCTGGAACCGCGGAGATGGAAGCGATACACACCGCGGAACGGTTGAGGACGGTAATCGGAGACTACGGAGAGTTCCTCGACGATCAAGGAAAACGACGACGGATCACGGTGAGCATCGGGGCGGCGGTGTTTCCAGGCGATGCGCGCACTGAGGAGGAGCTGTTTTCGCGCGCGGATGCGGCGTTGTTCCTCGCCAAGAGAAAGGGGAAGAACAGAGTGGAGTTCTATCGGGTGTAAACGCAGCCGATCGGACGCGATCGAGCCAGTGTGGAAGGGGAGGTTGGGATGGTGTGGGTACTGGCCGCGGCGCTTGCAGCGGGCATCACGGGCGACCTTCGGGTCGCCGTGTGTGCCTTTTTTCTTCTGGTGGGGTTTCTCCGGCGTTCCGGGACCTCGAGAATAGAAGGTTTTTGTCTTGTTGTCACGGGGCTCCTTTTTTCTCTCTACGGCTGGTTCTCGATTGCCGGTTTCCGGATGGACGTCCAGCGGGTGCTCTCGGCGGGTTGCGGGTGGAACGAACGATCGCGCCTCGAAGGGTGGGTGTCCCGGTTCCCGTATTACCGGTATGGAGGTCTGGCGTTCGAGTTCCGTACACGCGTCGACGGAGTCGAATGCACGGTCCTCGTTCAGACAAAAGAGTTCGTCATCGGGTACGGCGACAGCCTGAGCGTGCGCGGTGCGTGGAAGAAGCGGGCCGCCGGCTCGCGCGACGAATACACCGGGCGCCTGCTGGGGATGGGTGTGTGCGGTGAGTTCCGGGCGGCGGCCGGCGGAGTGGACCGTTTGAAAGGGATGGGGGGGAGTTGGATCGCGAGAGAGGTGCTTTTCCCTTGTCACGACAGGATTCGCAGGGAACTGAGCCGATCGCTTGGGTCGCGGACGGGGATCCCGATCGGGCTTCTCCTCGGCGAGACGGGGTACCTCGACCGGCGAGCGAAGGACGCGTTCAGGGCGCTCGGGGTGACCCATCTTCTCGCGCTGAGCGGGTGGAACCTCAGCCTGGTCGCCGGCGCCCTGGTCGCGTTTCTTCGTTTGTTGCGGAAGCGCAGTAGCGGGGCGGTCCTGGCGGCTCTGGTTCTTTACGTGGCGGTCGTCGGTTTCATCGTCTCGCTCTACAGGGCTCTGGTCATGGCGATGGTCCTCATCGTCGCCTCGATTTTCAAACGCCCGCTCGACCCGGTGAGAGCGCTTGCCCATGCGTTCTTGATCGTCGTCCTCGTTTTTCCGAATACGTTCTTTTCCGTGGCCTTCCAGCTTTCGTTCATGGCGACACTCGCCGTGATGTTGTGCGTACGCATACTCCGGCCGCCCGCATCGAAAACCATTGCGGCCCGGCTGATCTTTTCGATCCGTTCGTCGCTCGTTGTGAGTCTCGCCGCCCAGCTCTTCGTCACGCCCATTATCCTCCACTACTTCGGACGTATGAGTTTGCTGTCGCCGATCGCGACGCTCGTTTTCGTCCTGCCCATCGCGTTCGTGCTCATCTATTCGGGGCTCGCCGTGCTGGTGTCGATAGTCGTTCCTGTTGCGGGCGCCGTCTTTTTCGCGGGACTCGACCGCGTCGCCACCTTGTTCCAAGCGTCGCTCGTGGCGTCGGCGGAGAAGGTCCCAGGAACGTTATCGTTCGTCGCGCCCGACGTGTGGGTCTACTATGGAGGACTGGCACTTGTTGTCTTGGCGCGGGGCCGCCGGTGGCCGAAGATCGGGGGAGTCCTCGCACTGGTCTTGTCGTTTGTCATCGCGGTTCTTCGGAAATGACTTTTTTGATGCGGGTCTCCCGAGGGGGTGGTATAGTCTCGTCGGATCGAGTATTCATCGAGACAAGGGGAGGTCGAGTTGGCCGGCAAGAAATGCAATGTGGGCGTGTTGGCATCAGGACGGGGAAGCAACTTCAAGGCGATCGTGGAGGCATCCCGGCGCGAGGGTTATGCCGCCGACGTTGTATGCCTCGTCACCGACAACCCTGAAGCAGGAGCCATCGAATTCGCCAGGAGCTATGGTGTCCCCGCATTCACGGTGCCCGTGACCGCGACGAAGGGCCGGCTCCCCGAGGAGGTGGAGGAGGAGATGGTGCGGATCTGCGTCGACCATGGGGTCGATCTCATCGCTCTGGCGGGATTCATGCGCATATTGAAAGGACCCTTTCTCACCGCGTTCGAGAACAGGATAATGAACATACATCCCGCGTTGCTGCCGAGCTTCCCCGGGCTCCACTCGGCGCGGCAGGCGGTCGACTACGGCGTGAAAGTGTCGGGGTGCACGGTTCACTTCGTGGACCGGAGCATCGACGGGGGACCGATCATCCTGCAGTCGACGGTGCCCGTCGAGGATGACGACGACGAAGACACTCTCATCAACAGAATCCATGTTGAAGAACACAAAACTTACGTCCGCGCCATCGAGCTCTTCGCCCGCGGGCGATTGAAGGTCGACGGCAGACGGGTGAAGATTCTCTAACGTGTTGCGTGGGAACGGAGGTGATGTATGGCGAACGTGTTGGTGAAGACGGCTGACTGTGGGCTGCACCCGGACGCGAGCGGGAAAGTGAGGGATATTTTTGACCTCGGCGACCGGCTGCTCATCGTGGCGACCGATCGAGTGAGCGCGTACGATGTGGTTTTGCCCACACCCGTGCCGGGAAAAGGGATCGTGCTCACCCAGATGACGCTCGGGTGGTACGGTGTTTTCGCGGGCAGACTCAAAACGCACTTCATCACAGCGGACGTGGACGAGTACCCGGACCGGTTCAAGGGGAGAAAGGAACTTGCCGGGAGAAGCATGCTGGTTCGAAAGGCCAAACGTTTTGACGTCGAGTGCGTCGTCCGCGGGTACCTCGCCGGTTCGGGCTGGCGAGAATACAAAGAGACGCAGAGCGTCTGCGGAATCCGGCTCCCTGATGGTCTGGGGGAGTCCTCCCGTCTCGAGGAACCGATCTTCACGCCGTCGACAAAGGCGGTCCGCGGGCACGACGAGAACATCTCGTTCGAGAGCATGGAGCGGATCGTTCCCCGGGGAGTCGCGGGGAAGCTTTCGAGCCTCAGCCTCGAGATCTACAGGGAGGCCCACGACTACGCAAAAGAACGGGGGATAATCGTCGCCGATACGAAGTTCGAATTTGGAGAGCTTGATGGAGAGATCATTCTCATCGACGAGCTTTTGTCTCCGGATTCGTCGCGGTTCTGGCCGCTCGATTCCTACGCGCCGGGACGGCCCCAGGCGAGTTTCGATAAGCAGTACC
>Ga0315275_10000577_pt1 | contig 30753 bp, 24 predicted proteins | sample YL17G03_0_MG_FD_205557 | JGI IMG/M metagenome (GOLD analysis project Ga0315275, IMG submission 205557) | Sediment microbial communities from Yellowstone Lake, YNP, Wyoming, USA - YL17G03_0 | ecosystem: Environmental > Aquatic > Freshwater > Lake > Sediment | place: USA: Wyoming | collected...
TGGGATCCCAGGGATATCGGGGCGCTGGTTAGGCATATGGTCCTGCCGGTCTCGGCCCTGGTCATCATCCAGACAGCTAACTATTCCCGCTTTGTACGGTCCAGCATCCTGGAAGTGCTCGGACTGGATTACATTCGAACAGCCCGCGCCAAGGGATTAACCGAGCGGGCTGTGCTGTATAAGCACGCCCTGCGGAATGCCGCCCTGCCCTTTGTCACCATTGTCGGCCTGGACATTCCCGCTTTGTTGGGAGGAGCGCTGGTAACCGAGTCGGTCTTCGCCTGGCCCGGGATGGGCAGGCTGTTCTGGGAATATGCCCAGCGCGGCGATTTCCCGGTGGTCAACGGTGTATTGCTGATCACTTCTTCTGCAGTGGTTCTCTTTACCATTATTACAGATGTGATTTACACCTTTGTAGACCCGCGGATTCGTTTAAGCTGATCCGGAGTAACTTATGTCTTCTGAAACCCTGAATGCAAACGGATTTCCAACGCTTAAAGCAGAATCCATTGGTACCGCGCTGACCCCCGGTCAGTTGATCTGGCGCCGGTTCCGCAAACATCGAATTGCTTTGGTGGGTGGGGTGGGGATTGCCCTCCTGCTGCTCTTCATTATCATCGGCTCCCTGCTGATCCCCTTGGAGAAAGCCAACTACGTGGATCTTTCTGCGCGCCTGGCGATACCTTCGTCCACGCACTGGATGGGCACCGATAGCACCGGCAGGGACGGGTTCAACCGGATCGTTTACGGTGGGCAGATCTCCCTGATCATCGGGTTACTTGCGGTGGTGATTTCTGTTTCCATGGGAACAGTCTTGGGAGGCGTGTCTGCCTATTATGGTGGCTGGGTGGATGCAATCTTGATGCGCTTTACAGAAGCCATGCTTTCCATCCCGCAACTCTTCCTGCTGATCGTTCTGGGGAAGTTCTTAGGCAGGGATGTTCAAACAATTAAGCTCTTTGGCCTGTCCTTCAGCGGCAGCGTGGGGATTGTCATTCTGGTGATCGGGCTGACATCCTGGATGTACTTGGCCCGTATTGTGCGCGCCAATGTTCTTTCCCTGAAGGAAATGGATTACATCGCAGCAGCGAAGTCGCTGGGAGCCAGCAACTTCCGCATATTCTTCAGTCACCTGGTGCCGAATACGCTGGGCATCATCATTGTATCTGCCACGCTCGGGCTGGCTGGAGCGATCCTTCAAGAGGCCTATGTGTCATTCCTTGGCCTAGGCGTGCAGCCGCCGACCGCCTCGTGGGGCAACATGCTCACCAGCGCGCAATCCTTCATCCAGAAAGGAGCCTGGTGGATGTGGGTATTCCCCAGCCTGTTCATTGTTTTTACGATCCTGTGCATCAACCTGCTGGGTGATGGATTACGGGACGCATTTGATCCGCGCAGCAGCCGCCACATGTAGCTAGGAAGCAACCCGGTTTCGAAGGAGACCGGGTTTTTAGACGAGAAGGAAAATGTCCGGATTCTTCAATTTTGGTGATTTGACCTGGCCCGAGGTATCTGCCCTACCGCGAGATACCCCGCTGCTGCTGCCTCTCGGCAGGGTACCGCCCTTTGATTCCCTTAATAAGATGTTGAAGACATCCCAATCCGTGGGCCTGCTTCCAGCCATTCCCTTCGGCTGGGCGGGAAGCGGCCTGGAGGTGCGGGAACCGATCCTGACGGTACTGGTGCATAACCTGCTCGGGAATCTACTTGAGGATGGTTTTACCTCCGTCCACGTGTTGAATCCCGTGGGCCTGGATCTTGGGGAAGGTATAGCCGCCATTGTCCTGCCGCAGGAGGCTGAGAAGCCTTTCCTGTTTCCGGCCGACAACGGGAAGGTGGTGATCTTGCCTATCGGTCATACCGAACAGCACGGCTACCACGCGCCACTGTGTACCGATACGCTGATTATAGATGCCATCGGCCGGGGAACAGCACTGGCTGTCCCGGAGCAGGCGCTCTCCCTGCCGGTCTTTCCATACGGAGTCAGCACCCACCGGCGCTCGTTCCCCGGGACGTTCAACATGGGCGGCAGGATCTTTGAGGATTTCTGGCTGGCGGTGGTGGATACGCTGGTGGAGCGGGGTTTTACACGCTTCTACCTGATGAGCGGGCATGGCGGCAACTCTTCATTTATGGTGAATGTGGTCAAGTATGCCGGTGAGAAGTACCCCCAAATTTTTTGCGCTACTGCCTTCCTCTACCTTACCGGTCCGCGGGGTGTGGCTGCCCTGGAAGCCAGGCGCCAGTCGGGGCTGGGTGGGATGGGGCACGCCTGTGAACTGGAAACTTCACTCATCCTGCACCTGCGACCCGACCTTATCCATCTGGAGAGGGCAGTGGATGAGACCGATTTCGTCACCACCCCCAACTACTACATGGACTGGGTCGAGGGCGGGGCGCTGACCGCAAACCCGCCCTGGGAGGATGATACCCGCACCGGCGCTTACGGCGCAGGCAGCCTGGGCACTACGGAGAAAGGCAGATACTGGTTGGAAACTGCCATTGCCGAGAAGGTGGAACATGTGGCAGAGATCAACGAGCAGTACATCCGCAGGCGCGAGCGCAGGCTGCACAAGAAGTAAAACCTCCTGCCAGGCAGAACGGATGGAAGTAAAAAGACCCTCACGATTTGTCGAGGGTCTCTCTCTTGCTATTACTGTCCCGAACTGATGATCACCCGCTCGCCCAGCCAGGCCCAATCGTACAGCCATTTCGCGTCCGCCGGGGAAAGGTTGATGCAGCCGTGCGAGGCTGCTGTACCGAAATTATCGTGCCAGTAAGCGCCGTGAAAGCCAAAATTACCAGCATAAGTCATGAAATAAGGCACTCCCTGGATGTAATATTCGCTGGTGGAGGTGGGTGGCGGCATGATGGTACTGTAATCAAACTTGGTGAGAATGGCAAACCGGCCCTCAAATGTCCAGGAATTTGCCCCGGAGGAGACCAGGGTGGCGAAGACCAGCTTGCATTTGTCGAAGACGGTCAACGTTTGCTCGGTCAGGTTGACGTAGATAAACCGGCAGGTGTTTGCCCCGGCATCAGCTGGGATCTGCGGACTGACCATCGCCACCTTTTCCTCGGGCAGCCACTCGTCCGCGCCGACGGCGAAGTAGCCTGCTTTCTGTGTTTGCGCGGGATCTTCATGCACGACCTGGTAGCGGGAATAGGTCTGGATGGGAATGCCGGCTGCGTTGACGCTCTGGGTTTCCGCCAGCACCCAGCCGAAGCGGAAGGGCACCTCACGCGTCAACAAATTGCCCGTAAACGAGGAGGGAGTCAGGCCTTGCAAGTCCTCCCCATCCATCCAACCGGAATAAACCGCGTCATAATAGAAAGTGTGATCGTCTCGAATCTCAGTAGCGGTATAAGCCACATAAGCGGGAAAGTTCGGTAGATACCCGAAATTACCTGTTCTTAAAATGGCGTCCTGCAGGCTGACATAGACCCTCGCCTTTGCGTTATTGACCTGGGCATAATTGAATTTGAGGATCCCCAGTGCAGGATCGAGTGGAAGGTACCAGGCGGGTTCAGGAGTGGGTGAGAGGGTGGGTGTTTGCGACGGAGTGATAGTGGATGAGGGAGTTAATGAAGGAGTGGAGGTATTGGTAAGGGTTGCGGTGGGCGAGGGTTCAACAGCCCTGGCGCAGGAGCCGAGCAAGCAGGCGAGTGCCGATAGCATGAGAATCGAGAACCATGGGGAGGCGAACCTGCTGGGAATCCCAGGGGTATTCCCGGCAAATGGATGGTTTTTCGCTTGCTTGCAAATTTGGTCCAAGCCCCCATTCTTCATGTGAGCCTGGGCCAATCTAGCAACAGCACTTCCGCCAGCAGGCGGGCATTGATGTTATGGTCCAGTCTGTCGATTGCAGTCTGCGTATCGCTGACCAGCTTGTGCGCCCTGGCGAGCGAGAGTCCCGCGGCCAGCGAATCAATTGCAGCGGCATAATCCACGTTGGTGAGCGCGGCGGCAACCTCTGGCCTTTTGGCCGGCTTTGCCGATCCACTCTTGCGCAACATCACATCACGCCAGAACGAAAGCCACAGCAGGAACGTTTCGCGCAGGTTGGTTTCATTCCCCTCCCCTCCCCTCTTCCGGGCAGCTAGTTTTTCAGCGTAGGCAAAACGTTCCTGGCGGGAGCACCTGAGTTGGGTTTGTATTTCATCGAGGCGTTGCACACGGAACGCAAGCGCTTTCTCATCCTGCATCAGGCGCAGGGCGTATCCGGGACGCCCGCCGGAGAGATGGGCCAACAGGTGCGCAGGGGTGCCTGTAATGGAAGTGGAGGAAGAGTCAATCTTTTCAGGTTTAGGAATTTCAGGCAATTCCTGCCTGTCGAGAAATGCTTCCACCTGTTCCACCCGCAATGGTCGCAGGCGCATGATCTCGCAGCGTGAGGAGATGGTTGGGAAAACCTGTTCGGCAGTATTGGCAGTCAGCATTAGGATGGCGTGGGCTGGAGCCTCTTCCAACATTTTGAGAAGGGCATTGCTCGCATGGGGATGGGCTTCCTGGAAGCGGAGGAACAAGACCACGCGGTACCGTCCTTGGTAGGGTTTCAGCACCAGGCTGTGCCTGACGGCGCGGACCTGCTCCACCTTGAGTATGCCGCCTTCCTTTTCTGATTGGATGACCGACAGGTCAGCATATTGCATCCGTTCGATCTGCTGGCAGGTGACACATTTTCCGCAGGGATCGCCGGGGGCGGAAGGCTGCGGGCAGGTCAGTGCCTGCGTAAAACGCAGAGCAAGGGTGCGGCGACCCACACCTGGCGGCCCGGTGAACAGGTAGGCATGGCGGACGGAATCATGGGCGATGTGCTGCATGAGCATCTCCACCGCCCATTCATGCCCGAGAATGTTCCAGTTTTCAGTCATGTTGGTTCTTTCCATACAATTCGAGAGCCCGGGTGATCATTCTTCGCCCGCCCGCAATCTCAGATACGAATCATACCTCAGTGGATGAACCCTGCCAGCCTGAACCGCGGCCCGCACGGCACAGCCCGGCTCGGTCTGGTGACGGCAGTTGCTGAACTGGCAGGCTGCCACCAGAGGAGCAAGTTCGGGAAAATACCCGTCCAGTTCCTCGGGCTCCGTGTCCCACAGTGCCAGGGAGCGCAGGCCTGGCGTGTCAGCCACATACCCGCCGCCCTCGAACGGAAACAATTGGCGCACCGACGTGGTGTGGCGCCCCTTGTGTATCGTCTCGCTGACCCCCCTCACTGCCAGCCCCAGCCCGGGTTGGACCGCATTCAGCAGGCTGGATTTCCCCACACCACTTGGCCCTGCCAGCGCGGATACTTTACCCCGCAACCTTGTTCGTAATTCATCGATACCCAGGCTATTTTCCACGGCTGCATCTGAACCCTCGATGGGTGCGGCGGCACAGGTATAAATGACCGGATACCCAATGGCCGGATAGAGACCGAATATCTCCTCTGCCTTGGCGCGGCCCACCAGGTCGACCTTGTTGGCAATGATGACTGCTGGCAGGCCCTGTTTTTCAGCGATGACCAGGAATCGGTCCAGCATGCGCAGGCGGGGGATGGGATTGGCGCAGGCGAAAACGAAAACCACCTGGTCGGGGTTGGCGAGGATCACCTGCTGGTACACACCCTGAGGTCTCGGGTCCAGCCGGACCAGGGAACTGCGGCGCGCATCCACAGATTCGATGCTGCCCTTCCCGCCCGGCTGACAGGAGACCCGGACATGGTCGCCGACGGCGGCAATGTCGCCGATATGCTTCCCCTGCTTGAGTCGGCCGCGCAGGTGGCAGTCAAGCATGCCGCGATCGGTCTGCACGGTGAAAAAGCCCGATTGCGAACGGATGATGAGACCGGAGATTAGTTCTGAGGGCATCGAGGATTGCTGTGTTTTCTTCCTGGCTGGAATATCGCTCTACACTGGTTCAGGGTCCCGGAGTGGGAGTGGGTACGGGAAGGCCGTAATCCGGGTTGACTACGCCAAAAGATGATTCCCATGGGTAGATCGTCAGCCCGTGACCATTAAAGTAAATCTCCATCACCCGCCGGAAAATTGGCGCCGCCCAGGCGGAGCCTTCGCCCTGGTAATTGACCAGCACCACCACCGAAATATCGGGTTTATCAGGCAGGTGGGCCAGGCTGTAACCGGCAAACCAGGCATGCGGATCCGTTGTGCCGCTTTCCGCAGTTCCGGTCTTGGCGGCGACGGGGAAGGGGAAACCCGCGAATCGGAAATAGCCTGTGCCGCGCGGGTCCTCGATCACGCTGCGCATCGCATCCTGGATGGATTTCAGGTTGGCGGTGGTGAGCGGCAGCGTTCCGTTCGCCTGCGGGCGGAATACGCTGATGGCCTCGCCGCTTACGGGCTGGATCTTTTCCACCAGCTGCGGGCGGTAGAGTGTTCCGCCGTTGGCGACTGCTGCAATATAAGTTGCCACCTGCAGGGGGGTCACCTGGACATCGCTTTGACCGATGGCGATGCTGGTGGCTTGAAGCCCGTCCGCCGGGTCAGGGATGTTCCCGTTGGATTCAGCAACCTGCTCGATGCCGGTGCCGTTCCCAAGCCCGAAAGCCCTGGCCATATCGGAAATCAAATTGCCCTTGCCCGCATTCCACAGGTCGAATCCGATATGGTAGAACCATGGGTCGCAGGAGCGCATCAATCCCTGTTCGAGGGTCAGCAGACCGCTGGGCCGGGTTGTGCAGGTATCTTTCCCGCTGTTCAGTTTTTCCGTCTGGCAGCGATCCCAGGTCCAGTCGTACAGCGTATGACCGGGTATGTCGGTGAACGAATATCCGCATTCATACGTGGTATCTGGCGTGAACATACCGCTTTCCAGCGCGGCTGCCATGGTGACGATCTTGAAAACCGAACCAAGCGGGTAGGTGCCTTGCGTGGAGCGGTTGAAGGTTGGCTGTTCGTCGGTGAATTGCCTGTTGAGGTTTTCCACGTCGTACCAGTTGGGATCGAAGCCGGGCGAGGAGACCATCGCCAACACCCGCCCGGTATCCACCTCCATGACGATGATCGCGCCGGGAAGACCATCCATGGCGGCCTGGGCCTGTTCCTGCAGATCCTTGTCTATGGTCAGGGTGATCGAGGCGGCAGGTTCTGAATCCACCTGGGCTAGCACAGTTTCGTAAGTGCCATCCGCGGCGGCTATGTAAAGCGTGGCAGCATTGCGGCCATGCAGGTAGGTTTCGCCCCATTTTTCGATGCCTTCCCATCCGACCCGTTCCCCACCACTGTAACCGAGACGCCGGTAGGCATTCATTTCTTCCGGCGAAATGAACAACGTATAGCCGACTGCATTCGGGGCACTATTCGGTTCATAAAACCGCGAGGTGTAAGGGGTGGCCCTGACACCGGTGAAATTGATGATCCCGGAGGCGTTGACAGACTGGGTGCTGGCCTCGCCCACCGGCACATAATTTCCCGCCTCATAATTTTGATAATTAAAGCGGATGACTTCCGGGCGCACGCCCGTCAGCTGCCAGAGCTTGTTGAATACCGCCCCCTCGTTATCAGGAGTCACTTCCCCTGCAACCAGCCCCATGGCATAGGCATCCGTCTGGGTGGCGATGGCATTACCGTTGCGGTCATAGATATCGCCGCGTGCCGGGCTGACCCCGTTGGCGACCAGGCGCTTGCCTCCGGCAAGTTCGGGCAGGATCAGACCATCGTTCCACTCGAGCCGCCATTGACCGTTTTCCAGCAGCAGGTTGGTATTGAAGTCGCGCTGGATATCTCCGAACAGGCTGGTATAGTATGTGATATGAAAGGAGACCTGTGATCTTTGCGGATCGGTCAGCATGGAGAGAATGTTATATTCGACCGATTTCATGCTCAAAGCATTGAAAGCATCCGTGTATCGTTTCGTAAAATCATCCTCAGAAATGGCATCCCTGCTGGTCTGGGTGATCAGGGAATACATGCTGGCAAAGTCTTCAGCCAGCATGGCATCCAGGTAGGCGCGCAGGGCTACATCCGAATCGGGAACATGGGTGACATTCACCTCGGCGGACGGCAGGGAGGTGGGATTCGTGCCGCCGTCCCTCCCGCAACCGGCGATGAGGATACAAACCAGGAGCAAATTTAACAGATGTATATGTTTCATCTGATCACCTTATCGGTTATCCGGTTTGCCCGCCGTGCAAGATCGCGGCGGAGACCTGGCAGGCATAATTCAGGCTCGACTGGCACGCGGAGGAGATATCCACCAGGGGGAGAATGTCAAATCGGCGCATCAAGCGGGTGAGATGGCAGAGGGGGAGTCCCATCACGCAGGCATAGCATCCAGACATCCTTTCCACTGGCCGAAATTCCGGGTGCTGGATGGCATAGGCGCCGGCTTTGTCGAGCGGGTCGCCGCTGGCGACATACGAATCGATCTCCGCGTCCGTATAGTTGCGCATGGGCACCTCTGAGACGCACAGGTCGGTCAACAGGTTCCCCTCACCCGGTCTCATGGCCGCAATACCGGTAAAGACCCGGTGAGTGTGACCTCGCAACCGCTGGAGCATATCCTTCGCTTCTGCCGCGTCCCCGGGTTTCCCGAGGATGGTTTTACCATCCACCACTGCCGTATCGGCTGCCAGGATGATCCGGTTTTCGGGCGAACGGAGATTACAGGCACGCGCCTTGCTTTCTGCCAGGCGCAGGACGTAGGGTCCGGGCGTTTCGCCGGGGCGCAGGTTTTCATCCACTTCTGCGGGAAGCGTGTCGAAATCCCACCCGCTGAGTGCCAGCAATTCCCTTCGCCGGGGGGAATTTGAGGCCAGCACCAGGAATGGTTTTCCCATGGGCGGGATTCTAACACACTAGCGAGTTCTCCATCCCGGATGTAAAATGGAGCGATCCAGACCTGACAGCCATGGCATCCCGCGCCTCCTCCCGTTCGCTGGGACAACCGCGAGACCCTGTCAGGTTTTCCCGAAGCACAGTAATTAAGGAGGCCGTTCGTGCTGGAACTCATTGAACGCATCCGCCGCGAGGGCAAGAACCTCGGCAACGGCATCCTCAAAGTGGACGGTTTCATCAACCACCAGGTGGACCCGATGCTGATGGATGCCTGCGGGCGCGAACTGGCGCGGCGATTTTCCGGCGTGGGAGCAACCAAGGTTCTGACGGCTGAAATTTCGGGCATCGCCCCGGCTCTCACCACCGCACAACACCTGGGCTTGCCGGTGGTCTACGCGCGCAAAACCAAACCGATCACCATGCCTGACCAGATCTTTCTGACAACCGCCCCCTCGCACACCAAGGGGCTGATGGTCGAATTGATCGTCTCGCCTGAATACCTGCCAGGCGGTGAAAGGGTGCTCATCATTGACGATTTCCTCGCCTCCGGGGCCACAATATTGGGTCTGGTGCGCCTGGCGCAGGCAGCTGGGGCGGAAGTCGTTGGGATCGGGACGTTGATCGAAAAGACATTCGAAGGAGGGCGTAAACTGCTCCAACCACTGGGCGTACCGGTGGAATCGCTGGCGGTCATCAAATTCATGCAAGACGATACGATTGTCTTCGATGAGTAAGACCGGGGTTAAGGGGCGCAGAATCCATGCATACCTCCATCGCCATCCTTGATTTCGGCTCGCAATATGCCCAGTTGATCGCCCGCCGGTTGCGCGAGGGGCATGTCTATTGCGAACTATTCCCCTGGGACACGCCAGAAGAAAAAGTGCTTGCCCTGCAGCCGAGAGGGTTCATCCTCTCGGGAGGACCCGCCTCGGTATACGCCGAGGCTGCTCCCGGCATGCCGGGATATGTACTCGCTACAGGTCTGCCCATCCTCGGTATCTGTTACGGGATGCAGATCCTTGTGCACAGCCTGGGCGGCAAGGTCAACCCAGCAGAGCAGCGAGAGTACGGCCCGGCGGAAATCCAGCCGCTGATGCAAGGTACGATGCTGGATGTGATCTCCCGGGTCTGGATGTCGCACGGCGACCGGATTACAGAATTGCCGCCGGGATTCGTTGCCCTGGCAAGGTCAGACAGCAGTCCCTTCGCAGCGATCGGGGATTTTGAACGCAAGTACTTTGCTGTGCAATTCCACCCCGAGGTGGATCACACCCCGAACGGGGCGGTGGTCCTGCACCACTTTGCGACCGATATTTGTGGTTGTGACCCGGATTGGACAGCCCGGTCGATCATCGAGGAGAGCATTCCCAGGATTCAAAGCCAGGTTGGAGGGGAATCCGTCCTGGCAGCAGTCAGCGGCGGCGTGGACTCGTCGGTGGCAGCCGCGCTGGTGCATAAAGCCATCGGCAGCCAGCAAGTGGCAGTATTCGTGGATACCGGTCTCCTGCGGCAGGGCGAACCGGAACAGGTGGTCCGTTCCCTCCGCGAGCAGATGGGCGCCGAACTGGTGGTGGTGGATGCCGCCGAGGAATTTTACAAAGCCCTCAAAGGGATCACCGATCCTGAGCAGAAGCGCAAGATTGTCGGCGAGAAGTTCATTCGCATCTTTGAAAGCGAGTCCCGCAGGCTCGGTCGGGCGAAGTTCCTGGTGCAGGGCACGATCTACCCGGATGTGGTCGAATCGGCCGCGCCGGATCGGAACAAGGCTGCCAGGATCAAGTCGCATCACAATGTGGGGGGATTACCGGAAAAAATGGAAATGTCGCTCGTGGAACCCCTGCGTTACCTTTTCAAGGATGAGGTGCGAGCTGTTGGAGAAGCGCTGGGTTTGCCGGAAGAACTGGTCTGGCGGCAGCCGTTCCCCGGGCCGGGATTGACCGTACGCTGCCTGGGAGAGGTGACTCCCGGGCGGGTGGCGATTTTACGGCAGGCCGATGCCATTTTCACCCAGGAATTGACCGCTGCTGGGTTGCTGGGGAAGCACGCCGGCACCAACCAGGCTTTTGCGGTGCTGCTGCCTGTCCGCTCGGTGGGGGTGATGGGTGACGAGCGCACCTACCAGGAGGTATGCGCCTTGCGGGCGGTGGTCACAGATGATTTCATGACCGCGGACTGGGCGCGGCTCCCGTATGATGTTCTGGCTAAGACAGCGAACCGGATTGTCAATGAAGTGCACGGAATCAATAGAGTGGTGTATGATATTACCAGCAAACCGCCTGCCACAATCGAATGGGAATAGGGATTTCCGGGTTCCTCCAACCGAAATGACAGGAGTGGAGAAGAATGACAGACGAGATTGAACCGATCAAGGCATCCCCGCTCGAGCCCCGCCATCCGATTCCACCCGCACCGATCCATCCACTGGCCGCCCTGACCATTATTGTGCTCGATAACGTGTTCGGCTGGATAGACCTTCTGCCAGGTGCCATCCTCGGCACAAGCCTGCTGGTTGGCGGGCTGGGCTTCCTGTCCACCCTGTTTGTCCAGCGTTACCTGGCAAAGGATGAATGGGGGGAGTCGCTCGCAAAGGGGCTGGTCTTGGGTATCATCGCCGGCGTGCCTTTCCAGGTGACCGGAACAGCCGTAGGTGCTGTTCTGCTCGGCTGGGCTGGAGCGAGCCAGTGGATCAAACTCCCAGCGCGTAAAAACCCGGAACAACTCCCCGCTGCGCAAGACGAAATTGTGGATGTAGAACCCAGGGACGGAGAATGATCGCCGGGTTCTGATCCCTATACAGATGATGATCCGCGCATGATGGATCATCTGGGTCCCTGGAGGAAGAAAGGCCCTTGTGTGCCTGAAAGCAAATTGATGCGAAAGAACCTGGCAGGTTTTCTTGTTGTGTTCCTGCTTTTTACCGGGCTGGGTAAAGCCAGCGCTCAGGGCGGGGCGCGCCTCGAACTGTATAACCTGGAGACAGCCTCATTCCCAGTAATGACCGCCGGTCTGGATGTGTTTGACGCCAGCGGGAACTTTGTCACCGGTCTTTCACCCGAGAGCATCACCCTGCTGGAAGATAACCAGCCGCGGCAGGTAACGATTGCAGAATTCCAGCCAGGTGTGGAATTTGCGCTGGCGCTCGACCCAGGCACTTACTTCTCATACCGGGATGCCCGCGGGGTGACCCGGTTTGATAAAGTAGTGCAGACTGTGAGGGAGTGGGCGGTGAACCATGCCGATTCCCTGAGTGATGACCTGAGCCTGGTGCCCCTTGGCGGAGTCCCGCTGATGCACTCGGATAATACGGCGTCATTTGTCAGCACCCTCGATGCGTATCAACCCAACTTGCAAACCATTCTCTCCAGCCCGCAGACACTGTCGCTCGCCATGGATGCAGTATCAGAACCTCCATCCATGCCGGGCATGAAACCCGTGGTGCTGTACATCACCTCCTTACCGACGGCGTCAAATATTCCGATTCTGCAGAACCTGACCCAGCGTGCCGTTGCCCAGAAGATCCGCGTGAATCTCTGGATCGTGACCTCTCCGGACCTCTTCGCCACGTCCGGAGCCACCGTCCTCAAGGATCTGGCCATCCAGACCGGTGGGCAGTGGGTCCTGTTCTCTGGCGAAGAACCATTACCCAGCCCGGAGGAATACTTGGCGCTTCTGCGCCATGCATACCGCTTGGAGTATTCATCCGCCATCCAGGTTTCCGGCGGACATGCGCTGGGCGTGCAGGTGAACCTGAGCGGTGAGACGATCACCTCGACAAACCTGCCGTTTGAACTGGATGTTCAGAGTCCCAATCCAATCCTGGTCGCGCCGCCGGAGCAGATCGTCCGTACCGCCCCGGATGAACGCACCACGGATACCGCATTATTCCTTCCTTCCCGGCAATCGATCGATGTCATTATCGAATTCCCCGATGGGCATACCCGGCCGCTGGTCCGCACTGCGCTATATGCAGACAGTATCCTGGTGGATGAAAAAACTGCTGCGCCCTTTGACCGGTTCAGCTGGGATCTGAGCGGGTATTCGGTCAGCGCGCAGCATTTACTGACCGTGGAAGCCGTGGATGGCATCGGCCTGAGCAAGGTGAGCCTGGGCATACCGGTGATGGTGACGGTTGTCCAACCGCGCTTTGGCCTGCTCCCCTGGCTGGCGCGCAACAGGAGTTGGGTGGCCCTGGCAGCTGCCCTCCTGGCAGGGATGGGACTGGGAGCGATCCTGGTGCGCGGCCGGAGCAGGAAACATCCTGCGGGAACCGGCAGGCGCCCCTCCCCGGGCGACCCGCTAACCCAGGCGATACCTCCTGGTGGTAGAACGCGCCTTCCCCAAAAGTCGGGGATGCGTTCCGTAAAAGCGCCGGAGGCTCACCTCGTCCGTTTGAAGGATGATGGTCAGCCGCTGACTGCGCCTTCCATCCCCATTGCGCAGGCGGAGACCATTTTCGGTTCCGACCCGATCCACGCAACACGCATTCTGGATGATCCCTCCGTCTCGCCGCTGCATGCCCGGCTTTATGTTTCCCGGGGGGAATACATCCTCTCGGATGAAAAATCAACTGCCGGCACTTGGGTCAATTACGAACAGGTGACATCCCCTCGCCGCTTGCGTCATGGTGACGTGATCCACATCGGGCGGATCTCATATCGATTCCTGCTGCGAAAACCGCCAGAAATTCCCCCGCCGCGAGTCTTTCCGCTGAAAAAATGATCCGCACACCGCATTCTCCGCTGGAAGTTGCCGCCGTAACCCATCCCGGTATGGGTGGCAGGCGGAACGAAGACCGTTATGCCGTTTCTTCGTTCCAGGTGAGTGAAAATGATGCCACACCATCCGTCTTCGCGGTTGTTTCCGACGGGATCGGCGGGCACAGCGCTGGAGAAGTGGCGGCTGAAATGGCTGTGGAGACCATCAGTCACATGGTGGCCCAGGCGGATGTCCGCCATCCGCTGGCTGTCCTCGATCATGCCATCCAGGTGACGAGCGATGCGATCGCTTCGAAAGCGCGGGATGATACCCAGAGACTTGGCATGGGCACCACCTGTGCCTGTGCCTGGATTATCGGGGTGCGGTTGTTCATTGCATCCGTGGGTGATTCGCGCATCTACCTGCTGCGCAACGGAAACCTGATCCAGTTGACGGTGGACCACACCTGGGTGCAGGAGGCAGTGGAGAAAGGCATCCTGGCTCCGGAGGATGTGCGCAACCACCCGAACATCCACGTGATCCGGCGTTACCTGGGCTCAAAAAAAACACCCAGAGCGGATACCCGTCTGCGGTTGGCAAAAGGGGAGACCGATGCTCAGGCGCACATCAACCAGGGATTGCGGCTGCTCCCCGGGGATTTGCTCCTGCTGTGTTCCGACGGTCTCACCGATGTGGTGGAGGATGCCGAGATCACAATGGCAGTGCGCGGTCTGCCTCTCCAGTCTGCCGCGCAGGCGCTGGTGGACCTGGCCTGTACGCGGGGCGGGACGGACAACATCACGGTTGCCCTGCTGCTTGTACCCTGGGGACCTCTGCAGGAAAAGAAACGTGGGATCTGGAAATTGATCTTGTTTGCATTGACCGCCTTGATCATGCTCATCATGGTCTTGCTCCTTTTGACCTGGGCGGTTCTTCATTTTGTCCTGCCGACCGGTACGTTCGTTTAAGATTCCTCCGGTATCGATGCCTGCGGCGAGGCAGATGCCGGGTTATGCCCGCCTGGAAAATTGACTGCGCCTATGAAAAAAAATAAACTCACCTCTTGTCAATTTCCAATAATGGCGTATACTCCGCACCGCAATTAAAAATTAACGAGGTGATAATGACCACACCAACGCAGGAAAAGGAAAACGATAAGCCTCCCAGTTTGGCCCCGCGCCCGGCGCATCCGTGGAAGGTGGCCGTACTCGCCAACATCAAAGAGCGAGACAAGTCCCTCCCGGCGGATGTCCCTCCGGATGCCGGCGCGGACTTTGATTACATCGAGACCATCGACCATATTCGGGCGGCAATCGAGACCGATGGTCACAAAGCAATCTTCATCCAGGCAGATCGCGATCTGCCTTATGCATTAAAACAAGCCCGTCCGGATATTTGCTTCAACATTGCCGAGGGATTGGGGGGAGACGCCCGTGAAGCCCAGGTGCCAGCCCTGCTTGAAATGTTAAAGATCCCCTATACCGGTTCGCGCGTGATGACCAATGCCATTTCGTTGGACAAAACACTCACCAAGCGTATCTGGCGTGACCGGAACCTGCCTGTAGCCCCCTTCCAGGAATTCACCTTTGGCGACGAACCGTTGCGCCCGGAAATGCGCTTCCCGCTTTTCGTCAAACCCGCCCGGGAAGGCACGGGCATGGGCGTGAACGAAAAAGCCATTGTAAATAACGAAGCGGAACTGCGCGAACGCTGCGACTATGTCATCCGCCTGTACCATCAGCCTGCGCTGGTGGAGACATTTCTGCCGGGCCGCGAGTTCACCGTTGGGATCATGGGCCGCTACGACACCGTTCTCTACTCCCGCCATCCGGAATGGTATGAAAAGGACGGCTTCCTGCGCCTGCCCATCCTGGAACTCGACAGCACCCGCTCCATCACCCCCGGCATCTACGGATTGGAAGCCAAGGCTCAATCGGTTGGTTCGGAAGGCGCGCCCGCCTATCTCTGCCCGGCACCGGTCGACCCGGAATTAACCAAGAAACTGCACCGCCTCGCCTGGCGGGCGCATATTGTCCTGGGCGCGTTGGATGTTTCCCGCACCGATATCCGCCTGGACGGTGAAGGGCAGCCGCGCCTTCTGGAGATCAATCCGCTTCCGGGTCTCACACCTGGCTACAGCGACCTTTGCATCCAATGTCTTGGACAGGGGATCTCTTATGAAGACCTGATCCTGGAGATCCTGTACCTGGGTGCTTCCCGCTGGAATATGCTCACCCCGCGCGATATTCCATTGCCACAAAAGAAGAAGACTGGTCCGCTGAACGGGGGCGCCAAGCCCGCCAACGGGAAATAGCAGCCGAACCTGGGTCCTGGTTTTCACCGGAGCCCAGGTTTTTCATTATGGTATAATTCGCCCGCCTTACGGAGAGGTCGCGTAGCTGGCTTAGCGCGCACGCTTGGAAAGCGTGTAACCCACAAGGTTCGCGGGTTCGAATCCCGCCCTCTCCGCCAACTGGACTTCCCGCAAAATTGGGCGGGAAGTTCCATTTTTCGGGAGGGCAAGCACTCCTGCAACCGGTAAATAAGGGCAGGATTGTCTCGTGATATACTCGGGGCTACGATGAACCAACCGCACCATCCGCGAACGCTGATCGCCATACTGGTCCTATTGGTTGCCGTCACTTGTACAGCAATCGCTTTACGCACATTTACAAATGCGCATGCCGTTGCCCTTATCACCGCAACACCCGCGACGATCACGCCGTCCAGCCCGGCGGATGAATTGGAAATGGAACCAGCCGCCTCCACGCAGGCCGGCACAGGCACCAGCGAAGCGGGTGGAGAGGAAGGGTCGTCAAGCACTCCCACGCGAACCCGCGATCCGAGGGATGGCGACACAACCGGAATCATCGCCATGGTTATTTTGCTTGTGACCGCGCTGCTGATTGCCATGGTGGCGGGCGAAAGAAGCGCCTTTAAGAAAGAAAAAACGAAGAAGAAGAAATAATCCGTATCAAAGCGCAGGTAATCTGTCCTCTCGCGGGTAGAAAACCCCCTGGTCTCCTGAATTTTGGAGGCCAGTGATGCTTAAAATGCATGTGGTAGAATACAGAGTGCTGTCAGGGATATACGTCAGCAATTTTAATGGAAAGATGCCAGGTACTGCTCAATTTGCAGAAATAACAACTCATGTCCATTGGTGTTGAGCAAGGTAAAATCCCCCCGCCTCCGGGCCTGATCGCCTCAATGATGGCGGGATTTGATTCTGTCGCCAACCACATTGCGGTCATCCTGCCGCCGGTGCTGCTTGACCTGTTCCTGTGGTTTGGTCCGCGCCTGCGCTTGAAGGAATTTCTCCGTCCGTTAATCGAGCGAATGCCTTCACTGGCGAGCGCCTTCCCATCTAATTTCCCCGATCTCAGCAGTGTTCAGACCGTTTGGACAGGCATCGCAGAGAAATTTAACTTCTTTATCATCCTGCGCACTTTCCCGGTGGGTGCCACCAGCCTGTTAAGTTTTAAGCCGGTTTTGCAGAATCCGCTGGGGGCTCCCTTGAGCCTGGATGCGGGCTCGCTGATCGGCATCTTGATCTGGGCATTTTCCCTGTTGTTCCTGGGGTGGCTCCTCGGGGCTCTGTATTATTACTGGGTTTCCAGGGCAGCGCTTAAATTGGAAACACATTCGCTCTGGAATTCCCTCCGGCAGGCAGTTGTCCTTTCTCTGATATGGATGGGGCTGCTCCTCTTTTTTGGCTTGCCAACCCTGCTGCTGCTGTCGATCCTGACCGCCATCAGTCCGGTCCTTGGGCAGGTGGTGATTTTTGCCGGGGCGTTGATCTTGCTTTGGCTGTCGATGCCGATCTTTTTTTCTGCCCACGGCATTTTCACCCTGCAACTGGATGCGCTGCGAGCCATTCTGACCAGCCTGCGCATGGTGCGCTTCACCCTGCCGAATACTGGCCTCTTCTTGTTGACCTTTATCGTCATCAACCAGGGATTGAATTTCCTGTGGAATACCCCGCCGGATACTTCCTGGTGGACGCTGCTGGGAATTGCAGGGCATGCATTCGTCTCGACCGCCCTGATAGCAGCCAGTTTTATCTATTATCGGGATATTAATGTCTGGTTGAAGGTGGTCTTCGAACAACTTCAACGGCAGACGACTTCAGCGAAAGCGTGATTTGAGGAATTTATGGCAGTAAACGGCAGTTACACAGCAAAGGATATCCAGGTCCTGGAGGGGCTGGAAGCCGTCCGACGCCGCCCTGGTATGTATGTGGGCGGTACGGATATTAAAGCCCTGCACCACCTTGTCTATGAGGTGGTGGATAACTCGATTGACGAAGCCCTGGCGGGCGTCTGCACGCGGATCGAGATTGTCATCCATGCCGATTCGTCCGTTACCGTCATCGACGATGGGCGCGGCATCCCGGTGGACATGCATCCGACCGAAAAGAAATCAGCCCTCGAGGTGGTGATGACCAAGCTGCACGCCGGTGGAAAATTCGGCGGCGGCGGTTATAAGGTATCCGGGGGTCTGCACGGGGTTGGGGTCAGCGCGGTCAACGCCTTGTCGGAGTGGTGCGAGGTGGAAGTCCAGCTCAACGGCAAGGTCCACTTCCAGCGTTATGAACGCGGCTATCCCCGGGAACCGGTCAAGGTGATCGGGAAGACCAAGGCTGGCGTGACAGGCACGAAGACCACCTTCAAGTTCGATCCGCAGATCTTCGTAGAGGCGCAGGAATACCGATTTGATACCCTGGTCCAGCGCTTCCGGGAGATGGCTTTCGTAACCCGCGGTACCACCATTTTCTTCCTAGATGAGCGCACCAACCGCGAAATGACCTTCTACTTCGAAGGGGGGATCACCTCCTTTGTGCGCTACCTGGACCGGAACCGCGAGACACTGCACGCGGTGGTGCATGTCGAAAAGGACATCGAAGGGATCGGCATCGAATTCGCCGTCCAGTATACCGATGCGTACACAGAGTCCATCTATTCATTTGCCAATACCATCAATACCGTGGATGGAGGCACGCACCTGACCGGGATGCGCACAGCGCTGACGCGGGTGGTCAACGATTATGCGCGCAAGGCGGGGCTGCTCAAGGAAGCCGACCCGAACTTCTCCGGGGACGACACGCGGGAAGGCCTGACCGCCATCATCAGCATCAAACACCCCGATCCGCAATTCGAGTCGCAGACGAAAGTCAAGTTGATGAACCCTGAAGTGCAGACCTACGTGGCCCAGGTGGTGGGTGAAGCCTTCGGGACCTTCCTCGAAGAGAATCCGCAGGCGGGCAAGGCGATCGTGGCCAAATGCCTCACCTCTGCGCGGGCGCGCGACGCGGCCCGCAAGGCGCGCGACCTGGTGATCCGCAAATCCGCGCTGGAAAGCCTGACCCTGCCCGGAAAACTGGCAGATTGCTCGCAGCGCGACTCGTCCAAGACCGAACTTTACATCGTCGAAGGTGACTCGGCCGGCGGCTCCGCCAAGCAGGGCCGCGACCGGCATTTCCAGGCCATCCTGCCGCTGCGCGGCAAGATCCTGAACACCGAGCGTGCCCGGCTGGACAAGATCCTTGGGAATAACGAAGTCAGGGCGCTTATCTCTGCCCTGGGCACCGGCATCGGCGATAATTTCGACCTGGGCGGCCTGCGCTACGGGCGGATCATCATCATGACGGATGCCGACGTGGACGGCTCCCACATCCGCACGCTGCTGCTGACCTTTTTCTTCCGCTACATGCCCACTCTGATCGACGAGGGGCACCTGTTCATCGCCCAGCCGCCGCTCTATCGTCTGGCTTATAAGAACCAGGTCCAGTACGCCTACAACGATGCGGAAAAGGATAAATTGCTCAAATCGCTGGGGGTCAGCCCCGACAAGGTCAGCCTGTCCCGTTATAAAGGACTGGGCGAAATGAACCCGGTGCAGCTATGGGATACCACCATGAATCCGGTCAACCGCACCTTGCTGCTGGTGACGGTGGACGATACGGCCGAAGCAGACCGAACCTTCGATATGCTGATGGGGGACGCGGTGGATCCGCGCAAGCGGTTCATCCAGACACATGCCAAAACGGTAAGGAATTTGGACATCTAAGAAACAAAAGGTCCCTCTTGTAGAGGGACCTTTTTCGAAATATTATAAGGGTGATGTTGTCCGCGTCATAACACCCGGCGTCGGTTGCCTGATCGGGTAACCATTCGGTAGGGAAAGGAGTGACTGCGTATGCATACTCATCGCCTTTCGAAGCAACGTCGTTTGTGGTTGGTAACCGTTCTCCTTCTGGCGTTCACCGCATTCCCGAATCAGGTGGATCGGGCTGCGCCTGATTATCAAGCCCCAACCTATCAGGAGGATTTCGAGGATGGGCAGATCCAGGGCTGGCAATTGGACCCTGGTTGGCGGGTGATTCTCGAGGACGCCAATCATGTTCTCGCCGGACAGGGACACGAATGGGCGCGGCTTGACAGGTCCTTCCACGGCGACATGCGGCTGTCAATGCGGGTGAAACTTCTGCAGGGCAGGATCCACCTGGTGACCCACCTTACTGCTGCCAGCCGGTATTTCATCGGATTCGATACCAATGGGTCGGACCTGAATAAACAGTATTTTCCTGATGAATTCCAGGACAGCCTGGCTACCTGGAGCGGGGCTCACAGCCTGAACCGCTGGTACCAGGTGGAGATCATCTTCCAGGGCAGCCAAATCATCTTCATGGTGGACGGAGTGCAGGAGTGGTCGTACACCGATCCGCAGCCGCTGCTGAGCGGGGCAGTTGCCTTTGAGACGCTGGACGACTCGCAGGTGTACGTGGATGATATTCGCCTCGAAATTGGAACGGGCGCACCTGCCACAACCACCCCGCCTGCACCTGTGGCTGCCACCCCCACCCTTCCTGCCCTAGCCAGCCTGACCTGGGTGCGATTGGGCGGTCCCCTGGGCGGGCTCGGTTACGATGTCCGCATGCGACCCGACAACCCGGATTTGATGTACGTGACGGATGCGTTCGCGGGCGTCTTCATGAGCGAAAACGGGGGCGAAGACTGGTTTCCAAGCAACAACGGCATTACCATCCGGTGGGGTACCACAGGCGATGCCATCCCCATTTTTTCCCTGACGATAGATCCGAACAATTACGACATCATCTGGGCGGGGACCCAGAACATTCGCGGCATATTCAAATCCCTGGATGCAGGGCACACGTGGCAAAAGATGGATAACGGCATCATCGAGCGGGAAGGCATCACCTTTCGCGGCTTTGCCATCGAGCCGGGTAATTCCAATGTCGTCTATGCGGCTGCGGAAATTTCCTCATGGGTCTGGAATCACGGACGGGTTCACCCCGGCCGCGAGTTCGACATGGTCGGTGGCGTGGTCTACAAAACGACTGACGGCGGACTGCATTGGAAGCAGGCATGGCGGGGGGACAACCTGGCGCGGTACATCTGGATCGATCCACGTGATGTGAACCTGGTCTATGTCTCCACCGGCATCTTTGACCGCGAGGCAGCCAATTCCGATCCGCAGGCAGGATTGCCCGGCGGGGAGGGGGTGATCAAGTCCGCCGATGGAGGCATGCATTGGACACATATGAATAACGGTCTGAGGAATCTCTATGTCGGCACTCTTTTCATGCATCCACAGAATCCCGATATCCTGCTGGCCGGTACCGGCAATAATCAATACTATGAAAACGGAGGAATTTATCTCACGGAGAACGGCGGTGTCAACTGGCAGCAGGTATTGAGCAATGATAATATCGAATCGGTGGAAATTTCCTTTTCCAACCCGTCCATCGCCTATGCCGGCAGTGCGAATAATATCTATCGCAGTGAGGATGGCGGGCATACCTGGAGGGTCGTTTCTGGAGGAGGCCCGGATGGCTGGGGTTCGCCGGGCGTCCGCGCCGGTTTCCCGATCGACTTCCAGGTGGATCCTCGCAACCCGGACCGTCTCTTTGCCAATGAATACGGGGGCGGAAATTTTCTATCCGAGGATGGCGGCAAGACCTGGATCGATGCCAGCCGTGGGTATACCGGCGCGCAGGCTCGTGCCATCGCCGTGGATCAAACACAACCCGGGCATGTTTTCGTCGCGGCGAGGAGCGGAATCTTCACAAGTTTTGATGGCGGCATGAACTGGACTGGTTTAAATTTTCCTCCCGTGGTCACAATGGAATGGAACATGGTTGGAATCGATCCATCCAACCCGCAGCACCTCATCGCCGAAACCAACTGGGGCAATAAACTGTTGAACAGCACAAATGGTGGTTACAAGTGGAATTCCGTGTACGGGTTCGGAGAACAGCGCATCGGCTGGCGCGCGGTTGCTTTTGCACCTTCCAACACACGGATCGTCTATGCGGGTTCAGCAGGTTACTTTTCCGCAGGTAGTTTTGACGGCAGCCAACCCGGGCAGGGCATCTATATCTCCCGCGATGGGGGTTACACCTGGCAGGCAGCCAATGACTCAAATTCTCAAAACGCCCATGTGGCTTCACTGGCAGTCGATCCCACGAATCCGCAAATCGTCTACGCTGCCACATCCGGGAGCGGTTTGCTTAAGACAAGCAACGGCGGGCAGTCGTGGACCCGGCTCACAGGTCTCTGGTCCAACCAGGAACGGGTAATTTCTGTTGCCATCAACCCCGCCGATCCGGATAACCTCTTCCTGGGAATAGAACGAGGCGGACTTTTTATCAGCATGGATGGCGGAAACACCTGGAAACACTCCATAAAAGGCCTGATCCCGGAAGGGAGCATTGCCTCGATAGTGTTTGATCCGACCCAGCCGCTGGAAGTCATGTATCTTGCCGACCTCTCAAGCGGAGTCTATAGTTCCGTCAATGGTGGTGCGAACTGGACTGTGATCAACAACGGCTTGCGCATGAGGGCGGTGAATGCCCTGGCTATCTCGGCCGACGGGCAGCACCTCTATGCGGCAACAGAGGGCGAGGGAGCGTTCCGCCTCGACCTGAACGGACAACCACCTGAATCTGTATCGCTTCCGACCCCTTCTCCGACCATCACCTACCCTCCGACAGCAATCCCGGAGGTAAGCACGCCCACCAGTGAAGCGGTCACTACGCCTGCTGCCGGGCCAACCGCCACGCCAGGAACCAAACCTGGCATTTGCGGCGGGGCAGCCATGATATCTCTGGCGATAATCGGGCTGACCTGGCTCCGGCGGCGAAGATGGTAGGTTTACAGAAGAGTTACGGCATGACTACATCTGCGATCCGAGCAGGGAGATGGATAAGATGAGAGTCCACCTGATCTTGACGGGGACAATTCTGATAGCGGTTGCCTTTCTCTCCGCCTGTGCCCCTCCGTTGACTCCGCTCCCCAGCCCCACTCCTCTGCTACCAACAGTCTCCCCCTCACCTGTGACCGAGGTCGTGCCCTCCGGGGCACTCATCTCCGGCATCGTCCTCGATCCACTGGGTGTGCCCCTGGCACAGGCGACTGTCCGCATCCAGGCAACTGCCAACGAGACCATGACCGATGAGCAGGGTCGTTTCGTGCTCGCCGGCTTGGAAGCAGGGAGACCGGTCACCGTCAGCGCGTGGAAGCAGGGCTATTACTGCGCCAAGGTGGAAGGGGTGGTGCCGCCAGCCAGCGGCATCATGGTCAGCATGCGCCTCGTTCAAACCAACGATAATCCGGATTACCAATGGATTCCGCCGACCGGCGAAAATTCCTGCTACTCCTGCAAACCCGGTGTGACCCGGGTCTGGCTGGACAACGACGCCCACGGAAAATCTGCGCTCAACCCGCGTTTCCTTACCATGTACAATGGCACGGATGTGAACGGCAGTCAGAGCCCGCTCACGAGCTATGGTTACAGCCGCGATTACGGGCGTGTCCCGCTGCTGCCGGACCCAAGCCAGCCCTACTTTGGCCCGGGTTATAAACTGGATTTCCCGGATACCGCCGGCAACTGCGCGGCCTGCCATATCCCCGGCGCAGCGGTCGATGCGCCTTATGGCACCAACCCGAACACGGTCAGCGGGGTCAACCAATTTGGCATTCATTGCGATTACTGTCATAAAGTGGCTGATGTCAAACTGGATCCGGTTACCGGTCTACCCTATATGAACATGCCGGGGGTTCTCTCGCAGGATATCCGCCGACCCTTCCCTGAAGATCCCGATCGCTACCAGCTCTTCTTTGCCAACTTTGATGATGACAATGTACCGATGGAAGACACCTACCTGCCGCTGATTACGCAAAGCCAGTGGTGTGCTCCCTGTCACTACGGCATGTTCTGGGATACGGTGGTTTACAATTCCTTCGGCGAGTGGCTCGCCAGCCCTTACAGCGACCCTGTGACCGGGAAAACCTGCCAGCAGTGCCATATGCCCGCGCCGACCCTGCTGGATGGACAGCCGCTCACCAATGTCGCCTCCGGCAAGGGAGGCGTGGAACGCGACCCGCTGACCATCCCCGCCCACACCTTCCCCGGTGCTTCCAGCACTGACCTGCTGCAAAATGCGGTCACGATGAGCGTTTCTTCCCGCCGGGATGGGAACCGGGTGATCATCGAGGTGAACATCCTCAACAACCGGACCGGGCATCACGTCCCCAGCGATTCGCCTCTACGGCAGTTGATCCTCCTGGTGCAGGCTGCGGGACCAGGCGGCGAACCGCTGGTTCAAGTCGACAGCCCGATGCTGCCAGATTGGGCGGGGATTGGAGATCCGGCAGAAGGATATTACGCCGGTCTTCCCGGCAAGGCTTATGCCAGGATCCTGGAGGAAATCTGGACGGGGATTTCCCCCACCGGCGCCTACTGGAATCCGACGCGAGTCGTCAGCGACAACCGCATCCCGGCTTTCGGGTCGGATACCAGCACTTACATCTTCGAAGCTCCCGCGGTTGGGTCCATTACCGTCGATATATCCCTCTTTTTTAGACGGGCCTTCATCCAATTGATGGAATGGAAAGGCTGGGACGTTCCGGATATCTTGATGGAGGAGGCGAGGATCGAGATACCCTGAGACTGGTGTCAAGCCGCTGCCATTTTACGAATCTCGGCTGCCACCTGCTCAAAATAGCGCGTGGCGCGCTTGATAAGCCCGATCATGCTGAGGAATCCGTGCACCATGCCATTGCAGCGCATGAGCTGCACTTTAACCCCGGCTTCCTGCAACCGTTGGGCATACGCTTCGCCTTCATCGCGCAGCACATCAAATTCTGCCGTCACCACCAACGCAGGCGGCAGACCGTTTAAATCTTTTGTCAGCAGGGGCGAGACCAGAGGATTGAGCCGGTCATGGGGATCCGGTGTGTACTGGTCCAGGAACCATTCCACGTCCCGTTTGGGCAAGCCAAGGGATTGGGCACCAAATTCCTGATACGAAGAGGTATCCAGGGAAGCAGCGTTGGTGGCTGCATAGAATAAGACCTGTCCCGCCAGCGAAGTAGTCCCGGTTCCAGCACGGGGCGAAGTAGTCCCGGTTCCAGCACGGGGCGAAGTAGTCCCGGTTCCAGCACGGGGCGAAGTAGTCCCGGTTCCAGCACGGGGCTTCGTAACACCATTGACCTGTCTCATCTGCGCCACCACAGCCGCCAGGTTGCCGCCGGCAGAATCTCCGCCCACCAGCACTCGTTTTGGATCCCCGCCCAGTTCGCTGGCATGTTCCATCGCCCACTCGACAGCCGCATAGGAATCTTCTGCAGCAGCCGGGAAGACATATTCGGGAGCCAGGCGGTATTCCACTGAAAGGACAATGCAGTTGACATGTCTGCAAAGAAAGCGGGAGATATTATCCGCGGAATCGAGATCACCGATGACCCATCCACCTCCATGTAAATAGACAAAGAGCGGATAGGAGGTTCCTGCTCCGGGCATGTAGAGACGCGCTGGGATTTCTGCGGCAGGACCTGGGATGGTCAACTCCCGGATGGATTTCACTTTTTCGAATATCCCCCCAAGAATTTTAAGCAATGGAAAATTCTTGCGAAAGTTGAGCCGCGACTGGTCAGGCGATACTTGATCGAGCGGGGTTTCCCCCAGCAGTTCCTGCCCGTGGCGCATCAGGGCAGTCTGCTCATCCAGCACCCCGCCCGGTAGAGGCGGGAATCGCGAGGTGAGATCCAATAGTTTGATCCGCAGAAGGATACCGAGAAATCTAATATAGTTGATCAGGCTGATTTTCATGCATGGATTCTAACACCACCCTCGCCCCACTCCCATGTCCGGAGGAAGAATGTGTTGGAAAAGGTAATACCTTATCGTACCGGAGGAAATGCCACCTGCACCTGCAAACCGCCGCCGGGAAGGTTCCGGGCACTTATATGCCCATCCTGCCCCTCCACGAGTAGTTTGGCGATCGCCAATCCCAGTCCTGCTCCCCCCGAGAGGCGCGCCCGCGATTTTTCCCCGCGCCAGAACCGGTTAAAAATGAATGGCAAATCCTCTTCAGGTATGCCAGGTCCATTATCACATATACTGACCACCAGTTCTTTGCCCTGCAGGGCTGGTTCAGACCCAGCGGGGTGGCCGCTTGTGCTTGATGGGACTGGTGCGCGGGAGAATTCCACCCAAACGCGCCTGCCACGTGGGACATAGCGCAGGGCGTTCGAGAGCAGGTTGCCGACCAACTGCTCGGTGCGCATCGGATCGGCGACAATGAGGGCTTTTTCCAGGGATGTCACCAGGTCCAGGTCGATCTCCTTTTCATCAGCTTCGGCCTGAAACATGCTTATAGATCGGCGGACGATCTCGAGCAGATCTATTTCATGCTTTTCGAAGACCAACTGGTGGCTTTCAGCGAGGGTCAGCAGGCGCAGGTCATCCACTAGCCGCTCAAGCAGGTAGGTTTCTTCGAGGACCGGGCCGATGTGATCCATATTTAACGGATAGACCCCATCCAGGATGCCTTCCAGCCGCCCGCGCATCACTGTCAGCGGGGTGCGCAATTCGTGGGCGATGTTTGCCAGCATGTCTCGCCGCTCGCGATCATTACGCTCAAGAGAATCTGCCATCTTGTTAAAACTGGCACTTAGATCGCGTAGATCATCGGGCGCCTTCACCCGCACGCGGGTCTGCAGGTTGCCTCCGGCGATCTCTTCGGCTGCGGCGATGACCTCAGCCAGTGGGGCGACCACGCGGCGGGTGAGCAGCAACCCGATCAACGTGGAAAAAACCGCCAGAAATAGGGATGCCAGCACCACAGGCTGGAGGAAACGGAGAGTGAAGCGCCTTTCGGATGGCAGGGTGTTCTGACCGAGGACCAGTTTTCCGACCACATGGCCATTCACCATGATGGGCATCACTGCTTCACCATTTGCCGGCTGGTATGCCAGTGAAGAAGCAGGGTCAACCGCCCGCCCGTGATCAACGACAATGCGGTTCTGCGCATCCAGCAGGATGGAGGACTGCCACTGGGAAGCTTCGATATCCAGTGAATTGGTGAAGATGGCACCAACGCCATCCCAACTGCCGCGGGCAATGTAGTAGGTTTCGAGCCGGGCGATGGCTGGCAGCCGGTAGAGCGGGTTGGACTGTGAAGGGTAGGCCAGGACAAGACCAGTGGAGAGAAGGGTAAAAAGAAAGAGGAAGGCGACCGCGATGATGAAAGCGCGCAGAAGCAGTAGGAACAGGCGGTTGCGGATCGAACGGACGCTGCTGGAATGGCTCATGGATCAACTCTCGAATTTGTAGCCAACACCGTGGACGGTGATAATGTACTCCCCCGGCTCCAATTTATGGCGCAGGTTGCGGATGTGCGAGTCAATAGCGCGCTCGTAACTCTCGAAGGCGACCCCGCGCGCCGCATAGAGCAGTTGCGTACGGGAGAAGATCCGCCCGGGCTGGCTCATCATGGTCGCCAGGAGTTCGAACTCGGTCATGGTGAGAACAACACTCCGGCCTGGTAGATTGACCTGGTAGCGGGTGCGGTCCAGAGTGACCTCTCCAACCCGGATAACTTCGCTGGTCGGATCCCCGCTGGCGCGTCGCAGTACAGTACGCACGCGTGCCACCAGTTCGCGCGGACTGAACGGTTTGGTCATGTAATCATCCGCCCCCAGTTCCAGGCCGATGAGTTTATCCGTCTCCTCGATGCGTGCTGTGAGCATGATCATGGGCACATTGCTTTCATGTTGCAGGGATCGGCACAGGTCGAGCCCGTCCATACCGGGCAGCATCAGGTCCAGGATGATCAGGTCAGGCTTCTGTGAGCGCGCCAGCGCCAGCCCCTGGAGACCGTCCCCGGCCGCCAGGATGTCAAATCCTGCGGCATGCAAATAGTCGCTGCAGATTTCCACGATCTTGGGCTCATCGTCTATGACGAGAATTTTCTTGGCCATTTCATATACCGGGTAGAGCGGACAAATCAGTACCAAAACCACTTATATTCCGAAAAATATTACAACCATCCGAATTATGTCGCAAATGGTTGATTCGGGCAAGAACATGCGGCCTGCCCACACCCGTGCCCCGTACAGAACCGGGACCACACAGGCAGGCCGCATTGGGTCAGGCACTTGTTTCGGGCGGCAGCACCGGTGCAGTCATAACCGTCACTTTTTTTGCCGGGATTGCTGCAAGGACGATCACCGCGATCGCCAGGACCATCCGCAGGATGCCTAGGCTCAGGTTCAAGCCATTCGATACCTGCATGAATGCCAGCAGGATCATCGGGAGGAAACTGACCAGCGCCAGACCGAGATAGATGACACCCATTACGATGCCGAGCACCTGCCCCCAACGTTTATTAATCAGCATGCCAGCAGCCGCTGCCATGGATGTCAGCAGTGCGACGGCATACACGATGATTCCGGTCATGCCACCCAATTGACCAAAAAACGGTAGTCCGCCACCCGGCCCTCCAAATGTTTGGCTGGGTAAATTCGAGCCGCTTTGACCAGGAAAGTCTTTGCCTTGAGGGACACTTCCTTGACCAGGGAAACCGTTCTCTCCTCCCGGCAGGGATTGGCCGTTAACCGGAAAATTGAGATTGCCCCGTCTTTGGAAACCTCTGGTTGAGCCCAATAGCGGCGTAGCCATGAACAGCAAGGCCAGTACAATGAGGATGACAGCTGAAATGGGTAACAGTTTGGGATTGAGTATTCTAACCTTATTTGGCTTTGCATCAAGTGTGGACATATATAACCTCTCAAAGACTTATTCGTAACGTAATGCTTCCACCGGTTCAAGGAGGGAAGCCCGCCGGGCTGGATAGATACCGAAGAACAGGCCTACAGCAGCTGAGAAAAGCGTGGCCAGAAGAATGGCATTCAGGCTGACCGCCGGGGTTAGGGCAGTGCCACTGGCTGAAGCAACCTGTCCGACAATCAATGCGATCAACCAGCCGAGTAAAATGCCAATTACCCCACCCAGCAGACTCAGGAATAATGACTCCACCAGGAATTGGATCAAGATATCCCGGTTGCGGGCACCCACAGCCTTGCGCAGACCAATTTCACGGGTCCGTTCGGTAACCGAAACCAGCATAATGTTCATGATGCCGATACCGCCGACAAGCAGGGAGATGGCAGCAATTCCTCCCAGGAAAATGGTCAGGACCCCGATGATCGAAGATGCAGTCGATGCCAGATCCTGTTGATTGAATATGGAAAAATCTTCTTTTCCGACTGCCACATGGTGGCGCAGGCGCATGATATTGGATATCTGCGTGCTTGCCTGCGAGACCGAATCTGCGTTGGTGGCCTGGACATATATGGTGTCCACACTGTTGCCAGTGCGCCGGATGACGCGGTCCCGAGCGGTGGTGAGCGGGATGACGGCCTGGTTGTCGGAACTCCCCAGCGAAGTGCCACCTTTTGATTGCAGGACGCCAATGATCGTGAATGTTTGACCGTTGATACGCATCTCCTGTCCCGTCAGGTTAGTGGTCCGGCCAAAAAGCGTCGTTGCCAGGTCTGCACCGATCACGACCACCCGGGCATGGATGTTCACCTGCTGGTCGCTGAAAATGGCGCCCTCCGAGACCAGTTCGCTGCGCATGGAAAAGTAATTGGAGGTCACGCCATAGATGGTGGTCGTGGAGGTTTGCCCGTTGGCTGAAGCAGAGATATTACCGCCCTGCAAAATGGGGGCAACCGCCTCTACAGACGGCGCCTGGAAGGGATCCATCATTGCCTGGGCATCAGCCATCGTCAACGGTTTAATATTCCGCACTACCGCGAAGCCGCCTCCTCTGAATCTTGATTCGGACCCCGCAGAAACGAACAGGAGGTTGGTTCCTATGGAACTGATGGAGGAGGTGATGGAATTCTGAGCGCCCTGCCCGACAGACAGCATCGCAATTACCGCCGCGACACCGATCACGATGCCCAGGATGGTCAAACCACTGCGCAATTTATTGCCCATCAGGACGGTGAGGGTTCCCAGAAGAACTCGTTTGATTTTCATTGAACATTCTCCTCGACCATCCCATCCTGAATCCGGATCGTGCGTTGGGTCTGGGAAGCGATTCTTGGGTCATGGGTGATAATGAGCAGGGTGGTGTTGCGTTCGCGGTTAAGCTTGAACAACAAATCCATGATCTCCTGGCCCACCTTGGAATCCAGGTTGCCGGTCGGTTCGTCAGCCATCAGGATGGCCGGTTCATTGACCAGCGCCCGAGCCACCGCCACGCGCTGCTGCTCCCCGCCGGAGAGTTCGGCCGGCCGGTGCTTCATGCGGCTTTCCAGACCCACTGCCTGCAGGGCCGCGGCTGCCCTTCCCTTGCCTTCGTCGGGTCGGTTGGCATACCCCAATGGGAGTTCGACATTGATAAGGGCTGAAACCCGCTGCAACAGGTTAAAGGACTGGAACACGAAGCCAATCTTGCGATTCCGGATGCTGGCCAGTTGGTCGTCGGTCAGCCCCGCAACATTTTCTCCGTCCAGAATGTATTCACCGCTGGATGGTCTGTCCAGACAGCCGAGGATGCTCATCAAGGTGGATTTCCCGGACCCAGAGGGTCCCATGATGGCGACCGCCTCTCCGCGTTTGATTTCCAGGGAGACGCCTCGCAATGCCTGAACCTGCACTTCTCCCATCTGGTAGACTTTTTTCAGGGCTTCTGCCTGGATAACGATATCTTCCATATCAGCCACCTGGCCTATGGGGTCGTCCCGGGCTGGGGTTGACCACCGTCAGCAGGGCCGCCACCGCCACCCATAAAGCCGAACCCGCTGCTGGAGGATGTGCTGGCGAAACTGAGCACGATCGTATCGCCTTCCTTCAGGGTATCGTTGGTGATCTGGGTGGTGGAATCCGAGACAGCACCGATCGTGACTGGCACCGAGGTTGATACACCATTTTGGACCAGATAAACATACTGCTGGCCAC
>Ga0315275_10000578_pt1 | contig 30734 bp, 27 predicted proteins | sample YL17G03_0_MG_FD_205557 | JGI IMG/M metagenome (GOLD analysis project Ga0315275, IMG submission 205557) | Sediment microbial communities from Yellowstone Lake, YNP, Wyoming, USA - YL17G03_0 | ecosystem: Environmental > Aquatic > Freshwater > Lake > Sediment | place: USA: Wyoming | collected...
GAACCTCCGGCATACGTGTCCGAAAAAGGGCGAAGGCTTGCAAGAGCGTTCGCCAGTCTTTCCTGCCATCCACGCTACCGACGTACAACAGGTAGGGCGTCTCGCCGACAAACCGGCCTGTCGAGGTTCGAATCTGCTCACCAGACGGAGGCGTCAGGAACAGCGGGTCGATGGCCTCAGGAATCACATGTACCCGATCCGGAGACACATGCGCCAATTCCACGAGATCGCGTTTCGTATACTCAGACGGCGTGACCACCGCTGATGCCCGACGGGCTGTCGAGGGAATCCAGGTCCCCCAGTACCAGCGGGCCCGTTGGGTTGGCAGCCATTCCGGATGCTTCGTGTACATCAAGTCGTGCACGGTAAGCACGATTGGTTGGCGATGTACGACTGCCCCTGAAAAGGCAGGAACATGGATCACATCCGCCTTGCTCAGCCAGGCACGCCAGGGAAAACGAACTTGATCCCACCACAGTTGATTCGGCAGCCGCCAATTGGGACCGCGCGCGCACGAGAGCTCAATCACTTCATGGGAGGGATACCGCGAACGGAGCGCCCGAAGGAGATTCCAAACATAGGTGGCAAACCCATGACGATGCCCCGCACCGAGTGATTGACAGTCAAACGCGATTTTCATCCGACGATCCCGACGCGGGTCGGCTCCTCATACTTTGATGGCACTGATCATCAGTTCATTACCAGCCGACGGCCAGATGGGCAACAGGGCCTGCTCGACCGCGGTACACAGGTGTGCCAATGTACTGACGGCGTTCGATCCTACATGATCCTTGGCATCTCCGGTTCGAGCGATTCGAAGGCTTTTCTCATAATCAAACCGCGCAAGCTGCGGCCGACTTCGCTCTCGCTCGATCTGGAACCCCGCCAACTCAACGCATCGCCGGAGCGTGGCGGGTGTAAAAAGAGATAAGTGCCTGGGCGGATCGAGGCTTACCCAATGCTCCCGAAACAAACGGCTCATCAAACCCGCCGCGTTTGGAGTGGTCAGCACCAAACGTCCCCGCGGACGCAAAATGCGATAACACTCCTTGAGATTCACGAGCGGATCCGATACATGCTCAAGAGAATGTGACATCGTGACTAAGGCAAAGCATCCGTCATGAAATTTCGCCTCCTCCAAGATCCCAACCTCCACATGAATCCCATAGGCTGCCCGCGCAATCTCAGCCGCATGGGACGAGAGATCCAGTCCAACGACATCCCAGCCAAGCTCTCGCATATGCGCTAAATAGTGACCAGGCCCGCACCCAATGTCGAGACAGGTGCCACCTGGGACGAATGGGGGACAGAGATCGTCATACCCAAAACGGGCTTTGGCCGCCAGCGGGGGAATCTTCGCCAACAGTTTCCCGACCGGAGCAGCCCACCAGACATTCTGGCGAAATTGAGGATACCCATAGGCCTCGCTGAGAATCAGGCCGCGAAGCAGGTCCCGAATATACGAGGCCCTTCGATAAATTGGCGGTGCCGGCGGTTCATGCGCCTCATATGAAACCGGATAACACTGGGCCAACTCTTCACGTTGTGGACAGGGGCTGAGCCAAATAAACCCACAAGACAAGCAGCGTTGAAATCCGTAGGAGCCGGCCACGTCGTACAAGCGGTCCGTAAGATCGTGATAGAGTGGATGTCCTTGTGTGCCGCAAAGACGGCACCCGGAAACGATCTCGTTTCGTCCGATCTGTTGCGGCTGGGCGAGCCTCATGACCATCTCGGCACTACCGGGACAACACTCGAAGGATACTGAAAGGTGTCGCGCCCCCAGAACAGGCGCCAATGTCGCCGCGATTCATTGGCCAGCCATCCACTTGGCTTCTTTCCCAGCAGCACGTGCACGGCACCTCCTATGAGAACAAGCGCAGAGTTGAGGACGATCCCCAACCAACATAGTCCTGAGGCGATAGGCCCCTCCTGCTTCCGGACATAGCGAATCCAGGAAATGAGATAATCGATGATCGCCTGGTCCTTCATCGACCCGACTCCTCCACCAGAGCCATGGTGCACAACTTCGGACTCGGGAAGGAACCAAATGGTCTCGCCTTGATCCTTCAACTGGCGGCATAGGTCGATGTCGTTAAAAAAGATAGGGAACCGCTCATCGAACAGACCTTCCTGCGGCAACCGGTCTCGCCGTAGCATTAAGCAAGCCGCTGCAGGCTGTTCTACCGGGCGGGCCAGATCGAAACGTTCATCGATCATGTAGAACTCGCGTGCCCACCGATTATCGGGAAACAGCGCCCGGAAGAACGTATGGGTCGCCGCAATATATCGCCACGTTGGAAGGCGTTTGTAGTACCGTTGAAAAGACCCGTCGAGATTAAGCAATTTGCATGTCGCGCCAGTCACGTCGGGATGTGCATCGAGAAAATCAGCCATTTGCTCAATCGCTAGCGAACGAACCACGGTATCGGGATTCAACAAAAGAAAATACCGACCCTGCGCAGCAGCGAGCGCCTGGTTGTTTCCATAGGCAAAGCCGAGGTTCGCTTGATTGCAAATAGCTTCGACGGACGGGAACTCTTGTGCCAGCATTGCTCCGCTACCGTCCTTCGACGAATTGTCCACCACAACAATCTTGGCGCGAAGCCTTCCCATTCCTACCGCGACGGATTGGAGACAAGCTTTCAGCAGATCCCGCGTGTTCCAGTTGACAATCGCGATAGTCACATCAACGCGTTCAGCCAAGGTCATAGCCCTTTCAACAATCCTCGCAGATGAGGCGCTTCTTGCCGAAATAGTCCGACAACCGTCTCCCCTCTTCGAAGCAGCAATATGCGTGTGTAATACAGATGGAGAATCAATCCAATACAGTAGGCGAAACTGAGCGCCCAGGCCGAGCCAATTAGACCGGCTGCAGCCGTGAATGGCACCAACACCACGGCATATACCAAGAACTGCACGAGCCAAATCTTGGTCTGAACATCCGGACGCCTGAGCCCATAGTGCAGTGAGCCAATCAGGGTCGAGAGGCCGCAGCAGAATGCATAGAGCGAGAGAATCTTGAGCGGGCCAGCTGCGCCGGCCCATTTCGCGCCGCCGATCACCTCTACTATAGCCGGGGCCCATACTGCCATGCCGAGCGACAAAGCTCCGAGAACGGAGGCCATGCCGACCATCTGGAGCAGAAATCCTCGAACCACGGCTGGGCGATCTCGCTCGAGCAACACATAGGTCGGCAGACTGACCTGATTCATGAGCAAAGGCAACCGTGTGCTCAAGACAAGGGGGAGTACCATCGCAATCTGATAGAGTCCCAACGCTTCTAGGCCTAATAGACGTCCAATGACGAACTCGCCTCCGCTTGTCACACCGAGGATCAACCACGTCGTTCGATTGACTTGGCGACCGTACTGCAGGAGGTACGATCGTGACGGCTGTGCGAAGGACAGGCGCGGTATGAACGGCGCGATGACATACGACAAGAGGCTGCCGACGACAAAGCCTGCCAGCTGTCCTCCGACCAAAGCCCACACATTGCGCCACCATAGGGCAAGGCCGATTGTGACACAGGTCTCAACCGCACGCCGTACGAGGTCGAACTGCACACGACGTTTGTGCTCGAGATTCTTTAAGAGTCCGGCAAGCGCCGGGCTGTGAAGGCTTTGAATAAGGAGACTAATAGCGTAGGCACGCAGCAGCGGTTCCAACTCCGTTGTCTTGAACATCGCGGCAAGCGGCGCGGCACAAATCCACACGCCTAGCATGAGGAATGTTCCCCGACACACGGCCAGGGTCCAGGCTACGGCCATATCCTGCTGCGAGAATTCTTGTCTGGTCAGGAGCGCCTGCTCCAACCCGAGCTCGCTCAGCGTCAAGAGCGTCACCATGACGACCGCTACCGCCGCCATAAGGCCGAAATCCTCCGGCATCAACAAACGTGCGACGACCATCAGCTGTCCTGCGGCCATCACCTTGTCCAGGACGAATCCTGCCATGACCCAAAGCCCAGCGTTGAGGATCCTGTGCCGAAGTCGAATCGAAGTCCCTGTATCAGTCGAGCCGGTCATCAGGCCACTCCTGCCTCGAAATTAAGCTGAGAAACAGATGAAATCGTGCGACGAGCTGATTCGGCACACGTGTTCCAGTTCCAACGCCCGAGCTGCCCAAGTGTGGGCCTTCACGACGGCAGCTCGACCTTGCTTCCCCATGCTCTGTCGCGCATCCTGATGTTGCAGGAGATACACCAACTGCCTCGCCAATTCCTCCGCCTGGGCCGAAGGCACTGCCAAGCCGCAGCCGATCGAATCGACGAGGTCTCCATATCCCGGGCCAGTGGTCGTCACGACCGCCCGAGCGCAGGCAAGGTATTCCCAGAGTTTCATGGAATCGCCCGGGTAGGATCTCGTGGGTTTGTGCAGCACTACACAGACATCGCAGACCGCAATCCAGCGAGGCACCGATTGAAACGAAACCCGTCCGACGAACTGCACGGCCGACTCGATTCCCATCGTTCGAGCCTTCGCCTCAAGATCTGTTCTGGTTTCACCGTCACCGACCAAGAGGAAACGAGCCTGGGGAATCGACTGCAACACACTGGGGACTGCGTCGAGCAGTTGGTCAAGGTGATGCCAGGGGAAAAATCCCCCGACAAATCCGACATACGGACCGGAGGTCTCCAACCCCAATTGCCGTCTCGACTCCGCGCAATCGATCGGCTGGAACTCTTCAACATCGACGCCGTTCCGTATGGTGACACTCTGTGCGCGAGGAATCCCCCACTCTTTCTGCATTCGATCCAGAATCTCCGGACAGATACTGACGACCGCGGAGGCCCGTCGGGCTGCGGTCTTCAAGACCGCTTGGAGCCAGGCGCGCAATGGCGTCCATTGCCAGAGTCCTGCGACTTCCTCATCGGGAAGACCGTTTACGAACAGGACATAGGGACAGCGAGTCAGCGCATGGCACAGGAGCGGGGCCCATTGCCCTGGCGAATCGAACCAGACAATGACATCCGGTTTCCATCTCACAATCTGGAAAAACAAAATACATCCAGACAGCGCGAGGAACGTCAGAGGCCGCAGTCCAAGTCTTCTTAGGACCGGAACCTGGACGAGTTCGAGCTGACTGTAAGCCGTCGTGCCATCGATCGGGCTGCGGGGGCGAGGCGCAACGACATGAATCTCATGTCCCAGACGTTGCAGCCCAAGCGCCAGCTCTGCCACTTGCCTGGCACCCCCTGCTGCAACACTCAAATCTTCATCACAGAACACGAGAATGCGCATGCTGTATCGGACCCTGCTCGGTGGTAAGCCACTCTCTCAAGCGATTGGTGAGGGACAACCAGCTAAACCCTTGCTCAACAAAACGCCGCCCATTGACTGCCATGCTGGTCTGCCGGTCCGGATCGTTCAAGAGTGCAAGCACAGCCTGAGCCAATGCGGCCGGATCATCCGGCGGGACCAAGGCAACCCCGGCCTTTTGAACAAACGTGGCGGAGACAGAGGGGATCGCGCTGGCGATCACGGGCTTTCCGCAGGCAAGGTAGTCAAAGATCTTGACCGGAGACGTTTCGCCGCGGTCCCCACGGAACGGAGCTACACAGAGCGTCATGGCACCGATCCACGTGGGAACCTCCTGATAGGGAATCCTGCCGGCCCAGGTGATACAGGGATTGAGGGCCAGTCGATCCGCCTGCTGCTTCAACTCCGGAGCGGCTTCTCCGTCACCAACCAAGAGTAGATGGACTGATGGTATAGTGCGTCTGATGATGGCCATCGCATCCAACAAACACTGCAATCCTTGATAGCGGTAGAAGCTCCCGACAAAACCGATGTAGTCCCGGTCTAGATCCACTCCGATTCGACGTCGACATACTGCTGCGTCCTGAGGGACAAACAAGCCCGTATCCGTTCCACTCGGCAGCACGGCGACTCGCTCAGTGACAACCCGATAGCGGCGAACGACGAGATCGCGTAATCCATCCGTCAGGACGACCACGCGATCGCAGCGGCTGAGGACATAGGACGCCAACCAGTGTTTGAGTCTCCTCTTGAGTCTGCGGTCGGTCTCTGACCAATCAGGCACCGGCTCCCCGTTCACTTCGCAAACGCACTGCGCGCCGACCAGTCTCGCGAACAACAACGGATGCGGACTGTCCATCCACCGGTAATACACGACATTCGGTTTCGACCGACAGGCTCGCACGAGACCGACGATACAGGAGAGAACCGCGTAGGAAACCGGACGCAATACCGGCCAAGGAAGGAGTGGAATCGGCGCAATCGAAAATCCTCGCTGGAGCAAGGAAGATCGATACCGTGGAGGAAGGACTGTCACGCTGTCGCCTTGTTCGACAAGCTGGCGCGCCAAGGTCCAGAGGCGGACGAGTCCGACGGGATCAGATGGCGCATCCGGCTCATACCAATAACAGAAGAGGAACCACCTCATGCGATCGCTCGCTGAGGGGCAGGGTCCATCTGCTCTGATGTCAGACGTGGCAAGAGAATGACCAACCCGGCGCACAACCAGAACGGCTCCATGATACGAATGAGAATGAAGGTATTCGCACCCACGGAGTGCGCCAACATGGCGACCATCCCCAGTAGGAAACCCTGTGCGAGACCTTTACAGAATGGATCGCGCTCAGACAAAAACGACTCACGGGCCATCAACCACAGACGGACGATGATGAAGAGGAACGTCACGAGCCCGGCCAACCCTGTCTCTCCGATGATCTTGACGAACTGTGCGTCGGCCCACGCATATCCGGTCACACCATAGCCAAATACTGGATGGGTTGTCCAATCCCTGAGCACATAGGCCCAGGACCGAACCCTGTCGGTCGTCGACAAATCCAGAGCCACGCCAACGACCTTGATCTCCCCTCCGTACTGACGACCAAAAAAGGTATCGCTAACCCGCTGCTTCACGTTCGCCGGAACGAGTAACGGCACCATCATCGCGACAATGAGCGTGACGACGACCACGCGTGGATTGCGCCATTTCGCCACAAACACGCTGAGAGTCAAGACGGCCGCCGCCAGATAGGACGATCGAGATAAGGTGGCCATGAGAGCCAGCGACATGAGTCCGACCATTCCGATCAGCAAGGCACGCACCGCGACGGATTCGACATACAGGATCAGACCGATGGCGATGGCCGCGATAAACACGAGATAGCCCCCGAGCGTATTAGGCTCTCCGCTCTCCCCCTCAAACGGAGCCGTGGCCCGTGCCCCGCTTGGAATCTGATAGATCGCATAGAGGCTGATCAAGAACACCGTCACGAAGAGTGCTCCGACCAATTGCATGACCTGACGCCGAGTCCGTACATGGTTGACGACCATGAAGAAGATGAAAAAGTACTCAAAGTATTTCAGGATAAAAAACGTGCCCGTGACCCACCGGACACGGCCCGACATCACCCCGAGCCCGGTCGCGACCACGCATGCCACCATGTAATAGATAATCGGCCGGTTCATCGGGGTCTCTCGAATGAGAGCCAGCTCCTTGTAGATGATCATTTTCGCAAGCCAGCTAAACCCGATGATGATCAGCAGGATATCATCGAAGCGAAGCGATAGCTCTCGCCCTCCTACCCCTCGGCCTTCCATTTTTCCGACCGCGAGCTCAGGGGACAGCAGCATCGAAAATATGAGCAGATAGAGAGCAGCGGGGACTGAGAAAAATGCGACCAGCAGAACGATGAACCCGCAGATAATTTGGAGGCTGAGGGTCGGGGTTGAAAAGGTCAGGCTGAGGGCAATGAGCAACGCGAACACCGAGAGAAACGCGGCATCATACGTCTTGAACGCTGATTCGTGCATGGACTCTCCGCTTCTGGCCGATCAGCGATATTCGTAGTTGTAGACACCGTAATCCGGCGTGACCTCGGATTTCATGTTCGTCAAAACGATGCCCATCACATTGGCCTGCGCATGGTCTAGAAGGAACTTGGCCCGCTTGAGGGCATTCCGACCGATCCGCCCAACTTGGTAGACCAGAATCGTCCCGTCGACGCGTGAACTGAACGCCACCGCATCCGTGACTGGGAGGATGGGAGGAGAGTCGAACAGCACGAGATCGTACTCCTCATTCATCTCATTCACGAGCGTCTTGATCTTGTTCATGTTGAGGAACTCGTTCGGATTGCCCACCTCCGACCCGCTGGTCAGAACATGCAGGTTGTCCAACCCCGGTGTGCTCATTACCCGATCTGCCCCCATCGGCCCGAGCATCAGATCCGTCGCGGACCGCACGTGACTGCGCCAGGAGGTACTGCCCACCAGAGCATCCGCCAGGCCGGGGACCCGCTCCAGACCCAACCGCTGATGCACAATCGGCCTCCGAAGGTCTGCGTCGACGAGCAGCACTCGCTGCCCTTCCTGGGCGAGCGTGATCGCCAGATTGGTAACACAGGTACTCTTGCCTTCTCCAAGGCCCGCGCTGGTGAAGAGGATAGATTTGACCTTCCGATCCATGCTGGCGAATTGGATATTCGTCCGCAGGGACCGCAGACTCTCAGACTGGACAGACTTCGGATTGATCAGGCAAATGAGTTTCGAGAAATGATCCACAGTCGACGCAGAGGCATTGGCTGGAAGCGCCGCGCGAGCGGCTTCCTCCATTTCCTTACCGTCGAACTGTGGGATGACGCCGAGAACCGGCACCTTGAGAAACTCCTCGATCCCTTCGATGGTGCCGATCGACGTATCGAATGATTCGCGCGCAAAGGCTAAGACGATCCCGAGAAAGATCCCCATGAGAGAGCCAACCATGAGGTTCAGCTCCGTATTGGGCGCATTGATTGGTACGCTAGGCATGATGGCCGGCGCAATAATCGTCACCTCTTCAATCCGCTCCGCGCTCTTGATCTGCAGCTCTTGATACTTACCCTTGAGCGTCGCCAACAAATCGGCGTTGACTTTCACCTCACGCTCGAGTCTGTTCATCTGAATCGCCGCTCGCGGGAACTGTAAATAACGGCCCCGATAGCGATCGCGCTGATCCATGAGCGTGGCCTCCCGATCTTGCATGCTCTTGAGCTTGGCTCGGAGTTCAAGAAGCATCTCGGCTCTAACATTATTGATCTTCTGCTGCTGCTCTCGGACTTGTGGGTGATCCGTCGTGTAGTTGATCAGGAGGGTGTTTCGCTCCTGGAGGAGATCAAGGAGGCGCTGATTCAGGATCGTGAGCAGCGCATTCTGCTCCTCCGTGAAGATCCGACCGGTTTGGTTCCCAAGCACCGCATCGGTTCGATTGAGCACCGAGATCTGCCGTTCCCCCTCCGCCCGATTTCGCATCACCTCGTTGAGCTGCTCTTCCAGCTTAGTGTATGTCTCCAGAGCGGCACGCGCCTCATCGGTCAGAAAGACCTGCCCTTCCCGTTCCCTAAACTCCCTCAGCGCTTCTTCCGCGTTATTCAACTGCTTTTCAAGCCCAGCCAGCTGTTCTTCCACAAACCGTCGCGACTCCATGACGAGACGGTTCCGGGTCATGATATTTTCTAGCCGATAGGCATTGGCCACAGAATTGGCTGTCTTCTCTGCCATCTCCGGTCGATCCGTGGTGGCCGTGATGCGGATGATATTCGTATCGCCTTCCCGTTGCGTCTTAATTTCCTGACCAAGGTTATACACGGTGTTGAGGTAGGTGGCCGATCGCTTCTCTTCCAGTGTCACGTTTTCCGGTACCCGCCCTAATTCCAATGCCACACGCTCCATCACGGGAAACCCCCGGATAAACTCGGTCTGGGAGTTAAGGTCGTTGGCGTTTGAGAAGGACATGGTCTCGATCAACTGTTGGGCCACGGTACTCGTTCGGTCGAACTTCACCCGCGCAGAGGCTTCATACACCGGGCTCGGCTTGAACATTTCTGAAAACAGGAACGTGAACAACACCACGAGCCCCGCCGCCAGCAGAATGAGATACTTCCGTTTCTTGACGATCAGCCAGTAATCGATGACATTGAGCTCGTATTGGGCCATGGGGTCAGCGTCCTTTTCTCGTCTCGATTTCGACTACTATTTAAACAGTGCAGGGAAAATATATATCGGGTAGATCGGCATCATCGCAGTCGTAATTATCGGCATCATCTTTTTCGCAGCTTCGGAGGCATCACCCAGATGTTCACGCGGCACAAACACGATATCGTTTTCCTCCAGCGCGACGTTCCTCGTCATATCACCATAGGTAAAGACGCGCGAGAGATCGGCCATTAGAATATTCGGCTTTGCGAGGTCGCCTCCTCGAATCACTCGGACTTCCTCCAGCAACGCCGTTTCCTGATACGTGCCGGCGTCGGCAATGGCTTGCAGCACCGTCATGTGTCTCGGCATGGGAATCATCCCGGGTTTCTTCACATCCCCGAACACGAAGACGCGCTTGACCTTTAACACTTTTTTCTTCACCAGGACCTGTACGCGCGGCTGGCGCATATAGGGTACCGAGGCTTCCTGGACACGGGCTTCCGCCACTGCCGCGGTGACGCCCCCTACGTCCACTTCCATAAACCCGACAGAAACCTTTCCGTTCTCTCGCACGACACTGGAGAACTTCTCCTCGCCGGCACCTCGACGAATCACCATCTCAAGCGTATCACCCGTTTCGATGGGCGTTTCCGCGGTCGGGACGGTTTCATCGGCATAGACATCTCCCTTCGGCAACGGTGGGGACGCCGTCCCAGGGGGGCTGATTGCCGAAGGTGGCAGAGACGAACTAGCTGGGTTGTGGCACCCGAGAAACACCACAGCGAGAATCGCACCAGCACCCAGAAGACCGATAAGATGTCGGGGTATTAGCTGTCGCACGGCCTCATCTCCTATTGTCCTTTCGCGGATCAACTGATTGGCACCACTTCCACAATGTGTATGGAGGTCTCGGCTCGCATATCCACCGTCTTCGATACCGATGCGTGACCTGATGTAGTCTGTTGCGAAACTTGCAAGATTGGACGCAGCGGGTACTGCCGATTCAACTGAAACACGACTCCGGTTTCGCCAGTGTTCAGACGAACGGTCGTCCCTAACGGATAGATCGAGAGTTGGTCGACCAAGGCCTTCAGAAGATGATACGGAAATACCGTCTTACCATTTACGAGCAGCGCGCGGATCGCCCGATGGGGCGACACGCCACTTCGATAGGGCCGTGAACTCATCAGGGCATCAAAGACGTCGGCCAGCCCGATTATGAGGGCCAGTTCATCGATCTGATCACCAATTAGCTGCTTGGGATAACCGCTGCCATCCCATCGCTCATGCTCTTGAAGGATCACCCTCTCCACCCATGGATAGGCGTCTCCGACATCTTTGAACAGGCGGACTCCCTGTTGTGGATGCTCCCTTACCTTCTGGAATTCATCTTCTGTCAACGTCCCGGTCTTGTACACCAACGAGTCCGGCAGGGCGAACATACCCAGATCGTGAAGCAATCCCGCTAACGCAACCTGTTCAAGCTTCGCTGACTCGTATCGAAGCGCTTCCGCAATCTTCACACTCACGATTGCGACACTCACGGAATTGTTAACAAGATAGTCTCCGGCATCTTGCTGCAGGACCGTCTGAACGAGTTTGTTACTTGCTCCAACAGAGGCCACGACGCCAGATGCGATCCGGGCTAATTCATTGAGCGTCCAAGGCTGCCTCGTCTGAACCAGACGCTTGATTCCCTGAAGCTCATGGCATGCGCATTGATACCAATCGGTCTCGGCAACAGACGGTGAGGGCGTGGTAGGTGGCAGAGGGAGGTCGGTCGGTGCAAGAAAGCGAGTGGAGCTTTTCGCATCAGGACCAACGGCTTCCTGACTAGACTGTCCTCGAATGAGATCGGTTAACCGCGTCACTTACCCCCCAGCCTTTCTCTCATCCTCATAAGTGTCACACCCGGCTATCGGCTATTCGCTCGTCTCCCAACGGGAAATGGCGTCACAGGCTTCTGCTCAATTTTGGCAAACTCCCGTTCCAGCATGGCCCTGATGAAGCCACTGGTCGTGTATCCCTGCTGTTTCAGGTCATCGAGCTGGGCTTTGAGATCGAGGGGTAACTGAATCACGATTCGTACGAGTTTTGGCATACCCTAGCTCCCTTTAAAATAGACACACATACCCTAAGCCAGCACGAGTGAATGCACATGCTATGCCTTGCTAGCAAGTGATGAGAGATGAACAAAATTGAGGCGTTATGCTATGACACCTTCACTGGGGGTGAAAGGAGGAACAAAATTTGCCTTACCAAGTCGTGAAATGTGCGGTCTTCTCATTCACTCGGACTGACCTGAGAATCAGCCCAGTGATCCTGTGACCTAGTTCAAAGTTATGCGGCCAGAACGGTGGTCAATAACGGTCGCGCCATTGTTTCCAAATCCGAGCCCAGTTCGCCTGTTCGCAGGTCCACAGGCACGAAGTTTTGTTCGTCGGCTTCCACACCAACTCTCTCGCTTGGTGCACTTGAAGTGCCGCGTCGGAAACTCCTCCGGTAAACCAAACCCCGCCGTCACGGTCGGTTCGCAACACCGTAATGCCTTCCGACCTATACGCATCGATAACGGCCGTGGCCGGGTGCTTGTACGGATTATGGCGACCAGCTGAAAATACGGCATACCGGGGATGCAACGATGCCAACCAGTCACGATTCAACGAACTGACCGCTCCGTGGTGAGGCACCTTGAGGACCTCGATCGAACCGTGAGACGTTGATCGTGCCATCCGCGACAAGCCATCTCGCTCGACATCCGCGGCAAAGAGCATTGTATGGCTGCCGCATGTCAGCTGCGTCACCACTGAACGATTATTCAGCCCATGCCCACTCACATGACCATCGGAGAGCGGCACGCCAACATGCGCGTCCGCTGGTGGGTTGAGGACCACCATGCGACAGGGGCTGGATGACACGATCTCCTGTCCTTCTCTGGCCACCCCTTCTTCTCGCCCTCGAAAAACCAATGACTGCTGCAATCGTCGATAGAACAGTTCTTCCCTTGTCTCTCCAGATCCCCAGTAGTTCTTCACGAGAAAATGGCGGACCACCCAGGTGAGACCTCCAACATGATCAAGTTGGAGATGTGTGCCAATGACCTGGTCAATGGCATTGATTCCCCGGTTCCAGAGAAACGGAGCCACCACCCCACGCCCCATGTCGAATCGCTCATACGTTGCCCCTCCATCGATCAACACCACCTGTCCATCAGACAGCTCAACGACCGCGCTATAACCTTGTCCGACGCCCATGAACGTGACTCGGAAGTGATCCCCATCAAGAAACATCCGCGGGGACCAGGCCCACCACAGTAATACGAATAGTACTCCGGCGCTTGCTGCCAAGCGGAACGCTGCGCCGCCCACTCGTTGCCACAGCAATCCGAGACAGCCATAGAATAACAACATGGTGAGACCCGAAGGGGCTGCGACATGCCATTCCCCTCCCGGTAGTATCGACACCAGACGAACCGCAGCCACAAAGTATTCGAGTAACCACTGATTCAGCGAAGCCAGGGCCAGAATGGTTCCCCCTACGACGATCTGCCAGATTTCGGCACCAAGTCCGATCGGAATCAATAGGACTCCCATCACGGGAAGAGCCACCACATTGGTGAAAAGACCGAGCCAGGGCAATTGATTGAAATAGTACGCAACAAGAGGAAGAGTCGCCATGGTGACAACCCTGCCCATGACCAAAGCGTCTCTCCCCCAACCAGCGAAGGTTCTCAGGAACGACGGCTCGTTCGGCAGCTCCCCCACTTCGGCCGCGGTCGACCAGGAGAGCCACCCGGCAATGGCGAAGACGGACAAGAAGGAAAGCTGAAAGGAGATATCGAACAGCGCCTGAGGATCGTGCAGCAAAATCCCAACCGCCGCCGCGGCAGAGAGGGCATGGAAGAGACGGCGCTCCTGGCCAAGCCAGATTGTACTCAGCCCAACAGTCACCATCAGCAACGACCGCATCGTAGCCAGTTCCGCCCCTGCCAGGAAAGCGTAGACTGCGACAGAAAGGAGTTTACAGACAGCGGCAATGCGAGTTGGCGTGATTCTCCGGGACAGCGCAAGAAGCCAATCGGCAGGCAACAGAATCATTACCCACCTGACGACCGCGAAGATGAGTAGCACGACGAGCCCCAAATGGCGCCATGAAATAGAAAGGAGATGGACCGTCCCGGTCACCATAAACTGATCACGCAGATCTGGATCCAAATATCCTCGATCACCGATTATGATGCCCAGAGAGAGTCCAAGTGCCGGCTGGGAAAGGGTTTGCAGCGCGGCGAGACGAATACTGGCCCTCCACCGATCAAATTGATTCCAAATCACCCACCAGTTATGCGCACGCCCAGACTCAAGAAACTGCACCGCCTCGGCTCCGGTCACCGTGGCGATCGCATCGATCCCTTGCCGCTCAAGATAGACCGCATAGTCGAATCCACCAGGATTCAATGAACCTCTCGGACGGCGCAACAGAGCCCGAAAGCGGACCCGATCGCCTTAAAAGAATAATCACTCCGGCGTGAGCCAGGTCAGCCGAACATGTATGGATGATCCCGACGCGACGACTAGATCATCTGACTCGATGATCATGACCAGTCGATCGTGGCGCCTGTTGCACAGGTGCCACGATGCGACCGGTCACCTCGATCACCGCATCGGACGAGTGCTCGGCCATCGGGTCTTTGGCAGCCAAGTTAACAAACACACTCCAATAGACGACTCCCACCAAGAGTGCTCCGTAGAGCCCAGTTGCCTGGCTGACAGTAAACCGATTGAATCGTTCGAGGACGAAGGCGCCTAGCGCAGCGAGGAGGAGCAGGAACGAGGCAGACAGGGGGAAATAGGGAGTCTGTGATCCGACGAGGAGTCCAGCGATGAAGGCAACGGTGAGGGACGGGAGGATGATCCTCCCTCAATGGAGGGCGACAACCCTAACCCAGATGAGTCTTGACGACGTCGACAAGTCGATTGGCTACTTCGCGAATCATGTCATCACGCTCCCCTTCGACCATCACCCGCAGAAGCGGTTCGGTCCCAGAGTAGCGCACCAAGACGCGTCCGCTCCCGTTGAGACGCTGTTCACTATCACGGATCGCGCGTTGGAGTTCGGGGACCGTGTCGAGGTTTGGTTTCTTCATAACTTTCACGTTGAGTAATACTTGTGGCACCGCCGTCATGGCTTTGGCCAGCTCGGACAAGGGCTTCCCTGTGCGCTTCATTAGCGACAACACTTGTAGCGCCGACAGCAGCCCGTCACCGGTCGTATTATGATCCAGGAAAATGAAATGACCCGACTGCTCTCCTCCGAAGTTATACCCCTCAGCGGACATCCGTTCGAGCAAATATCTGTCACCGACGGCAGTCCGCACAAGCGTAATACCGGCTTTCGTCATGGCAAGCTCCAGTCCGAAGTTACTCATGACGGTCCCCACCACCGTTTGCTTGGCCAACTGCCCCTGGCGATGAAGATCGAGCGCCAACATCGCCATAATATGATCGCCGTCGACGACCTTCCCCTGCTCGCAGACGAAAATGGCACGATCGGCATCCCCGTCCAGCGCCACGCCGAGATGAGCCCCCTGCTCGCGGACCGCCTTCTGCAGCAGTTCAGGATGGACTGCGCCACAGCCGGCATTGATATTCATCCCGTCCGGCTTATCCCCGATCACTTCGACCTTCGCCCCGAGCTCGCGCAACACCTTTGGCGCGACCTTGTAGGCTGCGCCATTCGCACAATCGACCACCACGTTGATTCCCTGAAAATCGAGATCTCTCGGCAATGACCGCTTGACGAACTCGATATACCGACCCTCAGCATCGTCGATTCGATAGGCTTTCCCAATGGCATCGGCAGTTGGCCGGAGATGGGCAATCCCGTTTGACATGATGAGTTCCTCAATGCGAGCTTCCATCTCATCGGGTAACTTGAACCCGTCGTTGGAGAAAAACTTGATACCATTATCCTGATAAGGATTATGGGAGGCCGAGATCATCACCCCCGCATCGGCACGGAGACTTCTCGTCAGGAACGCAATCGCCGGGGTCGGCATTGGACCGACCACTAAGACATCGACACCCATCGAGCAAATCCCGGAGATCAACGCAGACTCCAACATATAGCCGGAGATGCGAGTATCCTTGCCAATCACGATCTGATGGCGTCCGGCTCGACGCATAAACAAATGCGCCGCGGCACGCCCCAGCTGCATCGCCATTTCGCTGGTCATCGGATCAAGGTTGGCAACCCCTCGGACCCCATCAGTGCCAAACAATTTACGCATGTTGTGCTTTCATGGATACGATCGTCTGTCGACTGATTGCCACGGCCACTTGCATGACATCTCTCATCGCACGCACATCATGCACGCGAAGAATACCTGCCCCCCGGTCTACTGCCATCGCCACCGCCGCCGCCGTAGCCCACTGACGCTCCTGAACCGGACGGTCCACGAGCTGCCCAAGGAAAGCCTTTCGTGAGACACTGACTAGCAAGGGGCAGCCAAAATATGCGAAGCGGTGCAATTGGGCTAACAGCGTAAGGTTATGTACGAGCAGCTTACCAAATCCGATGCCAGGATCAAGCACGATTTGTCTTTGCGCAACCCCGCGTGCAATCGCGAAACGGATTCGTTCCTCGAAAAATGAGGAGATCTCCCCGACCACATCCTCGTAACGGGGGGCCTGCTGCATCGTACGCGGCGTACCTTGCATATGCATCAGGACGATCCCGGCTCCCGTGCGGGCAATAACCTCGACCATGGCGGCGTCGCCTCGTAAGGCTGTGACATCGTTCACGAGCACTGCCCCTGCGTCGAGAGCCGCCTGTGCGACAGCGGCTTTCGAGGTGTCGATGGAAACAGGAACCCTGACGGCTTTTGCCACAGCGGTCACAACGGGAATCGCACGACGACGTTCTTCTGCTTCATCAACAGTATCGGCACCCGGACGCGTCGACTCTGCGCCAATATCCAGCAGATCAGCCCCTTCTTCCACTAACCGAAGGGCATGGGCCACGGCGGCTTCTACATCCAGATAGCAACCGCCGTCCGAGAACGAATCCGGTGTCACATTCACCACGCCCATAATGAGCGGTTGGTCGGGGAATTCGATCAGCCGATCCATCGCCTGCCGCGTCAATGTCTTCAGGTCTCTCACCAAAGGACTGCGCCTCCACTCGTGTAAATCAGCCAGGCGACCAAAAACTGCCACCTATTGTGCCGGCAGAGGATGCACGCAACAACATATCACTCGCGAGAAGGACTCCCTTCTCGCCTATAACAACTCAGATGTACTGCCCGGGACTCCAAGCCCTGAAATGGAGTCCCTAGATCAGTGAATGAAAAATTAGGCAGGAACCGTTTGGGATGTGGACTGCATGATGATGTGGTCAATATCGGCGGCATCCAGCACTTCTTTCTCCAAGAGTGCTTCCGCCAAACCCTTCAGACTGGCCATGTGCTCCGTGAGCAACCGCTTCGCCCGTTCATAGTTTTCCGTCACAAGCCGTTTGACTTCCTGATCGATCTCCAAGGCTATTTGCTCGCTGAAATCGCGTCGGCTCCCAAATTCTCGCCCGAGAAACACTTCTTCTTCTTTTTTACCAAATGTCAGAGGGCCCAACTTTTCGCTCATGCCCCATTCACAAACCATCTTCCGTGCTAGATCCGTTGCCCGCTCAAGATCGTTCCCCGCTCCGGTCGTAATGTGTTTCAAGACCAACTCTTCCGCCACACGCCCGCCCATGAGGATGGCGAGGTTGTTGTACAAGAACTCCTTCGAATAATTGTGCCGGTCATCGGTAGGGAGTTGCATCGTCACGCCCAAGGCACGGCCCCGAGGAATAATTGTTACCTTATGCACGGGATCCGTTCCAGGAATCAGTTTGGCGATCAGCGCGTGCCCAGCTTCATGATAGGCCGTCGTCCGTTTCTCCTCGTCGCTCAAGATCAGACTCTTCCGTTCGGCCCCCATCAGCACTTTATCTTTGGCCATCTCGAAGTCGACGACTTCCACTTCTTTCTTGTTTTGTCTCGCGGCCCAGAGTGCCGCTTCGTTGACTAAGTTTTCCAGATCGGCCCCTGAAAATCCAGGCGTGCCACGCGCAATTTTTTCTAGCTCCACGTTCGTCGCGATCGGAACTTTCTTCGTGTGCACCTTGAGAATTTCTGTACGGCCACGCAAGTCCGGTCGATTGACGACGACTTGACGATCAAAACGCCCCGGCCTGAGCAAGGCAGGGTCGAGGACATCCGGCCGGTTAGTCGCAGCGACCAAAATCACACCTTCTGTCGTATCAAATCCATCCATCTCGACGAGCAATTGATTGAGCGTCTGTTCACGCTCGTCGTGACCTCCACCCAATCCTGCTCCACGAAGTCGACCAACGGCATCGATTTCGTCGATAAATATAATACAGGGAGCATGCTTTTTCCCCTGCTCGAAGAGATCGCGAACACGGGACGCTCCGACGCCAACGAACATTTCAACGAAATCCGATCCGCTGATACTGAAGAACGGCACACTGGCCTCGCCGGCAATGGCCTTGGCCAACAGTGTCTTACCTGTACCGGGAGGACCGACGATCAAGACGCCCTTGGGAATACGGCCGCCGAGCTTTTGAAATCTGCGCGGGTCCTTGAGAAACTCAATGATCTCAAGGACTTCTTCCTTGGCTTCATCGACGCCTGCAACGTCGGAGAACATCACTTTCTTCCGTTCCTCCGTCAGCAGACGAGCGCGGCTCTTACCGAATGAGAGAGCCTTATTGCCCCCCATCTGCATTTGCCGCATCAAGAAGAACCACAACCCCAGGAACAGCACGAAAGGCCCCCAGGTCACAAGAAATGTAATATACCAAGGGCTTTCATCCGGTGGCTTCGCTTCGATCTGCACGCCCCGCTCCCGCAAGACCTTCACCAATTCAGGATATTCCACCGAGTAGGTTCGAATACGGGTCTTATCTTTCAGGACGGCGCTGATGTGGCTGGATTTGATAATGACCCGTTCGACCTCGCCTTTGTCGAGTTTAGCCATAAACTCACTAAAAATAACATCTTCTTCAGCCACATGGGTTGGCACGCTGAAAAGATTGAACAGCAAAATCATGAAGAGTCCGACAACGACCCAGAAAAGTAGATTCTTTGCCCTGGAATTCATCCAGATCTCCTTGTGGAAGGCACGCTTAATCGGTGAGGAAAACCACTCAATTTTGTCATGCTACCACATGCCCCTTCATACTGACAACCGTACGGCCACAGGCTTATTCTTGATCATCTGCCACATCCAATACGGCCAGATAGGGAAGGTTTCGATACTCCTGCTGGTAGTCCAGTCCATACCCGACCACGTACTTATTGGGAATCTTGAACCCCACATAGTCGATGGCGACATCGATAGTCCGACGATCTGGCTTACTCAACAAGGTGCAGACTTTAATCGACCGGGGTTTCTTTTTCGCCAGGGTCCTGACCAGATATTGGGCCGTCAGCCCTGAATCGACAATGTCTTCGACCAGCAAGACGTCTTTACCCTTGATGTCCTCAGTCAGCTCGGTGACCATTTTAACCTTGCCGGATGTTTTTACCCGAGACCCGTAACTCGTCACTATAAGAAAGTCGACCCGCATGGGAATTCTGATTGCACGAGCCAAATCGGCATAGAAGGCATAGGCCCCCTTCAACACCCCGACCAAGACAAAGTCCTTCCCCGTATAATCGGCCGTGATCTGCCTACCCAACTCACGAATCCGTGCACGCATTTCTTCCTGCGTTACGATCGGTCGACCGAAAATCCGTTTCATGCTCCCCTACTCCTTCTCTGAGGCCCTATTGCACACCGATACCACCAGACAGCTGGTCGTCCCACGACGGACGACGAATCGCTCATCCTGCCGCATGCCCACAACCCAAAGAATCCCTTCGGACGCCACCAACAATGGAATCTCCTCACGTTGATGGCGAGCGATCTTCCTGTCGATAAATAAATCTTGCAGTTTTTTACTGTTCCCCTTCATCCCCTGAGGATAAAATCGATCGCCTGCTCGCCAGGATCGGACCAGAAGCGGCTCCGAACACCGGTCGGCATCGAACAAGACCCGTTGCGCTGACGGAGCCACGCCTCCCTGCTCGGCGTCACGGCGAGCCATACGTTGTACCTGAATTTGCTGATTCGTTCTAGCCCAATAGACCGTTGAAGGCACTGAAAGACGCAGGCACTCGCTCTTCCCCTGCCCTGAACCAGTCTCATCCCTGTGATCCCCTCCCGCGGGACTCAATCGCACCGACCCCTGATCCAGAGTCACGAGGGCCTGCTTCAATGACAGCCGGGACCCGCTCCTCCCCTTGAGGAGGACACGCCGGACTGACTCCACCACGCGAACGCTGCTGGCGCGCCCTTCTTCGTCGTAGGTCCGTAAGATTGTCAGAACGAGACGCCGCTGAAGCGCAACCGGCAACTCGATGAAAGCCTGGCGGTTGAGTCGTTGGATGCCTCCAGCATCCTGGCTCACGAGTGAACGCACCAGTTTATCTGTCACCTGCTCTAGGTATCGTTCGTCCTCCCGCAATAAGTCTGCCTGCCTCTGCAACACACGGACAGCAGCCGGCGCCAACCGCGTGATGACAGGAAGGAGTTCCTTCCTGATCCGATTGCGATGATAGAGCGGCTTCTCATTACTCGAATCACGACGATAGGTCAGCCCTTCATGATCCAAGTATGCCACCACCTCCTCGCGAGTGGCTGCAAGAAGCGGACGAATAATTTTGTCCTTACGCGCGTAGGACATCCCGGTCAACCCGGCCATGCCTGCCCCCCGTAACATCCACATGAGCACCGTTTCCGCCTGGTCATTAGCGGTATGACCGACCGCAATGCGGTCAGCCCCTACCTCGTGAGCCAATTGCTTCATGAAGTCATAGCGCGCGTCTCGGGCTATTGCTTGTAGCGATGAGCGCTGTCGTCGCTTGACCAGCGTGGGTCGATGGATGACAAGAGACAGATGTCGTTCCTGGCAGAAGGTACGGACAAAAGACTCGTCACCGTCAGACTCCGCGCCACGCAACCCATAGTTACAATGGACGACCGTCAGCGTGAGCAGCCAGGACTGGGCCAGGCAATGGAGAAGAGACAACAATGCGATCGAGTCAGGCCCTCCCGAGACCGCCACGAGCAGATGCTGACCGGGAACGAACAGCTGTTGCTGACGCACCGCCCGAACAAGATGGGTCAACAACACCGGTCGTGCGGCGGACCTGGATGACGGCCGCATGATCGTCGTCTCAACGGCCATGGTTACTGGACTCCCTGCGGGATACGCCGCAAGCTGAGGCGCGCCTGCCCCACATCACGGGCAATTTGCTTCGACAGCTCATCGGCAGAGGCAAACGTATGATCGCCGCGTACTCGCGCCACAAACTGCACGGTGATCTCCTGGCCATAGAGATCACAGGTCTGATCCAACAGATTGACTTCGATAAGGCGCTCACCTGCTCCAAAGGTCGGTCTCGTCCCGATGTAGGCGATCGCATCATAGGTCTCCGCACCGTGAACCGTCCGCGCGGCATAGACTCCATCGGGCGGCACGACGCGATCAACCGGGACGCGCAGATTGGCCGTAGGCCAGCCCATCGCCTGCCCCTGTTGCATCCCGTGCACCACAGTGCCTCGAATGCCATAGATTCTTCCAAGCAACGTGGCAGCCTGCTCCACACTCCCTGCCTGAATCAGCTGGCGAATCCTGGTTGAACTCACCACATCCCCCTCAATCATCATGGGAGTCACGGGATGCACGAGGAAGCCGTACTGCCCGCCGAGCCGCACGAGGTCCTCAATACGTCCTGCCCGGCCCTTCCCAAAGGCAAAATGATTGCCCACGAACAGTTCAGACAGGGTGAGAGACCGATGCAGGATGTCTCTGGCAAATTGATCCGGGCTCATCGCCGCGAAGGTGGGGGTAAAGTTCAGGAAGACCACTTCATCGATCCCCGCGGCTTCGAGGTGCGCAAGCTTTTCCTCCGGACTGGTGAGAAAGTGGAGATCGACCTGGGGTGCGAGGATTTTTACCGGATGCGGTTCGAAGGTCAGCACGAGCGCGGTTCCCTGTGCCTTTCGAGCAGTCTCCACCACGATCCTCAACAGCGCTCGATGGCCCAAGTGATGGCCGTCGAAATTACCGATCGTGGCGACCGGACAGGCACGTGGAGGACACTCGTCTGAAAACCCACGCGTGACTTTCAGCATGGTCGTTAGCGGAGGAGATGCGCCGCGTCTTTGGCAAAATAGGTCAGAATGAGATCCGCGCCGGCCCGCTTAATCGAGAGCAACGATTCCATCATAGCACGCGATTCGTCGAGCCACCCGGCTTTGGCGGCCGCTTTGATCATGCTGTACTCCCCGCTCACTTGATAGGCCGCCACGGGCAACAGCATCTGCGCTCTGGCCGCGGCAATGATATCGAGATACGGCAGCGCCGGTTTCACCATGATGATATCGGCCCCTTCTTCGACATCGAGGGCGATCTCGCGAAGCGCTTCCCGGTGGTTGGCGGGATCCATTTGATATGATTGCCGATCACCGAATTGCGGACTCGAACCGGCCGCATCCCGAAATGGCGCATAAAAGCAGGACGCGAATTTTGCGGCATAGGCCATGATCGGCAACTCAGGAAATCCTGCCTGATCCAATTCCGCCCGAATCGCCCCTACCCGCCCATCCATCATATCGGATGGCGCCACCATGTCGGCCCCCGCTTGTGCATGGGTCCTGGCCATTGTGCGGAGGCACTCCAATGTTTCATCATTGTGAATGCGCCCGTCCTTGACGATCCCGCAATGCCCATGGTCGGTGTATTCGTCGATGCAGACGTCGGTCACGACCATAAGGCCAGGAACCTGGTCCTTCACCGCTTTGACGGCCCGCTGCACAATGCCATTCGGATCATAGCCCGAACTCCCCCGCTCATCTTTCCGATCTGGAATCCCAAAGAGAATGATGGCGGGAATTCCTAGAGCCACAACCTCACGTGCCTCTTTCACTAAGAGATCGACCGAGAGCCGGAACTGGCACGGCATCGAGGAGATCTCCTCCCGCCGATCTCGCCCTTCGACGACGAACAGCGGATATATGAAGTCGGAGGGGGCCAGGCTCGTCTCCCGTACCATGCGACGAAATGCTTCATGCTGCCGCAACCTCCTAAGCCGCTGAATTGGGAAGGCCATCGGATTACTTCCTCGGAAGATTCGTTAAGAACACCACAAGGTCGCGTACGGAAATCATGCCGACTAGCTTGCCATCCTGAGTCACGCCGAGATGGCGGATATGCGTTTGGGCCATCAAATCGTTAGCATCCAACAGCGTCTTACCCTCCTCGATCGTCATGATTGGGGCCGACATAATCTGTTCGACCGTCGTCTTGTGAGTGTCAGCTCCCGCCGCCACCACTCGCCGAACCATATCGGTATCGGTCAGAATGCCCACAACCTCCTTCCCGTTTGTCACGAACAGGCTGCCGATACCACGATCCCGCATGATACGTGCCGCCGTCTGTGCATCCGTATCCCGCTCGACCGTAATAAACTTCTCTCTCGGAACCATGAACGACTTGATTGCAACCATGCGAATTCCTCCCTTGCTAATCAGTCCGTCACCCTGCCGTCTACCGCTACCTATCCACGCGTAGGAACGGCGACTTGCACCCCTTCACTGAAATGCCGCACAATGGCCTCTGCCAATGCCGGCACAGTATTTTCGGCCGCCAAGATCGTGACCGTCAACCCATACTCCTCCGCCGTGCGTGCCGTAATGGGTCCGATACAGGCAATCGCCACCTGAGCCACGAGTCGCGTAACTGCGTCCTGCCCTCCAAAAAGTTCCACGAAGTTGCGGACGGTGGAGGAACTCGTAAAGGTTAGCGCCGCCACCTGACCATCGTGAAGCTGCTGCGTCAATGACGCGACATCCACAGTCGGAGCGATCGTACGATAGACCGGAATGACATCGACAGCCGCCCCCAACTCACGCAACTGTTCAGGCAAGATCTCACGAGCAACTTCAGCACGGGGAATCAACACGTGGCTCCCACGGATTCCTACATGGGCCAATGCGGCGATGACCCCCTCTGCTTGAAACTCAACTGGAACGATATCCGGCGTCAACCCATAGGTCCCGAGTTCCTGCGAGGTGCGTGGTCCAATGGCGCAAATACGAAGGTTGGCCAAGGCGCGCGCATCTTTCCCTGCCACATGGAGTCGGTCCATGAAGGGCCTCACCCCGTTGACACTGGTAAAGATCAGCCATTGATAAATCCCGAGACGAGTGATCGCGTCATCGATCGCCTGCCAACTGGCCGGAGGCACGATCTGAATCGTCGGAACTTCGATCAGCTCCGCGCCGTAGGCCGCGAGCAACTGAGAAAACTCTCGTGCCTGCTCCTGTGCCCTGGTGAGCACAATCCGCTTTCCAAAGAGCGGCTTGGTTTCAAACCAATTCAGCTGCCCTCGCAATCGCACCACCTCACCCACGACGATCACTGTCGGCGGCTCAAGATGCGCGGCTTCGACTCTCGCGACAATTTCAGCCAATGTTCCCACGATGGTCAGTTGATCGGCTTTGGTTCCCCAACGGATCGCCGCCACCGGCGTGTCGGGCGACCGCCCTTCCGACAGTAAGTGTCCCACGATCGACGGAAGATTTTTCATGCCCATCATGAACACGAGCGTCCCTGATGCACTAGCCAATTTGGGCCACTCCAATACAGTCGCCGGCTTGGTAGGATCTTCATGACCTGTCACAAACGTGACAGTGGAAGCCAACGTGCGATGGGTCACCGGAATGCCGGCATACGCAGGGACGGCAACCGCCGCCGTCACACCAGGCACGATCTCGAAATCAACCCCTGCACCGGCCACCGCTTCTGCCTCTTCTCCCCCGCGTCCGAAGACAAACGGGTCGCCGCCCTTGAGGCGGACCACCACGTTCCCCTCTTTGGCGCGTTCAATGAGCAGTCGATTGATATCGGCTTGGTCTTGATACTGTCCACGTCCCCGCCGACCGACATAGATACGCTGTGCCGTAGCCGGAGCATGCTGTAGCAAGACTGGATTGGCGAGATAATCGTACAGGACGACATCGGCCTCCTCCAGGCATTCCTTCCCTTTCAGCGTCAAGAGGCCAGGATCGCCTGGTCCCGCTCCAACCAAATAGACCTTCCCTTGCCTTCTCGGTTTCGTCATGCGGTCCCGTAGATCGCTTGGAGAATTCTATCGCCACCGCGTGCAAGCAGTTGTTCTGCGAGTTGAACACCGATCGACTCTGGATCCTCAATGGTCCCTTCAACGGAATCGCGAATGAGTTCCTTGCCGTCCACGCTGGCAACCAATCCTTCCAATGTGACCCGCGTCCCGGCCAATGTCGCATACGCCGCGATCGGAACCTGACAGCCCCCTTGGAGCCGATGGAGTAACGCTCGTTCAGCAAGAACGGCTGTCTTGCTTGGCGCATGGTCCAAGCCGCTCAACAGCGAATGGATAAAGAGATCGTCTCGCCGGCCCTCGATGCCCAGCGCCCCCTGACCAATGGCAGGCAAACTAATCTGCGGTGCCAGGTACTCCGTAATCTCATGCGCCCAGGCCAATCGCCGGAGCCCGGCCGCGGCGAGCACGATGGCATCGAACTGTCCCTCACGCAACTTCTTGAGACGGGTATCCAGGTTCCCGCGCAACATGGCAATCGTGAGGTCTGGCCTAGCATGCAGGAGTTGCGATTGACGCCGAAGACTACTGGTCCCGATCCTGGCGCCCAGAGGAAGGTCCATGAATAACTCCCCGCCACGACTGATCAGGGCATCCCGGGGATCCTCGCGGGGTGGCACGCAGAGAATGGCCAATCCCTCCGGTATCTCCGTGGGCACGTCTTTCATGCTATGCACCGCCAGATCGATCTCACCGCTCAACAGCGCTTCCTCGATCTCCTTGACGAAGAGTCCCTTCCCGCCAATTTGAGCCAGCGGGACATCAAGAATCTTGTCCCCCGATGTCTGGATCCGCCGCAACGTCACCGTCACATGCGGAGCAAACGCATGCAACTGTGCCTGCACCCACTCGCTCTGCTGCACCGCCAGCTTACTGCCCCGGGTGCCGAGCACGACGGTCGATCGTTCATCACTGACTTTCGACATGACTCCCTTTCACCGACTCACATCATGATACGGGGTGTGAAACGTCGCGGACCGTTCGCTGCCAGGGAGTTTCTCCGAACCGTCGCGGTCCGCCCGTGAAATCTCGCTGGACAGGGTCCCGCTGACGAAACTCCGATAGGAAGACGAGACCAATAAAAAGCTGACCAACCCGAGGATCGACAAGAGATACACAAGCACATCCCATCGAACCCCTTCCCGCTCCCGATAATCGAACCCACAGGCCGGACAATCGGGTAAAGGATCATGTCCCAGATACGTCTTTCGACACTTGGGACAGGTAAAGAGTTTCGGCCCATTGCGGGTGATTCCCATACAAATAGCACGCTCAATGATCCGGCGTCTTCGAACCAGCTCTCGGGATCATCGCTTCAACATCTTTGCTCTCTTCTTGAGTCGAATCACAGAGCTCCGACACAGAGGCGGTACTTCCATTGACGCTGGAGGCAGCGGGGTCCCCGAGGCTGAAAAACCGTCTCGCCGCCTCGACGAAGGCGGCTCCTTCCGAAGTGTTCACCTCAGCCTTGAGCGTCACCATTGTATTGTGAATGAGCTTATTCACGATCGACGACGCCATCGCCTCGACCAATTCACGCTCAGGCGCGGACAAACTCGCCAATCGCCCCAAGGTCTTCTCGACCTCCACTCGCTTGATGTCATCAACCCGCGTACGGAGGGCCATGATGGTGGGGGTCACCTCGAGCGACTGGAGCCATTGCCGGACAATCCCGACTTCATCCACCACCATCTGCTCGGCCTTCTCCGCCTCCTGTAAGCGTCCCCCGCGATTCTGTTCAACCCGTGCTTTCAAATCGTCGATGTCGAAGAGGAAGGCATTATCCACATGGCGCACGGCCGGATCGATATTGCGCGGGACCGAGATGTCGATCAAGAACATCGGACGATTCATCCTTTGCTTGACGGAGCGCTGTACATCATCCTCGCTCACGAGATAATGCGCGGCACCGGTCGACACCAAGACGATATCGGCGGAAGCCATGTCCTCCCGAAACTGTTCAAAGGGGACCGCGGTGCCGCCAAACCGATCGGCCAATTCCAACCCATGTTGCGGATTCCTCGTCGTCACCCGCACATGCCGGACACCGCTGGCAATAAAATGTCTTGCCGCCAACTTGGCCATCTCCCCTGCCCCCACCAACAACACCGTCTTCTCGCTTAAATCCGAAAAGATCTTCTTGGCCAACTCGACCGCGGCATAGCTGACCGACACCGCCATCTCGGCAATTTTCGTCTCCGTCCGCACACGTTTGGCAACGGAGATCGCTTTCTTCACGACCTTGTTCAGAATGATGCCGGTCGACTTGTGTGTGAGTGCGACCTCAAACGCCTCTTTAATCTGCCCCAGAATCTGCGACTCGCCAACGATCATGGAGTCGAGACTGGAGGCCACGCGGAACAAATGGCTGATCGCCCGATCCCCTTGGTGCCAGTATAGATGGGGAGTCAGTTGCTCCGAGGACAGCGACAGGTGGGCATCGGCCAGAAATTCCTGGATACGCCCGTACCCTGCTTCGATCTCATCAACGACGGCATAGACCTCGACACGATTGCACGTCGACAGTAATATCCCTTCCCGCACCCCCTGGTACGAACAGAGACGGGTCAGGGCTTCGCCCATCCGACTCTCAGGAACCGCGAGCTTCTCGCGGATCTCCACCGGGGCAGTCTTATGGCTTAAACCGACGACGACAATATGCATCTCAAGACACCGGTCCGTGACTCTTAAGGACCACGCCAATGAGGGTCAGAATAACCCCGACAAATCCGATAATCGTCAAATACGCCGCTCGTTTGGCTCTCCAGCCCATCGTCAGTCGTCCCATCAACACGGCGAAGTAGAACACCCACGTCACCAACGCCCATGCTTGTTCTGGATTCCAGTTCAGATACGACCCTCGCGAAAACTCGGCGGACAGCGCACCAGTAATGATGCCGAGGGTCAGTAGCGGAAACCCCATTACGATCGACTGTTGATTCAGATGGTCAAGAAAATCCAGTGCGGGCAACTTTGAATAGAGCACATTAAATCGTTTGGACTTGAGAAGTCCGTCCTGAATCAGATACATGACACCAGCCACAAAGGCCACGGCAAACCCCACGGTGCCGAGCATGCTCAGCGTGACATGGACCCACAGCGTTCGAAATACCGGATTCAGTGTCGGAGCGGTTTCCGGCAATGCCGCGGCAGAGACCAGCGAGACCAGTGCTAACGGGACGATGAACGAACCAAGCACATGCAAACGATGACGAAATTCCACGGCAAGGAAGACGAGAATCAGCATCCAGGAAAAAAATGACAGGGCTTCATGGAACCCTGGCGGAGAGACGTCTGTCGCTCCGACCATTCGGGCCACCAACGCAATCGTGTGTGAGGCAAACCCGATCGCCGTCATTGCCAGCGAGGCTTTTGATAGGGTTTCCGAAGGCCAGAGCAAGTTGGCAAGAAAGGAAACAGTGGCCGCAAAATACAGGGCCATCGTCACCACGAAAAACATGGCGGCCATAGAGGTCTATCCTCTCAACTTTTCAGGACAAACAGATGGGCATTAAACGAAGAATTATATCGATGACGCGCGATGGGAGTCAACCAAACGATCCCAAGGTGGAGGGCAAGGCAACCGCGTCTCGTTCCCCCGGCACCCTCTACATCGTCAGCACACCGATTGGGCATCCTGATGACATCACTCTTCGGGCCCTTGCGGCGCTGCGCCGCGTCTCGATTATTGCCTCAGAAGACCCTCGTGTGACCCAGACGCTCCTGGAACATCATGGCATCACCACCGCGCTCACGAGCTACGGCCCGCTCAATCGCCACGAGAAAATGCTGATCCTTCAGCATCGACTCACACAGGGACAGGATGTCGCCCTCGTTTCAGACAACGGCACCTCGGTTATCTACGACCCGGGCAGTCTATTTGTGGCTGCTGCCCATCAAGCGGGAATCCCGGTCAAGGCCATCCCCGGCCCCTCTGCCATGACGGCAGCGATGGCAATCTCTGGCATTTCAGGTGATGCGATCGTCTTTGAGGGTCACCTTCCCTCAACCAGTCGTCGCCTCACACAATATCTCTCCCAATTCCGCAAAGAACGAAGAACCCTCGTCTTCTTTGTGGATCCCGGAGCGCTCACAGGGCTACTGAAAATTCTGGCACAGATACTCCCCACCAGACAGGTTGCCATCGCCATAAATCTCACAACGAACGAAGAGACCCTCGCTCGCGGAATGCCTGATGAGCTACTCAAGAAGATCGGACGAGTGCCAAAGGACTCAGCTGTGACAGTCGTCATTGAAGGGTACACGGCAGGATCGCAAACAAAAAAGATGAAAAGAGGAATTCCCCGCGCTACTCGTCTTCGCGGCGGCGGATAAGAACTCGATAGGACCCATCGACGAGATCTTGCGAAAGGATGGTGTGCCCCTCATTACTCACGCTGCGGGGGACATTCTGAATCGGGTCGCCATCGTCCAACAGCACTGAAAGAACTTGTCCTTGCTCCATCGTTTCCAATTTCAACTTCGTTTTGACGAAGTTATAGGGGCAGATCACTCCCCGTAAATCCAACTCAGCATCCGGATGACCAGTCACTGTCGCATTTCCCTCCCAGCTTCCTGTCACCCTCTCTCCTCCGAAAAGGTTTGACTGTTCGCCGCGCTAGCTAGCCCCAAATCCTAACAAGGAGTCGGCGACCGCGCAAGCACTGCAGATTTTGCAACGACAGAGTGCGCGCAAAAAAAGAAGGGGCAGCGAAACGCTGCCCCTTCTCACACCCTCACGGAATGTGTCTCGACTTAGTTCATACCCTTGACCAAGTTTGGCTTGGTGTAGTCCGTTCCGTAGTCTGACTTGTTGCCGACTGCATTGCCCCATCCTGGCTGCGGTTCACACTGCCAGCAGGGAGCGGCACCGGTATATTCACCAACCGGGCTGGTGATACCGGAATCGATCTTGCCTGGCAACACGGCACCACCAATACCACCGGTGGTGGAGCCACTGTTTGTGTTAATCCCACGCTCGGTCCCAGGGTTTGGGCGCTGTCCGAGTCCGCCGAAACCGGCCAATTTTTCGTTGCCACGCATAACGGTAACCTCACGGACCAGCTTACGGCCAGTGCCGAACGGGTTGCTCTGACTTGTTTCCTCGATTGCCTGAATGGTCACGTCGTCGCCAGGCTCAAGAATTCGAAGCTGATCGTAATTGGTCCTGTCATCAAAATACAGCGTGCGGTAGTTCATCGCACCACCGCCGGCACGTCCCTCATCGTGAGAGCTTCCACCGCCCTCGAGATACATTTTCTTGGCCGCAAGATCGAACCCAATCACACGGCCATACATGGTCTCCGCCTGTGACAACCGATCCAGGAAGCTGGTTCGATCGAAGGTGGTTACCCGGGTGCTCGACCCCGAGACATCACCAACTCCTTCGCCCACGCCCAATCCAGATTGGTTAGATTGCAAGCGCTCCTGAGCGATTGACACACCCACGGAACCGACAAAAAGAATTGCCGTTCCTAGTGCCAACACTTTACGCATGTGCTGCCTCCTTGGTGAGATTAGAGAATGAAGTGAAATGACGGACAACAAGATGGGAC
>Ga0315275_10000580_pt1 | contig 30694 bp, 23 predicted proteins | sample YL17G03_0_MG_FD_205557 | JGI IMG/M metagenome (GOLD analysis project Ga0315275, IMG submission 205557) | Sediment microbial communities from Yellowstone Lake, YNP, Wyoming, USA - YL17G03_0 | ecosystem: Environmental > Aquatic > Freshwater > Lake > Sediment | place: USA: Wyoming | collected...
TCCTTATAAGCACCATGCTTATAAGAAGTTATCGACGTTACCATCTCATTTTCTTGAGCTTTATTTGCGCTGTAGTACTAACCGACAATCTTTATCGCAACTATGTCCTGCACGTCAATCATACCGACAGGTTTGTCTTCTTCATCGACAACAGGCAAATCGTCTATTCTGTGCTTATGAAATATCGCCATTGCCTCCGAAGCGAGCGCGCTGGCCCTGATTTTTTTGCAGTTCACAGTCATTATATCCTTCGCGGCATAATTAAAAACTTCAGCACCTTTTTGCGCCATAAGCCTTCGCATATCCGCATCGGTAATGATACCTGCAAGTCTGCCGCCGGAATCGACAATCATCACCGCACCGTGTCTTTTTACATCGCTGTTTTTTTTCAGCATCTGGCTGACGGTGTCGGTGGTTCTCGCAAGAGGCAGTTTTTCGTCGGCTTTGAACATCATAGACTGTTCTACCGTGATGAGTTTTGTGCCCAGCGAGCCTGCGGGATGAAAACGCGCATAATCTTCTACGCTGAAGTTTCTCGCCTTCATAACGGCAAGAGCCATCGCATCGCCGACCGCAAGCATACAGGTGGTGGATACGCTTGGCGCAACGCCCAAAGGACAGGCCTCGTCAAGTTCGCCCATACACAGGACGATATCGCTGTGAGCGGCAAGACGGGACTGACTGTTGCCTGTGATTGCTATCAGTTTTATTTCAAGCTGTTTGACAATATTTATCAGGCGGATAATTTCGTCAGTTTCGCCGCCGTAACTTAATACAATCACGACATCGTTTTTTCTCAGCCTTCCCAAATCGCCGTGCACGGCCTCGGCTGGATGAAGAAAATGGCTCGGCGTTCCGGTCGAAGCGAGCGTAGCACTGATTTTCTGACCGATGATGCCCGCCTTTCCTATGCCCGTAACTATAACAGAGCCTTTACAGTTGTATACAAGCTCTGCGGCACGCGCAAAGGCGTCATCTACAAGATTTGCCATTTGCAGCACGCCTTTTGCCTCGGCACTTATCACCTGCCTTGCATATTCAAGGTCGAAGGTCATTAGACCGCTCCGTTAAAGTTTTACTATTCCTTCTCGGTCGTCGAAACATATTATATTATATTGCTCGGCGGGACAAGTTTCATCCGGCCGGATTACTATCTGTTTTTGCTCATCAGTTTCTATTCTGGCGATGGCGGCTCTGCGTCGATTGAGCAGGAAATCGGCCACGGAAGGCGGCACGGACAGCTCAATTCTTCTGACCTCGTTTCTGGCCGCGGCCATATTGAGGGTTCTTATAATTTCTATCGCAGCCGATTCGGGGCTTTTGACCATACCCGTTCCGCTGCAGTGCGGACACTTGTGATAAGTGCTTAATTGCAGAGAGGGTCTGACCCTCTGTCTTGTCATCTCGATAATGCCAAACGCGCTTATTCTTAGTATTCTGCTACGGGCACGGTCGTCCCTCAAGGCGGCACGGAAGGTCCTTTCGACCTCCCTTCTGTTTCTGCCGTCCCGCATATCAATGAAATCGCAGATAATCAAACCGCCAAGGTCGCGAAGCTTAAGCTGCCGGGCAATTTCCTTTGCGGCCTCGATATTAATCTTAAGAGCGGTCTGTTCGGCGTTTTCATGTTTCCTGTATTTTCCGCTGTTTACGTCAATCGCAACAAGCGCTTCGGTCTGTTCTACAACGATTGAACCTCCGCTTTTGAGCTCAACACGTTTTGCGTGAATTTTGCGGATTTCATCTTCAATTTTATACTTGTGGAACAGCGGGACTCTTCCGTCATAATATGTTACGCGGTTCCTCAGCCGGGGCTGAATAATGCCGAGAAAATCTCTCACCCTGCGGGCCACATTTTCGCTGTCGCAGATAATTCTGCTGATGTTGGTATTGAAAACGTCTCTGACTACGCGGATAATGAGGTCGGATTCTCTATATAATTCTGTCGGCGACGCTACAGTGTCGATTCTTTTCTGTATCGCCCGAAACAGCCTGGTTATGTATCCAAGGTCTTTCTGGACATCCTTTTTTGAACAGCCGGCGCTCGCAGTGCGGAGAATAAAGCCCGCCTTTTCGGGCAACTGGACTTCATCAAGAATCGCCCTGAGCCTTGCGCGTTCCTGTTCATCCTCTATTTTCTGTGAAACGCCGAGGTTGTGCATCCACGGCATCATTACAAGATACTTTCCCGGCAGCGACAGATAGGTCGACAGCGTCGGTCCTTTGGTGTTTATTCCTTCCTTGGTAACCTGAACAACGACATCCTGGCCTCTTTTAAGACACTGCTGAATTGGCGGTCTTTCCCTCAGCGATTTCCTTTTGCCGATATGCTCAGTATATTCGTTGCCCTTTCGCATATAGTACCGCGGATGCAGGTCGCTGATGTGCAGAAAGCCATTCTTGCCGAAACCAAAATCGATAAATGCCGCCTGTATCCCAGGCTCGATATTGACCACTCTGCCCTTGTAGATGTTTCCGACACGACTCGCAAGCGACGGCCTGTCGATATAAAGTTCTTCGAGACTGCCGTCCTCCATAACTGCAATTCTGCATTCGTCCGCCTCGGCAAAATTTATTAGCATCTCTCTTGTCATATATTTTTTATCCTTATCTGCTTACTTGCCTAAAATATTATTCATCTATCTGCCAAATAACCTGTTTTCTGATAATCGAGCTGCTGATTTCGCAAGGTTCCATACCGAGAAGTTTCAATATCTCATCAGGCCTTATCGTCCCTGTCGGCAAAACTCTGCAAAACACTCTGATGCCCTGCTCGGTAATCTCAAAAAGCTTCAGAAATTTTGCGACATCGACGGTTTTTATATCGCCTTTCTGATTTATAGTTCTTTCAATTAAAATTTCACTGCTTGTTTGAATCTGTTCGTTAATTTTTTGTATATCTGAAAATAGCCGTTGCGTTTTTTCCGCCGGCTTCACCAGATATTCGACCTCAACCGGCCTATAAGTAACCGGCCTTTCTATAACCACAACAGAAACAAGTTCAAAACCATCAGGCAATTGTTCAGCTATTAAATCTTTAAATGAAAGATTTTCAGATGCCTCTATTCTTACGCAGAAAAGTTCGTCATCCGAAGCAAGCCCGACATTCTTCGGCAACGGCAGTGAAAGTTTCGGATGCGGATTGAAGCCCTGACTGTAAATCAGGGCAATTCCGCTGCGAATAACCGCCCTGGCGATAACCCGCATTGTTTCCTGATGCGACAGAAACCTGACATTGCCGCATATTTTATATCTTCCTGCCAGCGTCAGTGATGTAGCGTTTATATTTCAGACTCCTTATTCTGTATTCTATGTTTTATATTCTATGTTCTGCCTTAAAACACTTCCGGCAGAACTTTCAATGTCGCGCTGCGGAGATAATTTATCACTTCGCGTTCGGAGTTCATTAAAAGCACTTTCCGCGCAAGGCTGTTGCAGGATTCTATTGTTACCGAACGTATGAGTTTTTTTATCTCCGGTATCATCGGCGGAGCAAGCGAAAAAGTCCTGAAACCCAGTCCCAGAAGCAGCATTATAAATTCCGGCTCTGAAGCCATTTCGCCGCAGATGCTGGCGCTTATCCGGGCCTTGTTTGCCTCGTGATTCACACTTCGAAGAAGGTTTATCACCGCAGGGTCGGCGCCGGAGTAAAGGGTGGAAACCCGCTCATTACCGCGGTCAACCGCAAGAGTATATTGAATAAGGTCGTTGGTCCCTATGCTGAAGAAATCACATTCGCTTGCAAGTATCGAAGCGGTTAGCGCCGCTGAAGGCGTTTCTATCATAATCCCTATCGGTATATCCGGCTTGTACTCGATGGAACCTTCGTCAAGGTCTTCCATTACATCACGGATTATCATTTTTGCCTGACGCAGTTCGTGCAGACTGCTTATCAGCGGAAACATCACGCGTACATCTCCGTGAATCGAAGCTCTCAGGATAGCCCGAAGCTGCGTTTTGAACATAACAAGATTCTGCAGGCAGAACCGGATTGAGCGAAGTCCCAGAAACGGGTTTGGCTCGCGTACAAACCGGCGGCTCTGCGTGAATTTATCCGCACCGAGATCCATCGTCCTTATTACCACAGGCATATCGCCACAAACCCTTATAACCTCGCTATAAGCGTTATAATGGTCTTCCTCAGTAGGTTCGGTTTGACTGTAAAGGTACAAAAACTCGGTTCGGTAAAGACCGATGCCGACCCCGCCCCTGTCGAGCACGGTTTCCACCTCATGCGGAAATTCGATATTGCCCAGCAGTTCTATCTGCACGCCGTCGCGGGTAACTGCGTCCAGGTCGCGAATCGCGTCAAGTTCCTTTTCGAGCCTGTCAAAATCAACTGCGTACTGCTGGTATTGCTTGAGAGTAAGCTCGTCAGGGTCGATTACAACCATGCCGCGGTTGCCGTCGATTATCACGGTAACTGTCGGGTCGATATTTCTCGTAACGTCCTCAAGGCCGACCACCGCGGGAATGCCGAGCGAGCGCGCAACAATCGCCGTATGGCTGGTTCTTCCGCCGGCGTCGGTGGCAAAACCTCTTATAAATTTGCGGTCGAAACTGGCGGTCTGAGTAGGACCAAGCTCATGAGCAACTACTACCACCTCATGGCTGATATGTTCAATATCTTCTCTTTTTCTCCCAAGGAGATGCCGCAATAAACGCTTTTCGACATCATAGATATCCGTTGCACGTTCGCTGATGTATCTGTCCTGCACGGAGACGAAATGATTAGCGATATCTCTCAAGGTCGTAGAAACCGCATATTCTGCGGTCAGAAGGTCGTTATAAACAAGGTCGGTGATTTTTTTTCTCAGACTCCTGTCCTTTAGAAACCGCAGATGGACGGCAAAAATATCCTTGATATTGCCTTCAGCGATTTTCCCGTCCGAGTCAATTTTTTTAAGCTCTTCGACGGCTTTGCGAAAGGCATCTCTCACCCTTTTGACCTCAGCGACTTTGGCCGAAGGCAGTATGGACCGTCTGGGTATCCGGTAATCTTCCGAATCGATAACTATGGGCTTTGCTATCGCAATGCCCGGCGAAACTGCTATTCCTTTTTTTATTTCCATCTCTGTATTTACGCCTATTGCTCGGCAGATTTCTCCGCCTGTCGGTCCTGTCCGCCCTTTGCCGCAGCTTCGCTACGGAAGGCGGATTCGCCAAATAATTTATTTTCTATAAGGTCTTTCAGTGCGTCCGTAGCCATTTGAGCATCAGGTCCTTTGGCAATTATAGTTAACTTTGTCCCTGCCGCCGCGGCAAGCATTGTTACCTGCATAATGCTTTTTCCGTCGACTGTTGTTTTGCCGCTGCTGATTTTAACTTCGCTCGTAAACCGGCTGGCCGTATCGACAAGCTGCATCGCAGGCCTCAAATGCAGTCCGTTGGCATTCTTTATCTCGACCTCAGTCTTACTGACTGAATCAGCCAATGGCTCAGCTCCTGTCTTTTTTAATTATCCTTTGTCCTGTCTTCCGGTTCGGCCTACCACGAATGGTTCTGGTCGGCTTCAACCAGCAATTCTTTTATCTGTTCGACAGTTTCACTCTGCCGCAGGAATTTCCTGAAATTATCATTCTGCAGATGCTCAAAAACAGCCTCCATAGCCTGCAGGTGCTGGTCGCCCTCGGTCGGGCTGATTATCAGAATGACTGTATAAACCGGCTGTTTGTCGAGAGCAGAAAAATCGATTCCTCTTGCGCTTACTCCGATAGCGGCAACTACTTTCTTGACAGCCTTATGCCTCACATGCGGCACTGCCACTCCTTTGCCGATGCCCGTACTGGCCTCATTTTCTCTCTTGATAACAGTCTTTGCGACATCTGCAGCAATCTCCTTGCCGAGTTTTCCGGCCTTGTCAAGGGCTCCGACAAGTTCCCTTATTGCATCATCTCTCTTTACCGCTTCAAGCCTTGGTATAATAGCCTTGGCACATATAACATCAGCTATTTTCATATAGGCTCCAGAATATATTAAAATAAAACTATATCAGTTTTTCTATTTCTATTCTTCCTGCAGAACGCACAAACACAAGTCTTATTCTTCTGTTATTTTGCGTATGTGCTTGTTGTCCCGTTCTTTCTGTTTTTGTTTTGTTATCTGTCTTTCAATTTTTCTTATGACTTCCTCCACGCATCCGAAGATATCCTGCCCGACTTCTTTGGCGACAAATATATGATTATGTTTGGCTCTTGCGATTATTTCGACGCTGTTTGTCGCTCCTTCTTTGCCGCCTTCGACAATAACTTCAGCATCAATTACGCTGCTGTAAAACTTCGGAAGCCCGGAAACTTTTTCTTCAATTTCTGCCCTGATTGTCTCCGTGATATCTATGTGTTTGCCGGTAATTTTTATGTCCACCTTTCCACTCCTTAAAAAATATTTATTCGCTCTTTAATATACGGCTTTCCTTTTCTGCCGATTTGCTGTTAACGATATCTCCGGGCGATATTACGCCTCCGCTCATGATAAATCTCAAAATTTCTTCAATGGAAACATCCAGTTCGACAACTTCAGACTTGGGAACAATAAGCACAAAGCCGGTAATCGGCGATGGCGCTGTAGGAACAAAAACAGTCAACAATTCCGTCCCTTCCGGAGCAAGCTTCTTTATTCCATTGCCCGTAACCATACCCACGGACCATACTCCCTTGCGTGGAAACTCAATGGCAACAACTCTGCTGAATGATATCTTCTTGCTGGCAAGGAAAAAATCTGTAACCTGTTTGATATAGGGATAAATGCTCTTAAGCAGCGGCGTCTTTGTCAGTGTATGTTCAAACATTCGCCATATCGCTCTGCCGATAACGCTGGCCAGAAAAGCGCCCACAAAAATCACTATCAGGAATGCTATTACAAAACCTGTTATCTGTCCTTTGCCATGAACCCAGAAACTCTCAGCCTTTTCAATCCTGGCCGCTTTTCTCGCATCAGGGTCATTCATCTTTTCGGCCAGCATTTTCGGGTCATCGGTTGCGGCAGGGTAATTTCCCTTGACGTAAGTTGATAAATCGTCCTCGCTTATATAAGGATAGTATGGGGCTGTATACACCAGAATTCTGACTACGCCGCGGTTAATATGTGCACTTATGTTATGCTGGATAAACAGGTATAGCTGGACAAATATCCAGACCGTCAAAATGGTCGGCAAAAGTGCGGCCAGACCCCTGAGAAAGTAGATTTTAAAATTATGCAAAACCTGCATTTCCCCTGATTTACAATCCTTTTATTATTTTTGCTTCGGCCTCTAATTTACCCGCCTTTGGCGGGTCAGCCGTTTTTTAGTATAAACCTTAAAAACAAGACAAAATTTAGTCAATTCTGCCACCCACTGTACTTTATACAGCATTACCCGTCAACAAAAAATAATTCCAAAATGCAATTCGACTGGTCGCAATAAGGACTGGTGTTGATTGTTTCTCTACCCCGGTTACAAATGTGTTTTAGGCAGCGGTCCCCAGTTCTGCCGGCAGGATTCTTTTGCCTGGCATCATCGGCCCTTCTGTCGGCAACTGTCGCGTAAGCCAGTTGCCGTTTCGGCATGTCGCGATTGCCCATGGCGTTATCCACCACAGGCCGACAAACCAAAACAAGCCGTACGCATAAGCCCACAGCGAATCTGAATCTTTTTTCCGCAGGGCATAAAACGCAGCCGGCGCCGTCGATGCTATCACAACCCCCAGCATCAGTTGTGAAAGATATATCTGCGGCCTGAAAAAAATAAAACCTATAATCAAGCTCGCTATCACCTGCGGAAAAACAAGATTTATACAGGACATTATGAAGTTTACTCTTGCCCCGCTCATCGAGCCGCAGCGGAATTTTTTAAAGATGAACACAGCCATAGCCAGCGTCTCACGAACGTTGCTTCTTGCCCATCGCAGAAACATCCTGCAGAGTTTGCCGTAAGTGGTCGGCGCCGTCGTATAAACAACAGCGTTCGACTGGAATTTCACGCTCCAGCCGTCGTTTAGTATCATATTTGTCAGGGCTCTGTCTTCGCCGATATTTGCCTTTGTTCCAAGAAAGGTCTGATTGAGCCAGGCGTTGAGATTTTTCATAACAATTTCTTTTCGATATGCCGAAATCGCGCCCGGCGTGCAGAATACAGTGTTAACCATACTCTGGCTTGCGCGTAAAAAATCGAAGCTGTAGGCAAAAATCACGTCAAGCATTTTGGGAATAAATCCCTCATCGCAGTTCAGAACCCGCACGTTGCCGGCAACGGCGCCTATGGATTCGTCGCCCATAAACGGGCTTACCAGCCTGCGGAGCGTTTGCGGTTCTATTACCGAATCGCTGTCGATTGTAACGATAATTCGTCCTCTGCTTCGGATGACACCTTCAAAAATCGCCTCTCTTTTTCCGCGATTCTTCTCGAAACGTATGCTTTCTATTCTGTCCGGCATCAATTTACAGGCGGTCTTTATCCAGTCGAACGTATCGTCGGCGCTGCCGTCATCAATTGCGATAATCTGCAGCTTATTAGCAGGATATGCGCTTCGCACAATGCTCTTTAATGTCATCAGGACCCTTTTCCCCTCATTGTACGCGGGCACAATTACGGTGCATCGCGGCAATTGCCTGTCGGAGCAGCTTTCGAAAGGTCTGTACTTGAGTACAAGCAGAATCCTCCACAAAAATACGCTCAGATTCAATCCCAGAAGAATCCTGATTGTATAAAGATATACCAGTCCAAGTTTGTGTGAGCGGACATCGTCCAGCAGAAATTTGAAGTCATCTAGGCCCAGCAGGCCGCCGTAGATAATCACGCCTATTGTCAGCATAATAACAAATTTAGCCGATGGTTCATCCATCAAAGGCAGCTCAAGCTGCTGGTGCAATCGCTTGATTTGCAGCGAACAAACTGCCGTCAGCTTTTCTGCAAGCCGCTCTGTAAATGTACAGTTCTCAACCTTCTTAACATTCAACATAATAAAAATCTTCCTCCGCGCCTGCCGAGGACTGGAGTCAGGCGTGAAACATAGCGTTGTTCAGATACAGGCCTTGTTCCGGCCTGCAAGATTAACAGAAATTACCATTGTAGCAAAATAATATCCTAATGTCAATAAAAGTCCTTAAAAATACAGTTTTTTAGCGTTAAAAACGTGTTTTTGATTCAAAAACTCAGGTTTTTTAAGCGCCGAATCATGCTCTTGGCGGGATATGCAGAGCGATTGCGAAGGCATCTTCCCAGGCTTCCTTTAGCACTTCAGAAACAGTTGGATGTGCAAACGAAATCTCGCTGATTGGCTCGCTGCTGCCCAGAAGAACCCTCGCACAAGCAATCATCTCCGTAACGGCAGAGCCGACCATCGTAACACCGAGAATTTTATTTGTTTTTTTATCCCGTACAACTCTTACTTCGCCGACCGTTTCGTTATGTGCAAGACTTCTGCTGTTTGCCCGCAAGAAAGCCCTGCCAACTGTGTAATCAATGCCCGCCTGTTTGCATCCGGTTTCGTTTTTACCGACGGCGGCAACTTCAGGAAATGTATAAACCGCTCTCGGCACGAGCGAATAATCTTTCATACAGGCATCGCCGCCCATTACATTTTCAGCGGCAACTTCAGCCTCAAGAAATGCGCCGTGAGCGAGATAGGTTGTCCCGATAACATCGCCGATTGCGTAAACGCCGGGGATATTTGTCTGCATTTTTTCGTTTACCTTTATAACCGGGCCGTTCATCTGGAGCGACAGAACCTTAATAGTCTGACTGTCACAGGAAGCCCTTCTGCCGACAGAAACCAGAACTTTTTCAGCCTCGACTGTTTGCCCGTATTCGAGAGAAAGTTTTACCTTTGCGTCTGATTTTTCACAGGCGACCATTTTTTTGCCTGTAACGACATCTATGCCGATTTTTTTGAGTTCTTTTGTTAACAATTGTCCGACCCATTCATCTTCAACCGGCAAAATATTTGCAAGAGCCTCAATTATAGTTACTTTTGTACCGACGGTCGCATAGATGCAGGCCATTTCGCAGCCGATAAAACCACCGCCGATTATTGCCATTGACTTGGGTATATGATTGAGGCCCATCGCCTCGGTGCTGCTTATTATATTTTCACCGTCAAACGGTATAAAAGGAATTTCAATCGGTACTGAGCCGGTGGCGATGATAATTTTTGATGCTTCGATTTCTGCAGGATTGTTTCCGCTAACAGTAATTTTATTTTTTGCCGTAACAATACCTGTACCCTGCAGGATTTTTATTTTATTGCTCTGTATCAGGCCGGTCAGACCTTTTCGTAATCCTGTGACAACTGCATCCTTGTGTACCTGCATCTTCGGCCAGTTTGCTTTAGGATTTTCAACTTCAACGCCCATAGATGAAGAATTTTTTGCGATTGTCAAAATATGAGCCGAAGCAAGCAGAGCCTTTGACGGGATACAGCCGCAGTTAAGGCATACCCCGCCGATATTGTCTTTCTCGACAATGCAGGCAGCGGCGCCTTTTTGTGCGCATCTTATAGCGGCCGCGTACCCGCCGGGACCTGAACCGATTACTGCAACATCGAATTTTTCAGCCATTATTAATCTCCATCAATTCAACTTTTAACTATTGCAGTTGTAGCGGCATCGAATATTTTCACTCCGCCGCGCTCAAGCTGAATTATAAGTCCTTCGGCAGGCTCAATACCAATACAATTTCCTGTAAATTGCCTGCCGTTGTGTTCAACGGTAATTCTCCTGCCCAGCAGGATACTCATACTGCACCATTTTTCGACAATTTCGCCGGGGGTTTTCAGTTCGCTGGCAAGACAATGGTCAAGATTCACGAGCAGTCTTTTTGCAATTCTGTTTCTGTCGCAGACGGTACCGCTTTGAATATCAATACTCGTGGCCGTTTGAGCCAGCTCGTCGGGAAACTCCTCTTTTTTCTGATGACAATTGATGCCGATGCCGACAACAAAAAATTTTTGTTTTTTTACTGATATACCTTCGACAAGAACACCCGCAGCTTTTTTATCATTCAGCAAAATGTCATTTGGCCATTTGATTTTTGCTTCGTTCCTGCCGCATCGTCCTATAGTTTCGCCGACACCGACAGCGCAGGCGAGCACAAGTGCATCTGGTTTAATATCAGGCTCATACAAAAGGATTGAGCAGAGAATACTTTTGCCTGGCTCGCTAAGCCAGGCACTTCCTCTTCTGCCTCTGCCGGCAGTCTGATACTCGGCAAAAACAACAAGGCCGTCATTTTTTCTGCCGCCTTTGGCATATTCGGCGGTGATATCATTTGTGCTTGAAGTGCTTTTGTAAACGATTATTTCTTTGCCGATTCGGACTGTGCCGAGATTCGCTTTTATAAAGTCGGTATTAAGGGAAACATATTCTCCGGCCATCTGTCTAAAATTCCCTGTCGAGGCCAATATCTACCGAAACTGCGCTGTGAGTTATTGCTCCTATGGAAATCCTGTCAACACCGCAAAGTGCGATTTGCCTTACGTTGTTCAGCGTAATCCCGCCGCTTGCCTCAAGCAGCGGTTTGCTGCCGCACATCTTGTCTCTCATCGCGACGGCGTGTTTGTACTGCCACTGCCCCATATTATCGAGCAGCACAACGTCAATGCCGGGCACTTTCAGAACGTAATTAAGCTGGTCGTCCACGTGGTCAACCTCGACACAGATGAATTTTACGCTCTCGATTTTTTTTGCCTGCTCGACGAGCTTTTTAAGTTTAGGCGTCAGATTTTTGCCTAACTGTACGATATGATTGTCCTTGAACATCACCGCTTCGCTGAGGTTGTAGCGGTGATTGTGTCCTTTCCCGCAGCGGACCGCGTATTTCTCAAGCTCGCGCCAGCCGGGTATTGTCTTGCGGGTGTCGTATATTTTTGCCTTTGTGCCGTGCACGGCATATACATATTTATAAGTCATAGTCGCTATTCCGCACAGCCTCTGAAGAAAATTCAATACCACTCTTTCAGCGCTCAGCATCGACCGCATCGGCCCCTCTATCAGTCCCAGCCTGTCGGCCACTTTGGCCTGCTGACCGTCGCGTTTGAAAATTTTTAATTTCAGTCTGCGGTCATATCTTTTCAGGGCTTCTTTGGCGATAATCATACCTGCTACAACAATTTCCTCACGGGTTATAATATAAGCCTTTCCCTTTGCGCCGGCAGGTATCATAAGTTCGCTCGACGGGTCTCTTCCGCCATAATCTTCCTCGATTGCCATATCTATAAGCTTGGTTGCATTTTTAAGGTTCAGGCTTTTCATTTTTGTTCCTTTGCCATATTCGATGCTGAACGTTCAGTGTTCAACGCTTCTTTTTTCTGTAAAACATTATACTGATAACCGATAACCGATAACCCAATTAAATATTAAATTTTAAATCTTAAATTTTCCTTTTCCCTATCTCCGGCAATTCCTTCAATTCTTTCAACTGGTCTCTCAAATATGCCGCCTGTTCAAAATCAAGCTTCTCGGCAGCTTCCAGCATTTCCTTTTCAATCTGCACGGCGATTTCAGCGGCATCGTATTCGTCGTCGCTGAGGCTGATTGCCTGCCGCGCAACCTGCCGCGCCTTTAATTTATCCTGCAGACCGGTATAAATCTGCTTTTTTATCGTCTCAGGCGTAATATTATGCTCTTTATTGTATTGCGTCTGTATTGTACGCCGCCGGCTCGTTTCGTCAATTGCTTTTTGCATCGCTTCTGTTACCTTATCGGCATACATAAAAACCTTCGCATCGACGTTTCTCGCCGTCCTGCCTATGGTCTGAATCAGCGACGTCCGGCTTCTCAGGAAGCCTTCCTTGTCCGCATCGAGTATCGCCACCAGCGAAACCTCCGGCAAATCGAGCCCTTCACGCAAAAGGTTAATTCCGACTAACACGTCAAATTCCCCTCTCCGCAAATCGCGCAGAATATCAACTCGCTCAAGGGTCTTTATCTCGCTGTGTAGGTATCGGCACCGATAACCCTTCTTTGCTATATATGAAGACAAATCTTCAGCAAGCCTTTTCGTAAGCGTTGTAACCAATACCCGCTGCTTTACCTGCACGTGTTTTTCAATTAAATCGAGCAGATGAGGCACCTGGTTCGATGCAGGCTGAACAAAAATCTCAGGGTCAAGCAATCCCGTCGGCCTTACAACCTGCTCGACAACTGCCCCTTTGCTAAGATTCAGTTCAAATTCAGCAGGCGTTGCAGAAACGAATATTACATTGCGCCAATCCTGCTGAAATTCATCGAACCGTAGTGGCCTGTTATCAAGCGCGCTCGGCAGCCTGAAACCATGTTCAATAAGCACCTTTTTTCTGCTCCTGTCTCCTGCGTACATCGCCCGAATCTGCGGCACTGTCGCGTGCGATTCATCGATAAACAAAAGAAAATCGTCAGGAAAATAATCAATCAGCGTATAAGGCCTCGCCCCTGCCGGCAGTCCGCTCAAATGCCTCGAATAATTCTCAATCCCGCTGCAAAAGCCGACTTCCCGCAGCATTTCAAGGTCATACATAGTCCTTGCCTGCAACCTTTGTGCCTCAAGCAGTTTGCCATCCTGTCGCAGCTTCATAAGCTGCTGGTCGAGTTCAATTTTTATACTCTCGATTGCCAATTCAATCCTGTCTGCTGGCATTACATAATGCCCTGCCGGATAAACAAACAATTGCTGCTCTTTTGCTAATATTTCCCCGCTGACAGGATTGATATAATTTATCTTTTCGATTTCATCGCCGAAAAATTCAAGCCTTACGGCAAATGATTCATAGCTCGGCCACAATTCCACAACGTCGCCGCGAACTCGAAATGTCCCTCGATGAAAATCAATATCGTTCCTTGCGTATTGCAGGTCTGCGAACCTGCCAAGCAGGTCATTTCGCTCGACAGTCTCGCCGATTTTGACGGCTATAACGCTCGCCTTGTAATCCTCTGGCGAACCTAATCCGAAAATGCACGATACCGAAGCAACGATAATTACATCATCCCTGCTGGTCAGACTGGCTGTTGCAGCAAGGCGGAGTCTGTCTAATTCGTCATTTCGGGATGCGTCTTTTTCGATATATATATCTCGCTGCGGTATATACGCCTCCGGCTGGTAATAGTCATAATAGCTTACAAAGTATTCGACGGCGTTGTTGGGGAATAGTTCTCTGAATTCTTCATAGAGTTGCGCCGCAAGAGTCTTATTATGGCTGATGACAAGCGCAGGCCTTTGATATTGAGCGATAACGTTAGCCATTGTGAAGGTTTTCCCGCTGCCGGTTACGCCGTATAGGGTCTGATACTGCCTGCCTGTTTTTAAGTTGTCGGCAAGAGTTTTTATCGCCTCCGGCTGGTCGCCTTTAGGCGTAAAATCGCTTTTTAACTGGAATTTCGCCATATCGTTAAATCTAACGGAGAAACAATAAAAAATCAATTTGCCTTTTTCAAAAATTGGATGTATAATTACGTCTATTCACGGAGGATTGGCACTTCAGCAAAATATTCTTTAAAAAGAGAAAGTTTAATACTTCGGAAGGAGAATAAAAATGAAAAACGCGAAAATCTCAGCAATTCTGGTCCTCGTATCGGTAATATCCTTTTTTTGTCCTGGCTTTAGCGAAGCATCTTCATCAGGCACAGCTTTTACCTATCAGGGGCGTTTCTACGATGCCGATTATCTGGTGAAAGGCCAATATGATTTGCAGTTTAAGCTTTACGATGCCCCCAAAGCAGGCAGCCAGAAAGGAAGTGCCCTCATACTAAACGGCTTCAATATAGTTGATGGTTACTTCACCACGGAATTGGATTTCGGCTCTGTATTTGATGGCAACGACCGCTGGCTCCAGATTAGTATAAGGCCAAGCGGGTCTAATGACCCAAATGGATATACTGCCATTACCCCCCGGCAAAAAGTAACACCCGATATTAGCAACAGCCTGCCAATCTCAACTGTCAGCAGCGATGCTGATTTGGCGGATGACATATCTGCCCTGAACCTTATGTCCGCCTCTCCGGTCAAGCAGGTTATCAGAGGGGTTATTTCTTTTGAAGGCTGTAATTATGAGGTAAGCCAGGATTTTTCTCCATCTATCGACCCTGCGAAAAGCGTTGTTCTTTTGAGTAAATGCGTCGAGAGAAGAACTGCCGACCCCGGCCGATATTATACTCTCAATCGCAATGGAGCCTGTCTAATATCTCTCAGTGAAAATAGTATTACCGTCGCCATTGATTACAGCGACCTTACCCCCAACATTTATCCTCAAAGAGTCAGCTACCAGATAATAGAATATAAATAATTGGTTGTTTAACCCCCACTTCCAGTGGGGGTTCTCGTCATTGCGAGGCCGCTTCGGCCGCGGCAATCTCGTTTACCCGCCGCCACCTTGTCCGTCCGAAGCCTTGGCGAAGGCGGATCGGGGCGGCGTTATTCTTTCAACTCTCCACTCTCCTTGCCCCGCTTGTCCCGCACCTATATGCTTATACTTATAGCTGTGTAATAAATAGGTGCCGTGGCCTGCCCCCACGCTTAGTTTTGTCTCTTAGACACCCCCGTGCCTGATTCGTCGAGAATCAACGGGGGCAAAACTGTGGGGGGTCTATTTTCAATTTTCCCTGCCCTGTGAAGTGTCGCAACTACTTCACCGGGGTCCGTTTCAGCGGCTGGGGATGCGATGTTGGCCGGCTGTCCTGGCCGAGAAAATTTATTGACCCCGCACCGGAGAATTATTAAATAAAAAATGGTGCGGGACTGACAAGGCAGAGCAGCTTTGGTATGATGTTTCGGCTTCTGAAGGATTGAGGACAGTAGAGATTTAAAAAAATAGGGTTGTAAGAGGTAAAAGAAAAGAGAGATGCAAAAAGAAAAGGACAGTACTTTGTATCACATTTACGTTGGTTCTGGTATTGATGTGCCGCAGTGTGTTTGCGATGCCAGCCAACCCCGCCCCCTTCGAGGTCCGCCAGCCTGACGGCAGTGCTATCCAGATTTACATCCGCGGTGACGAGCGATTCCACTGGTACGAAGATACTGATGGCTATACCGTCGTCTGTGACAACGGCCGATACGCCTATGGCCAGCTTGACAAGGACAATCGTTATAGGGAATCAGAAAAGTCTCATAATTTCTTTGATAAATTGCCCCAAACCCGTACAATTCAAAATGGAACGTTCTTATAGTGGAGATCGTTTTTTTAAGATTTCCGCTTTTTACGAAAAAATTCAGAAGGATTTTAGAATGCGGCGGGTATTATTCTTTGCGGCGATTTCATGCCTTTTTTCGGTCTCTGCGTTTTGTGCCCCGTACTGGGGAAAAGAATTTGAGTTTCATCAGCCGGACGGTAGCCCCATTGCTGTCCGAGTGTGGGGAGATGAGTTTTATATTCGTGCCGAAACGCTCGACGGATATCCTCTTGTGCGTGATCCGGTATCCGGTTTTATCTGCTATGCCGAAGTCAATAATGATGGGTCGGATTTTATCTCAACCGGAATTCCCTATACCGGACAGACTGTGGAGAAACTGAAATATTCCGGGCTTTGGCCATTAGCGCAAGGTAATGGAATTAAAAAAGGCCTCCGTCTGAAACATCAGGCGGTGATTAAAAAGGCTGATCGGAATCGTTACCTGCTTGGAAGAGATCAGCGGGGTCGAATTCTTCCTGCGCCGGATTCAGACGCTTTTTCCGCGGCGTCCGCCCACGCAGACTCGCCGACTCCGCTGATTGGGCAAGTTGTCGGCTTGACACTGCTTATCCAGTTTCCGGATGTACCGGCGACCATCCTCCAGGCTGATATTAATAATTACTGCAACCAGGTTGGTTATACCGGTTACGGCAATAATGGTTCTGTGCATGATTATTTTTACGACGTCTCCAACGGTAACCTGACCTATACTAATTATGTGACGGCCTATTATACCGCCCAACATGACAGGTCGTATTATACCCAGGAGAGTACCAGTTATGAGAGACGTGCAAGGGAACTGATTAAAGAAGCGCTGTTGTGGCTGGATGATCCATCCGGTCAGAATTTTAATTTTGGAACCATAAGTACTGACAGCAGCAACTACATGCTGGCGATTAACGCATTTTACGCCGGCGCCATACAAAACGACTGGGCGGAAGGACTCTGGCCTCACTCGTCAAGTATGTATGGCATGTTCACATCCAATGAAGGAGTGAAAGCTGGCGTCTATCAGATTACCAATATTGGTTCATCGCCGGCATTAGGCACATTCTGCCATGAAAACGGGCATATGATTTGCGACTACCCGGATCTTTATGATTACGGCTTCGAATCGTACGGCGCGGGGAATTACTGCCTGATGGCCTTCGGCGGTTCAGATTATAACCCCATCCCGCCGAATCCGTATCTGAGAGACATAAAAGGCTGGGAAAGCGTGATGGTGTTTCCGCGTCTGTGGGGGGTTCAGTATTTCCTCCAGTCCAATTCGAATACTTCTTATAAATATCTGAATCCAGACAATTCATACGAATTTTTTTATATTGACAGTCGTACAAAAACCGGACGTAACAGTTCTTTGCCGGACGATGGGCTGGTTATCTGGCACATCGATGAGGATGGCTCCAATAACAACGAGCAGATGACCCCCAGTCAGCATTATCTGGTTTCCGTTGAACAAGCCGATGGACTATTCCATCTTGAATATGGTAGTAATATCGGCGGAAGCAACGATCTTTTTCATGCAGGATACAGGGATATTTTCAACGACACAACAACCCCCAATGCCAAGTGGTGGAACGGCAATAATTCAAATCTGGTGATTCGGCAAATCAGCGCTGTGGGTCCGACGATGAGTTTTGTGTATGACGATGGCAGGGATAACGTGACAGTAAGCAAATGCATTGTTACGGCAGGCAGCAAGGACAATAGCGACAAGATTTCCTTTTCAGGGACGATGGGCGCCAAAGCCGATGACTTTAACGACGCCAACGTCATCGAGATTACCATTAACTCAAACGATATAGTCAGTCCCTGCGCTTTGACCTTCCCCATTGATGCCAATACCTTTAAGAAGGGCAAATACAATTATTCGAAAACCGCAAACGGCGTAAGGAAATCTTTTACATACAATGTGAAAACCCGTAAATTCTCATTTTCAGCAAGTAACGTTGACCTGTCGGGGCTCGGCTGTCCGCTGACTACGGAGATTGTAATCGGCGATTACAACAAAATGAGCGAAATTGAGGAAACAATAGTCAACGGCCCGAGGGTGCCGATACCAATCCTGCTGATGATGGGAGCCAAGGATGTCCTTAGGGTCGAGGAGTGTACGGTCAAGCACCGCAAGAAACCGAACAGCGACAAGTTGACGGTCAAAGGCTGCTTCGCTGTTGAAGATACAGATGTGAGTATGGTCAGTGAAGAATTTGTCGCTACGCTCGGCGCACAGACTTTCACGCTGCCTGCCGGCAGCTTCAAGGCAGGGAAGGGAAAATTCACCTGTTCGAAAGCCAAGATAACAGGTGGTACTGCTGACGCCACGTTTAGCTTCAATTTGTGCTCTTTTGTACTGACAATAAAGAACACGAATATTCCTGCAATCTCCGGTAATGTTGATGTCGGCGTGGCGTTCGCAGGCTATGACGAGGTTGACCAGGTCACGTTTCCATAGGTTAATTTCTCAGCCTCAAACAATCGTTTTGAAATAATGCGTCTCGCAGCCGAAACTGTTAGACGCAGGATTAAATCTCCAATTTTCAATCTTAAATCCTGCCGTTAAATATATGTCCGTTCCTTTAATTATTGAATATTTTGGTAATTCGGACTTGTCCGCCTTTTACCCGCCTTTTATCCGCCTCCGGCGGACAGGCGGGGCGGGCTGGTGGGCTGGCGGATTTGTTTAGGATTTAGAAATTAGGATTTCGTTTTTTTGTCTTTACCCCTTCTTTCCTACCCCCAGGCCCCAGGAGACTTGCCCCGTTAGATGCGTTAGTTAGCTACTTGGCGACGCTTTAGCTATCTAACTGGGGTGTTTGACCTCAAAAGTGCCTCTTTTTGAGGGGTTGGCAGGATTTTAAACGAGTCCTCCCTTTCTCGGTGGCCATAATAATCAGTGTAAATCCGTGTCTAAAAAAATCATCAAAATCAGTGTAATCCGTGATTAAAAAAACTGGGTGTCTTGGAGCCTTGGTGGCTATTTCACCCGCTGATAGAGCACATCCCGCCGCCTGGCCCGGCTTTATAGAGTTTTTTATTGTACGGGAGTTTCATCAGCAGCATTCCCATAAGGCAGTTATCGGTCAGGCCCGCATAAATCAGCCCGCTGCCGACAAAGACAGATATAAATATAAATGCCCAGTGCAGCAGCCACGCCATTATTATTCCTGCAAGTACCAGGCTTCCTGCGATAACCCGCACCTGGCGTTCCAGTGACATCCCGCCCTGGCCTTTAATGACCGCAAGTTTTTCTTTTTGCCAGCGTGCGATACCGCCTTCCATTACTTTCACTGTATGAATTCCTGACTGCATTAGCATATCCGCGGCCATAGCGGCACGCGTCCCGGTATGACAGAGGACCAGATAGCTTTGTTTGGACTGGCTCAGTTCGCCGATTTTAGCCGAAATCATATCTATTGGTATATTGATTGAATGTTCAATATGTGTTTGACTAAACTCCAGAGCGGTTCGCACATCCAGAATTTTCACCTGCGGGTCTTGTTTTAAAAGTGATGCTGCATCGCGCGGCGAAATTATCTCAATGGCCGTCGCCTGGCCTTTCTGGTTTACGCGTATGATATTGTCGATATTAAAGGGCTTGGGGATTACTTTTGCCCGCATATTTCTGACAAAGTTCTCTTTATTTGTTTCCTTCAGGAATGGATTGTTTTCTTTCTCTCTAACTATGGTTGACGAGCGTTGTTCATGATAATCATGCCCGGGGCACAGGATAGTTTCATCGGGTAAGGTTTTTAATCTTTGAAGGGTATCGAACATTGATTCAGGCGACCCGTTTTGGAAATCAGTTCTGCCGACGCTGCCGATTAGGAGTACATCGCCGGAGAATAACCTGTCTTCTCCGTACAGGCTTATCGCATCGTCAGTGTGTCCCGGCGTGTATATGACCTTAACGCTGGCAGTGCCTACATTTATCTGGTCATTATCTTTTAGGCGTTTGTCTGCGACGCTTGATATGGCTTTTTCATGCATCAGGACCAGTGCATTAAACTGTTTCTTTAATATCGCAGCTGAGGAAAAATGGTCTGCGTGGGTATGGGTATCGACGATGAATTTTAGCTTAAGTTGATTTTTCGTTAAGTATTTTTTATACTCGTCTGGTAAGCTTATATGTGGGTCGACAACTAACGCTTCGTTATTTGAGCTTAGGATATACGAATAGCAGCTGCCGGCAACAAATTGTTTTATCATAAGGCCACCTCTTTCCCGGTTAAAATAGGATTGTTTTTATCATAAAACTACCACTTTCTGCAGCCTGTTAGACCAAAAACCACTACAGCGGTTATCAGTAGACACATCCTGTCCGTTTTGGTCATATATTCTACTTTAACATCATAGTCATAAACTCTGTACTGTCAGATTTAAAGCCGCTATCGAAGTAGGATTTATGATAGATTATTATGGAATGTTCCCAGGCATGTCAATAAGAAAAGCTATTCGCTTTCATTGACCGGAAATGTTTGCATCGTAAGAGTCTTGGACCCGTTAGGTCAATAAAAAAGCTACCCCGTTAAGCCAATAAAAAAGGCTGCCCACTTATGGTCAGCCACTATGAAAAACTAAGAACCCTTTTGTACCTGTTCCGGATACTTTCTGCCCGTCTCTATCTCAATGCACACGAGCACGGTTCTGTCAGGCAGGCTTATTCGCCCTCAGGCACTAAAGCAATCGCTCATGCACATCTACCATTTTTGCAAAGGCATGCGCTAAGACTTTCTTTGCCGGCCAGCCAGCTATTTTAAATTCTAACTAATGTAGTATTTTACCTTATTCCCTCAGCTTTGTCAAGCCCTAATTTACGATATGCTATGTAAAAAACCCCCAAAAAACAGCCCAATTCCACAAGCCCCCCAAAAAATCATACCCCTATCTACCTGTGGATACATTACTTATCTTCAGAAGCATCAACCGCTTTATTTTGACTGTTTTTGGCCTTTTCCACCAGCTCCCGCACAGCAAGATTAAACTTTTCTTTCAAATTCTCCCAATCAATGTTCGAAAAACTCGCAGAAGCCTTTGTATAGGCCTTGCTACAAAAGTCCTTAACTGCTGCGTTGTCAATATGTTGTGAACCATCATCAGAACTACCTAAAAAACTGGCGGCCTGGCATTGGCCCCTATCAGAAGGAGCAAGATAGTAAATAGCAGTCGCAAAACCCGCGAAATAAACAACCAACAGAAATATGAATTTGCTTCTCCAACCCATAAAAAACTCCTTAAACCCTTCAAAATTAAATACTTGCAGGCCCCTAGGCCTTCTATTTCCGACTCCATATAAAATATACAAAATAAAAGACTGAAAGGCAAATTAGGGTTTAGGGTTTATGGTTTATGGTTTAAAAAATAGGTAATGAATTTTCGTTAAAGTCGTTATAGTCTGTGTAAGTTAACGAATTAGCCACCAAGACACGAAGACACCCCGATGAGATGGTCCAAGGGACATCTCACAGGGCAGGGATTATAGATGGCAGATTGTTTGATAGACCCCGTTTAAAATCCTGCAAACCCCCCTAAAACAGGCACTTTTAGGGTCAAACAGCGACGATCTCAGGCAGGGGGGTACTAAAGTAGGGTCGGAGCATATTTTTAAGCAAAATTGATTAAAAAGTGGGCTTTTTTGAAGATTTACGCCGTAGGCGGATAAAAGGCGGGTAAACAGAGGCGGATAAAAGGCGGACAAGTCCGAATTACCAAAATATTCAATAATTAAAGGAACGGACATATATTTAACGGCAGGATTTAAGATTGAAAATTGGAGATTTAATCCTGCGTCTAACAGTTGCGGCTGCGAGGCGCGTTATTTCAAAACGATTGTTTGAGGCTGAGAAATTAACTTACGGAAACGTAACCCGGTCAACCTCGTTGAAATCTGCGAACGCCGCACCGAAATCAACATCGCCTGAGATTACCGGGATATTCGTGTTTTTTATTGTCAGTATAAAAGAACACAAATTGAAGTTAAACGTGGCGTCAGCAGTACAACCTGTTATCTGGGCTTTCGAACAGGTGAATTTTCCCTTCCCTGCCTTGAAGCTGCCGGCAGGCAGCGTGAAAGTCTGTGCGTCGAGCGAAGCGACAAATTCCTCTTCAACCATATTTACGTCCATATCTCTAACCGCAAACGCACCTTTTACCGATAACTGGTCGGTGTCCGGGTCTTTGCCATGCTTAACCTGGCACTTATCGACCCTCAGGACATCCTTGACTCCCATCATCAGCAGAATTGGTATCGGCACCCTCGGCCCGTTGACTATCACCTCGTCAATCTCAGCCGTCTTGTAGTAATCCCCGACTTCAATCTCGATAGTTACCGGACAGCCCAGACCCGACAGGTCAACGTTACTTGCTGAAAATGCGAATTTACGGGTTTTCAAATCATAAGTGAAAGATTTCTTTACACCGTTTGCGGTTTTCGAATAATTGTATTTGCCCTTCTTAAAGGTATTGGCATCAATGGGGAAGGTCAAATCGCAGGGACTGACTATATCGTTTGAGTTAATGGTAATCTCGATGACGTTGGCGTCGTTAAAGTCATCGGCTGAGGCGCCAATCGTCCCTGAAAAGGAAATCTTGTCGCTGTTTACCTTGCTGCCCGCGGTTACAGTGCATTTGGTAACGTTCGGCTGCCAGTAAAGTTTAGGATAGCTGACGCCTTTGTTTATCCACCAGACATCATTCGGCCCGTTTACCGTCTCGCCGATAAAGTCCCAGCCGATAAAGCTTTTTTGCTGTTTCATCTGCGCATCCGTCAGCATTGTCCCGAGTCCGTTATTAGGCTCGGTGACAGGAAAATAGCAACTGTTGATAGTGCCGCTGGAGTTAAATCCCACCAGTCCGCCGAAGTCGGATGTGCCTGTAACTGCACCTGTGGAGTAGCAGTTACTGATACTGCTGTTGCTCGAACCAACCAGCCCACCTACTCCCGATGTGCCAGTGACATTGCCTGTCGAGTAGCAATTACTGATACTACTAGCATTAATGTTCCATCCCACAAGTCCGCCAAGAGCTGCTGAAAGATTTCCGCCGGTAACAGTGCCTGTCGAATAACAGCTGCTGATACCACCAGAGTTGTTCTGTCCCACCAGTCCGCCGAGGTAGCCCGAATTATCCCCGCCGCTGACATCGCCCGTCGAATAGCAGTCACTGATAATGCTGTCGTTGTTCCATCCCACCAGCCCGCCGAGGTGGGTTGAACCACTACCGCCGCTGACATTGCCTGTGGAATAGCAGTTGCTGATAGTGCCGTAGTTGTTAAATCCCACCAGCCCACCAACATATTCTGAATTATCTCCGCCTGTAACGGCGCCGCTCGAATAGCAATTGCTGATAATGCCGCTGTTGTCATTAATATTCCCTACCAGCCCGCCGAGACAGATTGAATTATCATCACCGGTGATATTGACATCTTCCAACCGCAGATTCTTTATCTCGCCGCTGGTAACAAACCCAAACAGGCCTAAAAAATCGTTACCGGCACCGCCGGTATTTATCGTCAAATTGCTTATTGTATAACCATTGCCGTCGAAAATGCCGCTAAACTGAACGCCCTGGAAGCCCGAAGCCGAGTTGTTCGTATCTGGCGCAATGACAGCGGTAGTAAAGTTGTAAGGGGCGAGGTTAATATCCGCCGTAAGGATGAAAGGTTTATTGTAGTCGTTTGCATCCGCCGCCAGAACCAGCAGATTGGCAGCAGAGCCGATTCGGTATGGGTCACCGGCGGTTCCCGAACCGCCTGAGTATTTGGCCTGAACGCAATCAGGCAGGATGAAAAAAGACAACAGTGATAACAAGACCGTTATTACAGGTATTTTGCCAGCATTCATTCTAAACCTCCTATATTTATTAATTCTCCAAAACCCGGCAAATCATACCAAAACCACTCTACCTTGTCAACCCCGCACCATTTTTTATTCAATAATTTTCCGGTGCGGGGTCAATAAATTTTCTTGGCCAGGACAGCCGGCCAACATCGCATCCCCAGCCGCTGAAACGGACCCCGGTGAAGTAGTTGCGACACTTCACAGGGCAGGCCCCGAAGATAACCTAAGAAGCCACCTCAGTGAGATAACTTCGTATCTCACGGGGCAAGTATGTGCGGGACTAACCGACTTTTTATGTCCGAATAAGGAAAAGCGCGCAAAATTTTTTGCAAAACGCGCATAAAAAAACGTGCGCGTTTTGCAAATTCCAAAAAAATTTCATCCTTATCTGACAAGGGTTTATGAATTTCACTGTCGGAATTTTGGCCTGATTTTCGTCAAAACGCGCAACTTTTTGTGTAATACGGGGGGACATATAAATTGAAGATTGAAAATTTAAAATTGAAAAGTTGAGGAATCCGCCAAGGGCGGGCAAGAGTAGAAAGTTGAACCCCTTAATATCCGCCTGAGGCGGATAAAAATCAAGGGGCTAAATATTGAATGAAAACAAATAAGAAAACCCCCTCTGCTTCTTGCGTGCCTCTGCCCCAATGCTTTCTGCGAAAGCAGAAACAGGGGCAAGTCGAGGCAGCAGGCGAAGCAAGCGTGGGGGTTAAATATTTAATAGAAATGGTTGAGAAAAAAGATAAATATTTAATAAGAAAAGTGGCAGGGCGAGAGGTTAAACTCGATGCGGATGCTTTCCATCATCCCAAGATTCTAAACTCAACCCTGATAATCAGCAAGGCAGGGCAGGTGTTTGTCCGGAATCGAAAAAGCAGGGAAACAGTCGCACTTGCAAGGATAGTTATTAAAGCAAAAAAAGGACAAATAGTGGACCATGAAAACAGAAAACCCTTGGATAACCGCAAGTGTAATTTAAGAATTGTAACGCATCGACAAAATATGCTTAACCGTATTCTAAAAAATTCGACCGGTTTCATCGGAGTGAGCATAAAAAGGAAAAAAACAGAACAAGGCAAACCTGTATATTGTGCGATATATTTTACGGGAAGCAGACGGCTTTATTTCCATAGCCCTTTTACCCCCAACGGCCTAATCCTGGCAGCTATGGCAAGAGACAAATTCATTATCGAAAACAGGGATGAAGAATACGCACCGCTTAACTTTCCAATATTCAAACAGGAACCATTTAAAACATTCCTGTTAAAGAGTAATTTATATGAGATGCGAAGGAGAGAAATTTAAAATTGAAAATTTAAAAATTTGACTTCGACGGGCTCAGTCGAGTCGTGGATTCCGCCAGCCCGCCCCGCCTGTCCGCCGGAGGCGGATAAAAGGCGGGTAAATATAACCCCGCCCCCCGTCTGCGCGAGGGTAAACTCCGTTGGCGGGGCTAACCACGTCCGACAGGGTGCGGGGCGGTTATCGGACGACTAAGTGCGCTATATTCGCATCCACAAAAGTTTAATTTTTTTGGGACTATATTTTTCATTTTGTAGGGCAAGCCTTAGTAACTGGCGTCTCATAATAGTTGAAATTATAGGGAAAAACACAATTTTCTTATGGCGGTATATCGTTACGTTAAGTCATTTTTTTATTATGTCGAATTAACCGTAACAGTACATACTGACAGGAGTTTATGTTAGTAAATCTGTGTGATGATGTGAAGAATCCGGGCTCTTTTAAAGAGGGCTGAGAGGACTATGTACGGATTTTATAACTTTATGAAATGGATTTTATGTTGGATATTCTGACAAAGCTGTGTTTAGGGCGAGCCATCGGAGTATACTTCAGCGGCGAGCATGTAAGTATTACCGACGTGGGTATTACGATTAAGGGTCTGACCACGTTAAATCAGCAATCGTTTGAAGTTGCCGACGGGTCTTTGGCAGGCACGCTGCAGGAATACGTGAAAAATCACGGCGGCAGAAATGTGCCGGTGTGTCTGGGCTTGAAGCCTGAACAAACGTTTTTCATAACCGCCGGCGAGGAGTATGGACAGCAGGAGCAGGTTCGCGATAAACTTCTCGAGCGTGCCGGATTTCATAGCGCCGAGGAGCGAACCGGAGTAGTTGCCGACTATTTCAAACTGCACAAAGTCAAATCGCACACAGGCCAGTTATGGAGTATCGGCGTGTGCAGGAAAAAACTTGCCGGGGAACTTTATTCTGCGATTGCCCAGGCAGGTTTTAAAGATTGTCTGCTCAAGCCGACTCCGTGGTCTATGTCGCTCCTTTCATCGAAGCTGCCTGAAAAGTGCAAAGGCTGGAAGGTTCTTGTGCAGGTTTTTCTTAATGAAACCGGAGGCCTGGCAGTACTGGTTGTCGAAAAAAATCCTGTGTGCTGGAAGAGGTTCGGCTCGCAGCCGGAGTCTGTGGAAAAAATGGTATCCGCCATAAGAGGTATTTTTATACAAAGCGCTGTAACGTTTAATCGGCCGATGATTGATGGAATAGTTCTTTATGGTGCAAATGCAGAGCAGCTCAGTCAGAAACTTTTAGACGATCTTGGTATCGAGGTAGTGGTTGCCGACGGTCCCGGTTTTACCGATTCGTATTGCAGCTACAGTCTGGCGATGTCGGCCAAGGCCAAGGATAGCGATCAATTTGATATGTTTCGAGAATTGCGACCCAAGCCGGGCATTATGAAGACGTTTCCCTGGAAAATCGCAGCGGCTATCGTATTTGCGGCCTTCTGTATGGCGTTTACGATGTGGCAAAAGACTTCAGAGCTTGCCAGAAATTGCAGCAGCCTTAAAAGACAGAATTCAACGTATAAATGGGCCGTTTCCAAGAGAACCAAAGTGATTTCCAAAGAGCGGCAGGATCTTCTGGCTGAGACTGAAGCGGTGCAAAAGTTTATTTCGACGCGGGTAATCTGGAGCGACTATTTGAGAGATTTGCCGACGCGGCTTCCTCCCAATGTGAGTCTTTCGAATATCTGGGCGATGTGCGAGTACAGGGAATCCGGCAAGGAAGAAGCAGGAGGAAGAAAGAAGACGAGCAGATCGCTGTCGCTGCGAGGAATGACTTTGTTTGAGAAGGGCAAGGCGTCGCCTAAGGAAATAGAGTCTTTTCTCGATTCCTTAAGGAAGGTTGAGCTGTTAAAGAGAGATTTTCCACAGGTTCAGCTGTCAGAGATAAAATGGCGCCGGGAAGGCAGAAGTGAAGTAGCAGCGTTTACGGTCCTGGCTTTGTCGAAAAAGGTAAGCAGGGGCGGAGACGAAAAAGACGAAAAAGGTGGAAAAGATGGAAAAAGTGAAGAAGGCGGTTGAGAGATAAAGGCTATGGAACTGATAGATAAAGCAAAATTGATGCAATATAAGGCACTCATTGAAAAGCATATGAGTAACCCTGTGAAACTTCGCCTTACTACAATAGGCGGGTTGCTTGTTCTGTCTATCGTTTTGATTTATATGCCTCTTTCCAAGAAAATAGACGCAAACAGAAGACGCCTTTCAGCTGAAAAGGAACGCAATGGTTGTATAATGGATTGTGAAAAGCTCCAAAAGCAGGCCGCGATTTTCCGTTCTCTTATCATAGAGAAATCCGACACAAATGAATGGGTTCATTATCTGCTTGACGGCATGAGAGAGTTTCGGATCAAGCTGCGCTCAATAGAGTCGAGGCAGCAGCGCAAGGTTGGTCCATACATGGCAGTGACCTTTTCAATGGAGATAGAGGGTAAGTATCCAGAGCTTAAAAATTACGTCGAACGGCTGGAAGCTTCGCCGCGTCTGGTTCGAATTGATACGATGAATCTTGAGAAAAGGTCAGATAACCTGGTAATGAACCTTACTGTTCTTGGGGTTGTACCGAAGAAATAATGATTAAAATACTAAGCAGATTTGCGGTGTTCATGGTTATCGGGATAATTGGTTATCTTACATACACTTCGTTGAAAGGGTCTGCATTGAGTATGGCCGCTGAAGGCAAGGAACTTCCCGTTATCACGAAAAAAATGATAAGCCCGGTATATGTTGAACCGGAGAAACGTGCCAGCCCTGTAGACAGAGACCCATTTAGTGTTGGCTGGGACCGCTATGTTGCCCTTTCAGCTTCGGATGGGAACGAAAATATTGCCGACGCTCCTGTCGGCGACGTCAATAACGTGCGTTTCCCGGATGAGCTGATGGGAATACTCACAGGCGCTGACGGTCAGAAGCTGGCTTTAATCGGCAGTGAAGTTTGTGGTATCGGTTCATTGGTCAAGCAGACGGATTCAAACCGGTTATGGCAGGTTTCCTCCATTGGAGACGAATCGGTAGTTCTGACCTGTAACGGTTCGCGGGCCGTTCTTAAAATTCCGAATGTTGACGCTGATTACAACGATGTTCAGGAGAATATTTCCAAAAACCAGCAGCAAAAGGAGCCTGCACAGTGAACAAAAACTTTACAACAGACCAGCCGCTTTTAATTCAGCTGCTTCTGAAACGAGGCGTACTTAAGCAGGAAGACCTCAACGGCGTTCGTGAGGTTATCAGCAAGTCTTCCGGTTCGGTAGAGGAAGCTTTGATTTCTTCAAACATCATTACCGAAGCCGACATAATGACTGTTTATGGCGAAGAACTTGGGATACCGCTGGCGGACCAGGAAAACCGTCTTGTCGCAGACAAGGATTTGGCTGAAATGATTGGCGAATCAGTTTGCCGGGAAAACAATTTCATTCCGCTGAGCAAGCAGGGCGACACCATTAAAGTGGCCCTGGCGAATCCAACAGACCTGGCATTATTTGAACGAATTCAGTTGTCCACCGGTCTTGTCGTACAACCGGTTATGGCAACATTTTCGGCGATTGACGAGGTGCTGGGCGAGACGTTCGGCACGCGAGATATCGTGAAAGAAATTACTTCGGAAGGAAAAGGGCAAACCATTGAGCATTCAAAGGGAGGTGATGAAGAAGTTGAAGAAATCGTGGACCTCGACCACCCCATACCGAAAGGACGTGACAGCCAGGTAGTTCGGTTAGTCAACCACATTTTGTCCTCGGCGGTAGAAAACGGTGCGAGTGATATTCATATTGAACCTTTTGAAAAAAGCGTCAAAGTACGTTTTAGAATTGACGGAGTACTGAACGAGATTTCTCCTCCGCCCAGGCCGATGTACGTTCCGATGATAAGCAGATTAAAAATTCTGGCCAAGATGGATATTGCCGAGAGACGTATCCCGCAGGACGGCGCCATAGCGCTGAAGATAGGAGTAAAGAGAATAGATTTGCGTGTAAACACGGTGCCCACGGTTTTCGGTGAAAAGATGGTTATGCGTATTTTGTCCAAGGGAGCAATACCTACGGACCTGACTAAACTGGGCTTTTCACGAAAGCAGGCTGACGATTTTAAAGCCGCGGCCGAAAGTCCGCATGGTTTGCTGCTTGTTACCGGCCCGACAGGAAGCGGAAAATCAACGACGCTGTACAGCGTGCTTAATATGATTAACACGCCGGACGTCAACATAATGACTATCGAAGACCCCGTTGAGTATAAGTTCGAAGGAATGAACCAGGTGCATGTCCGAAGCCAGGTTGGTCTGACGTTTGCCGCGGCATTGAGGGCATTTTTGCGGCAGGACCCGGACATAATAATGGTCGGCGAAGTTCGTGACCAGGAAACCGCGCAGATTTGTCTCAGAGCCGCCCTGACAGGACATATGGTTCTTTCAACTCTGCACACAAACGATGCGCTGGCCGCCATAAACCGTCTGGTGGATATGGGCGCCGAGAGATTTTTGCTTGCCTCGGCATTGCGGGTTGTCGAGGCTCAAAGACTTGTCAGACGCCTGTGCAATAGATGTAAGGAAAAATATCAGATAGATAAGGAAACCCTCCAAAAGTGGCATCTTGACCCTAAAAAGGAATATTTCCGTCCCAAAGGCTGTGAAGACTGCAGAGGCGGCGGATACAGCGGACGAGTGGGACTTTTTGAAGTTATACCAATACTGCCCAAACTCAGAGATATGATATCTGAAGGCAGCCCTCTGAATGAATTGCGCACGGAGGCACGAAAAGAAAAAATTATGCTGCTGCTGGATGCCGGGCTGCAGAAGGTACAGGAAGGGCTTACCAGTCTTGAAGAAGTATTAAGCACCTGCGCTGAAGAATTGGATGAAAAAGAAACTACAGAAGTGCCCGAGGACAAGGTTCTCGAAGAAACAGTGGGCGCAAGTGCAGAAGAAAAAGACGAATGATATAAGGTAATTGCAGATGGCTGACAAAATGACAAACAGTTCCGAACTTACATGGGTTCAGAAGCATATAAGGATATCCACAAAGCTGCACGCCGGTATCAAGCAGGACGATAAGATGCAGTTTTTCCATCATCTTACGACGCTGTTTGCCGCCGGCACGCCGCTGCTTGAGGCTCTGCAGATAGCAACGCGTCAGACCCAGAGCCAAAAGATGCAGATAGTTATCGGCACAATCGCGGAAAAGGTTTCTGCCGGTACGTCCCTTAATCAGGCAGCGGCAGAGTTTCCGAAAGTTTTCGAGCGTCAATGGATAGAAGTCATCAAAACCGGGGAACTAAGCGGGCAGCTTACGCAGGTTTTGACCTCCCTTACCACATACATTGAAGCCAGCAAAGAAATGAGAAGTAAGGTTGTCTCGGCTATGGTATATCCGTGCATAATGTGCGTTGTGGCGGTTCTGGCAATAGTAATAATGCTGTGGAAGGTGGTTCCTGTATTTTC
>Ga0315275_10000583_pt1 | contig 30621 bp, 23 predicted proteins | sample YL17G03_0_MG_FD_205557 | JGI IMG/M metagenome (GOLD analysis project Ga0315275, IMG submission 205557) | Sediment microbial communities from Yellowstone Lake, YNP, Wyoming, USA - YL17G03_0 | ecosystem: Environmental > Aquatic > Freshwater > Lake > Sediment | place: USA: Wyoming | collected...
AAGCCGGCTTTTATCGCCCGCCGCGGCGCGGTCGATGCTCGCCCCGCAGATCGAGAATTTCAGCTTCGGATTCCTGGCCGACGGCAAAGGCGACGACATCAACTTCCATGCCCAGGGGAAAACCGCAGGTTTCGCCGCGAGCTTCGTCGTCTATCCGGCCAAGGGGCAGGGGATTGTCTTGCTTGCGAACAGCGACAACGGCGACATCCTGGAGGAGGAAATCCTGGCCGCCTGCTCGGCCGCTTATGAGTGGCCTCACTACAAACCCGTGGCAAAAGATGTCCTGCGGCTCTCGCCCGATACGTACAAAGAGTTCGTCGGACGCTTCGAGGTCAATCCCGCCTACGCCCTGGACGTGACCTGGAACGACTATTATCTCGTCATCCGGCCGACCGGCCAAGCCTCAACGAAGTTCTACGCCGAGGGGCGGACGCTCTTTTATTCCACCGACCCCTACGTCCGGATCCAATTTTACAGGGACAAATCGGGGGCGGTGTCGAGCCTGGTCCTGTGGCAGAAAGACTTCGAACTGGAGGCCAAGAAGGTCCGCTGAGGATAAGGCTCGATCAATAAAGCCCATTTTTCTTACTAAGCCGGGCGGAATATAGTTGACCCCGGATGTCTTTGTCGCCCGGCTAGTACTCGGGGAGCAGTAAGGATTATGTAACATATTTACTGCTCCCCGTAGTAAGGATACTTTTCTCCGGACGAGATAATGACCCCGCAGGCGCTTTCCTGGGCCCCTTCCTTTTCGAAAACATAATTGACCACGGCCGAAAGCTCGTATTCATACATTCCGGCCCGGCAGGCCTTCACGAGTTCGGTGTGAGCTTTGACGCCGATCTTGCCGGCCTTGCGCAGAAGGGCGATTTCGGCGGGAGATTTGATCGTCCGCAGTTCCCAGATGAGCGGCGAGAGATCGCGAACCTCAAGCTGGGGGAAGCGGTCCTTGAGGATCTTGACGAACTGGAGTTCGCGGGTCAGGCGGCCGTCCCAGGGATTGAGGGTGACGCTCCGCATGAAGGTTGAAAACTTTTCCGTGCTCACTTCGCGATAGAGCTCTTCCGGCTTGAAGGGCGTATAGAGGATCTTGGACCGGCCGGCCAGCCCCGTCAGAAAAAAGGTCAGGCTTTCGAAGGGGACTACCCGCTCGAGCCCCGTGAATTCGCGGGCGTTCTTGGCGATCCGGGCATCGACGCCTTCCTGCCGGGCTTGGTCTTCCGTCGTCGTTAGGAAGAGGGTGCTCGTCTTCGACGCGCCGTCGAGGAGGAGGGCGGCGTTAGGCAGTTCCACGCCGGTCAGATAGTTGAAATCGTTGGCCTGGGCCGTCGGGTAATAGTTGCCGGGGGGCTGGGCGCCCCAGATGACGGCGATGCCGTCGGGAATTTTCTCCAGGAGCTTGGCCCGGCGGGCGGCGAATTCGGATTTGTCAAAGCGCAGGCCGGCGGCGGGAAGCGATGGGACAAGGATGAAGAGCAAAGCGACAACGGCCACGACTCGGGAAGCGGATTGTTTGTTCATGGCGATCCTCGCCGACTCTTTCGGAGATTTTCGCCTTCGAATATAACAAGACGCCCGTGGAAATGGAAGACGGGGACCGGCACTCGCTTTCGTGGCCGGTGGGACGGATGCACCCGTCCGCGCCTCCTTTACGAGCGCGCGGTCAAATCCCCTCTTGCGCAAGAGGGGCAGGGGAGATGAAATCAATACGATCGAAGGCGGACGCGAGCGAGTCAAGGGACCGCTTCCGTTGGGCACGGACGGGGCGCCGGAGCGATAGGGCCCGCCTCCGGCTCCATCGTTTGACAAGGTGGGAACGGCTCATCTATAGTCGCTTCATGAAGAGACCGCAAACGATCGGCATCTTGACGGGCGGCGGAGATTGCCCAGGGATCAACGCCGTCATCCGGGCCGTGGCCAAGAAGGCCATGATGGAACACGGCCTCAAGGTGATCGGCCTCAAGGACGGCTACGACGGTCTCATCCGCCGCAAGTCCCGGAGACTCTTGCTGTCCGATGTCTCCGGAATCCTGACGCTGGGCGGGACGATCCTGGGGGCATCCAAGATTTCCAATCCCTATCAATATGCGGTCAAGAAAGGGGCCTCGTTCGAATTCAAGGACGTCTCCCCAAAAGCCATCGCCACGGCCCGGGAGCTCGGCCTCGACGCCCTGGTCTGCATCGGCGGCGACGGCACGCTTGGGATCGCCTATCACCTCCTTGAAGACGGCTTGAATGTCGTCGGCGTGCCCAAGACCATCGACAACGACCTGCGGGGAACGGACCTCACGTTCGGCTTCGACACGGCCGTGTCCATCGCCGTCGAGGCCGTCGACCGCCTCCATACGACGGCCCAGTCGCATCATCGCATCATGGTCCTGGAAGTCATGGGGCACCGGGCGGGATGGATCGCCCTCCATGCCGGCGTGGCCGGGGGGGGGGACATCATCCTGCTTCCGGAGATCCCCTATTCGATCGACGCCGTCGTCCGCAAGGTTCGCGAGAGAGACCGGGCGGGCAAGCGCTTCAGCATCGTGGTCGTGGCCGAAGGGGCCAAGCCGCGCGGCGGAGATGTCGTCATCAAGAAAATCGTGGAAAAAGCCTCCGATTCCGTCCGCCTGGGCGGGATCGGCTTCGTCCTGGCCGACGCCCTCGAACGGCTGACCGGACACGAAAGTCGAGCCGTCGTCCTCGGCCATCTCCAGCGCGGCGGTTCGCCGACCGCCTTTGACCGCGTCCTGGCCACCCTTCTGGGATCCAAGGCCGTCGATCTGGTCCTGAACGGCGAGTTCGGCTGGATGGCCGCCGTCAAGGACGGGGCGATCACGGCCGCGCCGCTTAAAACCGCGGCGGCCGGGCCGCGGCTCATTCCGTACGATCATCCTTTGATCGGCGCGGCCCGTTCGGTCGGGACGAGCTTTGGGGACGAGAGCTGAACCGAGCCTAATTCCGCTCTAGGGTGTCGTTGAAGCGGTGGTCCGGCGATTCCTTGGCCGCGCCGCCGTTGCGGTCGGAGACGAAGCCCTTGGCCACCTCCAGGAAATGTTCGACCACTTCCGGGTCGAACTGCACCCCCGAGCACTTGATGATTTCTTTGACCGCGTAATTGGGGCTCTCGTTGTCGCGGTAGGGGCGGCTGGAGGTGATGGCGTCGTAGGCGTCGGCGACGGTCATGATCCGGGCGCCGACGGGGATGGCCTGGCCCTTGAGCCCGTCGGGGTAGCCGCGCCCGTCGTAGCGTTCGTGATGGTGGCGGACGATGCCGGTGATCGTCCGGAGTTCGACGACGGGCTTGAGGATGGTCTCGCCGATGACCGGGTGCCGGCGGATGATGCCGAATTCCTCGTCCGTCAGCTTCGTTTTCTTATTCAGGATTTTCTCGGGAATGGCGATCTTGCCGACGTCGTGGAGGATGGCCGCCATCTCCAGGTCCTGCAGCTCGCGCTCGTCCAGGCCCATGGCCCGGGCGATGGCCAGGGAGAATTCCGTGACCCGGTTGGAATGGTCGCGGGTGTATTTGTCCTTGGCTTCGAGGGCCGAGACCAGCGACTTGACCATGGCTAGGAAGAGCGAGCGCTGCCGCTCGACCAGGTCGGAGGTGCGCATCTTGAGGTTGCGGTTGGCCAGGGACAGCTCGGCCTCGGCCCGCCGCATCCGCAGCAGCGAACGGATGCGGGCCTTGAGCTCGACCGAGTCGAAGGGCTTGGCGATGTAATCGTCGGCCCCGGCCTCGATGCCTTCGTTGAGCATGTCCGAGCCCGAACGGGCAGTCACCAGGATGACGGGGATGTGCTTGATCGATTCGTCTTCCTTGATCCGGCGGCAGAGCTGATGCCCGTCCAGGCCCGGCATCATCACGTCGCTGAGGACCAGGTCGGGCATTTTGTCCCGAATCAGGGCCAGGCCCTCCTCGCCCGAGGAAGCCAGGTGCAGGTCGAACTCGTCCGACAGGAGGAGCTTCATCAGCTTGAGGACCTCGGGATTGTCGTCGATGACGACCAGGTTGCAGTCATGGCGCCGCTTGCTCTCCTCGGGCGTCGTGTCCAATTCGATGCGCTCAAGGTCCATAAGCTGGAGCTTGCGGAAGTCCGTGACGATGTCCTGGACGCGGGGCTGGTCGACGTCCGTGGTCCTTCTCTTGAACATGACGGGCCGGTCGGCCACGCGGCGGTCGATGATATCCCCGCCGAAATGGGCGTCGCCCTTGCGGATCTCGACCTTGAAACGGGAGCCCTTGCCCAGTTTGCTCTGGACGGTGATCTTGCCGCCGTGGAGATGGACGAGCTCCCGGACGAGCGAGAGGCCGATGCCCGCGCCTTCATGGGCCCGCGACAGCGACCCGTCGACCTGGGAAAAGCGGTCGAAGATGGAATCGAGCATGTCGGACGGGATGCCGATTCCGGTGTCCTCGATGGTGAGGATGATCGATTCCGGCTGTTCCTCCAGGTAGACCGTGATGCGGCCGCTCTCGGGCGTGAATTTGATGGCGTTGGACAGGAGGTTGAGGACGATTTTTTCGAACTGGTCGGGATCGACGGTCGCGTTCAGGGGGTGGAAGGGACGCTGGAAATAGAGCTTGATCGCCTTGCGATCGGTCAGGGGCTTGACCGACGCCAGCAGGGTGTTGATGAAATAGACGAAATCGAGGGGCTTCGGCTTCAGCCGCATCTTGCCCTCCTCGAGCTTGGTCAGGTCGACGAGGTTGTTGATAAGCTTGAGGAGCTTCAGCCCGTTGTGGCGGATGATCAGGAGGATGTCCTTCTGCTTGATGGCGAGGCGGCCCATCTGCCCATCGATCATCGGACCCAGGGGGGCCAGCATGAGAGTCAGCGGCGAGCGCAGCTCGTGATTGACGTTGGCGAAGAACTGCGTCTTCAGATCGTCGAGCGTCTTCAGCTTGGTGTTGGATTCCTGCAGCTTGGCCGTCGTTTCTTCGAGCTGGATGCGGCTGCGCAGGTCGCGGCGGCGGATGCTGTCCATGATGTAGGAGCCGAATAAGCCCAGGACGACGATGGCCGTCAGGAAGAAAAGGTTGGAGAAAACAGACCGCTTGTCGCCCGTCATACGCGACAGGCTGAGAAACCCCGGAACAGCGTAGCTGGTCCAGATCATGACGTAGAGGACGACGGTCTTGCGGAAGGCCAGGGGGACGACGATGACCATGCCCAGGATGATGAGGTACAGGCCCTGGACATAGGCGGTCGTGAACCCGCCCAGGAGATGGATCATGACGGCGATGCCGGCTGAATCGAAGACGGTCAAGGCGATGCAGATATTGGTGAACCCTTGTTCGGACCGGATCCGGAAGAGCAGGGCGAAGAGGACGCCGTGGGCGGCCAGGACGATCAGCCGGATGATGAGGAACAGCCCGAACAGTTCCCGGGGTACATAGAAGGCGTCGAGGATGAGGAAGCAGAGATAGAGAAAGGCGCTCAGGATGATGATGAACCCCGTCCGGCGGGGGAGATCGTATTCCCGGTTCAGCCGGGCCTCGAATGATTCCTTGGGCTCAGCCATGGGTCTCCCGCACTTTGGCCACCATCAGGTAACCCTGAGGGGGATCGCCGAAGGAGGGCACGGTGTTCAAGATCTCCCAGCCCGCTTCATCGAGCAGGTTCTCGAGCTTCTCCGGGTCGAAGAAATCGAAGGTCCCAGCTTCCTCGAGTTCGACCAGGGCCTGGGCGTCGTTGAGGAAAGCGCGGATCGATTCAAGAAGAAGAGCCTTGGGGCGTTCAGGAGGATAGTCTTCGGCCGGGCTGCGTTCGATGCGCTCGACCAGGCGGGTGAACAGACCCGAGGCGTCGGCGTCCGGCCGCATCGTCGAGAGCACCAGGAGGCCGCCCGGGGCGATGACGCGCTTCAGATCGAGCAGGGTTTCCACGGGGTTAAAGATATACGAGAGCACGAGGCTCATCAAGATTTTATTGTACGCCCCGGTCCGGAAGGGGAGGTGCAAGGCTCCGTCCCCGTCGCCGCCGAAGGTCAGCCTGCGGAAGACGGGCTTTTCGGCCGGCCCTTTCCGCACCCAGCGGGCGGCCAGGTTGAAGTCGAGGATAACCCGATATTCGGGCAGATGGAAACGGCTTTTCAGCCAGCGATCGAGCTCGGGCGTCACCGTTTCGCCGCGCAGGATGCGGTACAACCGCGGCGAATAGGCCTCGTCGATGCCCACGGCGCTCTGCAGGGAGAGGTTTTCGATTCGCTCGGCCAGGACCCGGAAGCGCCCGATTTCGCCGTCGAGGAAACGCCGGACGGGCAGGAAATGATTCAATTCGGCGTCGAGGACAAGGAGATCGAAGCGGCCCGGCTCGCGCAGGGCGGGGAAGCGGTCCTTGAGTTTGCGCCGGGCCTGGAGCACGGCCGTCGGGATGAGGTCGGCGATCGTGACCTGCGCCGGGAGCCGGACGCCGGTTTCGAGCAGGTGCTGGAGGAAATTCCCCGTGCCGCCGCCCAGATCGAGCAGGCGGTCGTCGGGGCGCAGATCGAGGGCCCGGAGCTGATCGGCCATCAACTGATGATAGTCCTCGGACAGGGCCATGACGTCGAACCCGATGAGCTTATCGTCGCCGATGAGATAGCGCTGCCAGTAGGCGCGCCGGTTTTCGATCTTGCGTGCCGGGATGCGGTCTTTTTCCGCCCGGCGCATCGTCTCCATGTCCTGCTTGGCCGGGGGGACGGGCCGGATGGAATCGCGGAAGAGAAAACGGTACGTCAGCGAAGTGATCGTCCCGAACAGTTGGAGCGCTTCCTCGGAGGTCTGGGCGTTGTGCCCTAGGGGCGCGGCGATCACTTCACGGGGCGCGTCCGCTTGGACGCTCATGATGTCGCGGACGAACTCGGCCTTGACCCAGTGGTCATGCTCGCCGTAGATCCAGGTGATGGGCAGGTCGAGCACAGCCATGTCCTGGCGGGCCTGGTCGAGCGTCGCCACCCGCGTCCGGACCACGTCCGAAGCGTAGGGAACCATGCTGATCAGGTTGCCGAGAATAGGAATGAGGCCGAGGTCGATGCCGATCTGGTATTGTTCGAGCAGATCCAGCCCGCAATTGACCCGGTTCATCAGCTCCCGGAATTCCATCGTCCCCATGCAGGAGATCCAGTAGCCGACCCGCCGCCGGTAGGTCTCGTCCCGCAGCAAGACCCGGGCTTCGAGCGCGGACAGGGAGAAGGTGACCAGAACGACCGAACTGGCCTGCAGGATCGGGTTGAGCAGGAGCCAATCGAGGACGGCTTTGATGTCCTCGGCGCCCTGGGAGATGCTGGCATGGATCATTTCGTAGGGCGGTTCGGAGGCATCCGGATCTTTGTGGCTTTCACCCTTGCGCCGGACGCCGTCGTAGCGGATGACGGCGACGGGTTTACCTCGTGTGTAGAAATTCTCGACGATCGTCTGGGCCAGGGCGAAGAGCGTTTCTTTGGTCTTGCCGAAAGCCGGCGGGATGATCACGACCGGCAGGGGGTCCCGGTCGAGCGGCAGGGACGTGTTGAGCAGGCCGACGAGTTCCTCCCCTGCGGCCGTCTCCATGCGGAGCACGCGGGGGGGGCGCTGGGCCAATTCGCTCAGATCGGAATGGCGCCGCGGCCCGGTGCGGAATTTTTCGGTGTCCAGGGTTTTCGGCCTTTCCGCGGCCGTGTCTAGGACCGGCATCTCCGAGGCCTGGATCGTCTGCCGGCCGATGCCGAACTGGACGCCGTAACGGATGCGGCCCCCATCAGCTTCGTCCATCCTGAGGATGTTGCGGATCTCGCCGCGGACCTCGCGGACCGGGCGGCCCTGGTGAATGAGGCGGATGGCGGTGAGCGGCGTGCCGATGAGCAGGGCGATATCGCGGTCGCCGGTCAGGAAGCTCAGGCCGCCCTCGCTGATGTCGGTGACGGGGCCGCGGATCGTTTTGTCGAAAGGGGCGGGAAGCGTTATTTCAAGTTCCAGGGCTTGGTCCGAAGCCGTCCGTCGGCTGGATCGTTTTTCAGAGTAGAACAGCACCCGGGGGTAGAGGCATTCCAGCGCGGCGCCGTCCTCGGCGATGCGGTAGACGACGGTCTCGAAGGTGTACGTGGCGTAACCGGATTGAAACGAAACGAAGAGGCTGTCCGACGTCTTCAGCTTGGAGTCGAGATTCTCGCCGCCCAGGCGGAGGAAAGGCCGGACTTCGCCATCGAGCGGGCGGAGGATCAAAGGGACTTTTTGCTCCGCCTCGATGACCGTGAATTCGGTCCGCGCGCGGACGGCCTTGCCGACAAGCGCCTCGATCTGGGCCTTGTCGGTGAAGGAGACGATGCTGTCGCGGCGCAAGAAGGGATATTTCGCCCGCAGATCGTCGAGGTCCTTTTCGATCTGGGAATCGGCAATGAGGCGCAGCAGGGCTTCGCGGCTGTCGTCCTCCAGGAGGAGGAACTGGATGCCGACGCCGCCCCGCGATTCGTCGGTGCGGACGACGCGGCCGGTGGCTAGGAGCGTTTCGCCGCCGGGAAGATTGATCTTAATGCGGTGAACATAATCGCGCGGCAGGAGGGCCTTGACGAACATCCCGTCCTCGCTGATGTTCTCCACGAAGGCCCGGCCGTGGAAGCCGATATCGGCTTCGATCTCGAAGGCGCCTTCCAAGGCGGCGCGCATGATGCGCCGTTTCTCCTTCGATTTGCGGGCCAGGAGCATGCGCAGCCGGCGTCCGATCTTGGCCGGATCGAACGGCTCTTGATAGATCTCATCGACGCAGCCGGAAAACGCTTCCTGGAGAGGGAGTCCGCCGTCGCTGTGGCCGGCGATCAACATCTTGGCGACGGCCTCGGCGCGGGGAACCATCTCCCGGAAATAGCGCACCAGATCGGGGGCGTCGGAGCGGGGAAGGTCGCGGTCGACGATCAGGGCGTCGATGGAGGGCCGGCCTTCGAGCAGAGAGATCGCCTCGCGCGCCCCGGCGGCGGCCTGAATGGAAAAGTCCGCTTCCAGGGCTTTTTTGAGAGCCGCGCGCTTGGCCGCGTCGGCCGCGGCGATCAGCAGGCGGGGTTTGGAGGAAACGGGTTTCTCCGGCATGGCAACGGCCTCTCCTCGCGTCGGGTTGGCGGTCTCGAAAGCGGCCTCCTCCGGTTCCCACAACTCCCACATACTCTTAGTCGCATGAAATTTGGAAAAATGTAATATATATGCACAATCTATCGAATGATACTATATATAGGGGTTGTTCAGGGTGTCAAGCAAGATGTTGGGGGATTTTTCTTAGGCGGTTTCTTCGTACCCACACACGGCGTAGTAGAGGGCGGTCTCGAAAAACAAGGAAACGCGCGTCTGGAGTTCCAGGGCCTGGTAGAGATCCATGGCGGTGTCCAGCAGGCCGTCGAGCTCGATCTTCCTCCAAATCCGGCGCCGGATGAAACAGAGGGACATCATAATCTCGGACAGGGCGAAACCCTCGCTCCTCCTCCGGCGGCCCAACTCGGTCCAGTATTTTTTCATGTCCTCGTCGCTGAAGGACGTCGAGATCCATTTGCCGAGCTGGCTGAAGACGCGGTGAGCCCGGAGATAGACCTCGTGCTCCTCAAGCTTTCGGTAGGTCGGCGTCTCAACGTGGGAGATGACGTCCTGGACGTAGGCCCGGGTCAGTTCTTCGGCGTTTCGCTCGACGAGATCGATGAGCCTGTAAGCGACGGGGGAAGGAGACAACGGCCTGCTTTCACCGGACAAGGGCATGATCTTCCCACTCTCTAATGAGAGAGTAAATCCGCAAGGCGGGTTTGTCAACCTTTTCGTTCAATTTCCCCCTTGACAAAAGCCCTGTCCGCGCTTATTATCTATAGGTGAACAAAATGGTGAACATGATACGCAAGGAAATGACCCCGCGGCAGGAAGCCATCCTTAAGTCCGTCGAGGACTTCATCCTGGAGCACGGCTATGGGCCGACCCTCCGCCAGATCGGGGCCCGGCTGCGCATCACCAGCCCCTCGGCCGTCTTCAAGCACGTCCTCAGCCTCGAGCGCAAGGGCTACCTGAAGCGCGAACGGGGAGAACTGCGTCTGGCCGGCCTGCCGTCCGCTCCGGACAGCCGTTTCCGCGTGCCCCTGGCCGGCCTCGTGCCCGCCGGCACGCCCCGCGAGGCCTTCGATTTTTCCGGCGGGGCCATGGACATTCCCGAGTGGATGATCGGCCGCCGCCGGGGCAACGTCTTCTGCATCCGCGTCGAGGGCAAGAGCATGATCGACGCCTGCATCGACGACGGCGACCATGTCCTCCTCGAGCGAACGAACTCGGCCAACTCGGGGGAGATGGTCGTGGCCCTGCTCGACGACGGATCGGTCACCTTGAAGCGTCTCCGGCGCGAGGACGGGAAGACCTTCCTCGTGCCCGAGAACCCCGCCTTCCGGCCCTTCGAGGTCGAAAGCGTCCGGGTGCTGGGCCGGGTCATCGGCGTCCTGAGAAAGTACTGAAGAGCGAGCCCATTCATGTCCCCTTTTCTTCCCTTGGAGGCGGCCGCGCCGTTCCGCTCCTCGCGACGACGGATGAAGATCATCGGCACGAGATTCCAGAGGTCGGGCGGCCGTCTCGCTTTTTTTGTAAAGACCGTTTTTTGACATAGAGGCGGGCCATCGCCGGACACGGACGACTCTCGGGATTTTGACGCCGCGGGCGGTCGTCTTGTCTTTTTTCGAAGCCGAGAGGACCACCATGAATACGATGACCGAAGCACGACCCGCCGCGAAGCCCCGGGCCGCAGTACCGGCCTTCGGGCCGGCCGAATTGGACGGCAGCCCGGCTGCCGCCCGGGCCGCGGCGGCGCGCGCCGCGCGGGCGGCCGTCGAGAGCTGCCCGGCGGTTTCGCCGTCCGCGGGGGAGCCCCCCGCCGCCCCGTTTTTCCCGGGCGCGGAGTCCGGTCCCGCGGCCGTCCGGCGTTTCATCGTCCACGTCGACATCGACGCCTTCTTCGCCGCCGTCGAAGTCCTCCTCAATCCCGCCCTGCGGGGCCGGCCCGTCGTCGTCGGCGGCCTGCCCCACGAGCGGGGCGTGGCTTCGACCTGCTCCTACGAGGCCCGCCGCTACGGCGTCCACTCCGGCATGGCCCTGCGCACCGCCTACAAGCTCTGCCCCCAGGCCGTCTTCGTCCGCGGCAATTACCAGCTCTACCAGTCCTTTTCCGAAAAATTTTTCCGCCTCCTCCACCAGGCGACCCCCGACGTCGAGGAGACCTCGATCGACGAGGCCTACCTCGATTTTACCCGCTGCCGCCACCTCTATTCCTCGTTCAGCGGGGCCGCCCGGGCCCTCCAGGCGCGCCTCGAGCGGGAGACGGGGCTGAAGGTCTCGGTCGGCGTGGGCCCCAACAAAATCCTGGCCAAATTGGCCACGAGGAAGGCCAAGCCGGCCGGCTTTTTCGAGATCCCCCCGGGCGGGGAGGAGGACTTCCTGCGCGGCCTGCCCATCGACAGCCTGCCCGGCATCGGTCCCAAGACCCAGGTCCTCCTGCGCATGCTCGCCATCCAGAAGATCGGCGACCTGTGGGGCCTGCCGCGGGGGACGCTCCGCTCGATCTTCGGCCTGGGCGGTGACGACATCTACCTCCACTCGCGCGGGATCGACAGCCGGCCCATCGTCACCTCGACCGTCCCCAAGTCCGTCTCGCGCGAGACGACCTTCCTGGAGGACCTCTGGGACAAGCGCCTGCTCCTGGCCCACCTGGCCTACCTCTGCGACCGCCTGACCCTGGCCCTGCGCCAGGGCCATTGCTACGCCCACGTCATCGAGGTCAAGGCCCGCTACGCGGACTTCCGCACCGAGGTCCGCCGCCGCCTCCTGCTCACGCCCCGCCAGGAGATGGGCGAGATCTACCGCATTGCCGAGGAGCTCTTCCTCCCGCTCTACCACGGCACGCGGCTGGCCCTGCGGCTGGTCGGGGTGAAGGCCTCGGACCTGGTCCGGGCCCGGCCCCTACCGCTCTTCGAGCCCTACTCGGACAAGCCCGAGCGGCTGGGGGCGGCCGTGGACACTGTCCGCGGCAAGTACGGCTTCGGCGCCGTGCTGACCGTCCGCGAGAAGATGCTCGACGCCATCTATCCCTTTGAGCGCGACCGCGGCTTCGTCCTCAAAACGGCCTCGCTCACCCGCTGAGGGCGCCGATGTTCATCCCCCTGCGCGTCCACTCCGTCTACAGCAAGGGGGCGGGCGGGGCCACCTTGGAGGAGCTGGCCTGGTGGGCGGCCGGCCGCAAGATCGGAGCCATGGCCCTCTCCGACGTCGGCAACATCTACGGCTGGGCCAAGTGGAAACGGGCGGCGTCGGCGGTCGGCATCGTTCCGCTCTTCGGCGGCGAGGTGGAGACGGAGAGCGGGCGGTTCCTTTTTCTCGTCCGCGACCGCGAGGGCTACGCCAACCTGATGGAAATCCTCAACCGCCGCGAGATCCGCGACACCGGGGTCCTGGCCGGCCTGGTCACGATCCTCCTGCCCTCACACTCTCCCTGTCCTTCGGACAGGGAGAGTGTGAGGACGACCAAAGCGTCGCCCTCGTATCCATCTTTTCCGGATAGGGAAAATGTGAGGACTGCGAAGACGCTGCCCTCAAATTTCCCCCAAGATGCGGAGGGTGCGAGGACGACGAAGCCGACGCCGCCGTCCCCGGAAGCGCTCCTGGCTCGGCTAAAATCGGGCGCGGCCGACGGCGACCTCTTCGTCGGGGCCGACTTCTTCAATTTCGGCCGGGCCCGGGACCTGGCCGCCGCCCACGGCCTGCCCCTGGTCTGGGCCAACCCGCTTAAGTTCATCCGCTCGCCCGAGCGGCTGGTGCTTCTCCGGGCCTTCGAGCGGAAGGTCCCTTACCCGCCCGAGTGGGAGCGCTTCGGCCGCGCCGTTTGGCGCTTCGGGCCCGGGCAGGAGGTTCTGGCCATGAAGAAGTTCGGCCCGCAGGCGGCCGGGGCCTTCCGCAACACCCGGACCGCGGCCGAGCGGTGCGCCTTCGATTTCACCCGCATCGTCCCGCCCCTGCCCGCCGACCTCTTTCCCATCCCGCTCCGCGAGGAGGTCCTGGCCCGCCTGCGGACCCGGTCCGACCTGGGCTGGAGCGCCCGCGAGCGGGCCCTGCGCGAGCTGGAGGTGATCGAGAAGTCCGGCTTTGCCCCCTATTTTCTGATCGTCCACGACGTCGTCCAATTCGCCCGCCGCGAGGGGATCCTCCACAACCTCAAGGGCTCGGGCGCCTCGTCCTTCCTGGGCTGGCTGCTCGGGGTCTCCCATGTCGACCCCGTCGCCTTCGACCTCTACTTTGAGCGCTTTCTCAACGCCGGCCGGGACGACCCGCCCGACATCGACCTCGACTTCGATTCGCGCTTCCGCGACAGGATCCTGGCCTACGTCCTGGACAAGTACGGGACGGGGAGGACGGGGGCGGCCTTCGTCTGCAGCCTGAAATGCTTCGGCGCCCGCTCGGCCCTCTACGAGACGGCCCGGGCCTTCGGCCTGCCGCCCGAGGAATCGCGGACGCTGTCCCAGCGGGCCCCTTTTTTCGCCGAGCCGTCCCATCTCCGGAAATCCCCTCCGCCGTCCGGCTATCTCGAGATCTGGAACCTGGCCTCGGACCTGACGGGCGTGTATAGCGAGATCTCCCTCCACGTCGGCGGAGTCATCCTGACCCCGGCGCCCGTCGACCGCTGCCTGCCGCTGGAGAAGTCGGCCAAGGGCTTCCTCATGTCCCACTTCGACCGCGACGCCGTCGAGGACCTCAAGCTGATCAAGCTCGACCTGCTCTCGGTGCGGGGGCTGGCGGCGATCTCGGCGACGAAGGCCTCGCTCGGCCTGGCCGACCTGCCGGCGGACGATCCCGCCGCCCTGGCCCTCCTCAAGAGCGCTCGGACCACCGGCTGTTTCCAGGTCGAGAGCCCGGCCATGATGAACCTTTTGCGGCGGATGAAGCCCGTCGACCTGCGCGACCTCGTCGTGGCCCTGGCCCTCATCCGGCCCGGTCCGACCGAGAGCGGGATGAAGGAGGCGCTGTTGCGGGCCCGCGAGGGCCGCGGGACGCTGCGCGATCCGTTCCTCGAGCGCATCCTGCCGGAGACCGGGGGGCTCCTGCTTTACGAGGAGCAGGTCATGCAGCTCGCCGATCGGGTGGCCGGCTTGCCCCCCGAGGAGGGCGACCAGTTGCGGCGCGCGCTCAAGCGCCGGGGCGATGCGCTCGTCTCCCTGCGGGCGCGCTTCGCCCAGCGGGCCCGGGAGCGCGGCTACACGGGCGGCGAGATCGACAAGCTCTGGCAGGTCATGGAGAAATTTTCCTCCTACTCCTTCAACAAGGCCCACAGCGCCTCGTACGCGGCCATGGCCTACCAGGCCGTCTACCTCAAGGCTCATCACTCCGTGCCGTACATGGCCGCCGTGCTGAACGCCGGGGGCGGCTACTACGCCCTGCCCGAGTATATCGAGGAGGCCAAGCGGCTGGGCATCCGCATCCTGGGGCCGGACGCCAACCGGAGCGGCCATCCGTTCGAGGTCGAGGGGCCGGCCATCCGCGTCGGCTTCAGCGCGATCAAGGGGCTGGCCCAGCGCACGGCGGACAAGATCGTCGAGGAGCGTCAGGCGGCGGGGGATTTCAGAAGCCTCGAGGATTTCCTGGCCCGCGTCCCGCTTTCCAAGGCTGAGCTTTTCACCCTGGTCAAGGCCGGCGTTTTCGACTCGCTCGAGGCCCACCGAACGCGGCAGGTCCTGCGCTACGTCCAGGGGATCGACGGTGTCGAGCCGACGTCCGACCTCGACGCCCGGGAGAAGGCCAAGATGGTCCTCGAGTCGCTGGGCTTCAGCCCGGAGGCCGACCCGCTGGCGCTCTATGAGGGCAAGCGGCCGGACCTGCGCATCAAGGACCTGCGCCGGCACGCCGGGGGCCACGTCGACCTGGTGGTGCGGGTCGTCGACGCCCGGGGCAAGGAGGTCCGCGGCGGCCGCAAGTACTTCTACCTCTTTGAGGACGAGACCGGGACGCTGGAGGGCGTAGGCGACCGCAAGTGCCTGGCCACGGGCGAGCCGCCCGTCTGCTGCCTGCGCGGCGAGGTCCGCCTCGACGGGACGGGGACGCTTAAGATTTTCGATTGTGCCTTTGTCCGGTCGTTTTGATAGACTGATGGACGCCGTTCGGAGGGCCGAACAAGGGGAAGGAGGTTGGCTATCACGGCGATCGACCTCCAGGGCGAAGTTCTGATCTGGCGATTTCTGAAGGGGAAGGCTGCACCGGCCGCGCTTCCACCCGCTCCGCGCTTGTCGGAGGAGCGGAGCCCGGCTATGATAGTCGCGTGAGGATCCCATGGATGTAACCCAAGCGATGGCAACGCGGCGGGCTTATCGCTCGCTCGTCCCGGCAGAAATCTCCGACGATCTGATCCACGATCTGGCCCGGCACGCCGGGCTCGCTCCATCCTGCAACAACAACCAGCCGTGGCGATTCATTTTCGTTCGGGGCGCGGAGGCGCTGACCGCTCTGCATGAAGCGCTCAATCCGACCAACGCCTGGATGAAAGCCGCCTCGGCGCTCATCGCCGTCTGCGGCCGGCCGGACGAGGACTGCGTCATCAAGGACCGCGAATACGTCCTCTTCGACTTGGGATTGGCCTCGGCCTTCCTCATCCTACGGGCGACCGAGCTCGGTTTCGTGGCCCATCCCGTCGCCGGATTCAGCCCCAAGAAAACGCGTGAGGTTCTCAGGGTCCCCGAGGAATATCGCGTCATTTCTTTGATTGCCCTCGGGCGAAAAGCGGATACGGTCAGTCCCGTGCTTTCGCCCAAGCAAGCGCACGAGGAGTCCGAACGACCGGCCCGGCTGCCATTGGAACACTTCGTTTTCGTCGATCGGTTCGCGGCTGCGGTTTCGCCAGCGGGGAATCCGACGTGAGCGCGTTTTGGATCGCCGTTCTGATCGGGACTTCGGCCATTGCCCTTTTTTCCTGGCAATTTTCAATCCGGGCCCGACGATACCATGGTGTGGCCCGTTTTTTCGCGTTCGAGAGCGTCCTTATTTTGTTTCTCCTGAACGGAAAAGTCTGGTTTCGCAACCCCTGGTCATTCCCCCACGTCCTGTCCTGGTTGTTTCTAGTCGCGTCCATTCCCCCCGCCCTTGGGGGCGCCGTCGTCTTGATCAAAGCCGGGCGTCCGCAAGGACAAATGGAAAACACGACCTGCCTGGTGACGAGCGGAATCTACAAATGGATCCGCCATCCGATGTATGCATCCGTTGCGGCCTTTGGGCTGGGGGTCTATTTCAAGCACATCACCGGGACAGCGTCGATTCTGGCCGCGGTCCTTCTCCTGTCCGTCGTCGCCACCGCGTTCGTCGAGGAAGGAGAGTTACGCGCGAAATTCGGGCCCGCGTATGCGGCTTACGCGAAGACGACCAAACGATTCATGCCCTTCGTTTTTTAGACCGTCATATCCAAAGCTGCGTCGAGCATGGCCAGGTAATTGGACGGGGGAACGTAACTCGGGATGGAATTTCCCGAGCCGACGGCGTAACGGCCCCGCGCGCCGCACGTCTCGATCAATTGCCGCGTCCGCTTGCGGACCTCGTCCTCGGTGCCCTTGGACAGGATGTTGATGTCCACGCCGCCCAGCACGGCGATCCGCGATCCCCAGCGGGCCTGGAAATCCTCGGCCGGCAGGATGGCATCTTCGAAAGAATGCTTCCCGTCGATGCCGACGTCATCGATCAGGTCAGGCATGATCGCCGCCAGGTTGCCGCAGGAATGGAGGAAGTAGGGGAGCCCCCGGCGATGGGCGAGAGCGGCATATTTTTTATGCCAGGGAAGGACGATCGTCTTCAAATGGGATGGCGAAATCAGCGGCCCGGTCTTGAACCCCATGTCGTCGCCCGGAAAAATTGCCGTAAGACCGGGCAGATCGAGCAGATGCTCATAGAAACGGAGGAGGAGCCCGCCGATCCGGTCGGCCACGGCTTGGACCAAGTCCGGATCGTCGGCCAGGGCGAAGCTCAACCCCTCCAGGGACAGGATCCACGACAAGTGCTCGAAAACGCCGCCGGCTTGACAGGCGACGAAACCCATCCCCTCGGGGAGGTTCGCAGCCAGGTATTCGAATGGGAAAAAATCGAAATCTTCGATCCGGGGCCAAGGATAGCGTTCAAAATCCGCCCATGACCCGATGGCGCCCGTATGCTCGTCGGCCCAGGCCCGGCGTCCCGTTCCCGCCGTCCGGTCGTCCCCTTCGATACGGCCTTCGAGGAACGGCAAGCCCTGCTCGAAACGGACAAAGTCATATCCCAGACGCATCCAAAAAGCGATGAAGTTGTCGAGATAAGCTTTTTGCGAAGCCCGATCCGGCCCGTATTCCACCCACGCCCGGCCCAACAGCCCGATAAGGATGGGCTTCATGACCGCCGGATCGATCAGATACTCGACCAGGGGAGTCCTCCCGCCGCGGATCCGTCCCATCAGAAAATCGATGAAGCGCCGGGCATCGGGGCGCGGCGAGGCGAGGGGAAAGCGGTGCAGCGTCATGTCAGGCGAGTATTTCTCCGCCGATAGGACGGAGGTTGAATTCCGAGGCCATGCTCCGGCCGTAGGCTCCGGCGCAGAGAACGGCCAGGAGGTCGCCGGCCCGCGGGACGGCCATGATCATGTCCTTGGCGAAGACATCGGCCGTCTCGCAAAGATGGCCGGCCACGGTCACCGGCGCCCGGCGGCGGCCGAGGGGGGGCGAGGCGTTCACCACTTCATGCGCGGCGCCGTAGACGGCCGGCCGCGGCAGTGTGTTGAACGTGCCGCCGTCGACGCAGGCGAAGAGATTGCCGTAGCTCCTTTTGAGGTAATTCACGCGCAGGAGCAGGACGCCGGCGTCGGCGACGAGATATTTGCCGGGCTCGAGGACGATCGCCTTGACGCCCAGACGGGCCCGGTGTAGGCTCCGGCCCAGATAGCGCGCATAGCGATCGACGGGGAACGGCTGTTGAACCTTGGCGTAGCGCGGGCCGAATCCGCCGCCGAAGTCGAGGAACTCGAGCTCGAAACCGGCCCGGACGACCTGTCCGGCCATATCCATCATGCGGTCCACGGCCTGGATGACGGTCGGAAAATCGTCCGCCGACCAGCCCGAGCCCAGGTGCTGGTGCAGCCCGATCGGACGGAACCCGGCCGCGGCCGCGGACTCGAAGGCATCCAGGACACGGCTCTCTTCGACGCCGAACTTGATCGGCGTTCCGTCGGACGAGCGCTCGCCGGCGGTGATGACCTGGGGATTGAAGCCGCTTCCGATCCCGGGATTCCAGCGCACGGAAACGCGGGGAGGGTGCGGGCGGGGGGCGCGGCCCAGGACGTCGCGCATGATGTCGATCTGTTCGAGGGCGTCGATGTTGACCGTGACGCCGCGGCGGGCGAATACGCGCCCGAAATCGTCGGCGCTGATGCTCGTCCCGGTAAAAAGGACGCGGTCCGCCGGAAATCCTGATCGCCGGGCCCGGTCGACCTCGCCGGGCGAGACGGCATCGATCCAGGCGCCTTCCTTTTTAAGAACGGCCAGGATGGGGAAAAACGGATTGGCCTTCATGGCATAGCAGATGCGCGCCTCCACGTCCACGGCCGCGTTGAACAGGGCCCGCAAACGCCGATAGTTCTCGACCAGCCGGGCTCGGCTGTAAACGAAGAGGGGTGTCCCTTCCCGGGAGGCCCAATGCTCCGCCGGGCGTCCGCCGATAAGGAGGCGCCCGGAAGCGATGCGGGCCGCCGAATTTTCCCACCAGTTCATGATGTCACTCCGCGCCCGATTTGGATCCGCCGCCGTCCTCGTCGCCGAAAAGGTTGAATTGGCCGGCCCGGATCTTTTTGACGATCTCCTCCAGCAGGGGATACTGCTTGAGCAGGCCGGCCGGGACTTCGAGTTTCTCCCCGCTGATCATGTTTTTGATCTGCAGGGCGTTGGCCAGGGCCTGGCCTCGATAATGATTGTTGGTGATGACGTAGATCCGCTCGCTCGATCCGGCCAGGTCCTTGATGCGTTGGACCCATTCGCTCAACTCGTCCTTGCCGTACAGGTAGTCGTACCGGGCGTCCCGTCCCGCCCCCTCGCGGAACCAGTTTTGGGCGTTCCTCCCATGGAGGCGGACATAGGAGAAATCCGGGCGCGTGGCGACGGCGGTCGGGCCGATCGATTTTCCGATGACCGGCTGGTCGATGTTGCAAAAGGCGACGCGTTGCTCGCGCAGGAAATCAAAGAAAGGCGGATCATTCCATGATGAATGACGGATTTCGAGGGCCAGCGGCTGTCCGGCGAACAGCTCGAAGAGAGTTTTCAAATAAGCGAAATTGTCCGCCGTCCGGACAAACGACCAGGGGAATTGGAGGAGTAGGGCGGCCAGTCGACGGGCGGCGATGAGGGGTCCGATCGTCCGCAGGAAGGCGGCGGCCTCCGCGCTTCCGGCCCCTCCGCGATCGTGGGTGAAGGATTGATGGATCTTGACGGCGAAAAGGAAATCCTCGAAGGGGGCGATTCGACGGACCCAGGATTGGGCCATGGCCTCGGTCGCCGGCCGATAGAAGGTGCTGTTAATCTCGACGATGTCGATCGAGCGGGCCAGAAAGGGGAGCGGGTGGAAACCGGCGCCGCGGGGCTCGGGATAGACGATCCCGGCCCAATCGTCATAGCTCCAACCGGCGGTGCCGATCCAGACGCGCTTCATGCGAGCTTATTCTATGAAATTTCCGGCGCTTGTCCAACGGCGGCCCGGGCCGGTTGCCAAAGCGTCCGTGTTCGTGAATAATGACGGAGCCGTGACGAACCGGGACTTCGCCGCCAACGTGGAACGGGCGCGCCGCCGCATCCGACGGGACGTCCTGCGGACACCGCTTGCGCCCTCGCCAGAATTGAGCCGGGCGTTCGGGATTGACGTCCGCATCAAGTGGGAATGCGAGCAGATCAGCGGATCGTTCAAGCTGCGTGGCGCGTTCAACGCCTTGCGCTCACTGACCCCCGCCCGCAGGAAGGCCGGGGTCGTTTCGGCGTCCACGGGGAACCACGGCTTGGCCATGACCCAGGCGGCCGGGCGGATCGGAGTTTCCCTGGAATTGTACGTGCCGGAAACGATCGCGGAGATTAAAAAGAAGAAACTCCAAAGGGGCGGCGCCCGGCTGATCGTCCGCGGAGCGACGTGCGACCAATCGGAAATTCTGGCCCGGTCCGCGGCCGCCGAAAGCGGCCGGACGTTCATCTCGCCGTACAATGATCGGAGCGTCATTTTCGGCCAGGGCACGGTCGGGCTGGAGATCCTGGAGGACGCGCCGGACGCGGACGTCGTGCTTGTTCCGGTCGGCGGAGGAGGCTTGGCCGCGGGCATCGCCGGCATTCTCCGGTCCCGTAAGCGTTCGATCGAGGTCTGGGGCGTGGAGCCGGTCCATTCGGCCTTCCTGCGGGCGGCCTTTGAAGCGGGCCGCTTAGTGGACATCCCGGAAAAGCCGACCCTCGCGGACGCCGTAGCCGGCGGCCTGGAGCCCGGATCGATCACCTTCGGGCTGTGCCGAAGGTATCTGAAGGGACTCATCGCCGTCGAGGAGAGGACCCTCCGGACGGCCCTGCGGACGATGATCCGCCTGCGCGGCGGGCTGGTCGAAGGGGCGGGCGCCCTGGCCTTGGCCGGATTAATGAAGGAGCGTTCCCGCTTTCGCGGGCGCCGCGTCGTCCTGGTCGTCAGCGGCCGGAACGCCGATCCGGCAGGATCTTTTTGAGCCGCGCTCCATGTTGCCGCGCCGGAAAAAATTCGTTATCATGGGTCCCGGGCAAGGAGGCCGATTGCGTAAAGTCTGGATCGCGGTACTCGGGCTGGCGACGCTCGGGACGTCCTGTCCGCGGCCGCCCCGGACGATCTACACGATCGGCGTTCTGCAATTTCTGGAATCCCCCACGACTCGGGATGTGCGGCGCGGATTCATCAACGCCTTGGAAACACACGGCCTCCGCGAAGGCGTTAACGTCCGCCTGGACGTCCGCGACGGATTGGGCGACCTGTCCGAGGTCCAACGCACCGCCCAGGCGTTCGTCCGCGACGGCGTCGACATGATCCTGGCCGTCTCTACGCCCTGCCTTCAGGCGGCCATGATCGCCACGCAGAAGACCCCCGTCATCTTCACTTCGGTCGCCAACCCCTACTTGACGCGCGCCGGGACGGCCGGATCCGGTCACCTGGACAACGTTACCGGCGTGGCCTCGACCGGCCCGATCAAGCAGTCGCTGATGTTCATCAAGGAGGTCCTGCCCGCAACCAAGCGCGTGGGGACGCTATGGACACCGTCCGAGCTGAACTCGGAATATTACCTAGACCTGGCCCGGTCCGCGGCGGACTCTCTGGGCTTGGAGATCGTGGCCGTCCCGGTGGCCAATCCCAACGAGGTCCTGCTGGCCTCCCAGGTCCTCATCAACAAATCCGTCGACGCCATCTACCAGATTTCGGACAATACCGTGAACGCCTCGTTCGAGGTCCTGGGCCGCCTGGCCGAGGACAACGGCGTCCCGCTGTTCGGCGGTTTCCTGCTGTCCACCCACTTCGGCGCCTGCGCCGCGCTGGGCTGGGATTTCTTCGACATGGGATTCAAGGCGGGCGAGATCGCCGTGCGGGTGAGATCCGGGGAGAGCGCCGGCCGCATCCCCTTCCAATCCATGACCGGCGTGAAGCTCCATCTCAACCTGAAAACGGCCGAGAAACAGGGCGTCAAATTCCCCCCTGAAATCATCAAGAGGGCCGCCGAACTGTGGCCCTCGGAACAGCCGGCGGCGCCGGCCGGCCGGAACCGGAACTAGAGGTCGAAGCGGGACCGCCCGCATCCGGCCGGGAGCGAACGCCGGATTGCCCGATGGGTCGCGGCCGTGGCCAGGCGCACCGCTTCCGGCAGATCCCGCCCGACCACTAGAAAGGCGAGAATGGATGAGGAGAGATAGCACCCGGTCCCGTGGACGTCCCCGGCCAGCCGGGTCCGGGCGAAGCGGCGCATGCGCCGGCCATCATAGAGCAGATTGACCGCGGCCCCGGACAAGTGCCCGCCTTTGACCAAGCAGGGGACGGCGCTGCGCTCGAAGATGATTCCCGCGGCTTTTTCCATATCGGCGACTGTCCGCACCGGAATACCGGCCAGGCGCGAGGCTTCATCCAAATTCGGGGTCAGGAGCGTCGCCCGTCCGCGCAGGCCTTGGAGAAAGACGGGTGCGGCCGCCGGCTCGATCAGGCGGGCGCCCGAACTGGCCCGAAAAACGGGGTCGACGACGCGGGGAATCCCGGGATGGCGCTCCAGCATACGGACGATGGCTAAAAGATTAATCGCCGTCCCGGCCATGCCGATCTTGATGCCGGCGATCGGACCGTCCTCGGCGACGGCCCGCCATTGGGCCCGGACGAGGCGAGCGGACAGGGGATGAATACTTTTAACCCCGGCCGTGTTCTGGACAGTCACGGCCGTCAGCACGGCCGCGACGCGGAAGCCGCAATCCCGCCAAACCGCCGCGTCGAGAAGGACGCCGGCGCCGCCCGAAGGGTCGAAGCCGGCGACAGTGAGAAGGAGTTTCCTTTGTTGGGTCATGGGCCGGGATCCGTCCTTATCCTAGAATGCGCCGGACCCGGATGCAAGAAGAAAACGCCCGGGACGCGTCCGCGGCCCTGTGGTAAAATCGGAGTATGAAATCCCGGGTGCAGGTCCTCGTCGCCGGCCGCGTCCAGGGCGTCTCCTTCCGCGGACAGACCGAACGATGGGCGGCGGGCTTGGCGCTGACCGGCTGGGTCCGCAACCGGCTCGACGGCCGGGTCGAAGTCGTCGCCGAGGGGGAACGGGACGCGCTCGAGAAACTCGTCGAACTGCTCCGCCAGGGGCCTCCCTTCGCCCGGGTCGAGTCGGCGGATGTCCGCTGGATAGATTTTCAGGGGGAATTCGACGCCTTCCGCGTCCGCCGGACGGACGGCTAGCTCCGGGCGGGCCGCTTCCGCTCCTCGAGGAATTTCTGCCGGCAGTCCTTCGAGCAGAAGAAATATTCGCGGCCTTCGATCACTTCGCGCAAGGCTTCGTTTTTGGGCAGATAGGTCTGGCAGGCCTCGTCCTTGACCATGACGCCGGACAGGCGGGCCGCTTCCTGCGGCCGCCGGCGCGGCCGTCCGAGGTTCTTCAGGAACCGATAGATGGCATAGATGCTATACGCCACGATGGCGTAGTATATCAGCCGGAACAGCCCGCGGATAAACATCCAATCACTTTAAACGATCGGCGGATTCCTGTCAAACCGGAGCGCCGATCGTCATGGCGGGACCTCCAGGGATGGATGGGGATGGAGAGACGGGCCGCGCCGACGCCTAACGGCCGAAGTGCTGGGCCAGGACCCTCATCTGCCGGGCGAAGACGCGCGCCTCGTCCAGGTCGCCGGCGTCGGGGTGCGTCCCGGCCGAAGCGCTCATTTCCGTCCATTCCTGGTGTTCGGGTGACTTATTGAGCGCGTCGAGCGCCTGGACCGAAAGCTTGCCTCGGCTGCAGAATGTCCCCAAGACCTTCGTCTGGGTGGCCAGGACGACGGCGTACTCGATGGCCTCCCGCGAAAGCCGGTGGCCGGGCAGGGACCCGTGAGTGCAGAAAAAAGCGATTTTTTTCCGGGCCGGGATGGTCTTGATGAACTGCTCGACCGGATAAGGCAGGCTGTGCATCTGGACGGGAAAGCCGATGATGATGAAATCGTAGGCGTCGAAGGACGAGACCTGGTCGATGGGCTTGATCTCTTTCTCGCCGTCGAGGGCATCGAAGATGGCTTCCGCCACCGTGCGGGTGTTTCCGGTGCGGCTGAAATAGGCGACAAGCGTCTTGTTCATGGGCGTATTCTTCCACAGAATCCGGAAATATTCTAGCTCCGCGGCCGCGGCCAGCGCAGGACGATCGACGTGCCCTGGCCGGGCCGGCTGGTGATCTGGATGGATCCCCCGTGATCTTCGACGATATTCTTGGCGATCGGCAGGCCCAGCCCGGTCCCGGCGTCCTTGGTGGAAAAATAGGGCTCGAAGACGCGGTCCATGACCTCGCGGTCCATGCCTTCGCCCGTGTCGGCTATGGTCAAGGCCAGCTCTCCGGGCCGGGCTTCGACCCGGGCCCGGATCTCGCCGCGCCCGTGGATCGACTCGATGGCATTGGTCAGGAGGTTGCGCAGGGCGATTTTCAGCTTAGCCCGGTCTCCGGTCAGGATGAAATCGGAGCCCTGGTAATCTTCATAAATGTCGATGCGCTCGGCCAGGAGCTTGCGGTAGGGCTCGACGGTTTCCCTGACCAGGTCGTCCAGCCCGAAGGGTTCGCGGCGCGGAAGCGGTTGGTGCGAAATCTCCAGGAATTCATGGGCGATGCGGCGGAGGTTTTCAACCTCGCTGACGATATAGGAGATCGATTCGCGGAGCGCCGACTCGAAATCGCCCCGCCCATCTTCGAAGACGCGCAGGATGTGTTCGGCCGAAAGCTGGATGGGCGTCAGCGGGTTCTTGATTTCATGGGCGACCTTGCGGGCCATTTCCGCCCAGGCTGCCTTCTTGCCCAGCTCGGCCAATTCCTGCTGGTGCTCTTTCAGGCTGCGGATCATCGTGTTGAAGCCGTCGACAAGAGTTTTCATCTCGTCGCGGCGGTCATAGGCCAGCTCGATCTCCAGATTGCCCAAGCTCGCTTCCCGCGTCCCGGCCAGCAGGCGGCGGACGGGCGTGACGATGCTCGCGCCGATGCCCCGGGCCAGGAGCAGGACGATGGCGATGAAGAACACGGAAATGAAAACCAGGAACTCGATGAGCTCCTGGCCGGCATTGGCGATGTCCTGGCGCTCGAAGGGGAAGGGCAGCGAAAGGAAGTAGCGCGCCCCCATCCCGGTGTAGGGGACGGTCAGGGTGCGCAGGGTGAAGAGCCCGATCCGGCGGTCTTGCGCGTTATACGGGTCATTCTCTTCGCCCAGCTTATAATACACCTCCCCGTCCAGCAGATCAGGCAGGATGCCGGCGTCGAAGAATTCCCGCCTGCTGGAGGCGACCAGCCGGCCGTCGCGGTAGAGATTGACGTCATTGCCGATGGTATTGGACAGGAGGAGCACCAGATCTTCGGGGGGTGTCGAGGGGCCGGGCGGTTCCTCTCTCTGCAGGGACAGGAAATCGTCCATCACCCCCCGGGCCAGGTCGGCGTGGATCTCCGCTTTTTCCACGAATTGCTGGGCGAAGAGGCGGCCGAAAAAGTTTCGGGAGAAGACGGTGAACATGAGCAGCGGAACGAGAGCCACGACCAGGAAAGACAGAAAAACGCGGTCGGCGAACGACCACAAGGGCGGACGTCCCTTTCTCCGGGCGGCCAGCAGGGCGCCGAGGAGCAGCGGCAACCCCAGGGCCAGTCCGTAGAGCATGGCCAATTTGACGATGCCGACGGCGTGGGCCCGCCAGGTGCGCCGCAGGACGAAAACGCCATACACCCGGTCGTCCGAGGAAAAGGCGAACAGATCGAAGCGGCGGCCCTTGTCCTGATACGGCCACCAACCGCCTTGGGGATCGGGGGGGCCGTTGCCCCGGAGTCCGGCGGGCAAGCCCGTCGACAGTTTGAACGGGTTGAAGAGGAGCAGGCCGTCCCGGTCGAAGACGGCGAAACGAAGATCAAAGGCGTTCAACGAGGGGATCGTATTGACGCGCAGAAGTTCAAAATAGGGATTGGCCGAGTAGAGAAAGGATAGCATTTCCGGGTCGAGGGACAGCGAAAGGACCGTTCGTCCGACCGGATCTCCGCCGTCGGGCCAATCCTTGACGGCCGTCAGGAACTCCCGTTCCTTGCCCATGAACGGCACGGTGACTCGGGAAATCGCCCATTGGGGGGTTGCGGCCGGGGCGGCCGCGGGCCGGAATATTTTAGGAATGTTCAGGGAGAACCGGGACAGGATCGCCCCTTCCGGAGTCACGATTTCCAGGCTGGAATACCAGTTGAATTTGGCCAGGAGGGTCTTGTTCCACAGCTCCCGGGCCAGGTTGCGCTCGGAGTCGGGACGGCGGAAAATCGCGGCGATCGACTTGGCGTTACGATCCAGCACCGGGAAGGATTCCTCCAGCAGAAAGCGGGCCCACGGCTCGAGGGACTGGACGTTGTTTTTCAGGAACATCGCCGCCAGCATCCGGCTCCGCGAGGCGGTGGCGGCGGCTTGACTGCCATAAAGAAAAACGACCTGGGCCAGGAAAACGAGCACGACTCCGGCCCGCCGGCGCGTCAGGCGGCGAAGTCCCGCGGCCCAGGCTAATGATCCAAGGGCCAGTACCTGGAGAGCGAAGAGGCCGGGCGCGCGGCGGCCGAAGGCGGCGAACGCGGCGATTTCCAGGGCGGCCAAGAGAAGGACGGGCGCGGCCGAAGCGGGCGTCTCCCGGCGCACCCGGCGGAAGAGCAGTGCTTGAAAGGCGATCACACCCAGCCAGACGAGGAGTAATCCGAGCTGGAGAAGGAGGAAGGACGGCTGGGGCGAAAACTCCAGCAGATTGATATTGGAGTGGCGGACCAGATGGACGATCAAGGCATGGAACAGCGGATAGGAGGCGATGGCCAGGGCGATCGAAGCCGCGGTCTCCAGCCAGCGTCGGAAAGCCGGCCGGGCCGGGGGGGTGCCCCCGCTCCGCGATTGGAGGCGGACCGCCGCGGACGTCAGGGTCAGAAAAAAGACTATGGCGGTGGCGAAGAATTCGGCCGGGGAACGGGTCAGCTCGAGAACCGACCGGAACCCGGCCAAGGCCGGCGAGAAAATGGATAAATCGCGGACCGCCTGCAGCCGGCCGAGCGGAATCAGCAGCAGGCGGGCGGCGGCCAGCGCGGCCACGAAGACGCCCCAGGAGACGGCGCTCGCCCGGCGCATGAATTCGGTTTTCACCAGGAGATCGACGGCCGCCAGGATCAATCCGGTCAGAAAAAGCAGATACGCCGCCAGGCGCAGGGCGTCCTCGCGCGAGCTCAGGACGGCATTCGGCGGCGGCGAGCTGAGCTTGACCGTGGCGTCGATCCTCAGGTTGGCGTCGCGGAGGGGAAAGAAGATCTGCTGGATGCGCCCCTGGGGCATTTGTTGGCCGATGAATTCGTCCCTGTTCTTGGAAAAAAAGCGCTCCAGGTCGGCCATCGGATCGCGAAAATCGTAAAAACTCAGATCCACGCCGGCCGGAAATTCCCGGCCCAGGAAGCGGTATTCCTCGAGATAGGGGGATTTGAGAGGGGGGACGAAGGCCAGGAGCCGAAAGACCGCGGCGTAACCGCCGTCATCCCTTTTCCTCAGGCAGACAAGATACGCCGAGGCCTTGGATTTGACCAGGCGCAGGACCGGCGCGGATCCGTCCGCCGGCGGAACGGCGATCACGGTCTCGAGGTCCAAGGCGTTGCCGAGCCACAGCGTCGGCCGACCCTTTTCGTCGGCGAACGCGGCGCCCTCGATGTCGATGTCGAGATTCAGGCTTTGCAGCCGATCGAATTGACGTTTGGCCTCGGCCGGAACGGGCCGGGCGGCCAGCCGGGACAGGAGAACGCCCTGGCGGCTGGACAAGGAACGAAACTCGTCCTTGATTCGGGCCGCCGTCTCTCGCAGATGCCGCAGGCTTCGAGCCGGATCATCCGAGGGGGACAGCGGCCGCAACAGGAAAGACAGGCCGAAAATAAGGACACCCAGACCGGCCAGCCCCGCGGCCGCGGTCAACCTCCGGTTCCGGAACCAGGACATCATGGATCAGATTTTTTCGGCTTTGATCTCGGTGATGGCCCAGAGCGGTTTTTTGCGGTGCGGTTCCGTGCCGGGCCCGATATGCAGAAAGACTTGCAGGACCCAGGGCGATAGGGTCGACGGATCGATCAGCGCCCAGCGGCTTTTGATGATGAAACCGCCGCGGGCAAAGACCGGAGCGCGGTCGGATTCGGGGAAGAACTCGGTCGTCCGGAAGGTCCGGAAAACGCGTTCGAAAACCCAATAGGCCTGGTCATTCGTGACCATGTCGGAGAAGGCGATGGGTTCGGGGAGGGAAATGAGAAGGGGGGCGTCCCTCGAAAATAAAGAGGCCAAAACGGCCGGATTACTTTCGAGGAACGCCCGTTCCACCGTCCGGGGAATGGTGGAATAAAATGACAGAAAAGCGGCGATCAGGCCGAAGCCGAGATGGGCCACACGAAATCGTCGGCTCAGGCCTTGACCGCGGGCTTCTCGTCCTTGGCTTCTTCTTCCAGCTTCTTCGTCCGCTGAGCGTCCTTGATGCTGCTGACGCCGGCGATGAGGGCGATCAGTCCGCCGAAAAAGAGGAAAGGAGGAATGCAGCCTTTGATCAGCCAGAAAAATTCATGCCTCCAAACCAGCGCACCGAGCAGGATTCCGCCGGCAACGGCAATCAGGCCACCGAAAATCGCCAGGTACTTACCCATAAGGACCTCCCTCCGAATTTGGTTTTTCCGGGCGGATTATAGCAAAAGGAGAAAAGCAACGCAAACCGGCGGCGGGGAGCAGGGAGCGCCGCGGCTTGATTTCGTCGGCGTCTCATATAAAATGAAAGTCCAGCGCGCCGTCCGCGTCCAAGGAGGTCAGGCATGGTCCAAACACGATCGATCGCTTTTCTGGTCGCCTTTTTCTCTCTCGCCGGTACGGTCCGGGCAGGAGACGATTTCCGGCTCGGCCCGATCGTCGCCGCTCCCGGCCAGGCGCGGTCCGGATCGCTCGACGTCAGCGGGCCCCAAGCGGTGAAAACGTTCATTCCGGTCAGCGTCGTTCACGGCGTCCGGCCGGGCCGCACACTCGCCCTGGTCGCCGGAACGCACGGCGCCGAATATCCTCCTATCCTCGCCCTGCAGAGGATCCGGGAAACGCTGGATCCGAAAACGCTGTCCGGCACCGTCATCCTCGTCCATGTGTCCAACCTGCCGTCCTTTCAGCGCCGCACGATCTACTACAGCCCGGTCGACGGCCAGAACCTCAACCGGGTCTATCCCGGCGACTCCTCGGGCACCCTCAGCCAGCGCATCGCCTTCGTCATGACCGAGCAGATCGTCAAGCGCTGCGACGTCCTCGTCGACATGCACTGCGGCGACGCCAACGAGGACCTGATGCCTTACACGTATTGGATGATCAGCGGGAAAGCGGCCCTGGACGAAGAATCGAAGGCCCTGGCCCTGGCCTTCGGTTTGCCTCACATCATCATCGACACCACCCGGGACAAGGATCCCGCCCGATCCAAGTATCTCGGCAACACCGCCATGCTGATGGGGAAGCCGGCCATCACCACCGAAGCGGGATTGCTGGGCCGGACGGACGAGGAATCCGTCGCCGCCAACGTCCGCGGCGTCTGGAGCGTCCTGCGCCAGCTCGGAATGGTCGCCGGCCAAGCGGCCCCCGTGCGCGATCCCGTCTGGATCGACAAGTACGAAGTCGTCCCCTCGGACCGCGACGGGTTGTTCACTTCCCTCGTACGAAGCGGCGATCACGTGCAAGCCGGACAGGTTGTGGGCATCATCCGGGACTACTGGGGGACGGCCCCGACCGAGGTCCGGGCGCCGTTCGCCGGCCTCATCCTGTACGTCCTCGGGACGCCTCCGGCGAATTCCGGCGAGCCGCTTTTCGAAGTGGGCCGGGTCCAAACGAAATAAATGTCCGCCTGCGGCGGCGCCTCGATCGCCTGGAAGGAGAGGTCATGGACAATCTTCTGCTGATTCCCGGACCGAGCCCGGTCGTTCCGCGCGTCCTGGCGGCGCTGGCCGCGCCGACCGTTTCCCACGTCGGCCCGGACCTGGTCAAGGATATGAAAACGGCCCTGTCCAATTTAAAAAAGATCGTGTTGACCGCGGACGGCGAGCCGTTTCTCATCGCCGGTGCGGGCACGCTGGCCATGGAAATCGCCCTGCTCAACACGGCCGGACCGGAGGACCGGATTGTGGTCCTGTCCCAAGGCTTTTTCGGCGATCGCATGGGGCAGATCTGCCGAAGCTTCGGACTGGCTCATGACCTGATCGTCAGCCCCTGGGGCCGGATCGTTCCGCCCGAGGACCTGGCCCGGGCCCTGGACGCGCGGAGCTATGCCCTCGTCGTGGTCACGCACGTCGATACAAGTACAGGCGCCTGCGCGCCCGTCCGGGCGTACGCCGAGGTGCTCCGAGGACGCGACATTCTTTTTATAGTCGACGGCGTCTGCGCCACCGGCGGAATCGAGGAACGCATGGACGCTTGGGGGATCGATGTCGTCCTGACCGCGGCCCAGAAATGTTTCGGCGCGCCTCCCGGCCTGGCCTTGGATGTGTTTTCGGCCCGGGCCCTGGCCAAACGGCGCCGCCTGGGATCCGTGCCGGCCTATTATTCCGACATTCTCCGCTGGCTCCCGGTCATGAAGGATCCTTCCCAATACTTTTCCACGCCCGGCGTCAACGAAGTGCGGGCCTTCGCCGAGGCCACTCGGATCATGATGGAGGAAGGAATGCCCGCCCGCTTCGCCCGCCACGCCCGGACCGGTGCGGCCATGCGGGCCGGCCTGCGTTCCCTCGGGTTCGGCCTTTTCACCGACGAGACCTGCCTGGCCGATACGCTTTCGGTCGTTCGCTATCCGGCCGGCCTCGATGATCAAAAATTCCGCGGGCTTCTGGCCGGGAACGGCGTCGTCGTGGCCGGAGGGCTGGGCGAAACCGCCGGCCGGGT